>Ga0156359_156_pt1 | contig 27393 bp, 28 predicted proteins | sample RifOxyA1_FD_108004 | JGI IMG/M metagenome (GOLD analysis project Ga0156359, IMG submission 108004) | Bdellovibrionales bacterium RIFOXYA1_FULL_36_14 | reverse complement strand
TGCGTCTTATGGAAATTCCAAGCGTTCCTCCAGATGCAACTATATATAGGGCCAGAGGATGTCCCAAATGTCACGACTATGGCTACGATGGACGTACCGTCGTGAGCGAACTTCTATTAATAACTGATGAAATTAGAAAGCTCATTATAGAAAAAGCCTCCTCTACTGAACTGAAAAAAGTGGCCATCGCACAGGGAATGGAAACCTTAAAACAATCAGCTTTAACTAAAGTTTTTGCAGGAATTATATCAATCGAGGCAATGCTAACTGGTATTAGTACTGCCGAAGAAGAGGAAAAAGAATAAATGGCCATTTTCAAATATAACGGCGTCAATTCTTCCGGCAAAGAAATAACCAGTACCATCACTGCTGAAACTCTGGCCCAAGCAAAAAATAAGCTAAAAAATCAAGGGATCATCCTGGTATCCCTTAAAGAGCAAAAATCTGACTCTCAAAAAAAATCCAGTATTAAGATTTTGCAACCTATCAGCGTCAATGATCTCGCACTTATGACCAGACAGCTGGCAACACTACTTAAAGCCCGCATCCAAGTAGTGGACGCTTTAACCGCACTCGTCGATCAATCAGATAACCGGGATTTAAAAGTTATTCTGGCAGAAGTCGGACAAAAAGTTAATGAAGGAAGTTCCCTGGCCAAAGCCCTGAATGATTATCCCAACGTATTTAATAATATCTACGTTAATATGGTAGAAGCTGGCGAATCCTCCGGAACCTTGCATATCGTTTTACTTAGGCTTTCTGAATTCACTGAAGCACAAGTTAAACTTAGAAATAAAGTAAGTGGGGCCATGACTTATCCAATTATTATGGTGGTCTTTGGTATCATCATGATGGTGATTATTTTCACTGTAGTTATTCCCAAAATCACCAAAATTTTTATTTCTATGAAAAAAACCTTGCCGCTTCCCACCCGCATTTCCATCTTTTTATCAGATGCTTTTTTAAACTATTGGTGGGCCATGCTCATTATTCTCGTAGTAAGCTTTTATGGTTTTAGAAAATATATATCGACCGAGTCTGGACAACAACGTTGGCATCGGTTTTTACTTAGACTTCCAGTTATTAAGGGACTTATTATAATGATTAATGTCAGCCGTTTTTGCTCCACTTTAGCAACCTTACTACAATCGGGTGTTCCCATCCTCACTTCCATAAAAATTGTGCAAAACCTGGTCTCTAACGTACATATGCAAAAAGCCGTTGCCGAAGCTAGAATGGCTGTCGCCGAAGGTGCCTCCATGACTGGCCCCCTGGCCAAAAGTAACCTTTTTCCCACAATGGTAACTCACATGATTAAACTAGGGGAAAGTTCTGGTGAGCTCGAACCCATGCTGGAAATTATTTCCGAAAACTACGCCGATCAAGTGGATGCCAAACTCAATGGACTGACCTCAATTTTGCAACCAATAATGCTGGTCGCAATGGGATTGGCGGTTACATTTATCGTTTTCTCTGTTATTATGCCCATGATGGAATTAAATAGTTTTAGATAATTTATATTCTCAAGGAGATATCAATGCTGTCCAAACATGTTTTTAATGATTTTTTCAAATCTTTAAATCAACAAGCTTCTAAAGGTTTTACCCTGGTTGAAATTTTAATCGCCCTAACCTTGCTGGCCATCGCCGGTACCTTCGTTGCAGGCAAAATTTTCGACCAACTTCGTGATGGAAAAATATCCGCTGCCCAAATTCAAATGAAAGCCTTAGCTGATCGTTTGCAAGAATATCGTCGCCATTGTTTTACTTACCCGACCACTGATCAAGGATTAAAAGCACTCATAGAAAAACCCACTGGTGGTAAAGAATGCACCCGTTATAATCCAGGGGGCTATATTGAAAACGGAGAAATTCCAGTTGATCCATGGGATATGGAATATGTCTATGAATCAGATGGAAATACCATCACCATCAAGTCCTATGGACCTGATCAAGTTCCCGGAGGAGAAGGCCCAGACGAAGCCGATATCATACATGGGAAGAAAAATTAGCAAACCCATTAATGGGTTTACCCTGTTAGAAATCCTAATTGCCCTAGCACTTATGAGTGTTATTGCAGCGATAGTGATCTCATCCATGTCAGGTACCAGAGGTAATATGGAAGAAGCTATCTCCAATATCGAAAGAGCTATTCGCTTTTCGGTGGGAGAATCGGCTCTTCGCAATGTTATTACCAGAGTACAGTTTGATCTGGATAAAGATCCCCAGGAATTATCGGTTGAATATGGGCCAGACGATTCTTTTGTACTGCCCCCCAGCGAAGAAAACATTATGGGTGAAGCAAGTGCAGGTATCAAAGAAAATGAAGAGTTTGAAAAAAGAGTAAAAAAAATCAACCAATCCTTTAACAAAGTCAGTGAATTCAGTGATGGACCACTGCAACTCCCCAATGGTGTCACGATTATCGCAATTGGCACCAATATCTCACTTAAACTGGTCACTAACAATTTTGCTTCGATTTATGTCTACCCCTCTGGAGAAAAAGACGGGGCCATCATCATTCTTTCTGCGGGAAGTGAGGTGGTGGGACTTAGTATTTCACCCTTTAAGGAAGACTTTCAAAGAACCTACAAAGAAGTCAAAATCCTCAACGAATCTGAGGATGTGGAAGATATTCGCTTAAACATTGCTAAGGAATTATACGAAGAATGGCTAAAAGACTAAAACACCAATCGGGTTTTACCCTACTTGAAGTACTAATTGCAACGGGCATCTTTGCAGCGTTTGCCGCGGCATTTACGTTAACTTTAAGCTATAATGTTTCCGACTCCATTAGATTAGAAGAAGAAATTATTTTAAAAGAACTTTGCATGAATAAAACCAATGAAATCTTGTTAGATCCTCCTGATTTAAAAGAGTCACTAACCTTACAACCTGAAATCAAAACCTTTGAAAATAACAGTGCTTACGAGTACATTTTAACCTGGAAAAGATTTGTCTTGCCCGATTATGATAAATTAAAAGGAAGCGAGGAAGGTCAAGAAGATGAAGACGCTTCTCCTTACGAAAAAATCTTCTATGGCCAAATCAAGGACAATCTAAAAGAATTAATCTGGCAGTTAGAAGTGAAAGTAAAAAACAAAAAAACTGGTTACTTTTTTACCTTATCCACTTGGGTTACCAACCAAAACGCCAAAGTGAATTTGAAAAAAATATGAAAGCCAAAGACCAAATTTTACATTCACCCAATGGTTTTACTTTGCTGGAAATAATTATCTCCATTACTATTTTATCTTTTTTAATGTTAGGTGTATATTATCTCACCGAAAACAGTACGGAAGGCACTGCTCGAACCACTAGAGAAGATCTGGCTAAAATGCAAATTGAAGCCGCCCTAAACCGGATTGAGCAGGACTTTTCAAGAATATACACACCTCTTTATTATAAGGCCATCAAAGGAAAAAAAGGCGAGCAACCCACAGAATTAGAATCCATGACCGAAGAGTTTCCCTCTTTTGAAACCAATGAACGGTTTCCTGCCGTCACCAAGGATAATCAACCCATCCCTGCAATAAAAAGTGATTCCCCTGCTGATTTGTTATTTTTAAGCGCTATCAATCAAAGAAAAATTCAAAATGCCAAAGAAAGCCATTTTGTGTGGATCAAATATATGCTGAGAGACTCACTGGACGAAAACCGAAATTCTAATGCTCCGTTTGAACTGATTCGTTACTATATCCCCAGCGATATTTATGCTCCTGATTTTGATTTTGAAAAAATTCGGCCATCAGTTTTACTTTCCAATATTAAAAAATTGGAATTTAAATTTTGGAATTCAAGTAAAAAAGAATTTGCTGATGACTTTAAAACGCCTGATACACCCTACCTATTACGAGCTATAAAAGTTGAGTTAATCACTGTAGATGCTAAAAACATTGAAGCTAAATTTGAACGCATCTATCGCAGTATTTGGCCGATCTTTGATCCCAGGCTTGATGAAGAATCCAGCAAACGTAACCCTCAAGACAATAATATTGACGATGAAAACCAGGATAATGAAGATTAATTCAAACCTTAAAAAAATATTATCTTCCCATAATGGGGTGGCACTGATGATGATTCTATCTGCCATTACCCTACTAACCTTGGTAGTTACTAATTTTTCTTTTGAAACCAGGCTAAACAGCGCTCGTATCTCCAGTCAGCAAAAATCTCTGCAAGCTAAATTAAATGCAGAGTCTGGATTAAAACTGGCGCTTAGTAAATTAAAGCTATATCAAGAGGGCCACAATCTGATTGAAAAGGATAAAAAACTCAAGGATTTAATTCCTCCTAGTCTGTTACAAGAAGTTACTATCATGCCTTTTATTTATCCTATTCCACTAGGCCCTGATGCCAACCTTATTCAAAAAAATGCTCTTTTAGATTTTGAAAAAGAATCTCTCATCCAAGGAGAATTAAACGTTGAAATTATGCCAGTAAGTGGATTTTTAAACCCTAACAACATGAGAATCAAAAAATCCAACCAGGAACCAAATCCCAACGAACCAGCTAGTTCCGAGAGTAAATTTGAAGTCCACTCCTTTATTGAAAAAGAAATCACCAAGGCAATTGAAGAGGCTTTTTTAAATAAAAAAGATACTGATGAAACTTTTGAATCTCTCTATAGCGATGTTGACCCCATACTCCTAGTCAAAGAACTTAAATACTACGTTACCGATAAAGGCAAGTTTGAAGATGAACAAAAAGGAGAAGTGGAACAACTCTATATGAAAAAAGGTATTACCCCCAAATTTGCTCCTCTAACTTCGCTTACGGAGCTTAATCTTTTGGAAGGTTGGAATGATGATTTTGTAAATCTTTTAAAGGATCACTTCTCCGTACATGAAATAGCCATTATTAACATCAACAAACTAACTCAAGGCCAGTTAAAGCTAATATTTCCTGAAATAACCGACGAACAAAGTACAGAATTCTTCAAATACCGTGATGGTGACCCAAACGCAGTAGAAGATAATGACAAAGATGATACAAATGATGATTCCGATGGCTCGCCTCACCCCTTCAATTCTGAGGAGGATTTTAAGGAACTACTGGTAACCAAACTGGAAGTAATTAGCTTAGAAAAATACACCGAAAGAACTACTGATTTAACCCAAGCTGGTCTTAAATTTGGAGTAGCTGGAAAACTTTTTAAAGTTATTTCCACGGGTAAACTGGATAATGCTAGTTATACCATCAAAGCCTTTGTGGATTTACCTATAAAACCGCCCCCAAAAAAGACCCCCAAGCCTGAAGATCTCCCCACTTCATCAGAAGAAGGTGCCCCTCAAAGTCCTGGTCCTACTCCCACGCCTACTCCAGTTCCCGAGGAATTTTTAGATCCCAGAGTCATAGAAATCTATTATAACGACTAAAAATATCACATCCGATTCTCAATAAAATTCTTTTCTTATAATCTAGGAATCTGGTAAAATATTAGCAGTACACACTCAGGGATGATTAAGTGGATATTCTCTCTATAGATTTTGGTACATATTCGGTTAAATTTTTACATCTTTTTCTTGAAAGAAAATCGGTGATTTTAAAAGGTTTCAGCGAATCATTATTACCAATTCATGATGTTGATACCAAACGTTATGAGCCTCCGATTGAACAGCAATGTGAAATCATTAAAAATTATCTGCACCAAAAACAATTTGTGGGAAAAATTATAGTTAATATCCCTTCTGAGTTAACCACCTCTCGTTATTTAACACTACCCACTGAAAAATTAAAAAAAGCTAGTTTAATGATTCCCTATCAGCTAGATGAAAATTTACCTTTTCCAATTAATGAATCACATTATTCTTCCATTCTCTATAAACAAAACAAGTCTGTTAAGGCCATTGTTAACATAACCAAATTATCTGACTTTGATATTTTTTATAATGAACTTTTAAGTCATGACATCCTTCCAGGCATGATTACCACCAATCTATTTTCCCTGCATACCTATCTCAATTTAGCTCAAAGTAATCAGATTGTACCCAATACCCCTGAAAAATCCTTTCTACTGCTTGATATCGGACACCGCACCACTAAGGGCTATTTGATCAAAAATAATGCCGTGGTCGCCAATCATATTTGTGGTATTGCGGGAGCTTTTATTAACGAAACTATCGCCCAAATGTATAAGATATCCCTGGAAGAAGCCATTACCTATAAACATACCAATTGTTTTTTTCTAAACCAGTCCCAGTACAGCGAAGTTGACGAAGACCAGAGAGAATTTGCCAAACTCATGCAACAAACCATGACCCCGCTGCTGCGTGATATTCACCAATGGATACTAGGTTATCGAATTAAAAATATTGAATCGATCGAATGCGTTTACCTAACCGGTGGAACAAGCAATATAAAAAATATTGTCGGTTTTTTAACTGAAGAACTCGAATTACCGGTTAAAAAATTTCTTCCATTGGCAACACTTCGAAAACCTAAAATTAATATTTCACAATCACTCGAGTCTAGCGGTACTAACGCCTATTTGCACGGTCTTACCTCACTCTCTAAAATGGCAAATATTAATTTTTTAAAAGGCGAATATTCACCAACCTCCACACAAACCGTCCCTTTATATTCCCTGGCTTTTATCAGTTTACGGGTGTTTATTCTTTCCATTTTAATTATGGGTGCTTTAATACTTGAAAATGTGATCCTCACTAAAAATGATAAAATTATCACCACTAATTTAAATTCCATTTTAGGTAAAAAAAGTTTGAATCTCGCAGAAGGTTACAAAGCACAACTTAAGAAAAATCCCGATACCTTGCTCAAAACCGTTCAGAAAAAAGAAAACGCTATTGAACAAGAAATTAATACTCTCATGTCGGCTATTTCAATTAATGCCGTCAATCCTCTTTTTAAATTCAATGCCATGCTAACTCCCGAAATGAGAATTCATATTACCAGTTTTAAAAATAGCGAAGAGGAACTAAGCGTTGTGTTTAAAGGAGAAATATTAGAACACCTTCAAGCTTTAGAAAAAAGGTTAGAAAAAGATACTTCTTTGCAAAAGTCTCAAATCGAATTAAACGCCAAAAACAAAGTGCTCTCTTTAAAAAAAGTGATGGTGAAATAAATGAATATGATTATGAACTGGCTAAAAGCAATCGATCAGATTATTTTTAACCAAATTGATCTGTTCAAAAACACCAAATACTATGAGCAGTTTATGGATTTTATGAATCAACTCAATTATGAACACCAACGACTGGTCACCTATCTGATCAGTGCGTTTTTTATTTTGGGGCCACTTTTGATAGTAGGGATTATGGGGCTTAATACTTATAGTCTTAAAAGTAATTTAAATACCAAAAAAGAAATTCAAGCAAGCACTTATAAATTTATTAACCAAGCTGACCGACTTCAATCTTTACAACAAACTATTTTAGGACCAAGAGCACCCGGAAACCAAAATGAATTAAAGGTTTCTTTAAATGCATTTAATATTGACCCCAATAAACTCTCCGTTGATAATTTCAGACAAGAAAGCTCTCATAATTCTCCTCAAATCAAACAAATTAGTGCTGAAATTATTTACAAGAAACTAGTGCTCTCTGATTTTGTTGATCTGGTAAAAAAGCTAATTACAATAAATAAAGTTAGAATTAGTGCGATTGAAATCAATCGTGATGATAGTGAGAAGTTACTATCAGGTAAAATAAACATTTTGCAATACGCTAAAAAGTAGACGGTAGATGGTACAAAAAATTCACAAACAAGAAAATACTCTGGACGATAGTATTTATGACAAAGAAAATGTGCCATTCCAACGAATTATACTAACTGCACTTATTTTGATACCGCTGGGTTTTATTTTAAATTTTCCTCTAAAGGGAATCATTCGATCATTAGTTTTAAGTGGTTTATCAAATAATACTACTTGCCCAGTCCTTTATAGTGACGTGGAAGTCTCTTATTTTTTTCCCAAAATAATTATCAAAAATCCGACCATTACTAAGGCCTGTATAAATGCATTGGAAGAAAATTTAAATCTAGATGACATTATTATCAGACCGCATCTGCCTTCACTTAAGGTTTTAGGTATCCGTTTCTCTGTAAATCTTAAAAAAGACAAAACTAATATTTATATGTACCCGGTAATCGGACTGGGAAAAATCCTTATTACCATTGATGATTCCACAATTCATTCCGATACTATCTCTTACTTTACTGGTGGACTTGACCTATTTGACGGAACATTTAATTTAAACCTCAGCACCCAAATAGAAAATCAGCAACTCCAAACCACTTCCATTAAATTGGAATCTAGAGATTTGTATATTAAAGAATCCAACGTAAGTAACTTTATTATTCCCCAAATTCCTCTCCTTGATTTTTCCATCAGGGCCACCTTAAACGCTGATATGACACTTAGAGTGGCTCCTGGTCAGCTAATTATAGGTAACAAAAATTCTCCAATATTTACCAGCTTGGGGGGAACCATTAATATCCGCAAAGATCATTTTGCTTCTTCCAATATTGACATGACCGGTGAAATGATCTTAACCAACAAATTTTTAGATCTCTTTCCTATAATCAGACTTAAAATTCCCAATATTTCCCCCACCGGCAACTACATTTTTCTTGCGAGAGGTCCGCTATTAAGTCCAGAAAGTTACCGGTTTCAATGATAAGTTGGATGCATTATGAATATTGTAAAACTTAGAGCAAATCTCGAAAAAAATCTTATTCTTCACCTGGACCTGATATCCCCCAATAACGAATTTAAAAAAATCTATACATACGCCTTACTTCCTCCAGGAAAATTATTTCGGCCCCTACTGGCCTTATCTATCCACCTTGATTTCGCCCACAATAACCTTGAGTTCTTTAACCCCAACGAACCTGTATCATTACTCGCCAGCGCTTTAGAAATTCATCATGCCTACACCCTCATTCACGATGACTTGCCTTCCATGGATAATGACGACTATCGCAGAGGAAAACTCTCGACCCATAAAAAATATGGGCAATGGCAGGCCATTTTGGCCGGAGATGGTCTACTTAATGCATCCTATTACCTACTGTCTTGCATAGATTCTCCTCAAACTCCCAAAATCATAAAGATCATCTCACACTTCCTAGGACCTAAAGGTTTAATTGACGGACAAGTTATCGATCTTTCTGAAAATAAAAAATTATTTCCCCATATTTTAAAAATGCATGAACTTAAAACCTCTAGACTGATCCAATGTGCAATCATGGCCAGTTATCTTTTATCTACAGATAAACCAAACTGGAGAACCTTTATTGATCTACTTCAATTGGGCAAACACTTAGGCATAGTTTTTCAATTCCTAGATGATCTGAGTGAATTAAACTGTAAAAAAATTTCCAAGCATGAATCTAACATCAACCCTTGGCTTAACTATTTAGAACCAAGTTATAATTATCTTCAAAAATCTTTGGATACCATTCACCATTTAACCAGAAAACACCATCTAGATTGCTTTAGATCAGTCATCAATGAATATCTACACAAAAATCAAAAAATTATCAGTGATGGTCAGCTAGTTATTGAAACACATCTAAAAAATCAGAACATTCTAATGCCAATTATGAACCGACTTGACATTATTAGTAAGGCTTAAAATAGCACTGAGCTTACTGCTTAAAAAAGACATTTGCTCTCTATGATCGACATGATTAACAGATTTCAAAACCGTCTCAGTCTCGACTGTATCTGGTAACAATTCGCCCATAAAGTTTTCAAGCGGTAATTGGGTCCCGCTCAATTCCACTTTGGCTTCATCGACGGTTAATTTTTTGTCAAACAAAAGACTTTTGATCAACCCAATGATCTCAATATCTTTTCGAGAATATAAATATTTTGATTGATTATTTTCAGACATTCCCAGTTCGATAAATTCTTTTTCCCAAAACCTTATAATATATTCTCGAACCCCGGTGATAGTACAAACTTCATCAATTTTAAACCATTGCCTATCTGGTATAAAGCAGGCTTCTTGATTCATAATCATGCCCCTACAAAATGAGTTTATTAAAACTCATTACCTTCGTCTTCTTCTTCCTGGCCTGCCACAAATGATGTAAGTGCCCGTGAAGCTCCATCTTTTGGGGATATACTTTTATCCTCATTACCGTCTTCATCCAAGCGATGCGCATAACGGCCGGTTATATCTTCTTTTAATACTTGAGAAGGTTTAAAACTTAATACTCTTCTGGCGGTAATTTCCATCGCATCACCAGTCTGCGGGTTTCTACCAACACGAGTAGATTTATCACGAATGGAAAAATTACCAAATCCTGAAATTTTAACTTTTTCGCCTTTTGATAACGTGTCTTTAATTGTATTAAAAACAAGCTCGACCAAATCTGAAGCCTCTTTTTTAGAAAAACCTGCTTCCTTGTATACTCTTTCTACAATATCAGCCTTGGTTAAACTCATAAATCTTCCTCCGTGAAGTCTTTTAAAGAAAACCTTATTTATTAATAGGTTAGCAAATAATATAAAAAATCGCTATATAAATTAAATTCTTTTTTTAATTATTCAATAGCTGATTTTTTTTGTCCAGTTTATAAAAACAATGTTAAACTTTTTTATAAAAAAATGATCCGTAATTTATCTATTTCTTAAAAAGTGAGGAATGTGTGGGTGCTTTATTTTTAATGATTATAACATTTTTGGGTTATTTACTAATGTACAAGCTCTACGGAAGGTTCTTAGGCAAAAAAATCTTTGAACTATCTTCCACCAACATTGTTCCGTCCGTTGCTCAAAATGATGGGGTTGATTTTGTACCAACCGAAAAAGAAGTTATCTTTGGTCACCATTTTACCAGCATTGCCGGCACTGGACCCATTGTCGGTCCTGCGATTGGAATTATATGGGGATGGGTGCCCGCCATGATTTGGATTTTTTTTGGTAGTATTTTTATGGGCGCAGTTCATGATCTGGGAACACTGGTCATCTCCCTTCGAAATGAAGGAAAGTCTCTTTCCGAGTACACCGCCAAATATATATCAACCCGAACAAAAATGATTTTTTTTGCCATTATTTTTCTTGAATTATGGCTGGTAATCGCTATCTTTGGATTAGTTATTGCGGTCATTTTCAAAATGTATCCTGCGGCGGTTTTTCCTGTTTGGTTTGAAATCCCCATTGCTGTTACAGTTGGAATACTTATTTATAAAAAAGGTTGGAAGCCCCTTACCACCGGCATTGGTGCTATGATCATTATGTATGTAACCGTTGCGCTTGGATATTTTTGGCAATTTGAAATGCCTGAAATTTTTGGAATCCCGGCAACCGGAATTTGGACAATTATATTACTCATTTATGCTTATATCGCTTCCATATTACCCGTTACCGCTCTTTTACAACCAAGGGATTATATCAATTCTCACCAGTTGATTGTGGCCATGATTTTATTAATAGCGGGAGTCATTGCTGCTGCTTTTACAAAAGACCTCACCATTGTAGCTCCGGCTTTTTCACTCTCCCCTAAAGATGCCCCCTCGATGTTTCCATTTTTATTTATCACTATTGCTTGCGGTGCTATCAGTGGTTTTCATTCACTGGTCTCCTCTGGTACATCTTCAAAACAAGTTAAATGTGAGCAAGATGCATTATTTGTAGGATATGGCTCTATGCTTTTGGAAGGTGCTTTGGCTACCTTAGTGGTGATCGCGGTTGCTGCGGGAATTGGGCTTTCCCACAACGGACTTACCGGCGTTGAAGCTTGGAATTCTCAGTATTCCTCATGGTCAACCACTCAAGGTTTAGGTGCACAGATCACTGCTTTCGTTATAGGTTCCGCCAATATGATCAGTGCACTAAAGATTCCTGAGTATATTGCCATTACCGTTATGGGGGTATTTGTCGCATCTTTTGCATCAACCACCCTGGATACTGCAACTCGAATTCAAAGATATGTGGTAACGGAAATATTTACCGGACTGCAACTAAAGTTTTTAACTGGAAAACATGTTTGCACCTCTATCGTCGTTATTTCGGCAGCTCTGCTGGCTTTTGTTACAGGAGCTGACGGCAAAGGTGCTTTAAAATTATGGCCGCTTTTTGGTGCCATCAACCAAGCGCTTGCCGCTCTCGCGCTTTTAGTCGTTTCTTTGTATTTAAAACAAAAAGGGAAATACAAATATTTGGTTACTTTAATCCCTGCTGTCCTGATGACTGCTATAACCATCTATGCAACGATATTAAACGAAATAACTTTTATAAATAGCGATTTTTATTTGCTAGCAGTGATTAATACCATCATCCTATTTATTGTTCTTTGGATTACAGTAGAGGCAGCAATTACCTTCAATAAAAAATGACATTTTCTTACATTTCTATTGTAAGTACGTGGATTTTTTCATGCTCCATTTGATTTTTATCATTTCTTTAATAGATTGAGACTCATTACCTCGATATAATATAAGGGAGTATTTATTATGTTTCGTTACAGTTTGGTCTTATGTTGTTTATGCATTTCAATTTCACTACCAGCCAATCAATTAAAAAGCGATAACTGTCAGCGAGACAACGTCTTGATCACTTATGAGGATTCACTAGATTACACTCATGCTTGCCAAGCAATTGAAACCATCATCAATATTTTCCAAAAATACCATTTCGAAACTTCTGAAATCATCAGAATAACTTTCCAAGAAAAAGTGGTAATTGAAATCAAGTCAGCCAATGAACAAGTGGCGGTTGATGAAATGCAAGTTTACGCTCTCTATGACTCTACTATCAACGAAATGTTTGTTTCTAAATTTAATACCCCATATATTCAATCACGCAAGGCCTTTGACTATTTACAGGTAACTCCCAGCATGCATGAATCAATTATTGTGCACGAATTGGCCCATCGCTTTCTCCACCTCTATTACCGAGATGTTTTAAACCAAAAAAATCCAGATCATGCTACTCATGAATTTTTTGCTTACTATATTCAAATTAAAACTTTAAACAATTCAGATCAAAACATGGTCTTAGCTCTGTGGCCTGAATCTGAATTTACCGCTGATCTGAGTATTAACAGTCTAGTACATGGTACTCACCCACATAAATTTGGGGTTATGTCCTTTAGATATGCCGCAAATTCTGATGTCATTACCCAAATTCTTGAGGGCTCCTTCTACTCCGGCGATCAAATCTTAGAAAATTTCATCTAGTTATTTTTAACCTTAGTTAAGAAATATTAACCAAATTTAAGAAATCTTAAGTTTTATAAGCTTATGCAAAAATGCTTTAATTATAAAAAAGTTGAGGTGGATAATGTTGGAGAAGATAAAACTCGAAGAAAGCTTTATTGGTAATATTTTAGTGGTAACATACGATAGCTATGACCCCAAAAGCTTAGGCAACGATGGATTATTTGAAACGGTTATTTTTTCTCCCCAATTTGGTCGTCAAGTAATGTATTCCAAAGAAGAAACTGAGGCAATCAGCAATCATGAACGGGCCTGTCGTCAGGCGATTAATCGTTTAAATTATTAAAATTAAAAAAGCAATAATCGCCTATAGCCCAATTGGAGTATAAACACGATAGACTTGATTCCAACCTTCTATATCGTCATGAATATAAGCCGAAACTCTTAAAAAATACTCTGAGATATTTGGATCTTTGTTAATAACTACAGACGGGATGTCCATCACCGCTGGATCGTTGTTATCCACCAAGATGGTGTCAACGCCATTTTTTAAAATATAATCAGCTCCTCTTACATAAGAGCCATACTCCGGTTTTAAATTTTCAGGTACTGGCATAATATCTGCGTTAGCATCATCAATAGGCAGCAGTTGATCCTTTTTGAAAGCAATAAATGTGCTAGTATATAAAACCTTGTTTAATAGATTCTTAAAAACCCCAGTCATGGTGACTTTAATATCAGAAGATTGATCAATAACTACCCTAACTTCTTCTGAAGCCGGTGTAGCGATCTGATCATGATTAGCTGGAATAACCACATCCCCAGCATAATCCGCCGTAACCGTTCCAGTGGTGTTATACTTATCAACGTAATCAAAGGATAGACTTCCATACCCATCTTTACCCCAATCATATCCCCAACTATTTTTAAAATAAAATTTTCTCTCTTTTAAATTATATCCCGTCAGTAGAATGGAGTGTCCACCACACTGTGCTTGGGGATCTTCTTTACATCTCCTTCTATATTCTTCGTTATAATCACACTCTCCGGTTTCTCCATTCCATCCTTCCGGATGTAGTGGAAGTCCAATAATAATTGCACTCATAGTTTGATTCATGGTTTTAATAATCGTGGCAGAACTTGCTGCCATATTGGAGACTATTAAATTATCAAATTTTATGACTCTATCCTTAATTTCATCTCCGGGCCCCACATGGGCATAGCACATGGTTGGAGTGTCATCTGCTTCATCCTTATAATTTTCGCAAGGTAATCCTTTAGCGAACCAGGATGGGCCATAAGGCATATCTTTTTCAAGAAAGAAACCACCCTCGCCTAAGGCCTGTAAATTTAAATAAGCTTGAGAGCCATCTGTATAATCGAAATCCCCTCTTACGGCCTTCCCATAATATATTAAATATTCTTCAGAAATATTAATCACTTTACCAGTTTTTTTCTTAATCAAACTTTCTGCTAGTGCCGTGGTTGTAAAATAGGCACATGCACCTCTTTCACTTTGATTTTTTACCGGTGATTGAAATTCTTGAAGCGAAAGCTCAGAAGGATATGTACCGGAAAAAATACTTAGGTCTTTTTCAATTGCTTTGGGTGGTAAGTTTTCAAATTTAAGTAATTTAAACGATTTTCCTTTAAATTCATATTCGCCGGCAAAAACCGCGGTTGAAAGTCCACAAATAACCAGATTAACAACTATTAGCTTGAATAAAATCATGTTCTCCACTCCTCATGCATCTTCAATTTGATCGTAGTTACACTGATAAGCGGAATTCGTCTATGAGAAGTATCAAATTATTAAAAAATTACATTATAAATAAAGAATTTTTAAATAAACCACGCCTTCGATCTTTAACGAACTGACTGACATCTTTAAAGCGCGCGAAGAGTCATTTGCGTTTGGGGTTTGATCTAGTATTATAAGCTCATCCAAAAACTGCTTATCTGAATTAAACGTATCCATAATCAATTTTCGTAACTTACAGGTTCCACACTGCACCGTCTTGCCGCAACCACCGGGCAAATGGGCATTTTTACACTCAAATACTTTGCCAGCGGGAAGTTTATTTACAGGAGAAAAATCTTTTCTCAAAGCAACTCTTGCTAGCTTATTAGCATTAATAATGATCCTATTGTTATCAGCTATCACAATAGGATGAGGAAAATCTTCAATGTACTCATTTAGCTCCATAGTACTGGATGAAGCTCTCATGTGGAATTCGCAAGTGCTACAAATGCCATGAGATATTTCTTGTGAAGTACTTTTAATTGGGGAGTTAACTTGTCCCATCCCTTTTCCACACCAAGCGCACTGTCTTTTCATTGGGGCAGACCTTTTTTCTTTTTATTAATGCCTTTTTCAAGACTTTTCATTAATTTAATTTTTTCTTTCTCTCTATCTACTAACCACTGGGATAATTGCTCTTTGACATCTATTAATTCTTCGATCAATTTTTTTTCAACCAATTTAGGAGATTTAAAAATTTTCGTACAATCAATGAGAGACTTGGAATCTTCCTTGACCATCTGAATTCTTTTAGCTACTTCTTCTTTAGTCATTCGATAAATGGGCATATCCGCCAAATAATCACAAAAGGTAAATTTTTTACCAGTTAAGTATTCCACAAAGCTTTTACGATTCGCACTCACCGTTGCTTTATGATAATGCTTTTCTTTAATAAATCTGATTATATCATTATTTTGTTTGATTTTTTCTTCATAATTTTGGGCCAGCAATACATATCTACGATGCACCACTTCGAGTCTTTTTTGGGTGAATATTTTGATAATATCCTCTGGATTATCAAATATTTTTACTCCCCGCTCGGAAATCAGCGTATAGTTGGGCACCAGCGAAGAAGAAACTGACATGGTTTTTTCAATCTCTTCCAAACTGATTTCTTGACCTCGCTTAAAGATAAGTTCAATTTTAATTTCGTTATTAACAGATGAATCAATATAATCTTTCAGGTCCCCCTTATCGATAAATTTATTTAAGTGACGATAGATTTTGGCAGCATCGTATCCTTTGGGAATCTCTGTAATAAAAAATTTATCACCAATTTTTTCAATTTTGGTGGGAAACACAATCCTTCCTGATTTTTCAATCTCCAATTTATGTTGATAGTTGTGGTAAAAAGGTCGAAGCTTTTTGGGAACGCCTGTTTCCACACAATGGATTATAGAATCCACCAAGTCTTTATGATGAAAGCCAGGTATTACTGAAGAAAAGCCAGTACCAATCCCCTCCGCGCCATTTAATAACATGAGTGGCAGCTTAGGATAAAAAGAAACCGGCTCCATGACTTTTTCATCGTAATTGGGAACCATATCCACTTGTTCAAGATCATCAAAAAGTAAAATTTGTGCCACTTTACCCAGCTTGCATTCAATGTATCGGCTAGCCGCCGGCTGGGTTTCCATTCTCTCCCCAAAATATCCTTTTTTATCAATCAAGTTATAATTATTCGAAAAAGTATAATCTTGTGCCATATTAACAATCGCTGACTCAATGGATGCAGGTCCATGAGGATGTAGAGTCAACACTAGTCCAGTTGCCGAGGAAACTTTCATCAATCCCTTACTTTGATTTTTATAAAGGGTATAAAGAATTCTTCGTTGTCCAGGCTTAAGTCCATCTTGTAAATAGGGTATGGCCCGATCCATAAGCGTGTAGATTTGATAAGCCCGATATTCATCTCTCACAATCTTGCAAAGAGGTATTGATTCCATTGAGTGTAAATATTTTTCTTCCATATCCTTCCCGCTATTTCACCATTAATTTTTAGCCGCTCTTTTTTCTTTCATATTAAGTAGCCCTTCATTTACTAGATCTGCATAAGAAGAACTGGAGGGCGCTTTAAGCTTTCGAACTTTTTGTTCTTTATGTTCTGGCTTAGCTATTTTCTTGGTGGTTTTTTTCTTCAATTCTTTTTCTACCTTAGCAGTAGAGTCTTCTTTAGTGGTAGGCGGGACCTGAACAACATGTTTTTTATCATATTCTTCTTGATCCATTAAAAGATCTTTTCTGGGATTAGAATCTTTGCCAAAACAAATCTGCAACATGCTTTTAGCACTTTCTAAATCCTCTATGGTAATTTTGGTGAAAGTTTCTCTGGATAAAACGTATTTAAACGCTTCAGGGCTCATTTCCCCCAAACCTTTGTTCCTTTGAATTTCATGAATCTTTTTATTCTTTTCTTTAAGCATTTCAAGTTCGTTTTCGGTTTCCGCAAAAATTCTCTCTCCTTTATCCAATATGACCTCAAACAAAGGTGCTTTCGCTATTTGAATAATTCCTTTTTCAAATAGCTCTGGCCAAAAAGTAAAAAAGAAATTGGTTAGCAAAGTATTAATATGGCCACCATCCACATCAGAATCCGCTAAAAACACAATTTTTGAATAGCGCATATTTTCAAAATCCACGGGGTGACCGATGGTTAAACCAATACTTGCCATAATGTCTGAAAATTCTTGATTATCCAAAATGTCTTTAATGGAAGCTTGTACCACATTCATGGGTTTGCCCTTTAGCGCAATTCCACCTTGATATAATTTATTTCGAGCAGAACGAAGACCACCAATTGCTGAATCACCTTCACAGATAAAAAGTGTACATAACTCTCTTTTTCTTCTTTCATTGGCATCTAGGAGCTTTTCTACTCTTTGCTTTTTTTGCTGTTTACCGCGTTTGGTGGCATCTTTAAATTCTTCAAATCGGTGCCTGCTCTTGGCTCTCTCCAAAACATCATCTGAAAATTCTGGATAGGATTTAGCAAATTTGTTGAGATATTTTTCCATAAAAATATCAATGGCCTTATCCAAATGATTATCCCTCACTAATTTTCGCTTGGTCTGGGATTCAAATCTCGCATTAGGCATGGTGATACCTATAATGAATGTAAGTCCTGTCAGCACATCATTATCAACCACCGTCAAATGCTCTTTTTTACTGGTTCTTTCTAACTTTTCTTTGAAAAAATTAATAAATGATCTTTTAATTCGATCGTGATGAAATCCCCCATCAAAGGTCGGACTTGAATTCACAAAGGAAATCATGCGCTCTCGTTGTTCACTACTTCGATCCACCACCAGCGACAAAGAAAAATCAATTCGCCCTTGGGCCTTTTTATTCTTATTGGTTATGGTTTCATAGATATATTTATCGTAACCAAATGGCCTAGCTTTCTCCGGATTGATTCTTTGGGCCAGTTCATAGAGGCCATTTTCATACAGATATTTCTCTTTATTAAAGTAAAAAGCCAAACCTGGGTTATTGTAAGCCAGATCAATAATTCTTTTTCTAAGAAGATCGGGATCAATAATATTATTTTTATAGACTTCCTGGGCCAAGACTAACTCAACTCTAACTCCTGAATGACCATTAAAAGGCTTTGCGGGTGTTTTTTTAACCGTTAATGCTCCATCTAAAAAAGTATAGGTCTGTTCTTTTTTGGTGTTATAATGGCGAACTCTAGCAATAAAACTATCTGAAGTAAGACAAGTTGCCGCTGCGCCCAAACCATTTTGTCCAAGTGTTCTAAAAAGGAAACCTTTTTCATCTACTTCGTCATCTTTAAATTTTGAACCCACTCTGAATTCAGTATAAACTTCTTTAATCTTATCCAGCGGAAATCCAATCCCATTATCCTCTATGACCACCGTTTTGCCATCTTCCATCAAGGTAGTGTGAATTTCCGTAACATGTCCCCTATAATACTCATCAATACAGTTATCTAAAATTTCCTCAATTGCCTTGGATTTAGCCTGATGAAATTTTAGGGTTTTAAATTCCAAGGAATTGTCACCATAGACATAAGTATCTAAGTCTTCGATTTCATTACTACCAAAAACCAAACTAAGCCTATTTCGACAATGCCAACGTTGATCTTTACTTTCAATGACTGCATCATGGGTTTTTCCGCGACGGTTTACTTTTTGTACATCCATAGACAATCAAACCTTTTTTAAGTTAAAGGATACTTAAAATCTTATACAATTTGTGTAAAATGTAACTAGAGTTTATTATATTTATCATAAGTTATATGTAACGTAAATTTTTTGAATAAATAATAGCGCGGTGTGTTTGATAAAATTTTTTTCAATTTTCTTATTCTTAATCATTAATCTAACTGCTTTCAGTACCAGTTTGGAAATAGATAAACTCCCTTTCCCACAAAATGCTTTGATGAAAATAAAAAAACACGAAATTATAACCGATTCCGTCGTCACGGATTATGAAACTAAGGATAAAGAAAAACATCAAACGATGAATTTTAAGTCAGCTGGCTTGCATAAAAAAACTTGTGCTGAATCGATCCCTCGAATTTTCAATTACGAAAGTTATCAAGAAAAGATCGAAATGATCACTCATAGTAGTTACGACGATGCGCTGGGGAGAATCTCCATTATTTTAACCGCACCGATTATTAAAAACCGTTTTGGACTTAATTTTAAAATACCCCGGATCACTCAACCTGGAAGTTATGACTTTCTTTTTGATAGAGGTTTTTTAAGTGGTCTAAAAGGAACCATTACCGTCACACCGGTTAACCAGCACTGTCTCTATTTTGCTAAAGCAAGCTGGGACGGCCCTCATACTGGTTACTCCAATCTTATTTTGAGTCTTTTTTCCAAAACCGCCATGAGTTTAAGCACCAACAAGCTTTTTAGAATTTCAGGCAGTCATTAAAATACCCGTATGCCCAGTGCTAATTATTCCAACAGCAAATAATCTTTCATTGATTCTGATTTTAATCTTTTATTGATCTCTTCTTCATAATCAATAATTTCAGTAAAAGCTTGGGTAGCTGTTTCTGTAGCTGGGGTGGTGTTAATACAAAAAAGTTTACTGGGTAGCGAATGGATTAACTCATATTGTTTTTCCAAACAATTGGTCAAAGTTTGAAAAGATTTTAAATGAGCACAGGCATAGACTGAGTGCCCCTCCATTTTAGTTTTTTTTCTGGCCAATTTACAGTAATCAAATCCACTTTGATTAACGCAAGCGAAGTGTCTCTTCTTACAATCATAAATCAAATATTCACCGGCATAATATCGATAATCATACTGGTGTAATTTATCTGCTTCACCTCTGGCCTGCTGTCTGGCTTCTTCTATAGATTGGATCGTTCCATCTTCCCTGACAATAAAATCATCAGTTTTTTCCTTACTTTGAAGCTCCAGATCGATTTTTAAAAGACCAGGCGTTTGTTCTGCTAACAAAACGCTTGGAAGCATAAAAAGGTACATCCATCCTTTTGGGACTAACTGCATTCTCACTCCTTTATGATTAACTTATTAGGCAACTCATTAACATCGCCTGGCTTAATCGGAAAAAGTGGTTTTAAAATGTTTCCGCTGTTTATTAAGGCTTTTTCTAAACCGCTGGCCAAATCTTTTCGTTTCATCCCACTAGTTATCAAATTCACAATTTCGGTCCAGGTTTCTTTGGGTAGTTGATCACTAATGGCCTTATCAGCCAGGACAATAGCTTTTCTCTCTAAAATAGAAATAAAAAACAAAATGCCGGTAGCATCCTTCGTCTTTTTAATATTGGATTGATAAAATTCCAACAACGCTCTTTTTCCAACTTGATCGCATTGATCCCAGGCCGGAGTGAGCATTCTTTTTACCCAATCAATCTGATTTAATAAAAAGGTGGCGATTAACAATAACAATAAGTAAGGGACGAAAGTGAGATGCAAAAATCCCAGATATTTTTCTTCCATTAAATGCAAATCAAAAATAAAATAAATCAGTAGTCCAAGCAAAAGAATTATAACTGGAACATGTCCAGTAGTGCTGGAATGTTTAACAACCACCGACACTAGCTCGGCAGAAGTATTTTCCTCCACTTGGGCAATAGTTTTTTCCACCCTTTTCATCCCTTCTTCATCAATATATTTTTTTACATAGTTAGGTATACTCATTACCATCTCCCCGAGGCACCGCCACCGCTAAATCCACCACCGCCCCCTGACCATCCTCCGCCTCCAAAGCCACTTCCACCACCCAAGAAACCACTAGAACGTCGGCCAAATCTACTAATACCAAAGAAGCTTCCAAACAAAAGGGTAAAAATATTGGTTCTAATAAACAATATAAACAAAATAAATAATAACACCTTTAACCAAGAAGGACGTCCACTGGTAGACTGAATAGCTCCCTTTGACGAGTTAAAAATTTTTTCATTAGGGAGTGCATATTGGGCAATTGTTATCACACCGTTTGTAATCCCGGCATCATAATCATTAGCGCGAAAATGAGGAGTAATTACATCAGCAATTATCCTTTTTGCTACAGCGTCTGGCAGAACACCTTCCAACCCCTGACCGACCTCAATTCGCATGACCCTATCATTTTTTGAAATCAGCAGTAAAACCCCCAGGTCTTCTTTGGCACTTCCTATACCCCACTGCTCCACAACTTGAATCGAGGCGCTTTCAATTGTCTCACCTTGTAAATCATTCACCGTCAAAACTTGAATCTGAACATCTTTGCGCTGATAAATATCTCTTATAAATTTTTCAATCTGTTGTTTACTACGCACTGTTAAAAGTCCAGCGTGATCCACCACTGGTCCGGTCAGGATAGGAACATCAAAAGACCAAATGTTAAAACTTAAAAATAAGCTAAGTAAAAAAAACATATTCAAACGTTTCATTAAAATTTCACTTCAGGAGTCTTTTCAATTGATTTAACTTCTTCCTCGGCAACACTCCACTGAGGCATTTTATGGTGATGATAAAATAAACTGTTAGTCCAACTCGTAGGCGGAACGGTAATTAAATCATTATATAATTTAATAGCCTCTATAGCCCTTTGCCGGGCGATCGTAATACGATTTTCAGTTCCTTCTAGTTGGGCCTGTAAATCTCTAAAGTTGGCATCGGCTTTAAGCTCTGGATATTTTTCCACCACTACCATCAGTCTACCAAGTGCCTGGGATAGTCCTGTTTGATTTTTAGAAAATTCCTGGAGCATCTGAGGATTTACGTTGGTGGGATCAATACTCATCTGACTTGCTTTGGCCCGGGCCTCTACCACACCAGTTAAGGTTTCCTCCTCATGTTTGGCATAGCCTTTGACGGTGCTTACCAGATTAGGAACTAAATCTGCTCTTCTTTTATATTGGTTGGTAATTTCTGCCAAAGCTGCTTCAACTTGGTTTTTAGCTTGGGGGATAGATTGAATGCCGCATGAAAAAAGTAGCGGTAGCACGCACAGAATGATAAATATTTTTTTCATTGTAACTCCTTACATAATTAGCTAATTAAAAAAAATATTACGACAGATAAGTTTTCTTGGCCAGTTCGTAAATAACCGAGCATTTTGGTCAATGCGTCTTAATCATCCAGACGAATCTACCGATAAACTAAAACGTAGTGTTATGAAACATAGTATACAATTTATTATTCCCGTTTTAATTGCGATTGCATTCCAAAGCTATTGGTATTCCCCCAATTCTTTTAACTCTAGGGTTCCCTTATCATCTCATTCAGCAAAACAAGAAAATTGCTACGAGATCATCTCTGCTTTTTTTACAGCATTAATCCCTACTCGCATATCTGATGAAATCCAAAGACTCGAATTCCGTTTGGCCCAGCATGAATATGAACTCAACAACATGATCCAGGCCATCAAAGAAAACAAGATCTACCATGCATTTGTCAGATACCCTAACGAGGAGATAACTCAAGCCGACTACTTGATAAATTATATTCACGTTATCGAAAAAAGCACCCTCCAACATTTTTTACCCTGGTTAAAAAACCCAAACGATATTAATTATCACACCCTCATAACAACTCAACATGAGTACATGGTCAGTCATGGAGTGAGTGGTTTTTACTATGGAGAAATAAACGACTCTATCACCGGTGGTAAATTTAGAGATTATAATCTGGAGCGTGTCATGTATGAAATCAAGCATGCTGACCTTCCTTCTTTTCCAACGAAAAAAACTACTCCTCATCTTGAAAATATTTCAGAAGAAATGCTACCTTGGTTTAGAAGGGGAATTATGAAAAATGAGGAACATTTATTTCGCTATGAGTACCCCTCATCTGAATATATTGAAACTTATGTAATTGAAATGAGTAATCTCATGAAGCTCATTAAAAATGACATTTTGAAAATTGAAAATGGTAGCTCTATTGATTTGCAGGCCAAGCAAAAAATCCTAATCAATCTTGCTAAATACTATCAACTGGGAATGTGTGCCCACGTGTTTGAACGCATAAATAACTCCCTTTTTATGTCTCATGTAAACACGATTCTTCGACTTTTAGGCATGCCTGCCATTGCCCATGGTAATTTGGACTTTGTGGCCTTAACAAGAGATAGTGATGATTTTGTAAAATATTTTCAAAAATTCATTATGAGTGATCATATACAAAATTAAATTTTAAATTTAAAAACCAATTAATAATTGTCTCAGGCAATCATTAATATCTTTAGCTTTAAAAATAAAACCTTCGTCGAGCAATCTTTTCGGAACCACTTTTTGGCTGTTAAGTAACAAAGAACTTTGTTCACCTAGAACTTTTTTTAAAATAGAAACAGGTACCCTTAAAATGGTAGGTCTTTTAAGAAATTTACCTAGCACCTTAGTAAACTCATAGTTAGTAACAGGTGTCGGTGCAACCGCATTAAACACACCCATTTGATCATCATGATTGATAAGCCAACAATATATTTCCACAAGATCATCAATATGGATCCAACTCATGTATTGTTTTCCTTCTCCGAGAGGACCTCCTAATCCAAGTTCAAAGGGTGTTCGCATTTTTTTTAATGCGCCACCTTCATTACCAAGCACCATCCCTGTTCTCACAATACAAGTTTTTGGGTGTCTCATTGCTTGCTCTTCCCAGTCAATGCACACCTTGGCCAAAAAGTCGCAACCGGGACCGCTTATTTCCGTTATTTCATCGGCTTGGTTGGAAGCGTAGTAACCAATAGCCGAAGTGGATATCAGTCGGATATTCTTTGTAGGGCGCTGGTTGATGGCCTCAACCAACAGCTTAGTGCCATTTACTCTTGATTTATATATTTTATCCTTTTTATTTCTTGTCCATCTACCATCAAATACTGGCTCACCGGCCAAGTGAATAATAACGTCAACCCCATCCATGGAACTATCGTCAATAAAATTTTGATCAACATCCCATTTATATTCAGCAATCTGATTTTTCTTATAATTATTCTTCGAATTTGCGTTTCTGGTTAAAACCGCTATTTGCATATTTTCCATGCCGCTAAATCTTTTGATTAATTGCTGGCCTATAAAACCGCTGGCACCCGTCATTAATATTTTCATACTCTACCCACCGTTTTATTATTTTTTGAATGTATACCTTTTCCCAATCTATTTGTTAACCATGTACGAACGAATCCGCCTGTAGTATGCTAATAAATACATTAACCACAACGCATAAGGAATTTTTACATGGGAATTCTTCACCAGGAAACAGTTAAACATATTGCTATCCACATTAAAGCGGCTATTGACTTGCTTACTTCCTCCGATTCAGTTGAGCTATCCGAGATCTATCACCAGATAACGACACCTCCGCATCTTGAAATGGGGCATCTGGCATTCCCGGTTTTTCAGCTGGCGAAACTGCTAAAGAAAGCCCCCGTGCAAATTGCGCAGACACTCACAACCACCATTGCCAAAAGCGAATTTATTGAAGATATCCAGCCAGCTGGACCTTATGTAAACTTTTTTTTAAACCTCCAGCAAGTATCTCAAAGACTTATTCCCCAAATTAATCAGGGTGTTTTTTTTAAAAAGAAGTTAATACACAAAACCGAAAAAATTATGATTGAATATTCTCAGCCCAATACCCACAAGATTCTTCATGTGGGACATATGAGAAATTTATGTCTAGGTAACTCGCTAGTTAGGTTAAACAAATACCTAGGTCATGAAGTGATCGCCTCAACCTATCCAGGAGATGTGGGAACACATGTCGCTAAATGTTTATGGTATTTGAAGTACATGAATAAGGAAGCTCTTCCCAACAAAAATCAAGGTGATTGGCTTGGTAAAATCTATATTCTCGCCACTAAAGCTATGGAAGAGCAGAAAGATACTGATCAAGAAGCCTCTAACAAACAAAAGCTCACCATGATCCTAAACCAACTTGAAGAAAAAAAAGGTGAGTTTTATGAACTCTGGCAAAAAACCAGGCAATGGTCACTGGATTTATTTAATCAAACTTATGCATGGGCCGATGTCACATTCGATCGATGGTATTTTGAATCTGAAGTTGACTCCTCCTCTCTAAAACGTGCCAATAAATTAAAAGATGATGGGTATTTAGTTGAATCTCTGGGTGCTATCGGCATGGATTTAAGTGAAGATAATTTAGGCTTTTGTATTGTTATTAAAAGCGATGGCACAGGAATGTATTCCACCAAAGACATTGAGCTGGCCTTTAGTAAATTTGCCGAATTTAATCTCGATAAAAGTATTTATGTGGTAGATAAAAGACAAGAGTTTCACTTTAAACAAGTATTTAAAGTTCTAGAAAAAATTGGATTTGCACACGCTAAAGACTGCTACCATCTCCAATACGATTTTGTCGAACTCCCCACCGGCGCCATGAGTTCTCGTTCAGGGAATATTATTCCCCTCACCGATTTAGTCAGTCAAATGGAAGAAACCATTAAGGCTAATTTCTTAAACAAATATATAGGCAACTGGAGTGAATCAGAAATCAAACTCACCGCACATATCATCGCCGACGGTGCCATAAAATATGGCATGCTAAAAATGGACCCTAATAGAAAAATCGTCTTTAGTATGGACGAATGGTTAAAACTCGACGGCGACACCGGGCCTTATTTACAATATGTGTGCGCACGAATTCATTCCATGCTGGAAAAATATAATTTCAATTTAAACGCAAATTGTGATTATGACGAATTAAGTGAACCTTCGGAGAAGTCCTTGGTTTTAAAATTAATGCAATTTAATGCAATCGTCACTCAAGCAGCCTCCCAAAGCAAACCGAGCTTGATGTGTACCTATCTTTACGAGCTGTCAAAAATCTTTAATAATTTTTATGCAGAATGCCCCATTGGAAAAGCTGATAACCCTAAAATTCAAGTGATGCGACTGAATCTTTCTCAAGCAGTTTCCATGACTATCGAAAAGGGACTTGATCTTTTAGGAATTAAAACACCGCTTAGGATGTAGGGACTGATTCAAACGTTAAGAGGCTACCTTCGCAGGTAACCTCTTAATTGACTGAACTAATGAGAGCTTAATTATTATCGTACTGGACGACACATTCCTTCATTTCTTCCATGTCTATTATAATGAGTCAAAGCATCCATTCCGGCAGCTCTAACATCTGGTCTACGTCTATAATATTCTTGATATGAGCAAGTATTATATCCACCACCATTATATCCACCACCATTGTCGTTATTATTATGGCTTATACATCTGTCTGATCTGACCAATCTTGAATTGGTATCTGTATCAATAACGTAGCAATTATCAAGTCTGCTCCTGTAGCATCGTTCCAAAGCCTTTTCTCTGGCATTAAAGTCATCTCTATCCATGGCGGTTACTCTGACCAATTCGCCATTTCGATTCCGTCCTTCGGCGGTAGCGACATATTCATCTTGGTAACATTTTAATGTGCAATCTTGATGCTCTCTCAAGCAAGCACCACATGATGAATGACCTCCAAAGTGTTCTTCCCAACCGTTGTCGGTAGCTTGACACCTTAATCCTGAATTATAACCATTTCCAGGCCTATGATTATAATCATTATCATAATCCAAGTAAGCAAATGCACTTAAACTAATTAATAAAACACCACATAACGCTAACAATAGTTTTTTCATATTCCCTCCTAGGAAACGTAATCAATGAAAATCTACAAAGCAAGATGAATGCCAAAATAAATGTCAAAATACGACCGATTCAGTGTGCTTAACGCCAGGCAAGGTGCATAAGGTCCAAATTAAGTCAGACAAATTGATAAATGTAAGGGTCAAAATGATCGTTCTTGTAATTAAATCGGAAAGAAAGTCACTTATCTTTGTTATCAATTAATTGGGCCCATTAATGGGCATTTACCAGGGGCGGTAACTATGTTTAAAATTAATAAAAAAATCATTTATTCATTACTTGCTTTGAAATACATTGCAAATAAGAAAAGTGCGAGCTTAACAAGTGCTCAGGAAATTTCAGATTCTTTTCACATTCCCTTTGATACCACGG
>Ga0156359_136_pt1 | contig 31106 bp, 29 predicted proteins | sample RifOxyA1_FD_108004 | JGI IMG/M metagenome (GOLD analysis project Ga0156359, IMG submission 108004) | Bdellovibrionales bacterium RIFOXYA1_FULL_36_14 | reverse complement strand
GTCCATAAACATTCTGCGCTTGGATAGTGATTTGCGCGGTAGCGCTAGTCGTAACATTAAGGGGATCTAAAATCACAAACCTGACGGCCACACTAGAAGCGCTGTTGTTATCTCTTAAGTCAATTCTCACATTGAGTTTGTCTGCTTCAAACATGCATGAGCTTAAAATTAAGCTAAGCAAAATGAGTGAATATATTTTTTGGATTACAACCAACTTATTCTCCTAGAGAGACAACGTGCCGCTAAATTAATCTAAGAGACACTATGACTATCCCATAAGTATAACGCTAATAGCTATTCTTTATAACGCACGTTGACCAACATATCGGAATTTAAAAATTTTCCTTTAATTTTAAGTTGTTAGATAACCGACGATTGTCCACTCTTTTTATTGATATTGGGGTTAATTGGGTTAATTTATAAAATAAATGCCAATTATAAGTGTTTTTTATTATAACCTTCTGAATTTATTTATTTTTTACTGACTAATTGATAATAATAGGGATAATTTTATCAATAATATTTATTTTTTAATTAGCTCAAGGAAAGTGAAACAAAAATCTTTGTACGATATACTTAAAGGCCCAGAATAACCATAAGTTTATCCCAATTATATATTCTGAACTTGGTGATAAGTAGCACCAGAATTACTACGCCAAATAATATGCCAACCACACCAAAAATTTTTGATTCGCTCCTTGCTTCTTGCACATTTCGAGGTCCTTCCGAACCTGTTAAGCTAGCGAAGTTCACCCGGAAAGATGCCAAACGATTTTGGGAACACAGTTGAAATCCCCCACTTATAATCAGAAGTATTGGTAATGCCATCGTAATTCTTAAAATCATTAACCCTTCCATTTGTCTTTTATTATATTTTTTTACTCGATGGGCCTGCGCAGGTTTGTCATCTGCTGTTTGCATAATTTGACTTTTATGGAAGGTGGAATAATCTTTCAAATAGTTTGCTACACTTGGAACAATAATTAATAGACCTAAAACCACCAGTGCGATAAAAAACCCAAAACGGCGTCTACTTGCTTCTGGACTCTCCGAGATCTTTGGATCAGGTACTTTATATTCTTTACTTTGTATAAATTTATAAAGTCCCTCAAATACATCTCTAGAAGTCTTAGCAGAAACAATTAGTCCCGCCACAATTGCAAATGGCATTCCAACATAAAAAATATCTCTAATTGTACCTTGTTCTGCAAATAAAAAAACATATCCCACATATAGAATAAAAAGAATAAAAGAGGTAAACGCTGTGCGAATTATAAATTTATTTTTAGATGAGACTGACATTTTTAATCCTCGCTACTACTAAGTTTCTTTAATATATTTTACAGAAATATATTATAGGACATAGATATTTATTAGCAAGATCATTTAATAACCAAAAAAGAAGGTATTTGAATTTGAAACATTTAAATATGTTTCGATTTGTAATGAAGCACTATTTTGATAGGCCAGTTAGGACTAAATTCTCGACGACACTTCTTCCTTGTAGGGTTTCCAACTACCGAACCAATTATTCAAGCTAGCATTGTGAATAATCCCAGTCTTTGGATGAAGATCCACCACAATATAAGTTAATTTCGCCACATCTTCATGTTTGGCCACATCCACCGAAGGAATAACATTCCAAGAACCACTATTAAAATATTGTTTCCCTTCTGGAAATCTGCGCCATTCTGATAAATGCACATGACCCAAAATCACGATGGAATATTGATTGGATTTTCTTAGGATTTTCTTGGCCACTTTATCGAACCGTGGATAGTGAGTAAAATGGCGAAGCATTTTAAAAGTTACAAAAAGTCCTCGGTTAAGTTTGGAATACTGAGATGAGCTGGCCTTAAGAAAGTGAATCGCACTTAGATAAACAATTCTCCAGAAAAAATGAAAATCATTTAAGATACACCACTTAATATATGCGCTTAAGGGTCTGATCTTATCAAAATAAGGCCGCTCTTTTTTAAGTTTGGGCAAAACCAAAATACAAAAAAGTGATGCCCAAGGAAGATTAATCACTTTCTTATTCCCAGGACCGATAATAAAATAATCTTTTTCATCCACAGTATTGACCACATCAAAACGATGTCCGTGCTCTATGTAAACGCCATGAATATTTTGGGAAAAAGAAAAGCTAATCCGTCCGTCCACAATTCGGTTGAATTCCTTTTGTGCCCCCTCAAAAATCATTGCTGCATCATGATTTCCGATAATATAGGTAATCGTTTTGTTGGGTTTTTTTAAAAACTCTTTAATGGCTTCAAAAAAAATGAGATGTCCTTTATGAATTGATTTAAGCGCATTAATGGTTAACTCTTCATCCACCACGTGGGTAAAGATACCGTCAATGTCAATTTGTAATAAATTTAAAATATCACCATTTAAAACCAGATGAATTTCTTTTAAATAGTTTTTTCCAGTGGAATAATAGGCTAAAAATTCTGCAAATTTTTCATCTTCAAAGAAATCTTCTAAAATATTTTTTAATCCGTTACTGAAATAGCGCCCTCTTCCCAAATGGAAATCACTGACCACCAAAATTAACATTTCTCACCCACTAAACAAACTTTGCCACGGCCTTGTTTCTTAGCGGCATACATCATCCGATCAGCCAGACAGATGATTTCCTTACTACTGGAGGAATCTTCCGGAAAGCGGGAAATACCAATAGATATCGACAATGGATATTCATTATCCACTGACAATTTGAACTTTTTATTTTTTACTCCATATAAAATCCGCGTGGCAATCTCTTTGACATCTATATATTTAGTATTGGTTAAAATAACTACAAATTCATCACCTCCGTAACGGTAAAGCAAATCATGATCACGCACCATTGTGGAGATTCGTTTAGACATATCCAAGAGTAATTTAGTCCCTACCAGATGACCGAAATTATCATTAACATCTTTAAAATGATCAATATCTATAAACAGCAAACAGAAGCATTCACCAATCCGTTTGTTTTTATCAATTAAAAGTTTAATATCTTCCAATAATTTTCTATGATTATAAAAGCCCGTAATATCGTCAATAAAAGCCAGCGCACATTGACTTTTAATTTTTTTAATTTCGAGAGCGCAACTGAAAGAATTTTTTAAATACGTATGAAGAAAATCAAATATTTTATTTTCAGCTTGTATTTTTTCAACGTTTACAATATAACCCCATACCATTTGATCATCTTGCATCCCATAGTAAAACAAACAAAAATATAATTCACCAATTCTGATCCTATGTATTTTATTCAGACATTTTTTTTTCTTCAAAACTTTTTTAACCATTGCGTAGAGTGTGTCAAAACTCACTACAGAACTCATCATATCCTTGTTCCAAACACTTCTAATTCTATTTCGACATGGACGTCCCTTAGCATTGACTCCGTTGGTAAAAACTCCATGGGATATTACTTTAAAACATTCCAGTAAAAAATCATCCACTTGCTCATACAAAATCTGTTCATCATCCCATGGATTAGCTTGACTGACCATTTTCGTCAGTGAAATGAGTTGATCCATATATGTAATATTACTCACCACAAATTACCTATAGGTTGTCTAGTCCTTTCAACAGATCATCATCTGGCCCGATATCCTCTTCTAACAAGCGTATAGAGCCTCTCAAAGTTTTCATAATTGAGCGGAGTCGCTCTTCTAATTTTTTCTTATCTTCACGGGTTTTTTGTTCCTTAAGAATAGTATTTTCCATATTGAATTCCAACGCATCAATTTTACGCTTAAGATCTAAAATTTTATTTTCCCGGTTTTGTACTTGATTAGCAGTATCCATCTGAACCAATTCCAATTGGTTTTCCAATTCTTTTTCTTTTCTTCTTAACTTTTCCAAATCAAGTCGCACCCGCTCTCCGACAAAACCAAGTTCTTCCTGGTTTTTCTTCAATTTCTCTTCCATGATTTTTTTGCGATCTTCCGAATAGTTTAAATTATACTTGAGTTCACGAATATCATCCTCATGTCGTTTTTTTATAATACTGAGTTCAATCTGTAATTCATCTAGCTCTGCTTTCAATCCAATATTTTCTTTTTGAATTCTCTGATTTTTAGTTTTCAAATCTTCAATTTCATCCACCAGACTTTGGCGATCCTCTCTTAATATCCGGATAGTAGTTTGATGCTTGAGCATCTTGGTTTCATCATATGAGGAGGATTCTTCGCTCACCGAATCGTTTTCCTGGGCAGTTAACTTAACCGAGGGTTTTAAAAGTCGGGTCGTTTCACTAGATACCGAAGATACCGAAAGTTCGCTTAAACTTTCATCTAGCTCATCATCAAACTCCTCAACGTGCTGATCTTCGCTTGCCACCACTTTAGTGATGCTCATATCATCAAAAATATCTTCGGATTTTTTGAGAGCTGATTTGGGAAAAGTTGGCAGTCTTTTTTCTTCGAAGTCCTGGGGGTTTTTCATATTATCAATTTTAGTGACCTCTTCGAGAGCATTTAAAGCATTATCATCACTCAAATCGAAGTCCTTGATTTCATCCACCACAAAACCTTTGGCAGTGGAATCGTTATGCATTTTGCTGGTAGCATTTGCTGCAATTTTATTATCAAACCCCTCGGGCATGGCATTAAAACTTGGTCCTTTTTGTTCGATAACATCTGATTCTATGCTAAACCCACCAATTGTTGGATCTTCATGTTCATTTTGCATTTTCTCTAACATATTTTTTTTATTAAGATCCACCATCGTTGGAGATAATTCATCATCTTCGATATTTTCAAATACTTCGTCCAGCGAAGCATCATCACTTTCCACTTCATCGGGAAATTCATTTTCGGCATCTTGTGAATTTTTTAGGGCGTCAATTAATGAACTTTTACTTTCAACCTTTTCTTCTCCTGGGGTTGGGGGTTCATTAAAATCAATATTAAAATCCAAATCCACGTCATCATCATCGTTTTGATTATCTTTACTGTTCATTGTTAATTCCTTTGCCGCTGGTTTAAAACTCTGAGTGTTACCAAACTCTAATTCCTCCATAGCAGTTTCATCACTCCAATCCTCATTTTCCAAATCAAGTGAAGGCAACGAGACTTCCTCCTTGTCAGTTAGGGGTTGCTCATTTTTTTTGTTGGGGTTTTCAGGTAGATTAATAATTATTTCTTTATGTTCGCTTTTTAAATGCTCCTTTTTATTTTTTTCTCCCAGCGCAATGCTAGTTTGTTTCGTGTCTTCATCAGTTAAAGATTTATCAAATATTTTTTGAATTTTTTGGTTACCAGTTGAATCTAATGTCTTGGCAAAGTCTTGATCATATTGATGCTTTTCAATAGTTATTCGTAATTTTTCATCATTATTTTTTCGTGACACAAGTTACCTACCTTCTATTAATTCATAATAAGGGTGTAAATCCTTTCAATTGGTGCGGGCATCATTAATAAAATAATATCACTAGACAAAAAAACTTCAATTAAAGGCAAATCATGACTAATAAATTATCTTTTTATTATTGATCATTCACATCATGTCATACTAGAATTATAGGGATTGGGCATACAATATATTTTTAAATATTCCCGAGTGAATTAGTAGGGATTGACACATGTTGAGCAAAACACTTTTTACCAATTTCGCAATTACCACACTCTTACTCCTTTTAGGGAGTTATCACGCAAAAGCAGAGGATTTTTTACCCTCGGTCATTCTTAATCTCAACACTTACTTATCCCACCATATATTGATCGCCGAAAAATCCACCCACAAATTATATTTATTTGAAAATGCCGACTCTAACCCAAAACTGGTTAAAACCTATCAGATGGCCACTGGAAAAAAAAGCGGTGATAAGGTTTTTCAAGGTGATCACCGGACCCCTGAAGGCGTTTACGTGTTCACTCAGTTTGTTCCTCGAGAAGAACTGCTTAGAAGGCACGGCAAGGAAGGGGAAATTTACGGGATAGGTGCATTCGTGATGAATTATCCCAATCCCATGGACTCCAGCGAACAAAAAACTGGAAGCGGAATCTGGTTACATTCCACTAACGATGAGACCCGCATCGAAAAGGGGCTAGATTCCAGAGGATGTGTGGTGGTTGCTAATAATGACTTAAAGGACCTCTCCCACTTTCTCGAAATCAACAAGAGTCAGATCATAATCGTAGAAAATATAAATTATTTAAATAGTTTGAATTGGAATAATTTAAAAAACACATTACTTACTTTTATTGATACGTGGAAAACATCTTGGGCAGAAGAAAATCTGGCTGAATACGAAAAACACTATCATCCAGTCGAATTCAAAGATCCTAGTCATAGAAATTTCACTACTTTTGTAAATTATAAAAAAATGGTATTTTCCAACCCAGGTAAACCAATTATTGAATTAAAATATATTGAAATACTACAAGCAGATAAATATGCTACCATCAATTTTATCCAAGACTATACTTCCAATACTATCAAAGATATTGGTAAAAAAACTTTATATCTGAAACAAGACGAATTTTACAATTGGAAAATTGTAGCAGAGAGGTGGACTAAAGCGGGAATTGAAGATTATAACAAATTAGATAAAGCTCCTTCATTTATTCCTTCTAACCGTTTTTTTGATATTAAATCAAATCACCCAGATAACCGGATAAGTAAAAATTAATGAAATCTCCCAATCCTTCTAAAAACCACCTGGCTTTTGTCGTTCATGATGAACATAACGTCCCGAGATACTACCAACTAAACAAATCCCTACTCAGATTATTCTTGATTGGGTTACCCACGCTCACATTTTTATCGTTAACCTGCCTCTTGATGGGATTAGTCTTTTATATTAATTTTACCAGTGATTTTAAAAAGCAGGATGCCCAGGATCAACAACTATCTAAAAATCAATCTGAAGATCTGACACAAAAGCTAAAATCATTACAAGATCATAACAATGAATTAGAAAAAAAATTAACAGCTCCCTCTACGGATAAGCTGGATATATTAAATCTAATTCGCTTCACTGCCGGTCAACTCGACCAATCCAAATCAGCAACTATTAGTATTGAAGGTGTAACAGAGAAGTTTATTTCTCCGGAGTTTGATGGTAAACAAACTCACCTGAAATTTAACTTGCTTAATAATTCTCCAGAAAGCAATAAGCAAGCCGGTTTTTTATTTGTCGTTATGCAAGTAGACAATTTTATTCAAATTTATCCACCCAATTCAATTGCCGACGATGCAATTCAAATTGTTTTTAACCGAGGCGAAATATTTGGGTTTAATAAACTGCGTTTTGTCGATGCTACTTTTGATTTCCCACTCAACCCAGGGAAAATGCAATTCAAAGTTCTTTTATTCAACAAATTAGGAGATCTCATTTTTCAAGAATCAATCCAATCTAAAAATCCAGGAAATCCCAAATGACCGACTATTTTACACTTAAAGAGGAATGTCATTCTATATTTGGACAAGGTTCAAAACTCAAGGGTGACTTTTTTCTGACTGGTCCAACCCATATCTCCTCTATCGTAGAAGGAAACTTAACCATTGAAGATGATGCTGATATTTGCATTGAAAGTGTTGGACAGTTTATTGGGACCATCAAATGTCACAACATCAAAATCTATGGTAAATTTCAAGGAACGATTAAAGCATCTGGAAAAGTAACCGCCTATCCCACCGCCACCTTAAGTGGCACTCTTTTTGCGAAGGATTTCACCTTTCATCCAGGTTCGACGATAAACGTTGATGGCCAAACCTACAACGAGTAGTGTAATTCAAAAACTATGATATTTTTTTAAAGAAATTTTTCAAATGAATGGACTTCAACTTTCCCGAATTTCTCCAATTTTTCTAATAATTTTTTTTCGCCTAAAATTATGATTAATTGATTATCCCAGGAAAAAATCTCCTTAATTTTTCTTTGTACATCCAACTTGGTATACTTCTCCATAATCCCTTTATATTTTTTGATTTGATCATAATCTTTTCCAATATGATCAAGAAATATTAATTGATCAAGATAGTTACTACCTTTTTCAAATTTAAATGGATAACTACCAATCATATAGTTTTTTATGCGATTAAAATCATTATCGTCTATAAGACCATTTTCGGTTTCATTAATTACCCTTTGAATTGCTGCCAAAAGTTCTTCCAATTGATCATCTTTGGTAGATGTCACTATAGCAGCCCGACCATAATATTTCTGATAGGCCGCATAAGCACTTACACTATAAACCAGCCCTTTCTTCTTTCTAAGTTCCTCCATTAATTTAGAGGTGAACCCTCCACCGAGATATCCCGCCGACAATTCGCTTAGTTCAGGAAAATTTAATTCATCCCCATTTAAGACTCGACCGATACGAACTTCCGCTTTATCAGATTTAGGAACTGTAATCAGATGAATTTTTTTAAGCCCCTGCTTTCCAAACGTTTCAGGGGTAGTTCTCATAAAATCATTTTTATTTCCCACAAATCTGCAATTATTTACCATAATGCTTTCCAACTCTTTAGTCATCTTAAGTGGTGCATTTACATAAATCTTTTTCTTAACTTTTTCTTTTAGAAACTTTAAGCGATCAAGTAAATCATGTTGGGTAATCCGATTAAGACTGGATAAATCACCAGTAACTGGCCTTGAAAAAGGGGTATGTTTTAACGTCAAATTTCTAAATGCACGATTGACCAACTCTGAATGATCTTGAATCATCTGATTGAGCGAAGAAATCATTCTTTTCTTGTCTTTCTTAAGTTCATCTTCCGGAAAATTTGCCTCGTTAAAGAGATGACAAATTTTCATCATGGTTGGAGATAGATCCTTAATGAGACCAGATACCCGGTAAGTGGAATATTCATGAAAGACATTAGCGCTATAAGAGCTACCAAAATATTCCAAATTATCAACAATTTCCTCTCTTTTATATCTTCTAGTTCCTTCTCCCATCAAGGAAAGTGCCAAATGAGTCTCCCCAGTTTTGCCTTCAGCATCGCCCAAAGCTCCTTCAGCAAAGTAGATCACTACGTCATAAGCCGGTAGGCTGGGTTCGTCCATCCACACTACTTCAATTCCATTCCAATTAAATTTCTTCAATTCATCTTTATCATTTATAAAAGCATAGCTGCTTGTAACTAACAAAAGACTTCCCCAAAGAAAAATATTCTTTATAACCTTCACCGCATTCTCCCTATTTATTCAAATGTTTTGCCCAGATGCTTATAAATATATGTTCATCACTAGAAAAAAGTTCATTACAAACGCTTACGACTTCTGCCGCAGTAATAGAATTGTAAATCTCAAATTCTTTTTTGTAATACTCAAAATCACCGTAAGCAATTTCTTCCAGACCTAAAAAATGGGCCACACCCTCGTTGGTCTTTAATTGATTGATCATTTGCACGAGATATTGGTTTTTAATTTTCTTTACCGCTCGTTCCATAGCAAACTGCTGATCATTGCATATTTTTTTGAGACTACTAATTAACTTAGTTTTATGAGGTTTTAGTTTTTGCTTGGGTAACATTTCACCACCGATTATAAAAACTCCATTTTTAAATAAAGCATAATGACCAGCATAGATATTATTGAGTACTGGTTTTTTTGAATTAACAAACTCCAGATTTAAATAAGAACTCTCTCCGCTACCTAGGATGCTAGCTAAAATATCCAAAGCAAAACCCCTGCGGGAACCCACTTTTTCCCCCTTATAAGCTAAAATATACATTGGATAAGGATTAATGCCATTTATTTCTATATCCCTATTATATCGGCCTTGATGTCGATAAAGCTTGTCTTGGTTAATTTTTTCTTTGTACTGTGAAAGATCTGCGGACGCTTGCAGCGGACCATACATTTGAGTAATTTTTTTCATGACGTCGCTTACGTTCACATCACCTGAAATAACGATAACAGCATTGTTGGGAGCATAATTAGCATGAAAATATTTAAGCATATCTTCGCGTTTAATATTCTTGATCTCCTCACTGGTACCAATAACAGATCTCCCATAAGGAGTTTTTTCAAAGATTGCTTCCATCATTCTTAAAAATAATAAATTGCTAGGATTAGAATCATAATTTCTAAGTCTTTCATCTAAAACTACTTTTCTTTCGGTTTCAAAGCTGACCGGTTCTAGCAATAAATTTTGCATCCGATCAACTTCTAGATCTATGATTTGTTCAATATTACCGGCAGGCATATGATTATCGTAAACGGTCAAGTCTCTGGAGGTATAGGCATTATTAAAACCGCCATTTCCTTCCACTATATTTTCAATAGAACCCGGGCCATATTTTTTTGCGCCTTTGAACATCATATGTTCTAAAAAATGAGTGCCTCCAACCAAATGATTAGGCTCAAAACGTCCACCAACATCAAAGAAAGTGTAATAGGAAAAAATAGGTAATTTGTGGTTTTCATGGATAATTACCCTCAATCCATTTTCCAGCGTATATTTATAGGCTTTAATATCAATCAAGTGATCGCTATTCTTCTTACTGCCAAAAAATGTGTAACCAAGTCCCTTATCCCCTTTGGATGAACAAGACAGTAAGGTTAGTAAAATAAACAGGACAAAAAACTTCCATTTGGTCGTATCCATTAAAAGGCCCTTGTAAAAAGTAATAATTTACACTCGATGAATAATTGAATTATTATACTTAAAAATGAATGGATTGAAACAAAATAATATTACAATTCTGGGTTCCGGTACCAGCACGGGAACACCTATTATCGGATGCCATTGTAAGACATGTTTGTCTGATCACCCTCATGATAAAAGACTGCGGGCCAGTATCTTTTTAAGAACCAAACAAAATCATCATATCTTAGTCGACGCTACTCCAGATTTGCGCTATCAATTACTCCGACAAAAAATTCAATATATTGACTTTGTACTTATTTCCCACGAACACGCTGATCATGTTCACGGCATTGATGATCTTAGACAAATTTGTTTTCAAAAAACAAAGCAGGAATTAGATATATATTGCGCTCAATTACACCAACCTTATCTGGTCGAACGCTTCCCTTATATTTTTCAAAGAGAAAAATTTTTTAACAAGGATCGACCAATTTTAGGTGGAGGAATTCCTATTTTAAAATTAAAAGCATTTGAATTAAAAGACCAAATCAAACACCTTGAAATTATGGGTGAACCCTTTACTTTTTTCCTACTACCTCACAACTACACCAAAACTGTATGCTTTTATCATGATGGTTTTGCCTATCTCCCTGATTGCCATGAAGTAACTGCTAACGTGATAGAATTTTTGACCCAGCAAAAGCTGCGGCTTTTAATTATCAATTGTCTACAAGAACAAGACCATCAAACCCACCTTACCGTGGAAAAATCTTTTGCTTATATCCATAAAATCCGCCCCGCTCAAGCCGGCCTTATCCATATGAATCATAATCTTTCTCACGAAGAATTAACCCGTCTTGCGAAAGAAAATTTTGATTTTCCAGTTTTTCCCGTTTATGATACCCAAAATCTAAATTATTAATTTAGTTAAATATAAACCTAATTTTTAATGAGCAAGCTATGACATTACCAAAACTATCCAACCACTTTCAAAACCGTCTACCATCCTCTATTCGTTTAGCGCAAATAGAATTTAATAAAAGAAAAGACTTAATAAATGTAGTTAATACCGCCATAGGCAATGTCTCCTTACCTATGCACCCAGCAATGCAAAAACGTATGTTCAACCTCGATCTGGATGATTCTCCATTTAAAGACGGCATTGTAAAATACACTACGACTAAAGGTACCGATGAGTGTAACGAAGCTTTTCTTCGAATCATTGAATCCAGCGGGTTCGATAGAAGTGGTTTATACTCACAAATAACCGATGGTGGAAGTCAGGCCATGGAACTGGTTATTTGTGGAACTTGTGGTGACGCCGGCAGCACCGAATCCCCTTTACTTTTAATTGACGCCGCTTATACCAATTATACTTCCCTTGCGAAACGGCTTGGGAGAAGAACTATTTCGGTATCTAGAACGCTTGATAAATCCGGTGTTTTTAGTTTTCCCGATTTAACCGAAATTGAAGTAGTCATTAAAAAAGAAAAACCGGGTGCCTTGGTGGTTATTCCCTACGATAATCCAACCGGCCAATTTATCGATCATAAAACCATGATTAATTTTGGAAAATTATGTGTTAAATATAAAATGTGGATGATTAGTGATGAAGCCTACCGCGAACTTTATTATACCAATTCTATGCCTACTAGCATTTGGGGCCTAACGGAAAGTGAAGTTCCGGGGATTACAGGGAGAAGAATCAGCATCGAAACCGCTTCCAAAGTCTGGAATGCTTGCGGACTTCGCATCGGTGCACTCATCACCGACAGCCATGATATGCATGTCAGGGCCATCAACGAAAATACCGCCAATCTTTGCTCTAATTCTATCGGACAATATATCTTTGGATCTTTGGCCCACGAAAGTAAGGAAGCATTACAAAACTGGTATAAAAAACAACGCCAATACTACTTTGAGATGCTCAACCATTTAAGTACAGAACTAAAAAAACAACTTCCTGGAATTATTGTTTCTAATCCCGACGCCTCTATCTATTCCGTCATAGATGTAAGAGACATTGCTAAACCAGGCTTTAAAGCCAACGACTTTGTTATGTATATGGCCAAAGAAGGCAGCATCTATATTGATGGACTCAAGTATACGCTACTGGTATCCCCCATGGCAGGCTTTTATAATACAAGTTTTGAAAATAATCCCGGACATTTTCAAATGAGAGTAGCCTTTGTGGAAACTCCCGAAAAAATGAAATTGGTTCCCCAACTATTTCACGCTTTGTTTAAAGAATACGAGTCCCGTAGATAGGGCCATACTTTAGTTTTTAATTTTGCCTAAATTTACATCATCATGATATAATTAAATCAAGTATGATTAATAAGCATATCGATAACTTTATTTATTTAATGTCTTTTTTAGCAACGGTAGGTGCTTTATCGGTGCTCGTTTATTTCCAATATTTTTATGCTCCACCACTGCCTAGCAATGCGGTTGAATCTCAAAAGTTTATAGATGGTGAAAAAGAAAATTCGTATCCTAAAGAATTTGAGTTAAAACAAATAATAGTGAATCTAAAATCCAAATCTAAAAGATTAAGATTTTTGGAAATTAAAATTTTCCTGGTACCTTATGATCAAAACCTAAAGAAGATTCTCGAGCAAAATCAGGACCTGATTTATGATAGTATAATTGATATGGCCAGCGGTATGGATCCCGACGAACTCAACACGCTGTCTGGAAAATTGATTCTACAAAGTAGAATTATATCTGACTTAAATAAACTTTTAAAATCCAAAGTCGTTAAAGAATTACATCTTGCTAGGTATGTAGTTATTTAGTTTTGAAAATCCTGGTTTTGTTCAAATTTAGAATCATTGCTTCTTGAAGAATATCGCAAATTAGATGATTCATCTTGCAAAGACTTAAAATATTCATCGATTTGAGATTGGGTAATTTTACCTTCGGCCATCAACTTATCTCTAAGTCTCACATCCAATAGTTTGTCATTTAAAGCTTTACTTAGTCTCATCTTGGCCCCTTATTTAAAATATAAAATCCTTATGAAAACTACATGTTAGATTATAATTTGTAAAGTATTGTAAAAAAAATGATAGTCTCTTCGTATTTGCTACGCATCATTGCCAATATTTAGGAGTTTTATCTTCCGATTTTTTTTCTCCATATAAAACTGTCAATTTTGCGGTTGATTTTCTTTTCTTAAGTTTATCCATTAAATCTTTAAAGGATCTTGATGAAATGGTCAAAAGATAGAGAAAACCAAAAAGCATGGCAGCCAAATGCCCCCACGCCAAGACTCCGTTAACTGAATTGCTCTCAATTACCCCCATATAAACTTGAATCAACACCAATAAAGCGCAAAAATATTTGGTCTTCATGGGAAAAATTAACATAAATAAAAAGGTTCTATTGGGATAGATAATTCCGTATGCTAAGCACATAGCATTGGTAATACCTTGCAGGCCAATCAACGGATAGGAATAGATTAAATTATTTTTAAAAAACAAGCTTGAAATAAATAGATATACCAATCCCGCTCCCACATAAGAAACACCCATAAATGAAAGATAGCGTTTCGTTCCCCAACTGGATTCCAATTCGCTACCAAGAAACCATAGGATTAACCCCCCGAAAATCACTTCCATAAGTCCCGTGGCCAAAAAAGGATAAGAAAGCAATTGATAAACCAGTCCCTTAAAAAATAAATTTGCCGAGAGTCCAAACACTATCATTAAATTTATTCCCAAGGCCTTACTAAGTAGCGACTGAAGAATAAAAATACTGCCTACTGCAATAATTAAAATTTTATTAACCTTGGTTAAGTGGGGTAATTGGATCTGGGTTTGCCCTGAATTGTTCATACGTTCCTCGTATAAATTATTTTTTAAAGATACGCTCTATTTTATTTTAATTATTAGCAATTGATAAGATTAATTCATCAAATACTACTAAATTCTGTAGGTACATCAAGAGCTTTGGAGCAATCAGGATTGTCCGGATCAGCCAGCACTGGAACCGCCGGAGTTGGCGGAGTAGCACAAAGACCATTTTTACACAAACCGAAGGTTGGTTTTTGGTAACATCTAATCCCGCACAATTGTTGCCCAGTAGTAGAGGTCCCCGTCTTATACAATTTGCATTCATTAATGTAGTGGATTTGGCACCATTCTCTGGCCACACAAGTTTGACCAGTAGGCTTATTACATAAAACTGGGGGATCTTCGCGGTTAGTATGTACCTGGCAACTACTCGTGGCCCGATTACAACATAAAGAGGCACATTCATAATCCGAACTGCATAGATCACCAGTTTGTCCGTTACCCGTAGAGCTTACATCTTCCAAACATCTAGAGACCAAGGTTTTATCCCAACACCTATCGTTGTAGCAACATTCCCCATTACCACAAGCGCTACTACTGGTACATTTCTTCATAGAAGTAAATAAGACTTCCTTGCCCAAATAATCCTTCATGCTTTCTCGAATAAGTTGCAGCTTTAAATCAGTGCTACTGGCAAGTACAGTTTCATCACCGGTATTTTGATCAATATTGATTATCTCTATTTTAGCCGTCACATTACAAGAAACAATGCCTTCATTGGCATAAGAATTATATTCCAGCATACGAACGTTACAACCATCAACATAGTCTGTATCTCCTCCGGATAATAGTGATGTTTTACTGCGTACACTAAGCGGAGTTTCTGAACTAAAATGATCTACATTTGAGGCCAAATTTAAATTCCCAACTCGGGGAAATAAAAATGCCCCATATCCCACATAATCCTTGAATAAATCCCCCGTGGCATTACCAAAAGAAGAAGTAAACAAACTGGAAGCAGATTGACTGGAACTAACTGATCCCCAAAGCGCATTGCCCTTGATCTCCCAATCTTTAGGATTAATGGCCCTATAAGGCCCTCGATATTCATAAACCGCATTATTAGGGAAAGTAATATCAACCCCAAATCCGCTGCCATTAAAGCTTAAATCAGTTACCCCCAGCACATCTCTTAAATTATCCCTGGAATTATTGTCAGGTAGACACTTTTTTAAATTATTGTCCTGGGATTCATTGGCGTAACCTTTTTTACTTAAATCTAATTGGGCTTCAGAAGGGTTAATCGCTTCCCCTGCTTGATTGTATAAACCGGTATCGGATATTTTGGCATAAGCATATAAACATCTGGCCCCTGAATAATTACAAAGCGGTCGATCAAGGGTAGGTACAAAGGTGTGATCATGCTCTAGCTTTAACCCTCGACAATATAAATCCGTGCTACGAGGATCTTTATTCAATGTAATCGATTCACCTACATCCAAATTACTACCGAATTCATTTCCACTATTGTCTCTATAATCGGAATAATCAAACAGATCGTATAGTAATCGAATTTTTTCAAACGGTTTATCTAAAATGTTTAAAATCAACACTTCAATATCTGTCTGGGGTACAATCCCTGGGGCCCTTCCCACCGAAGCTTCAATTACAATTGGTTCCAATTCACGACCAAAAGAAAAACGAACATGCACAATTTTATCGGTCAAAGACGAAATATTAAGTCCTGATATATATAGTCTTCCCGTAAAATTTTTAGGTAGAGTTAACTTGGTTTTATAAGTTCCATCAAAGGGATCAATCAAATGTTTGATTTCGGCTTCACCTTGCTGAACCACGGCTCCGGTACCAGAAATAGTACCTCCACCATTTTCCCCAGGAGCAGCGCCGGTTCCGCCAGCTGGTTTGCCATTCGCATTTATTACTTGATTATGACTGGCCTTGTTGCTTCTTTCTCCAGTAGTTGGATTGCACGCAATCATTAACGAGAAGATAATAATCAGCATGTTTAACTGTCTTAAAAATTTACCCACTTTAATCCTCCCATATCAACTCTTCTACTAATCGTCTTTTACCCATGAATGATTAATATTTTTATTGAAATCACCTCTTAGTCAATCACCATATTTCAATAAGTTAACAGCATAAAATAAATTCTCGTCCTTTGACACATTCAAAATTAGATCATAATTTATAAAATATAATCTTTTAGGAGCTAAAATGACTTTAAAACCCACTGATCTGGCCAAAATGATCGATCATACTTTATTAAAACCGGAGGCTACCCAAACTGATTTAGAGCAGCTTTGTAAAGAGGCCATCGAGTACGGTTTCTATTCTTGCTGTGTTAATTCCTCCAATATTCCATTTATAAAAAAACTATTAGAAAATAGCAGCGTCTTACCGATTGCCGTGGTGGGATTTCCCCTGGGAGCAGCTTCCAGTGTGGCCAAGGCCCATGAAGCCAAAGAAGCAGTCATAAATGGAGCCCAAGAAATCGATATGGTTATCAATCTAGGGGCCCTTAAATCCAAGGATTATAAAATAGTATTGGATGACATTTTAGCCGTAGTATTGGCTGCCAATAACCGACCGGTTAAAGTTATTATCGAAACTTGTCAGCTAACCGAAGAAGAAAAAATAATTGCCTGTACTCTTTCTAAAGCTGCAGGAGCGGCATTTGTTAAAACCTCTACCGGTTTTTCCAAAAGTGGAGCGACCAGCTCGGACATTGCTTTGATGAGAAAAATCGTTGGGTCACAAATGGGAGTAAAAGCATCAGGTGGAATTAAAAGTCGAAGCGACGCCATGAATATGATCAATGCTGGCGCAAATCGGATAGGAACTTCGTCAGGTATTGCGATTGTTAAAGGTCATGAGTCAGATTCATCCAACTACTAGTTTGCTAAATTAATCAAATATTATCAGCTAATTAAATTATTCTTTAATTTTTTTTTATGTAATGTTCACTGTACAATAATCCGATCTTATAAAATAACCAACTAAGAAATAAAAACATATGGGAATAAATTTATTAATCGCCGATCCAGATCCAAAATGGTCACAAGATGCCAAAGCTTTTTTTGAAAGCAGTATTTATGAAGTGTATAGTTTTCAAAATGGCAAGGAAGTCCAAATGGCCATTTATAGTCATAAATTTGTTGCCGCTATTATCAGTCAAAGCCTCCAAAATCACTCTGCCATCCAAATTTTAAACTATATAAAAACCAGTCGCCCGGAATTGAATGTTATTGTTTCACTGGAAGTCAACTCCAAGCAATCCGACATCCTCAAAATAGAAAAAATGGGGTTTAAATATTTTATTCAAAAGCCATTTTCATTCAACGATCTTCATAAAATGGTGGAAAATATCCAAGATATCGAAGAAGTTATAGCTCATATGCCTATGCGAGACGGTCAATCAGACGAGGAAGAAGTTAAAGTAGCTGATAGTGAATTTACTCAGATAAAAATTGATGAACTGTATAGCGGCAAACCGGTTTTGTTTGATATTTTCGTTCAGTTAAATAACAACCACTATGTTAAAATTCTCCACGAAGGAGACACCTTTAATATTGATCGTATTAACAAATACAAAGAAGACAAAGGTATTGAATTTTTATATTTCAAAACCAAAGACAGAAAAAAATATTTAAAATTTACCAATCACCTCGTAAAAAAACTGGCGCAGGAAAAAATAGTCACCGGGAAAGTCAAAGTTAGTATGCTAAAAACTGCCAGTGAAAAATTTCTGGAGGAAATCTGCACCGAAGGAATGGAGGCTTGCGTACTTGATGAAGGAGTAGCAGTCTGTCAAAACATCACTAACGTCATTGACCGTGAAGCCTCATTGCACCTTTTACTACGTGAATTTGTAGATTTTGATCCCCGGGCGGTCAGTCATGCCTTTGCGATCACTTTTTTTTCTTCCGTCATTTTAAAACAACTTAAATGGAATTCCAAAAAAACAGTGGAAACCATGAGTCTGGCCTGTATGTTTCATGATCTGGGAAAGAGCAAGTTATCTCCCGAACTCGTGGAGATGCGTCCCCAGGATATGAATCCTGAACAATTGGCCGAATATAAAACTCACCCGCAACTAGGATCGGATCTACTGGCAAAAGAAAAACACATCAATTCCACCATCAGACAAATTATTCATCAACATCACGAATACTATGATGGATCAGGCTTCCCCTGTAAATTAAAAGGTAGTCAAATTACCAATTTAGCCAAAATCATCTGTTTAGCTAACGACTTTGTCCATGTGGTGACCGACAATAATCTAAACCCGCTAGATGGAGTTAAAAAAATACTCTCCAGTGAAACCTCCGTAAGAAGATACGATCCAATTATTCTCGAAACTTTTATGCTAGCGTTTATTGATCCGAAGAAAATCGCCTCTTGATTTTAGTCTGATAACTTTCAATCATATTTTTTTCAAAATCTGCATTACTTTTATATTCATAATTAAAAACCTCCCTCCACAAATCCTTCTCTTCCATACACATATAGAAGAAAACTTTAGAGTGCCAGGAGATAAATTCATCATAAAGACTTTTAAACAGTTTCCGCTTTATCTCTTTGGGATAGGAATATTTTCCCTCAACCTCGTTAAGGGGTATTTTTAAGGCCAAAGTTTTATTCGCACGGGAACGTATTTTTTTGATAACTGGTTTGATATAGGTCAAAGTTCCAAAAGAGATCATGGCCACTTCATCGGGGTTAAATAAATTTATAATCTGCTGAGCAAGCGCTTGATAGTCCTTCTCACATCCGAGGTAGTCAATCATGGGATGGAAATGAAATCCCACCAACATTTTGCTATCAGCTACTTTTCTAGCTGCCTTTAACCGATCTTTTAGATTGGCCGTAAATCTTTCTTCATTATCTATAATCGTTTGTGGGTTAAGTGACCAGGTACAGATCACATTGGAAGGAAAGTTAAGTTTTAACAAATCTTCCACATTATTGGATTTAGTTTTTAATTCCAGGATGACATTGGGGTTTTGTTGTAAAAAAATTCCCAGGTCTGCCAGATGATTGAATTTATTTCCCCACATTAAAGAGTCAGAAGATTGCCCTGTGCCGATATGATATAGCTTATGCTTGTCCAACTTTAATTGATTCAGTTTCGCCAGTAGGTTTTTTTCTATAATAATTTCGTTGTCATGGAAATAGGATTGAATACAGCAGTAATTGCAATCAAAACCACAATTTCTCACCACATCCAAAGTCATGAGATTACAACATCTGGTTTTTTCGCTTGCCACTGGACATTGGCCTAAAATAACACTTTTAGCATCTGCCTCTTTAATTTTATACTTGGGGTTCTCTCTTTTATCAGGGACAAAATGATAATAATTGGCAGGCATGTTTTTTAATTCATCCCATCGTTTTATAACGGACGCCAAAAAATGACTTTTATGTTCATATGACTTGGTAAAAATATCCAATGACTCATTCCAAGTTTCAAAATCTTGGATTATGTCTATAGCTTGTCGGGCCTGTTGATAGGTCAACCTATAGAGTTGGATAATGCCATCGAGGATTATCTTGTTTTTATCTGATAAGTGATCCCAAGAGGATAACTTTTGGATTTGTTCAATTTTTTTAATCAATTTATCATTCATTGCATCAACCTGGACATTTTATAGCACAGACTATCGATTTTTGAAAACACCTCTGTTATAATGCTTTTTTTATTCTCATTTATAAAAGCATCTCTAAGGAGTATATCTATGGCAAACCTAACCACCCAATATGCCGGTCTCACGTTAAAAAACCCCCTAATTGTTTCATCATCAGGGCTTACCAACTCCTTACAGGGTATTAAAAAAGCATACGAAGCCGGTGCCGGAGCCGTAGTTATAAAATCACTTTTTGAAGAGCAAATCATCAAAGACTCTTTTAAAGAAATTCCTCAACACGCAGAAGAGTATGACTATTTAATGAAATACAACACCCATAGTTATCTCCAACTCATAGAGGATGCCAAAAAAGCGTGTAAAATACCGATCATTGCCTCTATCAACTGCACCACTTCTGCGCATTGGTCGGACTACGCCAAATCCATTGAATCATCCGGCGCAGACGCCTTAGAACTAAATATCATGATCTTCCCTGAACAAGAATTATCCCCCGTTACGACTTTTGAAAAATGGTTCTACGAAAATTATCCCTTCAAAACTAACGTTTCGAAATCCAAAATACAATCAAGCGAAGAAATTGAAAGAAATATTTATCAAATTGTAAAGAATGTAAAACTTAAATTAAAAATTCCAGTCACCGCCAAACTTGGACCTTACTTCACTTCTCTTGAAACCGTCACCGAAAAACTAAGTACCTTATGCAATGGGATTGTGCTCTTTAATAATTTTTATACACCAGACTTTGATATTAATACCGGAAAATTAATTCATAATATTCACTTTTCTCATCCCGAACAAATGTATAACACGCTGAGATGGATCACCCTTATTTCTAAAGAGCTTAAGTGTGATTTGTCAGCATCAACTGGAATTCATAATTATGAATCGTGCATAAAAATGATTATGGCCGGAGCAAGTTCGGTACAGCTTTGCAGTGTACTTTATCAAAAGGGTCTGAATGTCATTCCTGAATTTTTGTCCGCCATGGAAAAATGGATGAAGGAAAAAGGATATAAATCCATCAATGATTTTAAAGGCTCAATTCATAAAAACTTAGACAAAAACATCTTTAGTCGTATGCAATATATCAAGATGTATTCTGGACTAGATCAATAAGAGTTAATTTCGGTCAGAGATAGTTTTTAAAAACTTATTGGTAAATTCTTCCAAATGAATTTCTTCATTTAGATAATCTTCCATGCTCCTATAGATATCTGAACTCAATCCACATGGATTGACATTTCTCAGTTCTTTAAACATTTCCAGATCTTTTTTAACATTTAAGGCCAGTCCATGCTGGGTGATAAATTTTTTGATCTCAATTCCGACCGATGCTAGCTTATGTTGCTCTTTCCAAAGCCCCAGCAATTGGCGATTATAATCAAGTTCCGTTAGGTGATAATGTTCTTCAATGGTAACCTTCACATTCTCTAGCATAAAATAAATCAACTCTTTGAGTGAATGTCCGGGATGATTTAAATTTACAATGGGATACATGATCCATTGTCCTGGGTAATGGAAAGTCAGTCCTCCTCCCCTTTTAATCCTATATAACGGAAAAGGTAATCTTTTTTCCATGGATTCATCAAAATTAATCAAGGCCTTGGTATCTTCGCTTTTTGATTTTTGTAATCCTCTACCTAGAGTAAAAAGACGGGGATGGCTGGTGAAAATGAATATTTTAAGGTCTCGGTTTTCTGCTATGTACTGTCTTGCCTCTTCTTGAAACAGCAAAGCTTCATCATAATTCCAGTTCCATTTGATAAAACCATAGGTTTTATCATTAATTTTAAATAGCTGATCTTGATATTTATTTTGCAACATAATCCGCTTCCAAATATTTCATATAATCAGCGGCCCGATAAGAGCTTCTTACTAACGGACCAGCTGCTACAAATTTAAAATTTAATTGATAGGCAATTTCTTTCAATTCCTCAAATTCGCTTGGTTCATAATATTTGTCGACCTGGATTGATTTTTTAGAAGGCATCAAATATTGTCCAAGCGTGAGGATGTCAACGCCCACTTGTTTCAAATCTTTCATAGTTTGAATGATTTCTTCCTTAGTTTCCCCCAGCCCCAACATAATGGAGCTTTTAGTGGTAATCATGGGGTAATGAGTATGATAAAATTTCAAAACCTCCAAGGACTTTTGATATGACGCTCTTTTGTCGCGAACGTTCGGTGTTAATCTTTCTACCGTTTCAATATTATGCGCAATCACAAAGGGTTCGCTATTGGCCAAAACCTGCATGGAACTTTCGCTATTATTAAAATCTGGAATGAGCACTTCCACTAATACTTGGGGATATTTATTTTTAATAGCTTGGACGACCTTGGCAAAATGATTAGCACCATAATCTGCCAAATCATCTCGATCAACACTTGTAATAACAATAAAATTAAGATTCATTGTTTCCACCAGTTTAATGGCAGAATCAATTTCGCTTTGATCAATTAGTTGGTGTGGATTTCCTGTTTGCACATTACAAAAACGACATCCTCTCGTGCAAATTCCTCCAAGGATCATCATCGTCGCCGTTTTATTATCCCAACATTCATGACGGTTGGGACACTTAGCCTCTTCGCAAACCGTATGCAGATTTAAGCTTTTTAGTTTTTGGGATAAAATTCCAACATTTTCACCGCTGGGTATTTTTGATTTTAAAAAATGTGGCTTACCTGTGCACCTATTTGTTTTTTCCATGAACAAATATTTACATTTTATAAAAAGTAATATCAAGAATTATCTTTTTTTACTTTTTGCTTTCTTGATCGGTTTTTTCACAACAGGTTTTACGGGCTTCTTTTCTTCTTCTTTATTTTCAAGTGATTGTGCACTTTCAACAGGTACTTCTGGCTTTATTTCCTGGACAGGAACGTCACCTTCTTCGGCCAGCACTTCTGCACCATATTTTTTAATTAAATTCGTAAGAGCTTCATTTTTAAAATCCTCGCTCCTTCTAATCAATCCATGAATATTGGCATAATTTAATTTAAACCCTTGATCCAGAAGATATTGCACCATTTTAATATCCGGTATTGCCAAGTATAGAGGATTTAATTCTTCACCATCCCCCAGATTGGTGTCAGCGCCTTGTTCAATTAAAAACTCCACGAGGCTAGTATTTTTTTTCGTAAGTGCTATCATGAGCGGAGTGGAATTATTATTGGCCCTCCGATTAAAGTTAACTTTTAATTTGGCAAGGAGTTTCAACACCTCCAAATCATCTCTTTGAGTAAATAGCACCACCGGGTAATCACGGTTAACGAGGGGAACTTTGGATTTATTATCAAGACTGACTCCGGCATTACTTAGCGCTTCCAATGTGTCTAAAAATATTTTTCTCTCCCACTTACCATCTACATAAGAGTTTATTAAAACATTAATCAAATTCTCATTAAATTCGTTTAGCAAATCCAGTCTGGCTTTTTTCTCAATCAAATAATCCACCAAACGCTTTTGTCCTTCTCTTATTTGCACAAAAATGGGTGTTTCCCCTCTATTATTAATAAGATTAATGTTCCCATTGGCATTAACTATTTTCTCAAATGCCTCAAAAGAAATTTTACCATAATGCAAAGGGCTGTTATTATCGTGATCGAGAACATTTACATTAGCATTTTTACTAATAATAAAATCAATCATCTCAAGTTGGTTGTTAAAAACTGCACCATGAAGTGCGGTATAAAGGCTAAAATTTCCCACGGTAAATTTTTTATTAAGATTAACTTCCCCTTCCTTGATGGCCCTTTCAAATACTGCCACATCCCCTTTTAGTGCCAATTCAAATAAATCCTTCCCCATCGATATACCAAGTTCCTTGGCCAATTCGGGATCCACATCATTGGGATATTTACAAGTATCTTTAAATTGATCAACGTTTACCGGAGAACAGATATTAACTCTGGTCATAAGCACCCTTTCTTGCCCGATCTTTTTCCGCATACAGGTACACCAGCTCAATTCTTTGGGTTTATTGTCTAAGTCATCGCCTTTCACGGTTATGTAGATAAGTAAATTATATGGACTCTCCATGACGACATTCTTATCAATAGAATGAATGGTAGAAAACTCCTTATTGGCGTAGCGGGAAATACCTTTGATCGCGATCCCCTTGGCCACATGATCAGAGCAAGCCGATAACATAAATAATAGAACAATCAGAAATAAAGAGTTTTGTAACATAGCTCTACCTCATTACAACATGTAAGACCTATAATAATAAAATTGTATCAAGTATTTTATTATTTGAGTATCATTTTGATCTTTTGCACATCTTCATCAGTAAGAACACCAATATGTTTGAAAATGACCATACCAAGCTCGTCAATTATAAACACAGAGGGAACATAAATGACATTATACTGCGCTTTGGCCTGTCGCTGATTATCAAAGAAAAAAGGATAATTGATTAATTCCTGGTTGCTAGAAATAAATTCCTTAACTTTTTTTACATCGCGATCAATGGAAACCAGTTTTATAGTGGTATGATCACTGACCTCTTGCTCCAATGAGGCAATAATGGGCATATTCTGCATACAATACTTACAGGTAATCGACATAAATTCTAAAAGCAGATGCTTTTTTCCTTCCTCAATTTTTATAATATCTTCGTTTTTAATATCACCACTTACGGTCTGATAATCAAGATTCAAAGATATGGCCGGCTCACCTTGCTCAATCGCTGACAAATGCATACACGTAAATAAACTACACAAGACAAAAAACATTTTCATAAGCTCCTCCTTGAAAACGCCAGGATAACCTTACAAAAACATTTTGAGTAGTGATTTATGCAAGATAAATTAATAGAAAAACAGTTTAAAAAATACCCCTGTTTCGTAATACGCCAAAGTTGCATCGGCAATCAGCAAGCAATACATGGTAATAATAAATTTTCCCATAAGAGGGATTTTCCATCTACTTTTCATAAATACTAATCGTCAATTTAGAGCAACTCCTTTAAAATAGCTTTAATAACCACCAAACTTACACTGGAATGATAATGAAATGGTTGAGTGTTTTGTTTTTATCTTTGTTAAGTTATGAAATTCTCGCTAGTTATCCTTGGCCGCTCAATAATTTTAAGATTGGTCATACCATTAATTCCTATCAAAAAATTGATGGAGGTGCTGCCTATTTTCATCACGGTGTAGATATTGTGGCTGAAAAAAACGCCATGGTTTATAGCTGTACGGGAGGTATGGTTAAGCGCATTGGTAATTACGGAGATGACGATGATGAACTTTATTATGAAGTAGTCATTCAAGATGATCTCAATAATCTTTGGAAGTATCATCATCTTGATGAAATTAAAATATCGCCAGAAATTAAAAATGCATATCGCAATCACACTAGAATAGAAAGCGGGACCTATATTGGCAAACTTATTACCTGGCCATTTAAAATGCAGGGAAAACCTTTTCATCATCTCCATTTGGATATCATTGATAACAATAAAAATTATCTGAACCCAATGGACTTTCTGGATCCACTAATGGATCCAACCCCACCAGAAATTGTAAACCTTCAACTCGTTAAACTCAAAACCGGCTACACCATCACGCTTGAAGCTTTTGACTATATTGACAATTTTGATTTTTATCACCCTCCTTATAAAATTGAACTATCAGTCGATGCGGAACCAATGCGCACGGTATGGGATTTCAGTCGATTACCAGGAGGTAGTGATAAATCCAAATTTATCGAAGATTTTTACATGCCCAAAATAACTCAGGGAGATTACGATAAAAGAAAGTATGTCATCAATCTGGGATTTAACAAAAATAAAGTTTTTCAATTTCCCAGCACTCCCGGATATCATAGTGTGAGAGTGCTGGTATATGATTACAACCACCAAGTCACTCCAAGTGACTTTAGCTGGGAAATAAAATAATTAAAGACTACTTAAGATTAACCATCGGTGAGAAACCACTTCCAAGATTTTGTATCGAATGGTTATATTCTGATGTGGAAAAGAGATTCCAGGCCAGCATATAACTTCCCTTCTGCAAATATTTTGTTTTAAAAGTGCAAGAAAGTTCTGCCGGCATCAAGCGTGCATTAATGTTTGGATAGACAACGAAATGATCTCCAGGGAGTTGGCATTGAACCGCCATAGCACTATCATTGACGATTTGCTTGGTATTACCATCTACCACGTTTGCTATCAGCGATAATTGCCCATCAAGCATATCAAAAGACTTGATCTTCAAAGTTAACTCCAAACCTTGAGCGATGTCGTGAGACATATTACTTGGTAGTACATCCAGATTAGAAGTAACAAAATAGGATAATAATTTTTCGGCTGAAAATACATTTAAGGATAAAAGAAACAATAAACTAATAACCATTTTTTTCATAAAAACTCCTCTGACAACTTTGTCGTTTGGAGTTAACGTAGAAGAAATTAATTCTCTCGTCTATTAGCTTAATAATGTCATAACTTTTTTACACTGACGCCCAGCGTCTTTCAACAGTTAAATCTTAAAATTAAAGATAAAATCCCCACCAGCAAGTGGTTTACCAAACGGATCTTTCAGTTGCCCCGCCAGCGCTTTAAATTCATATTTTCCGGTTTTTAAAGCATGCCCAAATTGAAATTCTACTAAATTGGTCCCATAAAAATACTCTTCCATCATCTGGAGTGGGATCTTTTGGCCGGTGGAGAGGTTCGTTAATTGAAATGAATTTGGTTTAAACGATGCCTTTGAAAATACACTGTTAATTTGAATAATTATTTTAACTGGCGTAGTTTCTACTACCCGTCTAATTTTTGGGCCAGGCATTGCTTCTTGTAGTGATTGGAAGGAATTTACCCTGCCAGCTCCCAATTTGAATTTATATTTTGCTTTATTTTTGCCTTCAATATCATCACATCCTTGCAGCATTTTAGCTGCCACTTGCTCATGGGTGTAACTGGGGTGTTGGGCCCATATTAATGCGGCGACTGCTGCAGCATTAGGAGACGCCATGGAAGTTCCACTTTTTTCAACATAATCGCCTGCCACCGAAGTGGAAAAAATATTTTCTCCCGGTGCAAAAAGATCAACCCCCACACCATAATTGCTACCTCCAGCAATCACATCCACCTTGGATGATTCTATCTGGGTGCTTCCTACCAATAATATTTTATTAATTTCACTTCTCAAAGGATCATCCATTCCACTATTTCCAGCGGAATTAAAAACTAGCACCCCTTTGTTATAAGCATAATCCAAGGCCAGTTGATAAACTTCATCATGCAAATATGCATCAATGCTGTAGCTGGTGGTGATAATCTTAGCACCATTATCTATGGCATAAACATAAGCTTCACAAATCACTAGGGCACTCCAATTTCTGGGACTATCAAAAGATTCAAAAAATTTAAGTGGCATCATAATGCTCTCAGGCGCAGTACCGACCACCCCAATTCCATTATTCATGCGCGCCCCCACGATTCCAGTGACGTGAGTACCATGTCCCAAACGGGTTTCATGATTTTGGTTATTTAAATGAATAAAATTCCATCCTTTTACATCATCAATAAATCCATTTAAATCATCATCAATTTTATTTCCGGGAATTTCGTTTTGATTCACCCACAAACCCTCAACTAGATCGGGGTGATTTAAATTAGCACCATCATCAGTAATAGCGACCACAACTCCTTCCCCAGTACTTAAATTCCAAGCAAGTTCGTTTTGCATAATTTTATGATGATTTTGTTTGGCATACATGGGGTCATTATAAGAAATATTTTCGCGAGGATCCTCATCCCTTTTATGACCAAGTACCCGCTTGGCCCATAAAATATTTTCGCAACTTTTAAAACTGGTTAACACCCTTTCGGTTTCAGAACTCTTGACCATGCGAATGGCAAGCAAATTCACAAAAACATTATTTTCTTTTTCAAAACTGACCACCAATCTAGAGGTAAAAATTTGTTCATCAAATACAACGCCCGGAAAATATTCCTTAAAACTATCATCTCTATTTAGATGATCTGCAGTTAAAAAAGCTACAGTTAGTTCAGTGTATGCATAATCATCATCGAAAAAAATGGTATTGGCTTTTGTGTAACCAGCACTTAGAAATAAGAAAATAAGCAATAGACACTTCATAAGGACTCCTTTCCAAACGATAATCTATTGTAACTTTACTTTTCTTAACTGGTCTACCATAATGGGGGTGAAATACCCCATTGTGTAAATCCAGTTAGAGCGCGTCCCAATCTGGGCACTTTGCCAATTTTAAATAAGTTAACTAATACTAAGAAATCGGATTTTTTTCATCTAACTATATGTATTTATGAATAAAATATAAATAGTTATGAGTCAAAAGTCACTCTGCGTTATAATGACCCCAGATATGGCATTGAATATAAAAAAACTCCAAACTCCCGCGCACCCTCCAGTAACCAGCGTAAAATTTAGCTTGAAGGTCAGAGGTTTAACCACCGAAGAGTCTTCCCGAGGAGACTATGCCACAAAATCTCCCGACCCTAAAAAGAGTGATAAAAATGATGATTTAAAAACCCAAGAAGATATTCCCCCTATCAAGAAGCTAGATTTAATCTAATCTTGCGGCTATCATTAAAGCATGGCACGTTTTCTAACGATAATATTACTTCTCTTGCAGGTGTCCTCCTCGTTATGGGCAAAAGATGACATTAAAGAGAGTAATAAAAAAATAATAAGCATTGAATATCTTAATTCACTGTTTGGACACGTCCGAGTGCAACCAAGCCCCTATTCTGAATCCTTGTCTGCCATTAGTTGTGGACATCCCATCAAACTTTACGAAACCATCAAAGGGGACTTTCAATACTCTAAAGTCGGGCCCTATGAGGGCTATATAAAAAGAGAGCACCTATCCAAACAAAAACCTGAATGTCTACAGGACAGGTATCCTAAATTTTTTGAAGCCATTAATTTGGACATCACCGAAATGTATTACTGGGGAAAATTAAACGATCAGTACATTATTGGCAAAAGTAAGTTTAAATAGGCCCTAGCTGGCCTATGATAATGGGGTTACATTCAACAATAATCTTTATTTTTTAATAGATTAAGATCCGTCTAAAACAAACATTGATTTGAAGTTATAAAAAACCTTAAAAGAACCTAGCAGCCTTTTATCAAATGTGATAAAAATACTAGCTTTTATAAAATAATCATTTGCTTTTTAAGGAGAAAATATGACTACCCCTCTAATAATTAACGGTGCGAATCTTACTATCGAAAATGTTGTTGAAGTGGCCAGGTTTAATCGCCCGGTGGAATTATCAAAGGATTCACAAGAAAAAATTCTCAGATGTCGAAAAATGCTGGAAGATAAAATTGTGGCCAGAGAAATCATGTACGGAGTCAATACCGGTATTGGCGAATTTTCAGAAATTGTTTTAAACGACGATCAAATCAAAGATTTTCAAAAATACCTGATCTATAATCATGCCGCAGGAATTGGTGACCCCGCCCCGATTGAATATGTAAGGGGTGCCATGCTTGGTAGAATTAATGTTCACGCCCACGGAAATTCCGGTTGCCGTCTAGAAATAACGGCTACGCTAGTGGAAATGTTAAATAAAGGAGTGACGCCCTTCGTTTGTCAAAAAGGTTCAGTTGGTGCCAGCGGAGATTTGGCGCCTATGAGTCAAGTGGCCTTGCTTATGCTTGGTGAAGGAAAAGCTTACTATAATGGTGAACTACTAGATGGCAAAGAGGCCATGCAAAGGGCCGGTATAAAAATTCCAGGGCTAAACGCAAGAGACGGATTGGCAACCATTAATGGCTCCAATGTGCTAACTGCTATGAGTGCCATTATGCTCTACGATACCAATCGCTGGTTGAAACAAGCCGAAATCGCCGCCGCCATGAGCCTTGAAGCCTTAATGGCCAATATGAAACCTTATAGCCGTAAACTGCATGAAGCTCGCGGCTTTTCTGGTGCCATCAGAAGTGCGATGGCCATAAATAAGCTGGTCAAAGGTGGGGATTTATATGAAGGTAAAATCAAATGTAAAGTACAAGATGCTTATTCTATGCGCTCAACTCCCCAGGTAATTGGCGCTGCTCACGATGCGGTAAAATGGGCCAAGTCTCAAGTCGAAATCGAACTAAACGGTGTGGGTGATAACCCTATCTTTTTTCCAGATGAAAATCTGGCCCTTTCGGGTGCCAATTTCCAAGGCACTCCCGTAGCTCTGCCCATGGACATGATCGGCATTGCCGTCACCATGATCAGCGTTTTAAGTGAAAGAAGAATGAATCGTCTCAATAATCCCGCCTTATCAGTCGGGCTTCCAGCTTTTTTAACCAAAGGAGCGGGAATGTTTAGTGGACTTATGCTCAGCCAATACACCGCGGATATGCAAATTGTGGAACAACGAATTCTCTCAGCACCTGCGAGCATTCAATCCATTCCCGCAGCAGCTGATCAGGAAGATTTTGTAAGCATGGGAATGAACACAGCTATTAAAAACTTTCAGATTCTCGATAATGCTTACGGTATCCTGGGAATTGAAATGATGGCCGCAGCTCAAGCCATGGACTTTAGAGATTGGATTTTTGGAGATGGAACCAAAAAGGCCCATGAAGTGGTCAGACGTCACGTGCAATTTTTAGATATTGACCGCCCACTATATACCGATCACACCAATATGAAGTATCTCGTCAAATCTGGCGAAGTACTGGATGAAGTGGAAAAATTGATTGGTAGTTTGGAATAATTTTTAACGAGTAAAAGATTATCTTCCCAGTATTATGCTCAAACAACGGGCCAGTAAGCCTTTAAAGCTTACGATGGCCTTCATTTCTTTTCGATAACCAAATTTATTTCTAATTTCAATCATTTCATCCGGATCGGTAACCTTTTTCATAATGTCTTGCATAAGTTCAATATACGTGTGGCCAAAAATAGTTTGGTTTGCAAAGGCCTGATCCACCAATTCGGCTTTTTTTAAATTAATCATGGTCATGCGTTCAGTTGATTTTTGCTGATCAAGGAAATCAAAAAATTTATTGAAAGCGGCTTTAGTTTTATGTGTCTTGAAAAAAAGTTCGTCTTTAAGATAATAATTCAATAAAGCTTCGTTATAAGTGACATTATCAAA
>Ga0156359_133_pt1 | contig 33146 bp, 27 predicted proteins | sample RifOxyA1_FD_108004 | JGI IMG/M metagenome (GOLD analysis project Ga0156359, IMG submission 108004) | Bdellovibrionales bacterium RIFOXYA1_FULL_36_14 | reverse complement strand
CAGTTTAGGGCCAATGATAAAGATTCCAAAATCACTGTTTACAATGAAATTGATAGCCCTTTAATAGATTGGTTTTTGCAGTTTGATGGTTCTTTAACTCAACCAAAGTTTTCTAACGTTTGTGAATATAACTCACCACTCATATCAGATAAAAACGGTCATAAAATTACGAAAATATTTGCCGAGAATTTATTTGTCAGTCGTGGTAGTAATTTTCAGGATGCTGTTTGGAATACGGAAAAGTTTAAGCGAAAAAATAATAGTAAATGGGGGATGGAGGGGAAAACTTCTGTCCATCACTTCATAGCGTTTTTATTCCAAAAATATAAAAATTCAGCAGGTGCGGATACTACTAATTGTATATCATGTAATCAACAAACTGAAATATCCCCGGCGATCGCCAAGGGGCTTGCTTCTATTGTGAATAAAAAAGAAAGAGATGATTTGAAAGCCGGAGTTATGAGACACTTCAAAGTTGTCCCCGGAAGTGAAAAAAACTACTTGTCTCGTTACCTTTCTTTTATGGATAAAATGACTGAAGCCGAAATTAAACAGCTGGAAAACCTGCTAAGTTGTTTTGATCCCAAATGGAAAGATGGAGAATTCTAAGTCATATGCTCTGCCATAGGTAAAGGACTTATGGCAGAGTGATTCGCTTTTTTTACACTGACAAATTATCTCTGATCGCTTTATCCATTTCCTGAGCAACACCATTCATATTTTCACTAAAATGGGCCACTTCTTCTACCATCCTGGAGTTATCCTGAGTGACTGTATCGATTTGGGTTACTGCTGTATTAATTTGTTGAATGGCACTATATTGTTGATTGGTGGCAGCCGATATTTCCAACATGATGTCATTAACTTTTTGGATACCTTCAGTAATCTCCTCTAATTTTTCTCCGTTAGATTTAACCAGCATGGAACCATTTTCCACTTTGCCAATACTGGTATCAATCAGGCTTTTTATATCTTTCGCAGCATCTGAAGATCTTTGGGCCAAGTCTCTGACTTCGATGGCAACTACGGCAAAACCTTTTCCTAGATCTCCGGCCTTAGCCGCTTCGATGGCCGCATTGATGGCCAGAATATTGGTTTGAAAAGCGATCTCATCGACCATGTCAACGATCTGGGCAATTTTTTGGCTACTGGTAGTGATTTCATTCATCGCAGTTTGGACGTTTTTAGAAGTGTCTGAACCTTCCTTGGCATTATCCAGTACTTCTTTGGTCAATTTGGAAGCTTTGCTGGTGTTATCGGTGGTTTGTTTCACGGTGGCCGTAACTTCTTCTAGCGTCGAAGCGGTTTCTTCCAAGGAAGAAGCCTGTTCTTCGGTTCTCGATGCCAATTCTTGGTTTCGGCTGGCAATATCTTGGGAAGTATGAACTACCTTGCTACTTGATTGTAAAAGATTTTGAGCGAACTTAAAAAGTCCTCTAGCACTTGTGACTGCAAAAAAGATGGAAGCCAATATAGCAACCACACTCACCACAATCAGCAGGGTAAAAACGAATTTAGTGGTATTTGCGACACTATGGTTTAGTCCCGTAACTTCCTCATTTAAAGCTCCCTTAATATTGCCTACTTTTTCTCGCACGTTTAGCAGGTGTAAAGCAGTGTGTTCAGCATAGTAAGTAATTGCTCCATGTCGGTTGGTGGCTGGGATAATATTGGATTGAGCGAATTGGCTGAGTAGTTCTTTGCCTGATTCATGAAGTAATTTATGCACTGGTTCCAGTTCATGAATATGTTTCATCACTTCAGGTGAGAAATTCTTATCTTGTAAACTTTGATAAATCCATTTACCAATACCGCAAGCGGTGGGATCAAGGGTGATATTGATAGGTTTTTCTTCAATCAATCCCTTGGAGATATTATCGGCCCAAAGGAGGTGATCAATTTCTTTTTCCGTAGTAAATTTAGCCAGCTGTATTTTTTCCTGTGTCTGATTAAACAATTTCACAAAATTGTTGAAGGAAAAAAAAGAGGTAGCGGTTACGGCAATGATCATAATAGTGATGGCAACAAAACCGAGCACAATCTTCTTATCAATTTTCATACTAAAATCCTTTTTGATACGTCTAAAAAACAATGTATATTATTATGGTTTCTGCAGACTATAGTTTATCAAACTTTTAAAAGCACGATATGTTTTTTTATATAAATATTATCAGATCAACTTTCTCAGGTAATTTCACGAATGACCGTAGTAGCACAAGGCTGGGCCAAAGGCAGTATCAAAGAGTCAGCTATGTTAACATGAAGAGGTCTGGAAATAATAAAATAAATTAAGTCGGCTATATCGTAGGGAGAAAGTGGGGTGAAGCCCTGGTAAGTCTTTTTTGCCATGTCTTGATTGCCTTTGAATCTTACCATGGAAAATTCAGTTTCTACTAACCCGGGGTTAATATTACTAACTTTGATCTGGTGCTCTGCCAGATCAATTCGCATGGCTTTTCCCAGAGCATCTACGGCAGATTTGGAGGCACAGTAGACGTTGCCTTTGGGGTAAACTTCTTTACCTGCAATTGATCCAATGTTGATGATATGACCGGCTTTCTTATTTACCATGGAAGGTATAATTTCCTGTGACACATACAAAAGACCCTTGATATTCGTATCGATCATTTTTTCAAAGTCTTCCATATCACCTTTATCAATAGAACTTAGTCCGTGGGCATTTCCGGCGTTGTTAATTAGGATATCAATACGAGGAACTAAATCTTTGATCGATAAAAAAGCACTTTTAACTTCGCTGGGTTTAGAAATATCAAAAGGCAAAATGTCCACTTTAACCAATTGTTCAAGTTCTTTTTTTAACATGTCCAAACGCTCTTTGCGTCTGCCACAAAGCACCAGATTAATGTGATGGCTCGCCAAGATTTTGGCCGTTTCACGTCCGATTCCAGAAGTGGCTCCGGTAATTAAGGCAAGTTTTTTTTCCATTTTTTACTCCCATTGAATTCAAAATTTTGACGGTAGTTGAACAAAAGGATAATATAAGAGCAAAGCAATTGAAAATTGATAAATTGAAGGTTTATGGAAAAAGTTTGGTTTGTATTTAATCAGGATCATCATACGGGGCCTTTTTCTTCGGAAGAGATGTTTCGTATGTTCTATGATGATGTTATTGGCCAACAATCCCTGGTTTGGAAAGAGGGGCTTGGGGGATGGGAGCCGTTATCACAGGTCAGAGAACTTTATAGCATAATTGATAGTAGTGACACACCAGTTGAAAGTGATGATTTTATTCCTATCTATGAATTAGATGAGAAAATAAATGGATTGGGTGAAACGTTGCTGGAAGAGCAGTGTCAGGAAAACGAAGTGAGCAATGTAACGCCACCGCCTCAACCGCTCCAAATGACAGCTAATGAAATTAGCATTCCAAAAGAGAAAACAGATTTACAGCACACTGTAGATATTTTAGTAGAACCAGCAGTAGTACCCGAAAATATTATAACCCCATTGCCACAGACATCTTTGTCGGTAACCTTTTCAGATGAATCAGTCCAGGATGAATCGTTGATAGAGCCGTTGTTGGAAAATGATTTATTAGCACCGAATAAGTATGCTCGTCGTAAGCAAATCATCGCCGCTTTAGCAATTATAGTTTTAGTGGTAGTGACTTGGATGATTGTTCCATCTGGACAAAAAATTAGGGAATTTCAAGGACTGACGGTGGATGATCATATGAGGTTGAAAGAAACTATTACTATGAAAAAAGGTTTTCAAGTTAATCTGGCCTTGCAAGATGAACAAAAATCGCTTTGGATGACAGCCAATAAAGATGGTAATTATTTGATTCATCTGACTTTGCAGTCAATCAAAAACAAAATTTTATCGGAAGATGAAGCAGTCTTTTTTAGCAAAGCTGTACTTAATAATCACATTGCCCGCTTTGAGCAATTGGAAATAGTTAAAGGTAAAAAATTTATCCCTGGCTACTACGAAGCTGAAATTTACGTGCATGAACTCGGATTAATGCCAACTCTCAAGCAGTTTTTAAAACAGATAAAATATTTTGATAATTATTTTTCGGATTATGAACGTAGTTTTAAAATAAAGAAAACTGTTTTATTGCAAGGCTGGTCACCCTCCAAGTTTAGTAAATTGCTGGAAGATTATATAGCTCAACGGGATAGTAATAAACAGCGTCCACTTCTAGAGCTTAGAGAGTCATATCGCACATTATTGGGACTTATGGATCAGATTTCTCTAATATTTAATAAAGTGATAACTTCCTCAACAAAATCTAAGATATTTTTAGATGACTTTAATCGGGCCTATGCTAATAATGTAAGTCCTGTGTTTCAAGGTATCATGAATGACAATAAGAAAATCCATGACGATATTTCTGATATCAGTCAGTCTAGAAAGAACATGTATAATGAATTTCTTACCATCGGCAAAGAAATGGGTGGAATTGTAGCCGATATTGTCGTCAAAACCCAAAAGTTTAATAACTTGACTGCAAGCACCAAGGCAACGCTTATAGAAGACTTGCAAGAGAAACTTGGTCGTCAAAGAAATATGGTTAATCGTCATATAGCTTATCTCGACAAGCAAACGGGCAAGGCTGAATAATTAGAGAAGCTCAATTAAGTGAAAGGTAGGAAATGCGTTTTTTAGAAAGTGATACTAAGCAATTATTGAAGGAAAATGGAATCAAGGTTCTTGATTATTATACCTTAAAGAATTTTGACAACGCTCGGGAATTTGTAAATGGCTTGCAGGGGGAACGCTTTTTTTTACGTCCTCATACCTATGAACGAGGCAAAGAGCGCTTTGGGGAGGTGGTAATTGCCAGCAGCAAGGAAGATGCGATAGATAAAGTCAAGGTTATCGTCGAGGAAAAATTGACGGCACTTTTAAGTGAGAAAAAGTTACCGGTGACAGAGATTATTTTTGAAGAGGCCATACCTTATAAAAAAGTATTTTATTTATCACTTTTTTTTGATGGTTCAAAAGCTAAAACAGTTTTTTTGATTTCTAAAAGAAGATTGATGCCCAAAGATTTTATTAATCAAGAAGGGGACGATCATATTGTGGTGGCTGTAGATTTTGCGGCAGGTTTTTCTCAATTTATTGCTCGAAAGATTTGCTTTTTTTTGGACATGGATAATGAAGCTATTAAAAAGGCCATTAATAATTTTAAGACATTCTATGTGCTTTTTTTAAAATTTGACCTTAAATTTTTAAATATGGGCCCGGTTTATTTAAGCGAAGAAAATGAAATAGTTATATCAGGTGCTCACATGATAATGGATCAAAACTCAGTGTATCGGCATTTGGATATGCTGAAATTGGCAACTGACAAGGATGAACTCCAAGATCTGGAATGGGAAGCTTATCGGAATGATATTTCCTATGTTATGTTTGATGGAGATATTGGGTGTTTGGTGAACGGTACAGGAATCGGCCTCGCCTTGGTGGATTTAATAAGACACAAGGGGGGAGACATTGCAGCTTTTGTTGACGTCGGTGGGGCAGCCAGTAAAGACCGAGTTAAAAAAGCACTCTCGATTATGTTAAAAGACAAACACATTAAGTTAATTTTCATTAATTTTTTTAACGGCATGGTAAAAAGTGATGAAATCGCTGAAGGTTTGATAGAAGCCTTGGACGTGGATGAAGTTGAAATACCAATAGTTGTTAGGATTGATGGGATCAACAAAGTGCCAGCGCTTAAGTTACTTGCCGGAAATTCCAAAATAACACTGTTTGATGATTTGTCTGAAAGTGTTGCCTACATTTTGGAAAAAGTTAAGCAAAAGAGTGAGGGATAAATTTGGGAATTTTGTTGGATAGAAATACACGCATGATTACTATTGGGTTAAACAGTTCTTTGGCCCAATTTCATACGACCAATTGTCGGGAATACGGCACAAACGTAGTTGGCGCAGTGATACCAGGATTGGGGGGGACTATCAAAGAAGGCGTACCTATTTTTAATACAATTTCCCATGCTAAAAGAAATACCCTGGCCAGTGTGGCGATGATGTTTTTACCACCCCAATTGGTTTTGGATGGTATCTTGGAATGTATTGAGGCGGAAATTCCGCTTATTATCTGTACAACAACTGGCGTGCCATTGCATGATATGCTCAAACTTAAATCCATTCTACTTAATGCGAAATCACAATTAATCGGACCCAGCAGTGTAGGCATCATTACTCCAGGTGAATGCAAAGTAGGAGTTATGCCGGGTTTTATCTTTATGCCAGGAAATGTGGGAGTGGTGTCTCGGTCGGGAAGTCTGCTCTATGAAATCGTGTCTGAGCTAACTAAGCAAGAAATTGGGCAATCGACCTGTGTGGGACTTGGGGGCGATAACGTAATAGGAAGTGATTTTATTGATATCATAAAATTATTTGAAAAAGATTATGCCACCAAGTTAATCTTGATCTTGGGGGAAATAGGAGGCAACTACGAAATTGATGTGGCTCACTACATAAAGAAATATATTTCGAAACCAGTAGTGGCCTATGTGGCAGGAAGTATGATGCCGAGGGATAGGCAAGTGGGACACTCCGGTATGGAAATCAATACCCTCATCCATTCGGCTGAGAAAAAATTGGAAGTTTTTGAAGAATGTGCTGTTAACATTGTACGTTCTCCTGATAAGATTGCTCAAAAAGTTAAGAAATTAATCTATGATAAAGAATTAATATAAACAGAGGGAATTTCGATGATGGTAGAAAAAACACTATGTATTATTAAACCCAATGCAGTTATTGATAACAATATTGGAAATATTATTTCGAGGTATGAGTTGGAGGGATTGCGAATCTCGGCAGCCAAATTTACTCATCTTTCTAAAGAAAAAGCAGAAGGCTTTTACATTGAACATAAAGGTAAACCTTTTTTTGGATCGCTGGTTAATTTTATGACTTCTGGTCCCGTTTTATTACTAGTTTTAGAAGGCGAAGAAGCTATTAAAAGAAACCGCGAAATTATGGGGAGTACTAACCCTGCAGAAGCTCTGCCTGGTACCCTTAGAAAAATGTATGCTCGCTCGTTGGAACAAAATGCGGTGCATGGTTCTGATTCTCAAATCTCTGCTAAAAGAGAGGTAGCCTATTTTTTTGATGAAAATGAGGTTTTTACCCGTTTTAAACTGGACTAGAACAATGGGGTTGATACCTATCTAGCTTTTTGAAATCATTGTGGCTTATTCATAAGCATTTAAACTGCTATTATCAAAGTTACATAACCTATTAAAAAAACAAGACTATTTTTTGTTATACATCCACGGTGGTAGACCAGTTAAAATTTACCACCATGCGTAAACCAATTGTATTTGATTTGTTGTATATTTTACAGATTGATTGCTTTTAATTTCGCTTAGCGGTATAAAGGCATTGTTTATTCATTATTTAGGAGCATTGCATGTTTAATATTGGAGATTATGCTGTTTGCCCGGGCCATGGTGTTGCTCAAGTATGCAATATTGAGGAAAGAGAAGTAGAGTTAGGAAAAAAAGCTTTCTACGTTTTGAAATTGATTTCAAATGGAATGACGATAATGGTCCCTACCGATTCAGATAATGGCATACGTCCATTGGTAAATACAGATGAAGTTTCAGAAGTTTATACTTTATTAAAAAATCATGACGTTAAAATTGATAATACCACTTGGAATAGAAGATATCGTGAATATATGCTTAAGATTAAGACCGGTTCATTACTTGAAATTGCAGATGTTTTAAGATCACTTTTTCTTTTGAAGACCAAGAAGAATTTGTCTTTTGGTGAAAAGAAAATGCTTGAAACTTGTAAAGATCTCCTGGCCCAAGAAATTTCGCTTTCCAAACAAGCTGAAAAAAAAGATATCAAGGAAATGATCGATTCTTGTTTTCAATAATCCTGCCTAAGTTGAGTTGATCATATATAAAGGTTTTTTTACAAAACCTTTTCAATTAATTGTCCATGAGCTAAACTTCCCTTACTTGAAAGACATCAAAATTAAAAAGGATCAACTTATGTCAGTAAGAGTTCGTTATGCTCCTAGTCCGACTGGTAATTTTCATATTGGGGGAGTTCGTACGGCACTTTATAATTACCTGTACGCTAAATCAGTGGGTGGAACATTTGTCTTACGAATCGAAGATACTGACGCAGAAAGAAGTAAGCGTGAGTATGAAGATCTGCAAATTAATGGACTGAAATGGCTTGGCATCGAGCATGATGAAGGTCCTGATAAACCTGGAAACTATGGGCCGTATCGACAGTCAGAGAGACTTGAGATTTACAAAAAAGTAACCAATGATTTAATTGATCAAAAGAAAGCCTACTATTGTTTTTGTACAGATGAAGAGATCACCAGGAAAAAAGAGATTGCGGCAGCCCAAAAGGTTGATCCTCATTACGATGGAACTTGTAGACATATCTCTAAAGAGGATGCACTTAAAAGAATCGCCAAGGGAGAGTCAGCGGCAGTGCGATTTCTAGTTCCTCCTAAATCCTATACTTTTGTGGATAAAGTAAAAGGTGAAGTAACTTTTCCCGAAAATATGGTGGGAGATTTTGTGCTTCTACGATCATCTGGTCTTCCAGTTTATAATTATGCATGTGTCGTGGATGATTGGATGATGAAAATAAGTCATGTTATTAGGGGAGAGGATCATGTTGGCAACACTCTCAGACAACTAATGATTTATGAAGCTTTGGGAGTGACTCCGCCCATTTTTGCTCACGTATCACTAATCATTGGTAGTGATAGACAAAAACTCTCCAAGCGTCATGGGGCCACATCACTTGCTTCTTATCAGGAACAGTCTTATTTGCCCGAAGCCGTCCTTAATTATATGTGTTTGCTGGGCTGGAGTCACCCTGAAGAAAAAACTATCTTTGATTTAAACGAAGCTGTGCGTGTTTTTAGTCTGGATCGATTTGTAAAATCTCCGGCGATGTTTGATAATGAAAAATTCAAGTGGACTAATGGCCAGCACTTGAGGAATTTTAGTGAAGAACGTTTGGTGCGTGAATTATCTAATGTGCTACCTAAAAATCACAAGTTCTTTGAATATGATTATGCCAATAAGACGTTAGTGGTTAGAATTTTTAAGGAAAAAGTTGAATTAATAGGGGAGATGATTCCTATGCTGGATAGAATCTTTGATCCGGCCGTTGATCAAACTCCTGAAATGGATGAAATAAATTCTTGGGAAAGTACACCTAAAATTAAAGATTATATGAGAAAAGAGTTAAGCTTGATGATTGCCAAAGGCAAAGAATTTGTAACCATCGATGAAGTTTCAAAGTGGATGGATGATTTAAAACAAAACTTAAAAATTAAAGGTAAGCCCCTTTTTATGGGGATACGAGGTGTCTTGACCGGAAGTGCTCATGGCGCAGATGTCAAAGAGCTGGTTTCGCTGACACCGATTAATGTTTTAAGAGAAAGAGTAGGATAAGTTATGGCCGAAAAAGTTCAAATCTTTAATAATTTAACTCGTTCAAAATTACCTTTTGTTCCAGTAATCGCTGGAGAGGTTAAATTTTATTCTTGTGGACCTACAGTTTATGATTTTATTCATGTAGGTAATGCTAGAGCTTTGATTGTCGGTGATCTGATTCATAGAATTTTCAAGACGCTGGGATACCATGTAACCTTCGTTAGAAATTTTACTGACGTGGATGATAAGATAATTAACAAAGCTAAAGAAAAAAATGAAGATGCGCTTGCTTATGCTAAAAGATTTATCAATGAATGTAATATAGATATGAATGAGCTTGGGATGCTTCCCGCGACTCATACTCCGATAGTCTCTGAAACAATCCCGGAAATAATTAACCTGATTGAAGATATCATTAAAAATGGCTTTGGATACGTGGTAGAAGGTGAAGTTTTTTTTCATGTACCGGCCTTTCGAAGTTATGGGAAACTTTCTAAAAAGAAGTTGGAACAATTGGAACATGGAAACAGAGTTGAAGTGGATGATAAGAAAAAACATCCATCCGATTTTGTCCTATGGAAACCGGCTAAAGAGGGAGAAATTTTCTGGCAGTCACCTTGGGGGAAAGGGCGTCCTGGTTGGCATATTGAATGCTCCGCTATGAGTAAAAAATATCTTGGAGAAACATTTGATATCCATCATGGTGGTGTGGATTTGATGTTCCCTCATCACGAAAATGAAATTGCTCAATCGGAAGCAGGAAATGGTAAGACTTATTGTAATTATTGGTGCCATCATGAGTTTTTGAATTTTGGCGACACTAAAATGAGTAAATCTCTTGGTAACGTGGTTACGATAAGGCAATTTACTGACAAATTTGGAGGTGTTGTGCTTCGTCAGCTGCTGCTATCGGCACATTACCGAACCGTAATGGTATGGTCAGAGCAGGCGATTGAAAGGGCCATTTCAGATGTGGAGCGGATTCATAAATTTGTTATCCATTTTAAGATTGCTAAATCTAAAAATGTTGATTCTTCAGGAAGTGATGAACTTACTGGAAAAATTGCAGACCTTGTTAATAAAATGAAAAAAGACTTGAGTAATGATTTCAACGTACCAGGGGCCATTGCGCACTACTTTTCCATGATAAGAATGATTAATCGGGATTATCTGGATGAACAGCTAGATTTTAGTCATAAGAAAAAACTAACCCCCGACTTGATTAAAGCAATTGAGGAGATGACTTTGCTTACCAAGAATGCGGTGGGAATGATTTATGATAACCCTGAAGAAGTTTTAAAAACGGTGGAGCGCGCAAAGAAAAATATTTCCAAACAGGAACAAAAATTATCGAGTGAAACGATCGAACAACTGATCATCGAGAGAAAAGAAGCACGGATTGCAAAAAATTGGTCCAGAGCAGATGAGATACGAAAGGAATTGGATGCTTCGGGGATCATTCTTAAAGATTCGCCAGATGGTACGGTGACCTGGTCTTATAAATAGATGAGTAAATTTAATCCAAGTCTGTTTAAACTAAAATCCCATTATTCACCTTGTGGGGATCAGCCTGAGGCGATCAAATCGCTTTATAACGGATTTTATGAAAATAAAAAGTTTCAAACCCTGCTAGGAGTGACGGGGTCAGGTAAGACATTTACGATGGCAAACTTGATTGCTCAAATGGGAAAGAAGACTTTAATCCTGGCCCACAACAAAACTCTCGCTGCTCAGCTTTACGGTGAATTTAAAAGTTACTTTCCGGATCATGCTGTAGAATATTTTGTATCTTATTACGATTATTATCAGCCGGAGGCTTATGTTCCTGGTACGGATACCTATATTGAAAAAGATTCCTCTATTAATGATGAAATAGATAAATTAAGGCATAGTGCTACCAGAAGTTTGCTCGAGAGAGAGGACGTTATTGTTGTATCAAGTGTCAGTTGTATCTATGGAATTGGTTCTCCCGAAGAATATAATGCTCAAAAGACGACACTCTTTGTAGGTAATAAAATTGATCGAGATGAATTTTTAAAAAATCTAGTTAGCATACAGTACGAAAGAAACGATTATGATTTTAGAAGGGGAACTTTTCGAGTCCGTGGTGAGGTGGTAGAAGTTTTCCCGCCTTATGAAGATAGTCGGGTGGTTCGTCTTGAATTTTTTGGTGATGAAATTGAAAAAATATCCATAGTTGATCCTCTGCGGGGATTGGTGACTCAAAATTTAACTAAGATTACTATTTATCCCAAAAGTCACTATGTAGTTGGCGAAAAAAGATTAAAAGATGCAATTATTAATATTAGATTGGAACTTCAAATCAGATTAAAAGAGTTGGAAAAAGAAAACAAACTTTTGGAAAGACAAAGATTGGAACAAAGAACTCTGTATGATTTGGAAATGCTCGAGGAAATCGGGGTTTGCTCTGGTATCGAAAACTATTCTAGGCACCTAACTGGCTATAAAGAAGGTGAACCTCCACCGACCTTGATGGATTTTTTTGGCAAGGACTACCTTTTAATTGTCGATGAATCACACATGACTTTACCTCAGGTCAGGGGTATGTACATGGGAGATCGCTCTCGTAAAGAAACGCTCGTTAACCATGGATTTAGACTAAAAAGTGCCTTGGATAATCGCCCCCTTAATTTTTTGGAATTTGAACAAAGACTTGATCATGTATTATACGTTTCGGCTACTCCTGGGGAATTTGAATTGGCCAAATCCGGTGGCGAATACGTGGAACAAATAATAAGGCCTACAGGGCTGCTTGATCCCGTGGTAGAAATTAGAGATGCCACAACTCAAGTAGATGATTTGCTACTGGAAGCTAAAAAAATAATTAAATCAGGTAATAAAATTTTGGTCACCACCTTAACCAAAAAATTAGCCGAAGAATTAACTAGCTTTTATGCAAGTGTGGGCATGAAAGTAAAGTATCTTCATTCGGATATAGATACTATAGAGAGAATTGAAATCATCACAGATCTGCGGATGAATAAATATGATATTTTAATTGGGATAAACTTGCTTCGTGAAGGGCTTGATATTCCAGAAGTTAGTTTGGTGGCCATCTTGGATGCAGATAAGGAAGGGTTTTTGCGATCTCACCGTGCTCTTATACAAACGATTGGTAGGGCCGCTAGGAATGTTGATGGAAAATGCATTCTCTATGCTTACACTAAAACCAAAAGTATGGAACTTGCGATTAATGAAACACTTCGCAGAAGGAAAGTCCAAAACCTTTATAACGAGAAAAATAACATTACTCCTAAAAGTATTATAAAAGGTATTTCCGGTGGGCTACTGGATACGATAAGAGGGGAAAAATCAACTAAAAATAAAAAAATTGATAAGACTAAGTCTTATCAGATAAAAAATTTCAAAGATATTGATGGGCAAATTGTTAAGCTCAAGGAAATGATGAAGGAAGCTGCTAGAGAACTAAGATTCGAGGACGCAGCCTCCCTTAGAGATCAAATCAGGGAATTAACCGAGGTAAGATTTCTTCTTTAAGCTGGTTTTGGGTGTTTTTTCTTTCTAATTATCATTTTCTTTTTTATAATTAACTAAATCAAAGAACAAAGTAAAATGGTTATGGGAAAAAATATTAAGAGTAAGGATTTAATAAAATTATTGGAAGAAACCAATATTTTAGGCATGCTGGATGAAAACGCTCGGGTATTGCTAAGTAGTTTTTTAGAGAAGGTCGATAAAAGTTTTTTGGAAATGAGTTACGACCAGACATTGCTTAGAGATAAAATTGAAAAATTACAAATTATTGCCGAATTAGCGCCTTGTACGATTTCTTGGGTTACGGATAAGCTCGAATATCAAGGAGTCAATCGTACTTTAAGCCAAGAGTGTCCTGAATATAAGGGGAAAAAAATTGGATTTCAAAGTAAAGATAGTAAATTTTACGAGTTTGCTAAAGAACTTTTTAAAATTCACGAGGTTTGTTTATCCCAGGAAATTCTAAGTGTCATTGATGGAGAAAACCGATATTTCAAAGTGGTTGGGAAAAAATTTAATAACTTTGAAGAGGGAGTTATTATAGGCAGTGAAACCACCTTACTGAAAAATACAGAAAAAAAATTGAGAGATACCGAAAAATTAATTGAGATTGATGACTTGACCGGTCTTTATAATATGCGATCCGTTTATCAAAAGATTGAAGGAGAATTGGCCAGAGGAGAGCGTTTCGGTCACTCGGTAGGTGTTATCATGTTGGATATGGATCATTTCAAAGACGTTAATGATGATCATAACCACTTATTTGGTAGCCATGTTTTAAGCGAAGTTGGGAAAATTTTAAAACGCAGCATGCGAAATATTGATTTGGGTGCTCGTTTTGGCGGGGACGAATTTCTGGTAGTGGTTACTCGAACCAATCTGGATGGGATAAAAATATTTTGTGAAAGGATAAGATCAGAAGTTGAAAATTATCATTTCAAAATGGGTAAGGATGAAACTAAAAGGACGGTGAGTGTGGGTTTTTCTATCACCAGGCCTGGGAGTAATAGCGTGACGGCCAAGGGATTGGTGCGTGCCGCGGATGAGGCAATGTATCGGGCCAAGAGTGCGGGAAGAAATTGTGTCAGAGGAAATAATGAAATGGAAAATCCCGTTTTATTTCAAGATGGACCGCTGCTTGAAAAACATGGATAACTTTTAAAATATTTTTTATGCTAGATAGAAATATAAATATCAAAGATCTTCAAAAAATTGACACTTGGTTATCTACTCATTTTGATAGGGAGAATTTCAAAGGTGATTTTAGTCGGACTCAAAAAATATTTGAAAGTATTTTGTTGGAATTTAATCAAAGAGAATTTCAGGTGGTGACGATTGCGGGAACCAATGGCAAAGGTGAAACGGCTTTAAGTTTGGAATATCTTTTGTCTCACCGAGGCATGAGCACGGCTTTGTGGACTTCTCCTCATATTCTAGCTGCCAACGAACGTTTTCGATTTGATAGTGAGGAGCTCGAGATCACAAAATTATTAGAGAGTTTTCAATATTTATATGACACTAAACCGGTTTTAAAAGAAGCCTCATACTATGAGTTTTTGTTTTATGTTTTTTTATATGAGGTGTTGCAACGAAATGTTGCAGTGGTGATTTTAGAAGTTGGTTTAGGGGGAAGACTTGATGCAACTAATCTGCTGGATGCCAACTTAATGTGCATTACCTCAATATCCAGAGATCACGAAAACATTTTGGGTAAGGGGTATAAAAACATACTGATGGAAAAGTTGGGCATTACACGCTCGCAAAGATTTTTGATTACCAGTTTAGAGCTTTCTTATCTTAGGGAGATTACTAAAAAATATATTGTCGAAAAAGACATACCTTGGATAGATTTGTATGATTTAAATCAGCTTACCAAAAATCACTCATATCGTGATAGGAACCGAAATATGGCAAGGCATCTTGCTAATTGCCTGTTTCGAACATTCAAAGTTGATTTAGTGCAAGATGATGAATTTTCCTATTTGGAGTATCTGAATTTCAAGGCACGCATGGAGACTATTACTACAACTTTTGGAAAATATATTTTCAATGGTGCTCATAATGTTGACGGTATCAGAAAATATATTGAACAGCTTTATGTGTTACGGGAGCAATCTGATTTTGCCCCAATTGATTATACCTTAGTATCTTTTTCCAAAAGGCAGGAGCAAGATATTTTTAATATGCTTAAAATACTCAAGCAAAATTCTGCGCTGTTGGGTAATTTGCTATTATGTTGTTTTAAACATCCCAAAGCTTGGTCCACTCAAGCAGCGGCAGGAGAAGGTAATAATCATGTTCCCTTTAGGGATATTTCTGGTAAACTTATAGGTGTCGTTGAGGTCACATATATTGGAAACACGTGGGATAAAAAAATTACGGAAGGATTTTTCAAAAACAAATCGGTTATGGTGGTTGGTTCGTATTATTTTGTGGGAGAAGTTCAAAGAACTGTGCTTCAAAAAGTTACCAATTGAATTGCCTGTTTTTATATTTTGCATCATTGTTTTTACTACTTTTTTAAGTACCATGGCTTATTCCAGAGAATCCCTAAGCATCTCGATCGGTGATGAAGTTAGTATTATTTCAGATAAATATTATCGGAAGGTCAAAGAAAAGTATTTTGAAGCAATTGGAAATGTTATTATTACTCATAAGAGAAATTCCCTCTACGGAGAAAAAGCAACTATCTCACTATTGACTGGTGATATCGAAATCAAAGGCAACGTACGTTTCATTGCTCCTGAGATCACCATGTATGGTTCTGAACTTTATTACAATATCAAATCTCGCTATCTTTCCTTGAAAAATGCTAAAGTCATTACGAGTAATTTTATAGTTTTTGGAAAAAAAATATCCCGTATTAAAAAAAATGAGTTTTATGCAGAGGAAGCGGAATACACCACTTGCAAGGATTGTCCGGAGAGTTGGAGCGTCTATGGCAAAAAAGTCCAGGTTACCATGGGCGAATATGTAAGAGTTTGGCATGCCTTTTTTCGGGTAAAAGGGGTGGTCACTATGTATGTTCCGTACCTGGTCTTACCGATTAAAAAAGACCGGGAAACAGGCCTACTTTTTCCCCAGTTTAGCTTTAATGTAGAGGATGGCTTTACTTATCAACAACCATGGTTTTTTGCAATGAGTGATCAAAATGATTTAACGCTCACTCCTTCGGTGTGGGGAAAAAGGGGACTAGGTGGAGAGTTTGAATACCGTCATGTTTTGGGAGACAGAAAATGGTTTGAAATAGGATCTCTATCGTCCAATGATGAAATTTATCAATTAAAGAAAAAAGATGATAAACAATCTGGCGAGAAATTTTTTAGACATTTTTCCGATTATGAGCACCAGCTGACTTTTGGACATTGGTTTAATCATCACTTATATTTTAATGATGCCAAAGAGCTGGATGCGATTAGAGACTATCGAAACTACACAGATACCAGAGTAACTGAATTGGATTTGGGGGGGCAGTCTAATTTTAACTTTAGACTCGATTTTATAGATTTGGAAGTAGAAGCTTATCGTAGAAGAAATATGCTGGTTCCCGAGCCGCAGGAGTTTGATAAGGCTTATGTGCAGATCCTTCCCAAGTTAACCATGAATGTAACACCCCAGCGATTGGTAAAATCCGATATGTTTTTCTTTAAAAGTATTGTGGCAGGTGGTTCATCTGATTTTACCGTGTTCAGGCAAGACAAAAGGCAAGAAGATACCTATATTAGAAATGCCAATCGATATAATTTTAGACCTTATATAAACTGGAAATATTTTGATTTAGGCCCCGTGGAATTTAAAACCAGATACAGCTTAGATCATCAAGCATATCGCTTCCCTTATGAAAATGAAAAAACATTTTCAAAAAGTGCCTATCAAATGGAAAATGAAATTTCGTTTGAGTTGGAAAAAATTTGGGGATTAGCTTACAAAGGTAGTGTGCCTACTGAATCAATTTCTCTGCCACAAGAACAACAAAAAATTAAAAGTCAAAATGCTAATAGTGAAATAGTGGGGCACCTGCCGCCCTTTAATAATCAGTTAACCAAGGACCGGGTTGATTTTGTTAATAATAGTTATCGGCATTCTCAGATCTATCGTTTGAAGCATTATCAGATCTTTGATTCAACTGTTTCTGGCAACGACAAGTTTAAGAAACAAATTGCAGACGAGCAAGGAGTATTTGACTCTTGGGATGTTCGCAGAGAAAGAGAACATGAATTAAAGGATGTGGCTTCTCGAACCTCAATCCCTAAGGGTAACGCCATAGAGTTGCGCTGGGAAAATTCTTTTTTAAAAAAAAATCCAGATTTTTTTAATCCCTACGAGGATGGAAAATATTTAAGGCAGAATTTCCACTACAGTACTTTGGGGTATTTTAATGTTTCGCAAGGGTATAATTTAAACACCCAGGAAACCGAGTTTTACAAGCAGCTCACTCGTTTATTGGTGGACACCGGGATCACTATTTACAAAACTACTTTAAGTTTGGCAGATTATTATTTTTATACAGATCATAAACATTATCTCGTTACGACCTTGACTCAAAAGTTTTTGCTAGGAGAGGCTTCAATCGGCGTTAATTATGATCCTTCAAGCGATCCAGTTCATAAAAAAGTTTTGCTAAGTGGGAGTCTGATGCCCCTGTCTATTATTACGCTTAATTATGAATTTATGTATGATATGGAAAAAAAGCTTGAAGATAATCAAGTTTATAAGTTGATTTATTCTCCTAGCAATGACTGTTGGAAGACCCAAGTGGCATATACCAAATCTCGACTGGAAAAAAGTAAAATATCATTTAATTTCATATTCAATTATAACAAAAATAGCTTTGGCGGTTTTTAATAAGTTATGAAGGAAAATAATAAGCAGATTTTAGTAGTAGATTTTTATGATAGTTTTACTTACAACATTGTTTCAGAGTGTAAAAGATTACTAAAGCGCTATCATCTAAAAGTGGATATTCAGGTTTGCGCCTGGGATAATAAGGGTTTTTTTTCAACTCATAATGCCAGAGATTATCAAGCTATGATTTGGGGCCCAGGCCCTGGCATGGTGTCTGAGTATGAATCCCTTGATCCTATTATTGATAAATGTTTGAGAGATCCAAACCTCTTTAATTTGGGTATTTGTTTAGGACACCAGATTATTCTAAAAAAATTAGGGCATAATTTGATTCGGGCCCAAAGACCAATACACGGCGAAAATGTGTCTATTAGCTTGCCTGCCTGGAGTATTTTTCCATCGGAGTTGCACGGGAAAGTTATGCATGTTCAACTCTATAATTCTTGGGTAATAGAGAGAAATATTCAAGTCAAAGATTTAGAGTATCTATATTATCAAGATGGAGTTATGAGTGTATCCGGTTTGAATCTTTTAACTTATCAGTTTCACCCAGAGTCAATTGGGACTTCATTTCCAGAAATATTTTTCTTACCTCTTATAAATAAATTATGTAATAATGGATCAATCTAAAGTAATTGCTGGAGTTCGTTTTAATCATGAGTTCAAGAATAAAAATAGATGGGACTTATAACCAATATACTATAACTATGTTAGAAGAAATGAAGATTAATGATTTTTCTTTTGACTTAAGGCCTAAAAGTTTTAATTTTGTTCAGGAATATGTTTTGCTTGATATCTTGAAAGAAATCTATCGACCTTGGAATAGGTATTATTTGCATTTCGAAAACGAAAAGGAATATGTTATTGAAAAAATTTTAAATGATGTAAAAGCATCAGCGATCAAAACTGATAATACCACCGATTTGATAGAAAATATTTTACTGGAATTTTCGGATGGATTACCAGTTCAGTATTACGAATCTTTTAAAACCCCTTATATTTTTCATTTGGATGAAAGACATAGATTGGAAGATTTTTTAGCGTGTAAATATTTAAAAGCAGTTAATTTATCTTACGCCTATTTACATCATCTTCATCAAGGCGGAAAATTGGGAGAGTTCGCCGGAAGTTTTTTAAAGCTTTTAAAAAGGCTGGAGCAACACCAAAAAATAGAAGTGATGCTATTAAGGGATTGGGATGAGGATATTTTTCCTTCATTGTTGCATTATTTCCAGTTTCACGTGACTTCCTTTCCTCTTAATCACAAAGTGGAATTATCCTACCGAAATCTTAATTATGAATTATTAAAAAAATATATAAAAGGAATGATATGAATATTTTGATCACCAATGATGATGGAGTCCATGCTGAAGGGCTTTTGAATTTAAAAAGTGAACTGGATAAAATTGCTAACGTTTTTGTAGTGGCACCACTGGTTGAGCGTTCAGCTTCTGGACACACCATCACTTTACATGACTATCTAAGAGTTAAAAAAATTGATAAAAATATTTTTGGTTGCAGTGGATATCCCGCCGATTGTGTGGTGATGGGTGTTAAACATCTATTTCAAGATGTGGTAATCGACTTGGTGATCTCTGGCATTAACCGGGGTGCCAATATGGCCCAAGATATTTATTATTCTGGTACCGTGGCAGGAGCGAGAGAAGGAATGATTTTAAAAATACCTTCCATCGCTATCAGTTTAGCCGTTAAATATAATGAGTTTTTCCAAGATGAGACCACTAGTGAGACTTTTTATTCCACTGCTTCAATATTTATAAAAAAATTTATTGAAAATGGTGGGATCTTGGAGATAAAAAAAGATGCACTTTTAAATATCAATGTACCAAATTTGCCCTATCAGGAGTTGCAAGGAATTAAATATACCATACCTGGCTTTATTGATTATCCTAAAGACATTGAAAAAAGAGAAGATACTCGAGGCAGGGCCTATTATTGGATAGGTGGTAAAAAAGGTAAAGTAGAGGGAATACCTGAGAGTGATGGTATGGCAATAAAGCAAAAGCATATTTCTGTATCAGATCTTAAACTTTCATATTTTTTACCCGATGAGTTTGCATGTCGCTCAAAAATATTTTCTAAATTTTTATAAACCATTTTTGAGCATTTTGATTTGTTATGAAAAAATTGTGCCTTTTAATATTATGTACGTTGATAGTTTATGGTTGTTCCCACATTAGAAGTGGCCAGTATGTAAAACTGGTTAAGGATAACGATCTATTAAACTTGTCGGATGCCTATGATGTCCCCGTTTGGATTATTGAAAGTGCCAATCCGGGTAAAAAATTTTTAAAGGGCGAATGGGTATTTGTGCCGACCACTGTCGGTTTAATGGGGGGATATGATCAATGGGGGCTTGCCGAAAGCCCGACTTATCACATAAAAAAAGGTGAATTTATCTGGCCGGTGCCGGCAGGTAAACGGATTTCAAGTTCCTTTGGAAAACGTCGTGGTAGTCAACATGAAGGAATTGATATACCTGCAAAGAAAGGCAGTCATATCCTTGCTTCGCGAGAGGGCGTAGTTGTTTATGCGGGCTCGGAACTGGGAGGGTATGGTAATATCGCCGTCATTTCACATAAAAACGGTTTTTTTACGGTCTATGCTCATGCTAAAAAACTTTTTGTAAAAAAGGGCACTAAGGTTCATCAAGGGTCAGTGATTGCTCAAGTTGGTTCTACCGGAAGGTCCACTGGGGCCCATTTGCATTTTGAAATCAGACACAATTCAAAAGCACTAAATCCACTAAGTTATGTAGAGACTCCGTAATATTTATAATGTAAGTAATTTAAAATAAAGCTTGGCCGTGTTGATGGCATCTTCCAAAGCGGTGTGGGATACGTCGCCCAGATTGAAATGTTTCATTAGTTCGCTGCCGGATAAACATTCTTTAGGAAGTTTTTTCATATCTACCAGCCCCATCACTACGCTAGATAAATCCAAAGTTTGATGATTAAAATATTGTCTCATAAACTCAAATCCCAGATCTCGGTTTAAAAAAGGCAGATCTATGGCATTGAGTGATTTTCCAAAGATAGTAATTTTGTTTTTGGGGTTAGGCGAGAAATAATTTTTTACTTCTTCAGATTGTAACCAGCATTCTAATTCATTTTTTAATTTATTTAAGCTTATTCCGGTAGTATGGGCCTTGTTAATAAGTTCCTGGTTGTGTTCAATCACCCAGTTATCTAAATTAGGTTTTAGTATTTCAAAACTTGGGCATTGGATAAGAAAGTTTTTAGCCAGCTTATTTTCAAAGGAATGGGTTTCACTACAAAAAGGTATCATCGCAAATTCAATCATTAAATCTTGAGCGCCAAGGCCGGTGGCTTCTATATCTATAGATAGGTATTTCATTTTGGTTGTCCTCTAAATAAAATGTTGAGAAAAAAGTATACGATTAATAATAATAAAAGACTATTTTTTATTTAGCGATTGGATCGGTGCTGTTTATGTAATAATTTTTTCGCGAGTCGGTGACGATCCCGTTTTGCTGGGGGTTACCAAAGGAAGCGAACAACCATAGATTACCAATGGAGTCGGCATGATAGATTGGAAAATTCATAGATAGGAAACGATTAAGTTGTTGATTGGAGCCCTTTTCTGATTCATATACCATGCGAAGTGGCTCGATTAAAAAAAGATGCCTGGGAAAATTGAGATATTCGCTGGTTTCCAATAAGTTTTTTGAATTGAAAATTTCATATTGCATGAGATGATATATAAGCTGACCGGGGTCTCTCGAGTCAGTGGAAACTAGGGCAAATTGACTTTGGGCCGGTGTATTTTTTATAAAACACACTGCTAGTGTATCTGTATGTGTAGCTCCCGTAATAAAAAAAGTTTCTTTGAGTGGAAGGACATTGGTTAAGCTTTGGGTAGAAATACCCATAATGTAATGACCCGATTTGTCCATTATACCAACGGAGAGATTGGGAATTTCCTGCCTGTGAATATTATATTTTGCCTGGTCATAAAGACTAAAATCATAATTACAGAAAATTTTAATATCTTTCTGTACGAAATTTCTAAGTGGTAGCTGGTACAAAATGAGTGCGTTTGAGTGATTTACTTTTCTACTAGCTGAATTTAAATTTTTTATCAGTCTAGTATATTGAATATTGGGTAGCGTTTCGTCGACACTGAGTGGTTGCTTGGCCTTTAAAAAAGTATTTTTGAAGCTTGGATGTTTTTCCAGATTATCTTTTTGTTCCTTTAAAAAATGGGCCAATTCATTTCCTACTTGTTTGGGCTGGGTAAAATATTGATCTAACCATTTGGCAAATTGTAATAACCGATAAGGGGATCGATGATTGATTAGCAAGTCTTCTAGACCGGTAAGATAAGGCCACGAGAGGTCATTATCTCTCAGATAGGCGTGGTATTGCTCGCTTTTAGAAAGGTTAGTTACAATATGCAGGTGGGAGGTGGGAGATGCCAAATCTGGCCTTAAATTCATTTGGATCAAGGAGATTAGCACAAATTTTTCAACCGTAGTTAAAGATTTTCCTAGTTTGGACAAAACATATTGATAGTGCCGATAGATTTCCTCATCGGTAGTAGCGACTAGATCACTGGATCTGACTGATCCTAGAATTGATCTTTGAATATCATGATGATCGAGGGGAAGATTATTATCAAGGTTATCCATCTTGATAATGAGACTACATGCAGTTATTACCAATAACCCGACCAAGCATAGGGGGCAACGAATTAGTTTAAGACCGCATTCAATCAAGATAATAAAACCCCTCGATTTCTTTGCCCCCCTCTTTGGTTTCATGTTCGTCTTTTTCAAACATGGGGGGAGGGTAGTCCAAATCAGCATTGGCACAAGGTTTGGAGGTTTTGAGTTCCAAAATAACCCACATACCACTTTGGTGATGGCAGTTTTGCGTATGCATGGAGATGAGTTCATAACCTTTGTTATTGAGCAGTTCAAAAACAATTTTATCAAATTGCTTTTCCCGATATCCGCTTTTTCTTTCAGGAGGGGCAGGGATAAAGTAAGTAAATGTTTGATAGGCAAATTTTTCTTCTGACCATACTTTTTTAAATATTGCTCCGATCGTTTTTGTCAGACTCTTGGCCATGTACCTTCCCTTGCCATCATTGTTACTCTTATTTCAATATATTAGCCTGATCATTCGATGCCAGTCAATTGAGGGTAAGAAAATGTCGAAAGCGCACAAAACTTGATTAAATGTTTCGGCAATAATTTCCATGAAAATTTTTAATGTTCCAATTTGAAATATTAGTTATAATGAAAGTGTGGATGAATAGGATGTCATCTACATCAAAGAGGCAGGAAGCCGAAAAAGAAGGGGGTCTTTGCAGAAGGCCCCCTTTTTTTATGCTATTGACTCCAGTGTAAAATCAAAAATGTCATAACGTTTTAAGGGCCAATTTAACAAAAGTGCCAAGATATTGAGGCAGCTATTGTACTATCAAAATGTTATGTTTTTCGAAGGAAAAGCCCTAAGTGCTAAGAACTCAAGTTTAACAGATTAATAATACTTTATTTATTATTTTGGTTTCATTATTTTTTAAGTTAGAATGAAATAGAGAGTATTATATTTACAATCGACACTTTGGTTCACTTATTTTTTTCACGTCTACTTTTGACGAGGAAGTTATTAGGAAAATCAGGGTGGTTTTAGTTCAGGTTGAAGTATTGTCCTCTCAATGGATGTATTTTCAACAATAATGAGTAATTAACTTTAATTACTTTTAAATGGAGGTTTTATGAAAAATTTTAGATTGAATGAAGGTTTTACGCTAGTAGAACTCATGGTCGTTGTTGCTATTATCGGTATTTTATCCGCAGTAGCTATTCCCAACTTTAAAAAGTATCAGGCTAAGTCCAAAACTTCTGAAGCCAAGCTTCACTTATCTGCGATTTATACCGCAGAACAAGCCTTTGCTTCTGACTATGATACTTATGCGACCTGTTTATCACAGATGGGATATAACCCTTCAACTGAGGCTGCCCAAAGATATTATGCGACTGGTTTTACGGCCGGCACTGCTACAGCGGTAACTATTGCTGTTGGTAACGGAGCTGCTTGTGGTGCTTATGTCAGTGGTAACGACACCGCCAATTTTGGTGCACTTAAAAAAATAGGTGCTACCACGGCGGCTACCAGTGCTAACTTAGTCACTGCTCAAGCGGGTATGACTGCTTCTGAAAGTTCTTTTACTGCTGCAGCCCTTGGCTATATTGTAGCAAATTATATATTACCTACTACAGGTGATGCTTGGACTATTACAGCTAGTAAAGCATTGACCCATACTCAAGTTGGTTACTAATAAAATTTTACTTATATTTGTTGGTTAAGCCAAAGGCCCACTTTTTAGTGGGCCTTTCTTTTTTATCACGATTGTTTTAATATTCTTCTGTGGATTCGCTGGGGGAATTGGAGGGTTCAAAAGCAGGGTCTTCTTCATTCTTTTTATTATTGGGAGTGGGGGACACTGCTTCATGGGTCTCATCTTGCTCTTCGTTTATTGCATTGTTGGTTTTTTTCCTATTTACTTGATCAGAGGAATCCTGGTCCAGGGTATCCTTGTCGATTTTGATATCTTGCCCATCAGGTGTAATAATTTCCGAAGGGGGTTGTCCATTTTCAGAAGTAAGACTCGCTTTGGAGTCCTTGACGTCCTTTTTATTTTTGGACTCTTCTGCTTCTTTAAATTTTCTTTTATTTTCGGGAACCAGTTCTTTGATATGGTCGGGCAGAAGTGCCATGAGTTCATTTTTAGTAGGGCCTTTTTTGGATTTTTTATTTTTTTGATAATAAATCTCTACCGCCATCAGCAAATCTTCCATCAATATGCCATAATCATTTAGCTCTTTTCTCATTTCCACGAGCATACTTTGTGTTTCATCACTGATGGTGAATTGATTGCCGTTACGGGATGGATCAGTATAGGTCATGGTTTTAAAGGGAGTCTTTTTGGGCTTAACTTCCTCGAGGTGTTGCCTAGGACGGCGATTATAATTACTGGGCTTTCCTTCCTTGATTGGACGAAAATCAATGGAGGAGGGCCGATTTTTATTTGCTTTAGAAGATGAGCTGGTGGGGAAAAAAAACTTAAGACCGGTAATTAGGGCCCACACGATAATTAAGATAAGTAGAACCTTACCTAGATGGTATCTTATCCAGTAAAATACTTTCATATATTTATTGTATAAAAAAATGGTCCAAGTATCAAGAAACGATTTAAGATATCTTGCTACTTCATGGTTTCCGTAAAACTTATGTGTTCTTCAAGCGTGCATTCATTGATCCATTCATGCCTTTTTCCATCCAATATAGACTTTGCCAAAGCGTAACCATCTCCAGGAGCACACATGAATCCGTGTCCTTTTTTAGCTATATTTAGCCAAAATCCTTTGACGGGGGTATCGCCAATGATTGGTATACCTGATTGTCGTCCCACATAGTGTTCGGCAAAATTACGAATAATTCCAATATCGGCCATAGAGGGTTGGCACAACAGCATGGCCTTGGCCATCCTTGCTAGAAAGTAAATATAGGAGTGAGTATTAAATCCTATAATAGGATTTTTAGAGCTGTAACAGGCCACAATTTCTCCTTCATCTACGCCCTTTTCCATTCTTTTTTGTTGCCAGTAACCAGAGAGCTCAGGGTGATAAGAAACCACCAATGGATCTAACCACAGTGGCATTTTTTCTGTAATAAAGGCACCATGTCTTTCAATGGAGACTTGCCCGGATAAATCAATGCCCACCATTTTGGCCACGCGAACTGAGCTGGTGCCAGCGCAGTTAATCACGTGCTCACAAGCAATATTTTTATAAATCTTCTTTTCTTTGTCAGAAATAATTACACCACTGACTTGCTGATTATTTTTTAAAATGTCGATAACTTCGTGATTGGTATAAATTTTAACTCCCATACGCTGAGCATCTTTGGCAAACATATAGGTTGCTCTAAAGGGATTGGCCCCTCCTGATTCTGGAAAATATACCATGCTTGAAACTCTTTCTGAATCGACTCCTGGGACGATTTGATTAAAAGTATTTTTATCAGTTAGATATTGAAAGCTGACCTGGGCCTGATTCCATGTGGTAAAACTATCGTTAAAGAGTTTATTGGTAGCCTCATCAAAAGATAGATAGGCATATCCTCCTTGATACCAACCGACGTCTTCCTGGATTAAATCAAAGGCATTTTGGTAAACTTCCAGTCCTTTTTGGGCCCGTTTAACTTTACCCTTGGTATTAAAACCTGTACGGATGCCACCGAGGCAAGCACCAGTTTGTCCTGATGATAAAAAGTTTGATTCAATGACGGTGATATCTGATGCTCCCAATTTGGCGAGCCACCATGCTGTAAAGATTCCAGTTATTCCACCTCCGATAATGACATATTTCGATTTAAGATTTTCGCTAATTTCAACCTTTTGGGCAACAAAAGTGTTGATGATTTCTTGGGGAATGGTCCGCACGGTTTCGATGCCCTCAAAAAGTTTGATTTCTTCCTTGGAGAATTTTAATTTAGCGGCCTCTCCGAGGGTGATTCGCTTAATTGGTGGCCGATACATGGTTCTTCTATTTTTTTTGATGTTAAGGATATGCTCCTTACTTTGTTTGAGTTCTTGCTTTAAGATATTTTCAATCACGCTAGTGCATGAGAGACCTCGGCATTGCCCCATTCCTACGCGTTTTAGCCTTTTAATATCATTAATGTTGGTGACACCATTTTTAATTAAGTCCAGCACATCCTGATAAGTCACTTCTTCGCAGCGACAAACATAAGCATTTAAATCGAGAGATGGAAGTTGATTCTGGAGGGTAGAGGTATCTTCTGAAATCTTTTTAGGCTGGTTTTGTATTATATTGAGAGTGACTCCATCAAAGGCGTAGGCTTTGGGCACAATAATAGAAACAGTTCCGCATCCAGTTTTATCTTTGGGAGTCTTGGTGGTTTTTATTTTGCCTAGGCACAGAAATTGTCCCTGTTGATCCAGCACTTCCACCGGTGCATCTTCTTCTGGGAAGGGATAAAATTCAAAAGGAATAGTGAGCAAGGAATTTAGATTATCGTAGTTGTATTGAACCAGTCTAATGGCCCGTCCAGGACAAGCTGTAAGGCAAATACCACAACCTTTACACACCTCATGATCAATGGAGGGTTGCTGATTTATTTCATTACCAATCTTTATGGCACCCAGATGACATGAGCCTTCACAAGGATTGCAGGGAATATCCTGATGGCAATTAATAAGAATTTTTTTCTCTTTGCCTTTGAAGTCCTCTGCTGTGAGTTTTTGTTGATATTTTTGAGGCTTAAAATTTTCTTTAGGTGCAGATGCCGTCAGTTTGTTTTTACCAAGGCCTAGGCGGTAACCGAAGCTGCCGGTTTGGATATTATCCAAAAGATGAAAAGCTTCATCTAATTTTAGATTAAAATCAGGGTGCGGGTAGGAAAGATCAAGCGACGCTTTTAAACCAGCGATTCGACCTTCTAATCTAGCGATGGATGCCTCTCCAATAACGGCACAATCTCCCGCAACAAAAATATCTCGGTTACTGGTTTGTCTAAATTTATCAAATAGAGGAACTTCCCCAAGTTCATTAGAATAGGCAAATTCACAGCCGGCCTGCCATAACAATTCATTTAAAGGTGAAAGCCCGACTGCCAGACAAATGGTATCACAAGAAAAAGTTTTTTCAGTATTTTTTATGGGCTGCCAATTTTTATCCAATTCAACTATCGTGGCACCTTCGACACAGTCTTTGCCTTGGGCCTGCTTGATGGTGTGATTGGTGTATAGAGGAACTCCCAACGCTTGCAGTTTTTTGACATGCACTTCATAGGCACCCATTTTAGCAGACGCCTCAATTACACAGGCCACTTCAATGCCTGCTTGAATAAGTTGGTAGGCGAGGATGACTCCGATATTACCTCCCCCCACTACTAAAACTTTTTTTCCGGGCTTCACTCCATGAATGTTCATAAATGTTTGAGCACCGCCAGCACCCATAACTCCCGGAAGGCAATTGCCTGGGAAGGGGAGGAAGCGTTCACTAGCGCCGGTGGCGCATATTATTTTATTCGCCATTATAAAATTAAGTTTATCTTCATCTCTAAATCCAATCATGTTGAGCGGGTAAAGACCAACTACGGTACTTCCTAGTCTGATATCAATATCAGTGTTTTCAATTTTTTGTCTGAGATGATTAGCGATTTCATAGCCACGGATACTAGCGCCTAAATCTTTATTTCCAAAAAAGGTATGGGTTTGTAATCTTAATTGCCCACCCAGATATTCCTTGTCATCGAATAGAACGACACTTTTAACTCCAGCTTCTTTTGCCATTAAAGCAGCTTCCATACCAGCAGGGCCTGCACCAATTATAGCAAGTTCGCATTTGGGAGCTTTCTGGGAAAATTGCCCGGGAGAAATATCAATTCTTTTAGTGGGTAGTTTTTTAAAAATATCCATATCTAATTCATCACCCATATATTTGACACTCATGCCTTCTTTAAGGGGAGTGACGCAAGTCATGACATTAGGTTTTTTATCTACGGTCATCGCACAGGAACAGCAGCGACCTTGCATGCAAAAAGGGCCATAGGGAGTATGCTTTTTGGTGCCCTCTTTTAATTTAATAATTCCACTGGCCCGTAGTGAAACAATAATCGGCTCACCTTCCAAACCTTCCACTTCTTTACCGTTAAAAGTAAAGGTGACTTTGGGTTTGTTAGTAGGAAAATCAATAACTGGATGATCCGTTATCCGATAGTTCATAATCAGCTCCGCAAGAAGGTATTAATTATATTTAAAACACAAGGAATATAGCTGATTTAATTTAAAAGATCTAATTGAAAAATCTTTCACAGCTGGTGGCGTCAAAAATGATTATGATAGCGGGTTTATTTATTTAAAGGTTGGTACGCCGTTTAGTATTTTTTTACCATTTTGGTCTAATGGTTTTGCATTCTTTGGATTGATGGTGGCCGTAACATTCTTTAAAATGGCCAGCAATTCGACAGTATAGTTTTGTTCAGCAACTTTCTCGTTTTTGGAAATCATCTTGATTAATCCAAAGGGTTTGGAATCGTGTGAAATCCAATAATCAATATGTTGTCCATTATGGACTTTGCGGTAATGATGGGTTCTGGCCTTTCCCGCAGCCATCAAGAGTTCTTCTTTTCCAATCAAGGAAGCCTTTAGCTGCTTTTCATCACTAAAAAAGAAATCATTTAGTTCTATGCCATTGCTGTTAGTAAAAGATTCGGGATTCATCCTTTGGGGATATTTTTCGTCTGGTCCTTGGATATAGCTCTCTTTTATCATTAAGCTGCCGTCAGTATTTTTGGCAAGGAGAAATTGTTGGTAAAGTTTTACTGGAATTAAGGTATTTTGCGCGTAAATAAAAAATTCCACAGAGATACTTTCTTTTTTAACATCCGCAAAATAAATGGAGATTTCGGAGTCGGGGTTATCTTGCATTTTCATATGATATTTAGCCCCGTCACCCTTCTTATAAATTTCAAAACCTTGGGCAAAAAGGTTAGCTGGTAGAAAGATGCAGATAAGTATTATTACTTTAATCATAATGGGTGCTCCTATTTATCTTCTTTATCAAGTTCTTCAAGAACCTGGTGGTTTTCTTGAATCTTTTTTTTGTAGTTTAGCAGGTCCTCTTGTAACTTTTTTTGTTCTTCAGGATTTATATTTTCCTGACTCTTGGTACTAGTGTCAATAACCGTGTTTTTTAAATCTTCAGTTTTAAGCCCTGATGCAAACGTGGAAAGTGAAATAATACAAAATAAAGTGATTGAAAAACAAATTTTCATAATATTATCCTGGAGGTTTAAATGGGATTATAAGATTTTATGAATTCACAGTCTACTTTGAATTTTTTTTCAATAAGTTTCATTAACGCAAGGATACCAAACTCCTCGGTGGCGTTGTGCCCACCGGCAAAGAGACAAAGTCCTGCCTCTTTGGCATCAAACCAGTCATTTTCGCTGATTTCTCCGGTTAAATAGGAGTCCAATTTTTCATTGCTAGCATATTTGTAAAAAGATCCTCCCCCTCCAGTGACAATACCTATCGTGCGTAAGCTTAAGGTCGTAGATGGGGTTGATACAATAATTTTATGATTAAGTACGTGTTCCAGCCTTTTTTCTAAAACAGCAGGGGAGGTTTTACTTTTAAGACATCCTTTAACGCCAATAAAAGATCCTTTGTATAGACCAAAGGGCTGTACTTTTAAAAGTCCAAGTTTGGCAGCAATGACCGCGGCGTTACCAATTTTTTTGTGTCCATCCAGAGGCAAATGGTAACTGAATAAATTGATATCATTTTTAATGAGCGGGGCAAGCCGATTTTTCAGTGGACCCTTAAGGGAGTCAACGGGATTGTTTTTCCAAAAAATTCCGTGGTGAACAATCATGGCACAGGCTTTCATTGATACGGCTTTTTCTATATTCTCTCTGGATGCTGAAACACTAAAGCATATTTTTTTGATGGGTTGTCGTCCTTCCACCTGCAGTCCATTTAAGCAATAGTCATCAAATTTTTTTACATCCAAATACTGATTGAGAAAAAGATTTAATTTATCTCTGGTTAAAACCATAAAACGTCCCAATTATTTTATTGTAGAGGTGCATCTTCGAGGAAAGTCTCTTTAGCATAGGTATTTTTTAAGGATGATTTCAAGCGGTTGATGGTTTCGGTTAATTCCTTATTGTACGGGGTAAAGGTCAAGGCTTTTTCAAACTCCATAAGGGCCTTGGAAAATTCTTTTTTGTTAATATATGCTTTCCCGGCGTTGATGAAGGGATATTCTCGGTGTTGATAGTTGCGACATTTTTTGGCCAAATCAAACCATTTGAGTGATTCATCCAGACGGTTTTCAATAAGTAAGTAGTTTCCCATATCGTTGTAGGGGGGGCCAAAATCTGGATCAATTTTTATGGCCTTTAGGCAGTATTCCCGTGCTTTTTGTATATTACCTGTTAAGGAATAACTCCAACCAATCAAGGTTAGGACTTCTGCGGTGGCGTTATAGTTTGCCGCTTTTAGAAAAAGGTCTAAAGCTTCGGGGTATTTTTTTTCAAAGATTTTCTGGTGTCCATCTTTGATAAGTTCATTACAATGATCAATTCTTTTAAAATCTAAAGAAAAGACTGGTGTGTTAAATTCATCTATTTGTAATTTTTGGTCATCTAAAAAAAACAAAGGCACTACTCGATCGGGAGTTTGGTCTTGCATTTGGGTAAGGTTCACTCGCGGATAGTCGATAGTAAGATTGGTCTTTTTGAGGATTTCCTCGTGTAGCAATTGGGCATATTGATAAATTAAATTAATAAGTTTGGTTACCGTTTTTATGAGATATTCCGTGTGGAGATTCATTTTTAGCAAGTATTCGATAAGTTTCATGGAAGCTTGAAAGTGTTGAAGGGTTTCCCGAGGTGAGGGGTTTTGGTTTTCCTCAGTTAAATACAAATTCTTGCTTAAAATATTGTCGGTGAGCGAGACGAACAAGTCATCATGCATTTTTACGCAAAGATTCAGCACATTTATATCACTAGAAAGTGAACTGTAATGAACAATAGCTTGTAAGATGCGTTCTTGGTAACCAGAGGCGTTGATAAATTCAGCAAAAAGTAAGTTGGTTTTGGTTCTTTTCATAGTTTATAAGGTAAAAAAGGAACTCTTACCAACCATCTTAGATGGTCAAATGCCAACACGCAAGACCTTAGTTTCTATAAATTGATGCTATGATGCAAGCAAAAGCATGATAAAAACAAGAATAACGATATGGAAAGCTCTTTTAAGTAGTTTAATATTTTTAGTTTCCATGAATGCCCCTCCGTGATTCAAAGATCGGCCTTCAACCTGGTCTTTTATCTTCAAAGAGGATGCCAATATTGCTTAAAAATTATTTAATAATTACAGTCTATTAGAAAAATCGTGCAATGATTTTAAACGAATACAGGTATTGCTAGGGACATTTTGGTGTCAAAAGTCGGTGTCCATAGAGTTCTCTATCGTCTCTGGGTCAAGTAGCTGCTTTTTTTCGGCTGCTTTTGAATAGCGATCAGAGATAAGTTTCCATAGCGAACTTCCTTCTTGGGAAGCGATACTTCTATTGCTAAAATTTAACTCTTGATTATTTTTGGCACTTTCTTTTTGTTTAAAAAAATCGGCTAAAGGATTTTTATCATCGGTGGATTTCGCTTTATCCACACCTTTTCCTCCCAGATAGCTAAAGTCTGCTCCACCGCCAGCATATTTGGGGATCTCTATTTTACTGGTGGTGTCTCTGGGGGGAGCAGGATTGGTGTTACTACCGCCTGCTGATAGCCCTCCGAGTCCGCCACCATCCACTGAACCGCCTACGCCGCCGCCGCCGCCGCCCAGATCTTTAAGGGCACCAACAGAAGGGGGGGCGTCTAAAAATCCTGAACTTTTATCAATTGGATTATCGCCGATAAATACGGCACCATCGCCTTGATTTGGACTGGCTCCTGTAGCTGCTGTATTTAAGTTATCTGTTCTTTCTGAAGCACCTATTTCCGTTGCCAGTCCGGAACCTCCGTCAAAACCAAAACCGCCACCATCCCAATTAGTCCCTTGATAAGGATTGGTGAACCCTGAACATTTAGGATCGTTGGGGTATTGTTCACAATATCTGCGTAGCACGGCTTCGGGTTGCAATCCGGGTAAATCTTCGGGTGTAAAGCCATCAATACTGGCGATGGCATCGTCCAAACGATCCGCTTGTTTGTTTAAAATACTGGCGGTCAATCCTTCTGAAGCCATATCAATTCCAGCAGTTAACATAATTTCTTTGAGAGTATCTTTGACGGGCTGATTTTTAAGCAAACTAAATTCGCCAGAATCAATGACCGCTCTGCAAATATCATTAGGTGTTGAGTCGGAAAAGATTTTCTCCATTTTTTTATTTTGTGCGTCCATTTTTTCTATATTGTGTTTCCAGCTTGCTTCATCTTGGACACTAACACCAACATCTTTGATGTATTGATGAATACTACTACTAACAGCGTTGCGTATTTTGACACCTATATCGCCCCTGATCCCTGATTCGGAACAGGTTTTGATCATTTCACTTGAAGTAGGGAAGGTTTGATGAATTGCAATCATGGCAGCCAGTTTAGCACCATGAAAAACTACTCTCTGTTGTGCAACTTTTCCTTGCTCTTCAATGCCTGCTTTTTGGGCCTCAAAAGCATTTTTAGTAATATCAGCTGCAGAAGTAGCGGTTTTGCTCATAAGATCCATTTGCTTGTCCATCAAATTGTCTTGCACAATAACACCTTGAACGACTTCCAGTCCTTTTTGTCCGATTGCAGCT
>Ga0156359_132_pt2 | contig 33348 bp, 26 predicted proteins | sample RifOxyA1_FD_108004 | JGI IMG/M metagenome (GOLD analysis project Ga0156359, IMG submission 108004) | Bdellovibrionales bacterium RIFOXYA1_FULL_36_14 | reverse complement strand
CTGGCGAAAATTCACAGTATCACTTTTTCACGACAAGGATTTATGGGGAAGGAGATGATGGTTGGGCATGAATATGATGACTTCGCAGTTTTTTTAAAAGGTTTTATTTTTAAGACCATTAGAATGCTAGAAACTAAACCTGATAGAATTGATCAAACAACTCTTGTACGACTGGTTCGGTTAATGGAACAACATTGGTGCATTGTTGAAGAATGTAAATTTATAAATCAACTCGTGCATACTGATTTCAACCCTAAAAATCTTTTGGTGTCAAATGACTCTGAACCTCATTTACTAGCAGTCATTGATTGGGAATTTGCTCTTTCAGGGAATGGTGTGATCGATTTAGGTAATTTTTTTCGTTTTAGTTACGACTATGAGACAAAGTCGGATGAACTATTTGAACAAGGATACCGCTCGATTAACCAGGCTTTACCTTCAAACTGGAGAGAGGTGTCTAGATTGCTCGATCTTGCTAACATGTGCTCATTTCTTGAACGACCAGAAAATTATCAAAAAAGTTTTTCTACTGCAAAAGATGTCATTCAATCAACCTTAGACCATTTTAAGATTGTTTAAATTAATCTTGAGTAATTTGGTTGTAAAACACCACTTGCTTTCAGTTATCTAAAAAACCAAATAAAACCTTACTGCAAGTTATTCCTCAGTATTTTTAAAAATAAGTTAATATTTACTTAACTATTCCGATGGGTTGACAGAGAGGTTAACCTGTTCGAGGTAAACGGCAATGTCATTAGTTAAATTTTTGCTCGCTATAGTGTTCATAGGTAATGTGTATGCAGCTACAGATGATAATTGCCCTTACGTTAGTTCTCTTTTGCCACCCAAAAATAATCGTATGGCAAATGAACTTTTAACCGCTCTTCCAGCTCTTTTCGAAATCACTAAATTTGAAATTCCATTTGATCAGAAGGATGGTGTAGCTAAAAGTGATAAATTTAGATCAACAATTTATTGGTCAAGAACATATCAGTCTGTAGAAAAAAGTAATTCTGCAAATCAATTACTTGGAGATAAGGGAAAACCTATAAAATGTCCAAGCACGGGAGCAGACATATTTCTTTCTAAAAAAAATATGCGTGAGCTAGCGATGCAGGGTACGGGTAGAATTCAATGTGATAAAAATCATGGCACCATCACTTTGGCTTACCACTCAAAAAAGTCTTCGCAAACGAGATTTAGGATTTTAGATAATTGGTGGGGTAATGGTGCTTGGGGTGGTTCAGCAATACCATTTAGGACCATAGCCGTTGATAGAAGTGTTATTCCCCTTGGGAGTGTAATTTATATTCCCAGTATGAAGGGAAAAGATTTTGTGTTGGAAAATGGAAAAAAGGTAATCCATGATGGCTTATTCTTTGCGGGAGACACGGGTGGTGGGGTGAAAGGAAACCATCTCGATATCTTTGTGGGGAATCTCTCTAAGGCTGATGAAAGTCGGATATTAGAACAATTTTCAGTAGGAAATAAAGAGGGATTTAAAGTCTATCTAGTAAAGGACAGAAAAATTATTGATGGATTTCAGAAGATGCATAAAACAGCCTATAAGAAAGGTTATCAAACTGGTGCATAGTAAATTAGTGGTAGCAATTAATATTTGTTAAACCGATCTAAAAGACTGTAGATACTAGGAACAATGAACAGTGTTAGTAAAGTGGAAATGATTACGCCACCAATTACTGAAAGGGCCATGGGAATTCGACTTTCTGCCCCTGGGCCAAAAGCCAAGGCAGCTGGCAGGGCACCGACGATAGTAGAGATGGAAGTCATTAAAATGGGCCTTAATCGAATCGGGCACGCTTCTAGTAAAGCTTCGTGGGCGGACTTGCCGTTTTTACGAACTTGATTGGTAAATTCAACCAGCATGATGGAATTCTTTTTAACAATTCCCATTAAAAGGATCAGGCCAATCATACTGTAAATGTTCAAGGTTTGATTGCCCAAATAAAGGGCGATAAAGGCTCCGGAAATGCTGAAGGGGAGCGCTGTTAAAATCGTAATGGGATGAACAAAACTATTAAATTGAGAAGCGAGCACCATGTAGGAAATTAAAATACCAAGGATCAATGCGAGAATCAAACCGACAAATGATTCTTGAAATGTTTTGGCACTTCCGCTTACGACAAATGAGTAACCATCGGGTAAATTGGTTTGTAGAATTTTTTGCGTTTCTTCCATAGCAGTGGCCTGTGAACTGTGCTTGGCCACATTGGCGTGAATATTAATGGCTCGCTGCCTATCTTCTCTAGATATGGCCTGTAGTCCAGTGCGTTTTTCTACGTCAATAACTTTTTCCAAAGGTATAAGCTCTCCTTGGTCGTTTCTAACTTTTAACTGTTTAATAGTATCAAGTGAGTTACGGGATTTGGAAGGTAGTACTACTCTGATATCAGAACGACGACCATCTTGGGAATATTTACCCGCGACTGCACCAGACATCATGACATTTACCGTTTGGATAATTTCAGAAACATCTACGCCATATTGACGTGCCTTAACTCGATCAGGGACAATGCGAATTTCAGGCATACCGGCCTGATAATTTGTATCGATGTCAGTCATTAAATTAGTTTCTTCCATCTGTTTGGTGATATTTTCTGATAGCTCGATCAAGCGATCCCACTTTGGACCCCTGATGGTAAATTGAATAGGAAAACTTCTTCTACCGCCGAGTGCGGATAGGGAGGGGTCTTGAATGGTGACCCTCACGTCCTGGATTTTGCGCAATTCTTTGCGATAAACATCTGCTAACTCCTGAGCGCTCAAGCTTCGCTTGTTTTTAGGAGTCAAAGTTAAAAAAATGTTACCGGCATTCACTTGCGAGCTACCCATTCCTCCCACTGAACTAAAATAACTTTCTATTTCCTTGCGAGAAGAAAAATATTTTTCCACTTCTTGAACTTTATTATCCGTGAAGGTCAAGGAAGATCCCACTGCGGTTTGCAACCGGACACTCAACATGGATTGATCCTGGGTTGGTACAAACTCTTTTTTTAAGAGAGAGCTAATCATCCAAGTCCCAGCAAAGAATAATATTGCAATAAATAGGGTGGTCCAGGGACGTTTAAGGGTGATGGGTATAATTTGGCGGTAAAGGCGTTCTGAATACTGGAAAGAATTTTCCACAAACTTTCCTACCATAGAGGTTCTTTTTTCAACGGTTAAAAAGCGTGAACATCTCATAGGAGTCAATGTGAGCGCCTCTAATAATGAGATGGCTACCGCAACTGACAAAGTCACACCAAATTGAAGAAAAAACTTGCCGATGACTCCGTCCATAAATGCCACCGGAAAAAAGATAGCAATAATCGCAGCGGTGGTCGCCATAGCTGCGAGAGTAATTTCTTTGGAACCATCCAAGGCGGCACTCATTCGATCTTTTCCGCTTTCTTTATGTCTGACAATATTTTCCAGTACCATGATAGCATCATCAACTACAATTCCGATGGCCAACGAAAGTCCTAGCAGTGTAAAGGTGTTGAGTGTATAGCCAAGAGCATAGAGTGCAATAAAGCTTCCAATAATAGAGGTAGGGATTGCGAGAATAATATTGATAGTGGCAGAAAATGATCCTAAAAAAAACCAACAAATGATACCTGTTAAAATAGCTGCAAACGATAGCGTAAAAACTAATTCATCCACAGATTCTTTGATAAAAGTAGTGGCATCGAACCGGATACCCATTTCCATTCCTTGGGGAAGTTGTCCGGCAATTTCTTTCATTTTTTCTTTAACTAGCTTGCCCACTTGGATGGCATTGGCTCCCGGCTGTTTTCTTATACCAAGACCTACGGAGAGTTTGCCCTGGGAGCGACCAATATTTCTAATATCTTCGGTACCATGTTCTATTAAGGCCACGTCTTTCAAGGCTACCGGGGAATAATTTAAGGCACCACCACGTCTGCTAATGGTAATGTTTTCAAAATCACTAATAGTGGAAGCTTCACCCATCGCTCGAACATTCATTTCCTGATCGATCGTTTCAATTCTTCCGCCAGGCATTTCCGAATGCTCTCGTTTGATAGCTCCCATTACATCCGAAGCGGTCAGTTGATATTGATCAAGCTTGTCTTGTGCTAACCATACGCGAAGGTTTGGCGCTACATATCCAGCTAGAAAGACTTCACCAACTCCATCAATCATGGAAAATTGATCTTGGATATTATCACGCACAAATTCCATCAATTCTTTGCGAGCAAGGTTTTCAGCGGCTACTGCAATCCATAAAATGGGCATATCATCAGGGTTACTTTTTCTCACTGTAGGAGGGGAGACGTCATCGGGTAATCTTCGCTGGACACGACCGACGGCACTTTGGATTTCTGAAACAGCAGTATCAATATTTTTATCCAGATCAAATTCGACGGTGATATTCCCCGAGCCAGTTCTGGCGGACGAAGACATGCTTTTTATTCCAGGAATAGAGACTAGTCCTCCCTCTATTACATCGACTACATCGAGTTCCATTACTTCAGGAGAGGCGCCATCTAAAGTAACCCCTACGCTTACGGTTGGAAAATCTACGTTTGGCAGTTGGCTAATTCCCATTTTTTGGTAACAGATGGCCCCAAAAATAATAAGAGCAAACATTATCATCCAGGCAAAAACATGATTTTTTATGGATATTTCTGAGAGTCTCATTAATAATCCTTTTCATTTGTCATTAAGGAGTTAAGAGAAATTTGGGCAGTGGTAGCTTTTAACTGTGCCCAATATAACAAAGCTTGATAGTGTGTTCTATCGAAGGAACGTTTGGTTTCTTGATAGGTATTTAAAGCCGAAATGACATCTAGGTTAGTAGCTTGGCTGAATTTATAGTTTTTGGTTTGTTCTTTGTAATTTTGCTCAGTGAATTTAAGTGCTGATTCTAAAGCCTTATTCTGATCAATAGCGCTGACCAAACTGTTATAAGCTGTTCTGATTTCAATTTCAGCCCGTCGTTTGGAAGAAACTAGTAAATATTCAGCTTCAGTTTTTACGGCACTGGCTTCACGAACTTGAGCATTAACGAGTCCTCCGGTAAAAATCGGAAGAGTCAAAGTTATGCCTACATCCCAATTCATATTTTCTCTAGCGCCATCGCGCGTGGGGTAATAGTTTGCTCCAATATCAACTGAAGGCAGATGCCCGGCTTTAGCAGATGACATGTGGCTATTAGCGCTTTGGGCGCGGGCCTTGGCGGCTTTAATATCTGGACGCTCATCCATAAAAATAAGATAGGAAGCGATGGTTTCTGGTTTTTCAATCTGATCATGTTCTTCGAATAATTTTACATTGCGAGATAGCCCAGTACTGAGTACAAATTGATCAAGGGCCGCATTTAGTTCACCTTCTGTCGCAATTTTTTGGGCCTCTAAGACGGCAAGCTGTGCCTGGGTTGCCACCAATTCGATATTTCTAGATTTGCCAATTTTAACTCGGTTTTTTATTTCATTAACTCGTTCTTTGGCCAGGCCAATGGTTTTGTTTAGACTGACAAGTTCGACTTCGTTGGAGATAACTGAATAAAAAGTTTTGGCAACACTGATATAGGTCAAACTGCTTTCATAAAATAAATTTTGACGTTGGAGCTCACTGTCAAATTTACTAGCATCCCGTTGATTTAAATTACGCCATCCTTCGTATATTGATTGGGAAAGATGGAGTCGGGTGTGAGATTGTCTATCGCCCCAGATACCTGTTTCGGGAATCAACTTATGAGCCTTTTCTTGTTCCAGATAATTGGCTTCAAACGATAAGGACGGTAAAAAACGAGAGTTTACCTGATCACCTTTAGCTTGTGCCTGATTAATTCTGGATTGGCCAATAGGTACAGTCTCGGTTTTTTCGAGAGCAGATTTGAAGGCGGTTTCTAGCGTTATCGTTTCGGGGAGAGTGCTATGGTTACTGGAAAAAGCGCTATCACAAAAAAGGTGCAAACTGATAAGTAGCACAAGTGATGATAATATGAAGTTTATTGAAACTTGAATGGGAATAGGCAATTTACCAAACATTTATTTATCTCTTCAAAAATAATTATTTTGTGATGGTCATATTGTATTATTGACTAACTAGAAATAGCAATCTTAAACGGTTTTTTGGCAGGCTGGTTTTTTCTAAATATTTATTCGACACCGAAGGCTTGTCCTATGCCTATAGAGAGCATTTCCATTGAATGAACGATGCGGGCTTGACGACTAAGGGTTTCCACGGATTTGGAGGAATGCGGGTATCTGCTTTTTATTGCTTCCCACGGTGTGGTTGAAACAGGGGGTTGATCTTTACACTCGGCGGAGGTATAGATGTGAATGGGAATGGATTTAATTAAATCTTGTGAGCTTACTATGTATAACCCCATATTTTGCTTTTTCACTTGGGGATCAGCTTGATAATTGGCGTATTTTAAATTCTTAATGTCAGTAGTCCACTCTTGCAAATCAAGAATTCGATCTTTCGGTCTTTGATTAGTGCCATCTAATTTACAGCCTATGGTGGCTTTCAATCTTTTTCGTAATTCAGCCATTAATGCTCCTCCGGGATAGTCAGAGTAACTTGGATAGTAATTGGTAGGAGAATCTTTTGAAGTGGAGTGAATAAGACCTGCAAATTCGCCCTTATTAACTAAATCAAGATAGATGCCAGAGTGATCTGAATCATTTATCATCACAATATCGAGGGGCGCTAGAAATTGTTTATAATCGTTCATACTTAATATGTAGTTTTCATTTTTACATTCACTGTTTTTCCAATCCGTAGTCAGAGACGGACGGGGGGCGGGGGGACTACTTTTAGTTTCGTATTTTGCCTGTAATTCTTTGAATAGTTTTTTACATTCTTTGGTGTGAGTGGGAATTGGGGTTTTCCCCTCTGGAGTTCCATGTCCAGAAAAAAAGACCAAGGCAACTTTTTTTTGCCCTTTTTTTTCATTGATTAAGTTTTTAATTTGATCCTTTCCTCCCAATGTTTTCTTCTTTAGGACAAATTCATGTGAATCATCGACCAAAACATAATTGGTAATATGGGGCGCTACTTCGTAAATAAAACTCCGATCATATTGAACTAAGGGCAACGGTGAAACATCTAATCCTTCCATATAAAAAGGATTAATCGCATCTTTGTAGGAATAGGTGATGCCGATTTTTAATATATCGTCAGGTTTAATGGTGTTTACCGCTTTTTCCAAGTTAATATATCTTTCTTCTCTATCAATTAATTTATCTTTAGAATTTTCCAGAATATAGCTGAACTCCTCAGGAGTTTTATCATTAAATCCACCCCAAACGGAATGACATAGAAACAAAATAGCCAGCAAAAATTTTAATTTCATAGTAAAAAATCTTTTTGAAAATGGTTTATCTTATTTTAAACCATTGGAAAATGAAATGAAAGGGGCACCATTTTCATTTTGGTAAGCTTGCTTATTTTAGTCTGATATTGTAAGTGAATGCCTCTACGAATATGTTTCGTGCCTCTTGAAACATTTCTAAGGTAAGTGTACAAAGGTTATATGGAATACTTGGAATATATACTTAAAACATTTAGTTCAATTTTTATTATTATGGGTCCATTTTCTATAGTTCCAGTATTTATATCTTTGACTAAAGATAATACCGAAGAAGAAAAAAATAAAATGATAAAAAAGACGGGATTAACCGTTATGGGAATTTGTCTTTTTTTTGCTCTTTTTGGAAATGGGTTTTTTAACTTATTTGGTTTTTCCATTCATTCGTTCAAAGTGGCCGGCGGATTACTACTGCTGATCATGTCGATTGAAATGCTTCATGCTAAACGTTCTCAAATCAGACAAACCGAGCATGAGGAACAAGAGGGGATCGAGAAACAAGACGTATCCATTTTCCCTTTGGCAATTCCGATGATTTCAGGTCCGGGTGCCATTTCTACGGTAGTGTTGCAAGCTGGAGAAGTTGACTCAATGATAAAAGGAACAATTTTATTTTTTGCCATTGTTATCTCAACTATACTTATGTGTCTCATTTTAAAAACAGCTCATTATTTAATCCAAATTCTTGGACGAACTGGAATTAATATTATCACTCGATTGATGGGCCTTATTCTGGCGGCTATTTCGGTGGAATATATTATTCAGGGAATTAAAACTTCTTTTCTTTTGCAATAATTTCATCCAGTATTTTGGTGGCTTCTTGAACTAGACGGGGACAGATGTCTTCATCTAGATTTAATAGATCATTGCAGTTGAGAGATTGAAAAGTGCTTAAAAATTTTTCCACGAATTGCGAAATTATCTGATTGGTTTTGTCTTTACTAAGTTGATCGGATTCACTTTCTCTACCAAAGATGAGCCCTAAGACAATTATGGCGGAGCTAACTGCTCCGCAAAGATTTCTGGTGGAACCCAGGCCTCCGCCTAAGGCACATCCTATTTTCATTGCGAGGGATTCTGGCAGACCTACTGAGGGCCCATAACTTTTTAAGATAGCTTCCGAGCAACGGTGTCCGTTTAAAAAAAATTCAGAGGCTTGGGTTTGATTGCCGGTTAATTTCAGTTTATTCATATTTAACTGGCTTACAACAATGGGGATGAAAAAACAAATAATCTTTATTTTTTAATATGTTAAGATCCGTGTAATGTAACAGTTTAAATTTATTTCAGTTTTCGCTAGTAATTTCGCAAAGCTAGATAAGCACCACCCCCATTCTAGTAGTCCAGTTAGAAACGTGTAAATAGTACCGCCATGCATAAATAGCCTAGAGTCCTTTTTGGGTTTGAGTTATATTCCAAAATGAGAAATTTGGGAGTGAATAATGGAATTTAATATAGTTAAGGCAACCCTCGTGGATATTCCGGATATATTGAATATCTACTATCGGGTCTATAAAAATGATTACCCATTAAGTTTAGGTACCAATGCAGATGAAATCAAAGTTGCACTCTTGTGCCCTGATCGCTATTTGTGGCTGATAGCTAAAGATCCAACCAATCATAACAAATCGATCGGGTCTATTATATTTCAAATCGATAAATGCAGTCGCACTGGAAAGGTTATGGGCGTGGCAGTGATGCCAGGCTATCAAGGACGAGGTGTGGCCAAGCTTTTGATCCAAAAAGGTACTACACAACTTTTGGAACTGGAAAAGGATCTTGATGCTTTATATACCACTACGAGAACTGTGTCAGTGGCCAGTCAGTTGATGTTTTTAAAAAATGGTTATTATTCACTGGGGATTTTTCCAAATGCACATAAAATTCACTCTTTTGAAACGCTAACTTTTATGGGGTACTTTCGTAAAAATGTCCTGGAAAATAGACAGTATATATATACCATTTCTCCCAAACTCAAGCCGCTGTTAAAAATTTCCAATCGTATCCTTGGTAAAAAACGATGTATTATGCAGAAAAAAGAGGAGACTGTTAGTCATACTTATGACCTTAAGTATAGTCCTATTGAGAATGATTTTGAATTTATACTAGCACCGAGTTTTGTTAAGAAACGTTTTCAAAAAACCTTTCCTAAAGAATTTCGTGATAAAGAATTTACTCCTTTTGAGGATCCAAATTTGTTGATTGTGGCCACCGAATCGGATTTTGAATTATACGCCCATTTAAGCCATAAAGATCACTATTGCGCCATTATTGGGACTAATCAGGAAATTGATGAACTGGGTACCAATAATTTAAAAAGACTAATTTTTAATATGAAAGATTATGGTATTAACTATATAGAGGTTTTGATTAGACTCGATAATGATAAGACCATAAATTGTTTTTTAGAAAATCAATTCTTACCCTCAGCAATTTGTCCGGCATTTAAAAAAGAGGCTGACCAATATATGGATTTTATTTTTTTATCAAGGACTATGCAGCCTCTGGATTTTTCAGGTATGCAAGTAAGTGAGCATTTTAAAGGTTATATAGATCAGTATGTAAAGTCATGGATCGATATGCATGTCTCTAGCTTGGAAGTGGTGGGAGAAAAAAAATAGCTTAGAGATTGTTCGCGATGGTTTCCAGATAAAATAATCCGTTATTTAGATAATCATCCCAACTCTTAAAATTTTCATAATCTCTTCTTTTGGCGGGATCATCATCCAGCCGACCTAAGATAACACTGGTAGTATTTTCTTGGGTGAAATCCCCGGGTGTACTTTTGACCCGAACAATGGGCTTCCCGGTATCCTTATCAACTTTATTTTCAAAGCTTAAGGCCCTAGGAGGTTTGGCGTTTTGGTTCACAGTAATTGATCCAGTGTTGAACAATTCGCCTTGTTTTTTGATATGATCAGGTACCAAAAAATCTTCTACTAATTGGGTGGTCGTGGTGCCGTTTTTATTTTTGATGAGGTAGGGACTCCCTCCCTTGTATCCTGCTTTAGTAGGGACTACGGTAATAGATGTTTCTGCCCCTCCCATTACATGCATGGCGAGGGTCTCTTCCAAATTGCTGACTACTTCGATATTATCAAAATGATAAATTTCTCGTTTATGAACGTCCATCCTTCCGGAGTTTTTTAAATCGGCCATAAAATTTCCAGCACCAATGCTTGAGGGGGCTGAACCTGGGAGGAAGTCACCGGTGGTTGGATCAATCGCCAAAACTCCTCTTTGATGACCTAAAATATGGGTGTCATTTAGTTGATCCGACTTTTGGAAATATTCTGCAAGGGCCTCAATTATTTTTTTATTTTGTACGGGATCTTTATGAAAAGTTTTAAATTGAAAGCTGCTTTTGAGCTTGGTCAAGTAATTTGCAATATCCTTGTGGGTATGAGGCGCAGTTATAATATCAAAAGGGATGTAGGATGATGTTTTTTTTGAAAGCAAGGCAACGTTCATGAATTTTAGATCCAGAGGGTTGAGTCCTTTTTCAAAATCCGCAGAAGCATTTTTTATAATTTTGGTAAGCCAGGTTTGAGCTTCTTTTTTAATTAAATCAATATCGGTGGTATTGGATAATTTCAGCTTTTTAGCCAGAGCAATTATCTCGGAAGTTTCAGAGGTTGCTAATAATTTATCCAAATTTCTAATTTTTTTGACCAAATTAGGTCCGACAATTTCTTTGAGGTTATAGGGAACGAGTGCTTTTACAACGTTGATTCTACCTCTAGACCACTGCCCGGCGGCACTGGTTATGTAATGCAACTTGTGGGCATTTTCTTTGGCGATGGTAGCAAGTTTTATGATTGAATTTGAGTCTTGGTTATTTAAATCGAGGGAGACATCTTTTTTTTGAAATGGTGAAATACTATTTTCGGTATAAGTCTTTTGAGTTGATTTTTTTGCAGATTGATAACTGAGTTTGATTTGATCAGTTACCTCCTTGCTTTCATTTGCAAAATCACCAGCAGGTGAGGCATAAGTGGGGACTATGTTGGAAGTTGTACCTAATTCCTGAACTAAGCAAGAATTTATGTCACTAGAAAATAGATGAAACGCATAAAGTGCAAGAAAGATCGGTAGTAAAAATTTAGTTTTGATGGGAGACCTAAGCATTTACCTAGGTTATCATCATTAATTTTTCTTTGAAACTTAGGCAAAAGTGGCGGTTACAGCGGATTAGCTAATTCACTAGACCTATATAAAACTATTATTGGACTTTAATCGTCAAGTAGAGAGAATTAAAAGGGCAAAAGATGTCACCCTTTTAATATCAGGTATTGAAACTTACAATACAATCAATTAATAGATATTTATGATTAGGAGATCTATATGTTAAAACAACATAGGGATGTCTTTAGAAGTCTTACCATCATTTTGACAATTGGGTTGGCATCATATGCAACAGAGAAAATTGCTGGTGATAGTTTTGCTGATCCGCTGCTGTTGGCATTAATTATCGGTATTGCGCTGAGGTCGATGATCAATTTTAATCAAAACACCATCGACTTTTTTAAGCTAGCACCCAAATACTTAATTCCAGTGGGAATAATTTTTTATGCTTTAATAAATTTAAATTTTGTAAAATATTCAAAACATGACCCTCTGCTTATTTTAATAACCTTTGGAGTAGTCACGGTTTATTTTCTTTCCATCATCGTGTCAGGCAAGCTACTTAATCAAAAAAAAGAAATTAGTTATTTGGTGGCCACCTCTTCTGGTATCTGTGGTGCTTCAGCGATTGCAGTTACCTCCCACGCGATGGACGCCGAGAGTGATGATGTTTCGGTTTCCTTGATTGCGGTGACTTTTGTGGGGTTGCTCGCTTTATTTGTGGCACTGCCTTTTGTTGGCACCATTATGGGTTTGGATAACGAAGTGTATGCAATCTTTGCTGGTACAACCATGCAGTATACCGGTTTTGTTAAAGCGGCCATGGATTACATTCCTCCACTGGTGGAAAAAGTGGATGCCTTGTATGCAGCCAAATTGGCTTTATCGGTAAAGGCACTCCGGTATTTGGCACTCATCGTGGCGATTCCTGTTTTTGGAAGTGTTCGTAAAAATAAATTATATACTTTTAGTATTTTGTTTATCTTTATTATCGGAGGAGTGCTCGGATCTTATTTCTACGGCCATCACCGTATATTTTACGATGAAATGTTAAGTCCCACTATAAAACCGATTTATATGTTTTTATGGGCCACCGCCATGGCGGCAATCGGACTTAATGCTGATGCTCGAAAAATTTTAAGTGATCATGGACTAAAAGCACTTTTAATGGCTACCATTGGTTTTAGCTGCGCTAGCGTATTCTTTTTAATAATGATTAATTTTATAAGATAGTTTATTTATGGATAATAAAAATTATACAAGCATTAGAAATACTATTTTGGTGGCGTTTGTCCTTTTATCTTCTTTCCTTGGAATATTTACGAGCACTATCAGTCAGTATTTTATAAAAAATTTTTTAAATAATGAGCAAATTCCTCAGATGGCAGTTAATCAAGTTTTGGTTAAAATAATTGCGGTTGGCACTGGAACTACCTTGTTAGGGGTAATCTTAGTCATTTTAATTGCCATTAAAATTACTCGACCGCTGGCCCATTCAATTAAACAATTAACGGCTGCTATGCTAGAAGTTGATAAGGGAAATTGGAATGTCAAAGTATCTATTAATGATAACTCTGAGCTTGGTATTATGGCCTTGACTTTTAATAAAATGATTCAAAATTTAAATGAGACTTCGGTTTCTAAAAATTATCTGGATAATATTTTATCTACCATGCGAGATATGCTCATCGTCTTAGATAGTGAAGGATTTATTAAGTCAGTAAACCATTCTACTATATTTAATTTGGGGTGGGATGAAGCCGATTTGCTTGGTAAATCACTGCCGATTTTATCTGGCGATTTTAATAATCATGAGTCATGGGATTTACTTTTGCAGGGTAAAATTAGACAAAAAGAGATCACATTAATTAAAAAAGATCATGAAACCATTCCGGTATTGTTTTCCGCCTCCTTGATGGATATGGATAATATTATCGTATGTACTGCAGCAGATATCAGTGAAAAAAATAAGGCGGAACAAATTAAGGAAGATATGCAAAAAAAATTGGTGGAAGTGTCTCGGGAAGCAGGTATGAGTGAAATTGCTACAGGCGTACTTCATAACGTAGGTAATGTTTTAAATAGCATTAATATTTCCATCGGGGTCATTCAAAGTCGCTTGAAAAATGCCTGTTTAAACGATTTTTTTAAAGTGATGGAAGTAGTTCAAAACTCCGGAGATAACTGGGTCTCATTCGTCAAAAACCATGAACAGGGGCAAATGTTTTTTCCAGTATTACTCGCTATAAGTGAAGAAATGAAAAAAGAACAACAAGAAGTTGGTCGTGAATTTATGGAATTAGAAAAGTATGTGGAAAATATTAAAAATATAGTTTATATCCAGCAATCAGTGGCCAAGAAAGGTGGCATGATTGAAAAATTTAAAATAAATGAAACTATCTCTCAGGCAATTAATATTAATAAGAATGCTTTGCAAAGGCACGAGATTGAAGTTATCGAGGAAAATGCCCAAGAGTTTACAGTAGAAACTGATCGTCTTAAAGTGATCCAAGTTTTAATCAATCTGATTACCAATGCCAAAGATGCCTTAAAAGGAATCAGTAACAAAAAAATTCATGTGTCAGTTAGGAAGAACGATCAAATGATTCAGGTCATTGTTAAGGATAACGGTATTGGGATAAGTAAGGATCAACTAAATAAAATTTTTCTTTATGGACATACCACCAAAAAAGAAGGGCATGGTTTTGGGCTTCACAATTCTGCCCTGGCTGCCAAGGAAATTGGTGGACAATTGGAGGTTAATAGTGAGGGCGAAAAAAGAGGGGCGGAGTTTATTTTCACTTTCCCTTGCAAACATCGCTCAATTCAAGGAGAAAGAAGGCAAGTATGAATAATAATATAAAAAATAAAATCCTAGTTATAGATGATCAAGAGATTATACATAACGATTTTAAAAAAATTTTAAGTGAAAAAAGAGTCAATGAAGCCCAAAACATGGTCAATAGTTTTCTAAAAAAGGAAGATCAAGCACGCGTTGTCTGTAAAGAATTTTGGGTGGACTGTGCCCTACAGGGAAAAGACGGATTTGAATTGGTAGTCAATGCACTTAAAAATAATGAACCCTATAAAGTGGCTTTTGTGGATATGCGGATGCCTCCTGGCTGGGACGGGCTAGAGACCATTAAAAAAATATTTGCCGTGGATTTAAATATTCATTGCGTGATTTGTACAGCTTATTCTGATTATACCTGGGAGGATATCACCAAAGAGTTAGGTCCAACTGATAGACTGCTGATTTTAAAAAAGCCCTTTGATGCGGTAGAAGTTCTTCAACTTGCCTATACACTTTCTCAAAAGTGGGATCTTTCTTTGTACAGTAAGTCTCAACTGGAAGGGATGACGACGCTGGTAGCGCAGCAGAGTGAACAGGTAAAAACTGTGGAAAATCAATTGATCCGCTCATCTAAATTGGCTTCTATTGGGACCCTGGCAGCGGCGGTGGCCCATGAAATCAATAATCCTCTAACCGTGATTCAAGGTAATATGGATATATTGAAAACAATTGTATCCAAGCATAAATTGCATGATCAACAGTTTAATTTGATTTTTGACCGGCAAAACAATGCCATTAGTAGAATCATTAATATAGTTTCAGGACTTCGCAGTTTTGCCCGGGTAGACGGTGAAGCTTCGGAAGCATTCGATGTGCATGATTTGATTTTAGATTCCATTAACTTAATTGAAAATATATACCAAAAAGATGATATAAAGTTTCAGACCAATTTTAAGGCGAGCACCCATTCTATCTACGCTAATGTGGGTAGAATTCAACAAGTTTTTATGAATCTTTTTTCCAATGCTAGAGATGCTATGATGGAGAAACCATTTAATGTTGATGACCCTAATAAATTTATCAAAGTAAGTTCCAGACTAGAGAATTCTCATATAATTATAGAGGTCGAAGATAGTGGACATGGGATATCTAATGAAAATTTAGAAAAAATTTTTGAATCTTTTTTCACCACCAAGGTGGCGGGGAAAGGTACCGGTCTGGGGCTTTCAATCTCTTATAAAATCATCAAGGCTTTTGGTGGGGAAATCAACGTTAAGTCCCAGGAAGGGGTCGGCAGTAGCTTCATAGTCACTTTACCGATCACCAGCAAAGAGCTCAAACCCAAGCCAGTGCTGGGTGATAATAAAATAATCAAAATGAAAGGGAAAGTTTTAGTGGTGGATGATGAAGAATCCATAAGAGATATATTATGTATGCTTTTAAAGGAAGCCGGTCTAGAAGTCATTACTGCTCAAAGTGCTAGTGAAGCGATGGGATTTATCAAAAACAATAATTTTGATTTTGTGATCACCGATTTAATGATGCCTAAAATGAAAGGGGACGAATTCATAGAAAAAGCTCGTAAAATAAAAAATTGTGAGAATACTAAATTTGTACTGATAACTGGTTGTATGTGGGGTGAAGAGGATTTGAGTCTTGATGAGACACACCTTAAGGCTGATGCTCTGCTTAGAAAACCGTTTCCCCAAAAAGCCATTATTGCCTTATTACAAAAATTGAAAAATTAGCTGGTAGCCCCACGTGGAATCGAACCACGAATTGAGCATTAGGAATGCTCCGTTATGTCCATTTAACTATGAGGCCTTGAGGTAAATAATTTATCATAATCGTAAGTTGAATGATGTCAAGATTATAAATATAATCAACATGACTCTTTGCGCATGTGCAAGATCACTTAATTTTTGATAAGTTAAATCGTATTTTTCCATATCAGATAGGACGGAAATCATGAAAAACATCAAAAATTATCCAACTCAACCTCAACATGTTTGGGAATGCTTTTATCAATTAACCCAAACCCCCAGGCCTTCTAAAAAAGAGGCACAGGTTATAAAATATTTAACCACTTTTGCAGCTAAAGAAAATTTGAAATACAAAGTAGATGGCGCCAAGAATGTCATTATTTATGTGCCAGGTACTGCCGGGAAAGAGCAAAATGTCCCCGTCATTATCCAAAATCATGTGGATATGGTCTGTGATAAAATTCCTGAAAAGACTTTTGATTTTGAAAAAGATCCCATCGACATTTATGTGCAAGATGGCTGGATCCATGCCAACGGGACCACTTTGGGGGCCGATAATGGTTTTGGTTGTGCCATGGCCTTAGCCGTGGCTTGCGATAAAAAAATCGCTCATCCTCCGCTTGAATTACTTTTTACCACGGATGAAGAAACTGGTTTAAATGGGGCCTTAAATCTGGATGCTTCCCTCCTTAAGGGAAGAAAAATGATAAATTTGGATACCGAGGAGTGGGGGGCAATTTATATTGGTTGCGCTGGGGGTATTGATGCTAAATTAAGTGGCAAAACTCATCAAGTTGTGACTCCTAAAAATCATCTCTCATATGTTTTGGAAATCAAAAATTTAAAAGGTGGTCATTCCGGTCTTGACATTCATCGCGGCAGATTAAATGCGATTGTGGTGCTGGCCCAAGTGTTATGGGAGGCCCAAAAGTTGGATTATTCAATAGCCAGTATATCCGGAGGCAAGGCCCATAACATTATTCCTCGGGACGTAATATGCAAATTGACCATTAAAAAAGAGGATTACAAAAAGTTTCAGACGATCTGTACCCAGATTTTGGTTGATTTACAGCAAAATGCTTTGCCTGAAGATCGGGATTTGCAAATCAATTTGACCCAAGATCTCGACAAAATAAAGAAGGTGTTACCTAAGAAGCAAAGAGATCGAATCGTTAATCTTTTGAATTTATTTCCACATGGGGCATACAATTATGATTGGAATCTCTTAGAACCTCTGGTCACTTCCAGTTCCAATCTGGCCATTGTGAGACTGGAAAAAAATGATATTTTTATTGAGACTTCCATGCGTTTTATTGATCCGGTGGAAGTTAAAAACGTCAAAAATAAAATAGCCGGATTAGCCGCTAATTTTAATCTCATGCTGGAAATGAATGAGGGATATCCTAGTTGGAAGCCGGTGCATGATAACAAACTACTGGATTTGGCCAAAGCTAAATTTCATGAGATATACGGAGAAAAGCCGTCCGTGAAGGCCATTCATGCAGGATTGGAGTGTGGGATTTTAAAAAACAAATTGGGTGAAATGGATATTATTTCAATCGGTCCCAATATATCAGGAGCGCATTCCCCTACCGAACGGCTGGAGATAAAATCTGCTAGTCAGTTATGGGATTATCTAGCTGCAATATTGAAGGAATTGTAAATTTTAAATTAAAGTTAAGAGGTTAAAGATGATTCGTGCGATACTTAACATTTATATAATGCTACTGATTGTGGATGCGATTTTAAGTTACTTTCCGCAATTTAATCAAAGTAACTGGGCAAAAAAAATTAAGATGCTGGCAGATCTAACTTTAAATCCTATTCGAAAATATATTGTTCAAAAATTACCTATTCAGGATATTCCAATCGATATTTCACCAATTATTTTTATTCTCATTTTAAAAACGATCGAAGCTCTGTGGTGATACTGATTGTCAAATCAGACAGATTAAATATAAAATAAAAAGGTGATGTAGTTTTTTTTCATGATAAATGAAAAGGTGTCAGTGCTATGGACATGGATTTTGGTCTTTTGGCCCAAGAAACCGTTGAGCTTTCTAATATTTTAAGGAAACAAAAGCAATTATTAGATGAGATAGATCCTGTTTTTGCGGATGTTGAAAAGAACCATTTGGAACCCTCGACGAGCAAATCAGAAAAAAATTTCACTCCATCTGCCAAACCTGGTATTATTTTTGTGCTGGAAAAAGGGGGGCATACTTTTTGTGTTAGAGGTTTTGCTACTTCCAATCTGCGGTTTCGTTATCAACAAATAAATAATTATCGAGACGAAGAAGCTTTTTATCGCCTTAAAATGGACAAGGATTCAGATCCAAACGAAATTCAGTATTACGAAACAGATACGGTGGAAAAGGCCGATAAAATCGTCAAACACATGATTAATAGAAGATTTCCTATTCAAGAGGATGTTATTTGCAATATTTCTGATCCAGGATTTAGTTGGTGGTACGATGATTCGGATGATCGGATCACTCTTTTTTTTAAATCTCATGGAATCGATAGAGCACAAAATTTGATGCAACTGGGACCGGTGGGAGACCATCGTAAGGCCGGAATTTATTTTAACCAGGTTTTTAAGCTATATGGACTTTTATTCCCGGTAAAAGAATTTTCCTGCACCTCAAAATCTTTATCCATCACAACCAGCGATCCGTCTTCGGTCACCTTTAGAATGTTTAGAAGAATATTTCTTGAAGGAGTTAACGAATTTGATTTAGATTATCCTTTCAATGTCCCCATTTATGCTGAATTTTGGCATTATTTGGATCAAATCGCCGCTTTTAGAAAATTTTGGTTACATGTTTTTGATCTGGTTCTTGAAGATGATCAAAATGGTCAAGCATATATTCAGTAGAAAATTATTTTATTGAATATAGTTCCTCCAGTGGTAAAATAATAATAACAGGATGTTACAAGGTCAAAACCTTAATATACAAAGGATTGTATTTTGGATTCAAATCACACAAATTATCCCGAGGGTGTAGGAAGTGATCGGTTACAAAAGGCCATACAAAGAAACCGAGATAAACTTAGTCGAAAATCAGAAATAGGCCCGGCACCGATGGCCTCGTTTGCCTCGACTAGTAATAAACTTTGGAATTTAAAATCCCCCGGATCTCCATCCCCTGCATTGCCGAAAGCTCCACCGGTTCACAATATGAATAATACGTATCAATCCAAGCGCCAGAGCGTAGCAACTCCCGACAATGTTAAATTTACTAACGGACTAAGCGATGTCACTAAAAATAAAAAAAGCCTGCTGGGGAAAAATATTTTACCCAAAAGTTTTAACGATTCGACGGTTAAAAAAATCAGTGACCATACAGGGTTTAATTGGTCCAAAATCATGGTTATTTCAGGCTGGTGCTTTTGTTTATTTTTACTGTTAAGACTTATTTTCGCGCAAAGAGGAGTGATGGATTACTATTCGAGAAAGTCTTCTTTTAATCGTAAAGAAATGTTTTTTAAACAACTGATTACCGAAAATAATAACTTGGAAAAAGAGATAAAATTAATTCAGGACAATTATCAATATCAAAAACAATTAGTTCGGGATCATTTGGGTTTTATCGCGAAAGATGAGCATCTCGTATTGTTTGATGCAAATCCTTAGAGTGTAACCATATAAGCTTCATTCCCTTGGTAATCTTCTTAGCAAAAGGTGAGTCAGCTCTCATTTCCAGGACATGGTGGGCAGTTATCGGGCGTGTTCGTGGAATCCTTTGCGGATGATCAAAGCCTGGATAAAAAGGCATGTTTCTTTCAATGTCCAGCACCGTAAGATCGCCGCTTAGAAAAAAAATATCCAGGTTAAATCTGGTGTCGGGCATCCAAAAAACCTTGATTTCCTGTTTTTCGAAACAAAACAGCATACCTTGATCTATTTTAAAATCTTCCGATTTAACTCCGGATAAACCCTTTTTGAGATCTTTTACGGTGACGGCAAGTTCTACTCTTATTTTTTGGTCCGGCGGGATTAAAAGCGGGTACTCTACTTGGGAAAGTGCATAGGATTTTAGAGAATGTAAAATTCCCAGAAAAAAGATAATAACTAGATTTTTGATGTGGATTTTAGTAATGTTTGTCACTTATCCATTATAATTTTTTTTATTGGTTTTAAAAAGAGGGATTTATGAATCAAATGCTACGAACCCATACTTGTGGTGAACTTCGGATGGAAGATGTTAATAAATGTGTTGCAATATGTGGTTGGGTAAACAAATATCGAGATCTTGGCGGTCTTCATTTTATGGATCTTCGGGATAAGTATGGGATGACTCAATTATCTTTTGGAGAGTATCTAAAGGATAATCAGAAATTAGAGGAATTAAAAAAGGTCTCTTTGGAATCAGTTGTGCGCGTTGAAGGAATTGTTCATCCTAGACCAATGGATGCAAAAAACAAAAATATGCCTACCGGTGAAGTCGAAGTTTCGGTGACTAAATTAGAGCTGCTTTCTCGAAGTGATATTGACAGCATCCCTTTTCTTCCCTTTGGTGCCATCGAAGCTACGGATGATTTGAAACTTAAATATCGCTACCTGGAACTTCGAACAAATAAGTTACAAGATATTTTAAAATTAAGAAGTCAGGCTTGCTTCATGGCCAGAGAAGTTTTGATGAATGAAAATTTTGTAGAAGTAGAAACTCCTATTTTGTATAAATCCACTCCGGAAGGGGCCAGGGATTATATTGTTCCCAGTCGGGTTAATAAAAATAAAGTCTATGCGCTACCTCAATCACCTCAAACTCTAAAACAACTTTTGATGATTGGGGGAACCGATCGATATTTTCAAATTTGCAGATGTTTTAGAGATGAAGATCTTCGGGCCGATAGACAGCCTGAGTTTTCGCAAATTGATATTGAAGCCAGCTTCATTACCCAAGATTTTATTAGGGAACTGGCCACTAAAATCATTAAAAGAATTTTTAAACTGGAAGCTGATTTTAAACTGCCAATGATGGATTTTAAAACCGCGATGGATCTCTATGGCAGTGATAAACCGGATATTCGTTTTGGATTAAAGCATATGATCGTTACCGATCTGTTTAAATCTACAGAGTTTGGGGTTTTTAAAGATGCTCTAAGCGGTGGTTTAATCAAGGCCATGTTTGTACCTGAGAAGCTGGGTGTGTTCTCAAGGAAAATGATCGACTCCTTTGTGGAAGTAGTGAAACCTTATGGTGGAAAAGGAGTGGCCTGGTTTAAGCTTGAAAAAAATCAAAGAACTGGTGGTATTTCAAAATATATTACGGAGGAGATTTACCAAAAGCTGGATTCGTTGAGTGAAGATAAGGGGGATGGAATCTGGTTATTTTTTGCGGATAAAAAAGAAGAAGTGGCGCATGCCAGTGCTGATGCACTTAGGCGCCACCTGGGAAAAGAACTCAAACTTCATAGCAAGGGGTATGCCTTTTTATGGGTCTATGATTTTCCTCTTTTTGAGTATAGCGAAACAGAAAATAGACTAGTGGCAAGACACCATCCATTTACCATGCCTAAAAAAGAAAATCTTAATGATTTTTTAAGTGATGATATGGAAAGACAAAAAAAATGTCTGGCAGATGCTTATGATCTGGTTTGCAATGGATATGAGATTGCTGGTGGATCAATGAGGATTTTTAATACTGATGTTCAGTCTCAAATGTTTAAGATTTTAAAGTTCACCGAAGAAGAAACCAGAAATCAGTTTGGCTTTTTTATCGATGCACTTAAATATGGAACTCCACCTCATGGTGGTATGGCCTTTGGGCTAGATCGGCTTATTATGCTTTTATGTAATACAGATAACATAAGAGACGTCATTGCTTTTCCCAAAACCACATCAGCTTCCGATTTGATGGCCGGTTCTCCTTCTGCACCAAGCGTTGCCCAGTTGGACGAACTTAACATGCGTTGGAAGTAAGTATTAGAAAAATTTATGAATAGGATGATGATTATCATAGCGGCCCTGCTTTTTTCCACGGCAGGTGCGGCCATCAAGGGAACTACCTTGACCGGCTTTCAAGTGGCTTCTTTTCGTTCCCTGGTAGCGGTGATCTTTCTATTTATAATTTTACCGAAAGCCAGAGTGTTACCCAGTAAAAAAATATTGATGGTATGTGTGGCCTATGCCATGACGGTTATTTTTTTTGTTCTCTCCAATAAACTAACAACGGCTGCTAATTCTATTTTTTTGCAAAGTGCTTCACCCCTTTATATCATGTTACTCGGTCCATTATTTTTAAAAGAAAAAATCAAAAAAACTGACTTGTTTTTAATACTTCCAATCGTCGCAGGTATGATGCTTTTGTTTGCGGGTACGAGCGCCGGTGGAGCACTATCCTCTAATCCCATCCTTGGAAATATACTTGCTTGTTGTGCAGGGGTTTGTTGGGCCATGTTGATTATGGGGCTTAGATTTTTAAAAAGGGATGATCGAACCAATCAAGGTATCATTTTATTACTTTGGGGTAATTTGTTAGCGTCAGTTATAGCTATGCCTTTTGCCCTTCCCGTTTTATCTTTTCAAATGAGTGATGTGTTTTTAATTCTTTTTCTTGGCATAGTTCAAATTTCGATTGGCTATTTGTTTATGCTCAAAGGTCTGTCCAAAGTTCCGGCCTTCGAAGCGTCGCTGCTGCTTTTATTTGAACCAGTTTCCAGTCCAATCATTGCCTGGTTGGTTCACAAAGAGCAAGTTACCTTGATAACTTTATTAGGGGCGGGACTCATTTTCCTGGCGACGATTTTAAAAAGTTACTTCCAGCACAATAAAGGTTCAATTTTTAAAAGTTGATGAAAACAGTTTGATTTAAAATGGTAAATCATTTTCGTTCCAATCCGATTAGAATTAGGTGAAACTGATTATTTTATTACTTTTTTTATTATCCTTTTCTCATGTTAGTGCCTATGATCCTGACATTATCGAATGTTTAAGAAAAATGGGAAATACCTTGGATGAAAAAGTTTTTCAGCCAGCCAAGGGCATGTACAAAGATTATGACAAAATAACAGATTTTTCTTTTCATGGAAGATTGATTCGGGTGTTTGAAACGGTCGATGAGAAAGATTTAATCACTTTGTTTGATTCGAAAAATGGATTGATAAAAAATAAAGCTGATTTGGAGGAGCTTGTTGCCGCGGTTAGAAACGGTGACGTTAAGGCTGACTCAGGGTTTGAACAGTTTGTTGAGGATTTATGGGATTTTGCTACCAGAGACCCGGATTATAACGGAGGATTATGGCTAAACGATGGTGATGGAAAAGCCTACGATATTATGTCCCTGCTCAAAAATGCTGAAAAGGATATGGATTATATAAAAGACTTTGATGCCAGCGCAAAACATACGGCGAAGGCATTACAGGAAGTTGAAAACACTATTATAAAAAGAGTCATATCTGAACATGATGGAACTGGAAAGTATAATAATTTAAAATTTAAAAACAGAGTTTTAAATTATTTTAATCCTCACTATAAACATATTGTAAATATGGTTGAGGAGTTTAATAGTTTGAGAAAAAGTATGCAGCATATTTATCTTGCTGATACCCCCATTCACCATGCAATCAATAAGTATATAAGAGAACTTCATTTCACCAAAGAGGAAGTCGATCAATTAAAGGCCCTCTATGGAAATACTGGGGGACAACTTAAACTGGTTAGAGAAAAAATAAAAGAAGTCTTTGGAAAAGAATTATCGCTTAATGATTCTATTAAAATTCAAGATGTTGATCCACGAGAAATTTATAAAAAATTAACAAAGCTTAAAGCAGAAACCAGTTTTGATAAAATTGTTTTGCAAGCAGAAGAAGATATGGATAAACTGGATGCTATAGTTGAAGCTGCGAGAAAACGGACTTTTGAAAGAACTAAAAATCCCAAGTATGCTGATCCTGTCAGACCCACCTCAGAGATGATTCCAGAGCAATTGCAAATCAGATTTAATAAATATTTAAAAGATACTCCTAGATTGAAAAATGTATATGATGAGAAACTGGCACGACCTTTTAAGAATGCAGATTTTAAAGTGGAGATTAAGTGGGAAGTAACCGTTACTCATAGTGTACCATACGAAGAAATGGAATCTGTAAGACAAGCCAACGGAAGTTATACGAACGTAATGGTCACCAAATATAAAACTGAATATAGTTATTATGATTTGAAGAGGACGGATACGTTAAACGCTTCCTATGAAGATATTATAAATGGAAAAGTGGATGTAAGTATTGATGATTTACCCCCACTTCCGCCTGCACAGACGAGTGGGGCACACGCTGTTTCCGCAGATAATGGGATACCTGAATTTACTTATATTCCCCACGATGAATTGGATCAAATGGTGAAAGATGGGGCAAAGATGCGGATGCATGAAGCTCCTTTGCGGGATAAGATGGAAAATGTTTATAGTTACATGAATCAATTTGATGATGAGACCTATGAAAAGATTGTTAAAGATGAGCCTAGTCGGATTAAAACTATGGATGAGCTTATGGCAAGAAAGGCGGAGCTTGTAAAATCAAAAGAGACTTTGAGTACCTATGCCAAGTTGACCGATGAAGAAGTTCTTCATCAATGGGGAAAGGGGACCAAAAGTGCTGATAAAGTAGAGGATTTTCGAGCAAGAAATGCTGATTTGATGGCCCGATATAATAGTATGATTCGAAGGATTGATCATTTACATGAACAATTTAATCAAAAGGTAGCAAGTGGTGATACCGAATATTCACTTCCTGAGTATGCCAAAGAGATTGAGAAGCTTCGAAAAGTTCATATGAAGTATCGTATTCAACAGGGAGTGGGGGCAGGGACTGCGGTTGTCGGTGGGGCTGGATATGTTTTTAAAGACGAGATCAAAGAAAAAGCGCAGGAAGTACAGAATTGGTATGATCGAGAGATAGCCAATAGAACTTATAAGCCATAATATCAAGGCGTATAGTAAAGTGTTAATGTATAATAATTATCGATGACGGAAGATGTGATTTTAGTTTAGAATTACTATATGGAGTACGATCCAGCTCAAATTAGGAGAGTATAAAGTGAAGATAGTTGTTAAGGTTTTATTTTTTGTATTAGTCTTTAACCAAATTTTTGCTCTTGCCAATGACAGCACACCAAAATTATCGACAGATACTTGTAGGGGCTTGTTTTCCAAGATTATACAATTTGCTTTTAATCAAGATAAACTCCAGTCTATGTATGATATGACTTATGCCAATTATTTGGGTAAAGTGGGCGATCTTGCTAATAGCAATTTAGCGCAATATTGTAGACAAGATGAAATAAACCTCGACGGGCTTCGCACGGAATTTAATTCAAAATGTACTTCAGGTTGCCAGCTTGAAGCATACGGGACTCCTTCAGGAGGCAAGCATCAGAAAGTTTGTGAGCAGATTTGTGAGGACGCATTTAAATTATTTAAAATGTTTACCAAATGTCATGATGAAAATAAATCGAAGAACTGTATTGAAGAGCTAGAAAAAAAAGCAGTTACGGGATTTGCACATTTTTCTAAGGCCATGGATACGCAAAAAGGCTGTCTTGAATGTGAAGAAAGCAATCGAATTGTAGGTAAAGATGGCAAGTCAATTGGGGCTGCGGTCAGTCCTGCGGGCACACAGTCACAAACAGCTCCGGTCGGGAAGAAATAATTATTCGATGTTATTATTTATTTGTCTGAACAGGTGAAGAGTTTTGAATGCTATGGTCTTGGGACGGAATTGTTGATCCTGGTTTCCCTTCAACTCTTTGGCCATCCACAATAGATTCCAGTTCCTCTATAGTTGGCATAATTGAAAGATTTTCAGGTAACGGTTTATCTTTAGATGTTTTATATGACATTCGCGTGAATGGGTCTAATGAGCAAAACATTAAGCTTTTGGTAATGATTGGCTTATTGTCTTCAAAGAATTTTTGATTAAGAGTGATGGTGATACTTTTGTCCTTAAATGAGAACTTCTGTGAGGGTGTGTCTTTTTTTTGGGTGGATAAATATTGTACTAGCTCTGGAGAAAAACCGGTAAAAGTTAAAGTGATGTCTTGGTATTGATTATTAACTAAGTTGTGTTCACTAAAAAATTCCGTCATGGTTTCTTGGAAAAATTCGCAAGGGTTAGGAAAATCAGCCACCATAGTGTATTCATATGGAGTTTGAGAATGCGAGTTTTTTATCGAAACCTTAATATAACCAAATTCGGGTGTTAATGTATTAAAATCATTTACATTAAAGAACGCTCCCAGCAGGGGCTTGGCATATTGGTGTGGATACTCATCCCTTAATAATATATATTTAAAAATAAAGTCCTTTACGGTAATTGCTTGTAGTGAGAAAGACATTATAGACAGATTTAAAAGTAGAAGTAGAATTTTTTTCATATAATTTTAAGCTGATTTCTTATCTTCAGATTCTAAAGGAAAGAGTTCTGGCTGTACGAACGGGATAACATTGCTATCAATTGCAGGAACAAAGTCTTCGTATTCGACAAATGTTCCAGACATCCAATCGGGTATGCCTTTTTTACTTTTATTAAAATAAGGGATGACAAAGAGTACTGACAAGGTGATAAAACAGCAAAAGTATCCCAGCGTGCGAAGCGTGGATTCCTTTAGAGTGGGATATTGATTTACACCATAAATTCGAAGACCTAAAAAAACTTTGCCGGGTGTTTGACCGTTTCCGAGATAGTAGGAGGTGATAAAATACCCCCAAAAAACAATGAATGAAATTAGTAAACTGGTGTCTTGAACATTGTTTAAGGCTTCTTGGATAATTTTATCTGGTAGGTGAAATAGAAAATTGGTTAAAAATGCACTAAAAGAGAGCATGATGGATTTATGAATAATCATGATTAAAAAATAGTCGATTGCAAAGGCAATACCGCGTTTTTTTAAGATAATTTTTTTTCTTTGTAAAAGATCCATTAATAATTGATCGGAGAGTGGGATTAATTCAATTAGCCAATTATTGTAGGGGTAGATTTTTCTTAATTTGATCTAAAGTGCTTAAGGCCTCAATAGGAGTCATTTGTAAGGGATCGATACTTTTTAAGATATTTTCAATATCAATTAAATATTGTGGAGTTTTTTGCTCAGGAATGTTGTCAAAGAAACCAGGTTGTAAGGAGGTGGAAGATTTACGGTTATTAACCGGATGCACACCTTCCAATTTATTTAAAAGTTCATTTGAGCGTTTTAAAATGGATTCAGGAAGGCCGGCCAGTCCCGCTACATAGATTCCAAAACTCTGGGTTGCCCCTTGTTCAATTAATCGATAAAGGAAGTGTACTTTTCCATCCTGGTTGATAATTTCGGTGGTAAAGTTTTTAGCGCCCGCCAGTTTGGATACCACATCAATGAGCTCGTGATAATGAGTGGCAAAAAGACAAAGAGCTTTGGTTTTTTTCACGAGATGTTCGGTCAAGGCCCAAGCGATGGCGAGACCGTCGTGGGTTGATGTACCTCGGCCTAATTCATCCAGGATAATCAATGATTGATTGGTGGCATGTCGGATAATTTCCGCGGCTTCGGTCATTTCCACCATAAAAGTCGATTGTCCCTTGGTGATATCATCGCTCGCTCCAAGTCTGCAAAAAAGGTAGTCACATAAAGAGAGTGTGGCCTTTTTAGCTGGTACAAAGGAGCCAATTTGACCTAGGAATTGGATAATTGCCATCTCTCTCATGACGGTGGTTTTACCGGCCATATTGGGACCCGTGATGAGTCCAAAGTAGCTATCTTGGTTCAAGTTAAGATTGTGAGGAATAAATTTTTCTTGAATAAAATGTTTAATAAGAGGATGAAAACCACCCTGCACTTCTAAAATTTTTTTATCGTTTAAAAAAATGGGTCGCGTAAAGCCTTCCTGATCGGCCACAAAAGACAGCGCTAAGAAGGTATCTAGAAAAGCTAGGTTATGTGCCATGATCAAAATATCGCTGGCGAGGTTTTTAATAGCATTTAGCAAGTTATTAAAAATCTCCCTTTCCATTTTTTCTAAGCTATTTTTAGCGGTCAGAATTTCCTTTTCAAATTGGATTAATTCATCGGTAAGATAGCGTTCAGCATTCACCAGGGTCTGCTTGCGTTTGAAATGAGCAGGAACTTTGTCTAAGTGGGATTTGGACACTTCAATAAAATAACCAGCTACATTGTTATATTTAATTTTAAGATTTCCGATGCTGGTGTCTTTTTTATATTGGTCTTCGATTTTTTGTAATTCAATTTGAGTATTTTGACTGATTTTTTTCAGGTGATCCCGTTGCTTATTATAACCATCACGAATTAAATTTCCCTTGTCCAGGGAAGCTCCGATTTCATCGTTAATGGTTTTTTTAATTTCTTCTGCCAGATTTTTTAGTTCGACTAAATTAGAAGGAGTGAGATCGCTTATGGGAGACTGGAGAATACTTTGCAAATTTTGATTTATTTCCGCAAAGGCCCATATAGTTTGCATCAGATTTAAGGTATCGCCGGGGGTTGTTTTTCCCAGGGTGGTTTTAGCTAAAATGCGCTCGATGTCTCGGACTTGTTTAAGTTGTTCCCTGGTTTCCTTTAAAAAAGTTTTATGGTTACTAAGTAGTTGCACGAAATCGAGTCTTTGGTTTATTAAATCAACGTCACACAGGGGTGATAAGAAAAGATTTTTTATAAATCTTGCTCCCATGGATGTGATGGTTTTATCCAAGTGTCCTAGTAGGGAATATTTATAATTTTCTTTTTGGCCGGGTAAAATTTCAAGTCCTTTTAGAGTCGCTAGGGAGATTTTCATTTTACCTTTTTCACTAATTAAACTAAATGGCCTGATGTGATGAAGTTGAAAGAGATCTTGGGTGGAGGTGATATAAAAACCCAAAGCTCCGATGGGCGAGAGTATTTCTTTCGAAGCGCTGAGGGTCTTGTCCCGTTGGTAAGATGGAATTAATTTTTCAACATAAATACTGCTGTGGGAAATATCAAAATACTCACAGGAAAGATGGGTCCTTAAAATATTTTGAGTTTTGATATACTCTAAAACTTTAGGAAATTGATCAAACTGCCCCATATAAGTAATCATTTCTTTGGGGGCATATAATTTTAGTTTTTCTAGAAATTCGTCTTCATTACTTATGAGGTAACCTCTAAAAAGCCCGGTGGTGTAATCAAGCAGCACTAATTGAAAACGTTTGTGTTGATAATTGGTACAGGCAATAAAACGGTTTTCTTGGCCTTCAGTCTTTTCCAAATCATAGGGCATGCCAGGTGAAACTACTTGGGTGACGGCCCTTTTGACGATACCAATGGCATCTTTAGGGTCTTCAATTTGTTCACAGATAGCGGCTTTCAATCCTCTGGAAGTAAGCTTATCAATGTAGCTTGAGGCGGCGTGGTGGGGGATGCCTGCCATGGGTATTTTGATCTCACCAATACTACCTCGGTGAGTAAGGGTGATATTGAGAATTTTGGAAACTTCCACGGCATCTTCAAAAAAAACTTCGTAAAAATCACCCATGCGGTAAAGTAGAAAAATATCAGGGTATTGTTTTTTTAACTTATAATATTGCTCCATCATAGGAGTTAGTTTTTGACCACTTTGAATTATTTGATCCAATGTTGTTAATGACAAAAAAACCCCTGGAAGCTACGATAATACTTATTGAAAATGGTCGAGTTTAGCATAGTATCGATTAATCATACAGGCCAAAAATGTTGAAGAAGCTAAATTTTTTTGTTGAAACTAGGTTTATTATCGTTGAATTACATATATAATTGGATAAATATATTATATTTACCAAAGGAATTTAAGTAATATAATGGTTATCTACGAACGCACTAAAACCTTTCTATTATTTGGGTTTGCAACACTCACGCTAGGGGCATCACTTTATTTGATGTTAGCTAATTGGGGCGAGAGCTCACCCCTTGATTACAACAACAACGACGAGAAAAGCAAAGGGGCTAAAAGTTTTTTGTCGTCAGTAGATTATTTTTTTATGGAAAATGAAAAGCCCAAAATGTTTTTAAATGGTGAAATTTTGGTTATGTATGAAAATGGTAATACTGGAAAAGTTATAACTCCCAACGGCTCGGCTTACATGGAAAATGGTACAGAAATAAAATATGCTGCGAATGAAGGGATGTGGGATCGGGATAAGGATCTCATTGAACTCTCCGGTGATGTAAAAATGAAGACGGTTGATTCACATATAGAATCAAACAAGGCTAAATATAATTTGAAAAAAGAAGTTTTAAGCTACAATGGAAATGTGAAAACTAAAACAGTTTCCAAGGAAAATGGGGATACCATATTTGTTAATGCGGATAATGCTACTAGTTGGCTTAATTTGAGACAATCCAGGTTTCAAGATCAAGTTAGTGGTCATATTGTTCGCAAAAGGGTTTATGAGGATAGAGTTTATTTTTCTTCAGATCTTTTAAACTTTGATCTATTTACCCATATAATTGATTTGTTGGGAAAAGTTACTATCAAGCACCAGCAAATCACCGCCGAAGCCTTAAAAGGCGAAATTCACTTAAAGGAATATAACAAAAAGCTCAAGTATTATGCGCTTTCTGACGATGTGAAACTACAACAGATTTTGACGTTATCACATAATAAAAAAATAACGAGAAGGGCCTTTGCGGAAAGACTCGAAGGCATTATGAGTGAGGAAAAGATCATTTTAACTGGTAACCCCAAGGTATTTCAAGAGCGAGACGTAGTTAAGGGGAACCGAATTATTTTAAGAGGTGATACCGAAACGGTGGAAGTGGATGATGCAATTACTAACGTGATAGTAAAATAGTGAGTATTCATGAGTTACTTGGAAGCTAAAAATTTAAAGAAAACCTATGCTGGCAGATGTGTAGTAGATAATGTAAGCGTAAAAGTGGAGCAAGGTGAGGTGATTGGGCTGCTAGGCCCAAACGGTGCTGGTAAGACCACCTCCTTTTATATGATAGTAGGCCTTATTAAAGCCGATGAAGGTGTCATTGATTTTTCTGGAGAGGATTTGACCTTTGCTCCCATTCATGTGAGGGCCTTAAAAGGCATAGGATATTTGCCTCAGGAAGCATCAGTATTTCGAGATCTAAGCGTGGAAGCCAATATATATAGTGTGCTGGAAAATCGACTGCTTCCCAGTGCGAAGCGAGTGACTCTGCTAAATTCTTTGATTAAAGATTTTGGTCTGAGTCAGGTAAGACATTCCAAGGGTTCGGCTTTATCAGGTGGGGAGCGCCGAAGGGTTGAAATAGCCAGGGCCTTGGCACTGGAGCCTAAATTTATTTTACTTGATGAACCTTTTGCCGGGGTTGATCCACTGGCGGTTAATGATATTCAAAATATTATTAAAGATTTGAAACGCAGAAATATCGGGGTTCTCATAACCGATCATAATGTTAGAGAAACACTTAATATTGTAGATCGGGCATACATTATGAATAGTGGTGAACTGTTAGTACAAGGTACCCCTGCAGAAATAATTAATAACGAAAGAGCAAGGAAGTTCTATTTAGGAGCGGAGTTTAGGATGTAACTCACTTTTATACTAGGTGGGATTAAAATGGCCATGAAGCTTTCGCAAAGTCTAAAACAAACTCAACAGCTCATGATGACACCTCAGCTGCAGCAGGCGATCAAGCTTTTGACCTTAACACATTTAGAAATGACCAACGTTATTTCCCAAGAAATGGTGGAAAATCCCATGCTTGAAGAAATGGATGGTGGTGAGCCAGCCGAAAGCAAAGTGGAGTCTGATTACCGGGAAGAGAAGTTGGTCATGCAAAATGCAGAGGCTAAAACGGAAAATTTTGATGCTCCAAGCGTGGTGGGTAAGGACGACTTTGATTGGAGCTCTTACATCGAAAGTTATAACAATACCACTTACACTTCTCCTTCGACGAACTCCACTGATTTAGATGATCTTCCGAATTATGAAAATATTATTTCGAAAGGAAAGAATCTTCCAGAACACTTAGAGTGGCAACTGCGTATGGAAGATTTAACTAAAGAAGAATGGGATCTGACTCAAAATATTATTCACAACATTAATGATGATGGATATCTCTCTATTCCGTTTGAGGAAATACTTGCGCAATCTCCCCTGGAAAGAGAACATGCGTTTGAGATCTTATACAAGGTTCAATCACTTGACCCGGTTGGATGTGGTTCGGAAAATTTAAAAGATTGTTTGCTGGCCCAGGCTAGAATTTTGGACATTCGCTTTCCTTTTTTAGAAATATTAATCAACAATCACCTCAAGGATTTGGAATGCCGAGATTATGAAAAAATATCGAAAGAAACTGGCGTAAATGTTTCCAAGATCAAAGATACCGAGATTATTATTCAGCAGCTACATCCTAAACCCGGCAGGCTGATTACATGTGAAGAAACTTTCTATGTGGTCCCTGATATTTATGTCGTTCAATCAGGCAAAGAATTTGTCGTCAGGATGAATGATGAGGGGGTGCCTAATTTAAAAATCAGCAAGTACTATCAAAATTTATATAAAGAATATCAAAAACAGGGCGATAAAGTGGCCAAAGACTATGTGGAAGATAAACTAAGAGCGGCGATGTGGCTCATTAAATCTATTCACAATAGGCAAAGAACTATATTAAAAGTGGCCGAAGCGATCGTTTCCAAGCAGCAGGATTTTTTTAAAAAAGGTGTGAATTTTTTAAAGCCGATGATTCTCCGAGATATAGCTAACGAAATTGGTATGCATGAATCAACAGTTTCAAGAGTGACCACCAATAAATATATGCATACACCCACTGGTCTCTATGAACTGAAATATTTTTTTAATTCTGGGATTGGTGGAAAAAATGGAGGAGTGGATATTTCAAGCGAGGTTTTAAAGTTAAAACTTAAACAGTTAATTGATAATGAGAATGCGGCTAGACCACTTTCGGATCAAAAGATTGCTGAATTGTTAAGCCGGGAAGATGTGGCGGTGGCCCGCAGAACGGTTGCGAAATACCGGGAGATGATGGGCATTCTGGGGTCATCCAAACGAAAGAAAAGAAAAAGCGCGGATAATAATTAAAGAATAATTTATAAACGGTTTATTAAAAAAAGGAGGAAAAAAATTAGGGTATTGTTTAGTTATAAAAAACTCAAGGAGTAAGAAATTATGAAGCGACAAATTTCGTTTAAACAAATGCATAAGAATACTGATGGTTTGGAAGAAAGAATTCATGGTGAGGCGATTAAGCTGGATAAATATTTTGAAGGCGAAGCCGAGCTAAAATGGACCTGCTCCAAACATGGAAACTTTTTTGATGTGGACGTTCAATGTATTGCTGCTAATTTTAACAAACATGCCTCTGCGCGTAGTGAATC
>Ga0156359_131_pt1 | contig 33525 bp, 33 predicted proteins | sample RifOxyA1_FD_108004 | JGI IMG/M metagenome (GOLD analysis project Ga0156359, IMG submission 108004) | Bdellovibrionales bacterium RIFOXYA1_FULL_36_14 | reverse complement strand
GAGTGATCTGATATTTGCATCAGGACTCAATTCATTATGACTAATAACAATCAAATTGGGTATAAATTTTTCAGTCAACCGTTTAAAGTGATGTCGAATAACCGGGGAACACAGGACAATCATTTTTTCCCCTGCTCCAGTAGCTTCTTCAATCTTTTCATTTAAACTGGCCAATAAATGTTGGGTAACTCTTGGATCAAGAGATAGTTGGTGTCCCGTTTCAGTTTGCACAATATTGTTTGCCAAAGATTCCTCAATTGCCCGGTCCAAAGTAAACAGTGGTATGTCTCCTTGTTCGCTTTTTATATTTTCCGTAATAGTTCTAAATAATGCCTGTCTAACATACTCGGTTAAACTACTGGGATCTTTCATGGTAGTACCAAATTCTGACAAAGTTTCTAAAATAGTTCTTAAATCCCGAATTGAAACTCCTTCTCTTAATAAATTTTGCAAAACTTTTAAAATCACTCCCAGCGGTAATATCTCTGGTACTAAGTCGGTTACAATTTTGGGATATTGTTCTTTAAAATTATCAAGCACTGAGACTAATTCCTGTCTACCAAACAGTTCATGCAAGTTAGTTTTTAAGATTTCAGTTAAATGAGTTGCCACAATAGTTGATAAATCCACCACTGTATATCCATTATACTGGGCATCTTCTTTTTGTTCCTCATTAATCCAAACCGCTGGAAGTCCAAAAACTGGTTCAACTGTTTCAATTCCATCAATCTTTTCAATAACTGATCCAGGATCCATCGCCAACATATGATCATTGATTAGTTCTCCCTGGGCTACATGGATACCTTTAATTTTAAAAACATAACCGCCGGGACGAAGTTCTAAATTATCCTTTATTCTTATTGGTGGGATAATGATTCCCCAATCAGTAGCGAACTGTTTCCTGATATGGGTAATTCTTTCCAGTAAATCTCCATTTTGTTCAGCATCAACTAAATTTACAAGCCCGTATCCCACTTCCAACTCCACCAACTCAAGTGCCAGAAGATCTTCCAGCGTTTCTGGTTTAGACTTAACATCTTCAACTCCCTCTTTGGTTTTAAGTTGCTCTTCTTTTAAATTTGTTTGTTCAATTAAATAGGCTACTCCCACAAGAGACAATCCCACCATCACAAATGGCAGTTTGGGAAAACCTGGGATGAGAGCAAATACAAACAAAACTCCTGCAGCAATATAGATGGCCTTAGGATGAACTTTTAATTGCTTTCCTACCTGAAATCCCAGACCGTTATCGCTAGTATTCCTAGTAGCAATTAGACCGGCAGCAGTGGAAATAATGAGCGCTGGTATCTGAGTCACTAGACCATCACCAACAGTAAGTAAAGTAAACACTTGAGCAGCGGAACTTAGATCCATACCGTTTTGAACTGTACCAACAAAAATACCACCAATAATATTGATACCAGTTATTAAAATACCCGCAATGGCATCCCCTCTTACAAACTTAGAAGCACCATCCATCGAACCATAAAAATCTGCTTCTTCAGCAATTTCTTTTCTACGTCGCTTTGCCTCTTTGTCGTCAATCAAACCTGCATTTAAATCTGCATCAATGGCCATCTGTTTACCGGGCATGGCATCCAAAGTAAATCTGGCGGCAACTTCGGCGACCCGACCGGCACCTTTGGTAATAACCATAAAGTTTATAACAACTAAAATAATGAAAATGATAATACCAACGGCATAATTACCTTCAACAACAAATTCTCCAAAAGTTCTAATTATTTCACCAGCGGCGCTAGTACCTTCACTTCCACCTCTTAGTAAAATATTTCTCGTGGAAGCCACATTTAAAGACAATCGAAACAAGGTAGTAATGAGTAGAATTGATGGAAAAGTTGAAAAATCTAAAGGTCGTTTAGAATAAATGGACACTAATAAAATAACCACTGACATCGATAAGGTAAGTGCTAACAACAAGTCAAGCAGGAGTGGTGGGATTGGAACAATCATTACTCCAAGTACCAACAATACACCCAGAGCAACTGTCAAATCAGAATTTTTGGTCACTAATTTTAATTTATCCCAAACATTATTCATTCAATTTACCTTAATTCCAAAGCCCTATGTTTTTTCTTAAGTTTATAAACAAACGCCAACACTTCAGCTACCGCCTTATACAATGTGCGGGGCACTCCAGCCCCCACCTTTACTGTTTTGTAAAGAGTCCTCGCCAATTCCACATTTTCCACTATCGGGACATTATTTTCCTTAGCAATTTCTCTAATTCTCATGGCAATAACATCTGCACCTTTAGCAATCACTTCTGGAGAGATCATTGTTTCGCTATCATATTTGAGGGCAATACTTAAATGAGTTGGATTAGTGACAATGACATCTGCCTTGGGAACTTTTTCCATCATTCGTTTATTGGCCATTTCTCTTTGGATTTGCCTAATTCTCTGCTTAACTTCTGGATTACCTTCTTGTTCCTTGGATTCCTTTTTTGCTTCATACTTGGTTTGTTTTATTTTTTTTCTATAGGAAAATTTTTGATATGTGAAATCTGCCAAAGCTACTACACTCAGTCCTGCTAAAATCGAGAAACAAAGTTTAACAACCATCCACTTCCCATGAAAAAATGACTGAGTCAGTTCGGTATGCAAAAAACCTACATAGGTATTTAGATCATCTTTTACAAAATAATAAACAATAATCATGATAAAGATAAATTTTGCGACCCCTTTAATGGCTTCCACTAGCGAACGCATAGAAAAAATTCTTTTAAACCCGTTGATCGGGTTAATTCTTTCTGGTTTGAATTCTAAAATTTCGGGAGCATATAAAAAACCAATCTGCATAATATTTGCCAACACCCCTACACATAACACAGTTAAAAAGACCGGTCCTAGACACTTGATAAGAGTTATCCCGATTTTATTAATAATTTCTTTTTGAACTTTAGGAGTAAAAGCCAGTTCGGGATTTAAGGAATAAAGCCATTCAATGAAGATTTCCATGGTTTCATAAATATAAACAATAGATACGGTAATAGTTAAAATACTAGCAGCTAAAATTAGCACACTGGTTAACTCGCGAGATGAGGCGACCTCACCTTTTTTACGAAACTGATCTATACGATACTGCGAAGGCTCTTCGGTCTTTTCGCCTTGATCAATATCTTGTTCGTCAGACATTAATTACCCCTATCCTATAAACTGGAACCACTCGCCCAGTCCATCTGTATAGATTTTAAATGCCACTTGAAAAAACTCATCGCTGCAACTTAAAAAAATCAACAAACCCAATCCAATATTCACCACGAAGCTGACCATAATGATATTCATCTGAGGTACCAGCTTTGCGATAATGCCAAGGATACTCATGATAAAAATATTGCAAAAAATTAAAGGTGACGCCAGGAGCAGGGAAGATAAAAAAATATTTTTGAAAATCATGACAAAATATTCGCTAGAATGTGCCATTTTGCCTACGTTATAGATATGTATGGAAGAAAAAGACGCAAACGCTCCTTTGAACATCGGAAGGAGTGCTCCACTGGAAATGATTAAAATAAGTACCGTCCATTGTATCAATTTTTCAAAAGGACCAATTCCTGTTCCAGCTGAAGGATCAAAATATCTGACCATCGAAAAACCTACCTGTTGAGTGATAATGGAACCACCCCCAATAAAGACTTGCATAATTGCTTTTACAAAAAACCCAATTAGCAATCCAATAACTGCATGAAAAGCCGTTAATAGCCAAAAATTGTCAACGCCCAGATACGTGATATCCTTTAACAGCTCCACTTGCAGATACGGAAAAAAGGCATAGGTAATAACCAATGACCCTAGAACTTTTACAAGTCCTGGAACTGCCGTTTCTTCGAAAATAGGAAGTTGAATTAAAATAGCACTCCATCTTGTAAAGCATAACCAAAAGGCAATCAGTACATTGTAATCGGTTATCTCAATATTCATCATGGCTATTTCCCCAACACTACACTTGGAATATTAAGTATTAATTCTTCTGTGAAATTCACCAAAATATCCGTCATCCACGGCGCACAGATGGCCAGCGCTCCTACAATAACGATGATCTTGGGTATAAAAGAAAGTGTTTGTTCATTAATTTGAGTGACCGCTTGAAAAAGGGAAACCAAAATACCCATGAATAATGCTCCCAGTAACATAGGAGAAGCCAGCATAAGGGTAATCTTGATTCCCTCTTTAGCAATATCTATATAAAAATCTTGTCCCATTTTCTCTCCTAATTAAACGACCGAAGTATTGAACCAGTAACTAATTGCCAGCCATCAACTAGTACAAACAGTAATAACTTAAACGGGAAAGAAATAACAACAGGAGGTAACATCATCATCCCCATGGCCATCAACACGGACGCTACCACCATATCTAAAACCAAAAAAGGAATATAAAGTAAAAAGCCAATTTGAAAAGCAGTCTTTAATTCTGATATTACAAAAGCCGGAATTAAAAAATGAATAGGAACTTCTTGCACAGTTGCCGGAGGAGTAGTTGAGGTCACATCATAAAAAAGCGCAATGTCCGCTTTTCTAGTTTGTTTATTCATAAATTCTCGAAGACCTAATTCGATTTGATCAAGGGCCACGGCAGTTGTGATTTTTTTATCCATATATGGCACAATGGCATTATCATAAATGGTCTTACCAGTTGGTTGCATAATAAAAATTGATAAGAATAGAGCTAGTCCTATCAGTAATTGGTTAGGTGGCATATTTTGAGTACCGATGGCTTGTCTCATAAATGCCAAAACAACTATGATCCGAGTAAAACAAGTACACAGTACTAAAATAGCTGGAGCAAGTGTAATAACCGTAAATAAAACCAGAATCTTCAAGGTGTCTACCAAATCCACATCTTTCCCAAAATTCAGTGATAAGCCCGGGAGGTTTAGATTTGTACTTTGGGCGCTTACTTCACCCACCAGGACAAAGCTAATTGCCATCACAACAAAAAACAGGACCAAAATTCTTTTTAACTTGCGAGCATCCATGCTCTCTCCCGATTTTAAATTGTTATTACTGCAATGATTTCAAGTTTTTTACCTTGCTTTTAATTTTATTTGACAGTTTGTCACTATCATCACTTTTTTTAGTACTTTTTAAAAAGCCAGCGAGTGTACTGGTTTCTTCTTTAGAAATCTCAATATTTTCTTTTATCTGCTGAGGTAGATTGTTTATAGCTGCATCCTGAAGATTAGTGTCGAAATTCGTCCCGGTCATACTTCGTTCGCCAGTTTTCAAAAGACCAGGCACATGATTAATCTCTGATAGAAAATGCATTCCTTTTTCGCTGTTACCCACTAGAAAAACCTGATCATAGGCTTTGATCATTATGACACTTCTTTTAGGTGCAATGTAGGTTGTGGATAATACTTCTACCATTTTTTCATTGCTTAAAAAACCTAATCTAGTTTTTTTAAAAACACCTTTCCTCATGAGAGTAGCCAAGCCATAAAAAACCAAAAGTATGCAAGCAAAAAAGGCTACGACCTTTGCGACAAAAGTTTGAATGGAAAAATTTGATTTCCAATTCTCTTTCTTTGCAGCAGAAGAGACCCGCACTTTAACCTGATCCTGGTTGGGCTTGGCAGTTTTATCTACCAGAATATTGCTGAAATCATTTTTCATGGCAACAGCAGCATTTTTTTTGTTATCTTCGCCTTTTTTATCTTTTAACAATTGTTCCAAATAAGATTCATCGTACTGATCTGAATTTTTTTTAGTAGACGCAGTTATCTCAGTAGCTGGAGTCACCGATTGAAACTCAATATTAATTCTATCTCCAACTAATTGCATTTTTACATTATCTGAAGATTGCACAGTCGAAAAAGGCAATATCGCACGCACTCTCACCACTTTCTTATCGTATTGATAGGCAAGCAACGTGGTATCTAAATCACCATTTGAAAGAGAAACTTTCTTTTCAATTTTAGGCCATACTATGGCATCTGATAACTCAACCTGGATAATGGAATCTTTGAATGAAAGTTTGGGACTTTTTTCAATCATTCCTTGAAAAGCCACAGATAACAACCAGGTACTCTCATTTACCTTGGAGAAATCCATTTGCTTAATTTGCACGCTAGCATAACTTATGTTTCCCCAAACCAGATGCATTGCTACGACTAGAAAACACAATATTGACATACATTTTAATTTCATAACCCTACCATCTATTTAAGAGTTTCAATTCTTTCTATCGGACTAATAATATCTGTTAATCTTATTCCAAATTTTTCATTAACTACCACGACTTCGCCTTTAGCAACCAATTTACCATTAACTAAAATTTCCAAGGGCTCACCGGCTAGTTTATCAAGTTCCAATACGGACCCTTGCCCCAACTGTAAAAGATCTTTTACAATCACGGTAGTTCTTCCGAGTTCAACGGTTACCTTCAAAGGGATATCCAGTATAAAATCCAAATTTTGAATTTTTAATTTATTAAGGGCATCATCCCCTGCCTTAATGTCATCAGCCATTTCTTTTACATCAACATTTTCAATCATGTTGGGCATTACCTTTTTTTTGTCTTCCATTGTTTGATTCATTTCGTCTACCATATTTAATCCTTTTAATTATTGATAATAAATTATTTCACCACACTTATTTGTACCGCTCGATTCCCCTTATATTCACCAATTATTCCCTTCATTTTTTCTACACCTTCAATCGTCAATACCACTTCTCCTGATGCTTCCTGTTTAAGCGGAATAACATCACCAATCTCCAAGGTGATTAAATCACCCACAGTCATTTCAGTTTCTCCAAGCTTAACTACCACGGAAGTAGCTACATCTTTTATGTGAGCATTCATGGCCTGAGTCCAAATACTGTCAGCCATATCGTTATCAGTTTGGAAACTGGATGAAAGTTTTTGTTTGATTGGTTCAATTGTTGAATAAGGAACAACGATCATGATAGTACCGGAAGCAGATTCAAACTCCACTTCCAGCGTGGTCGCAATTACAACATCACTTGGCGGCACCACCCCCACGAACTGAGGATTGATTTCCGTTCTTAAATATTGGGCATCTATTCTATGAACTGGTGCCCATGAATCTTCCAAATCACTTAGGGCCATATCCATAACTTTCTTCATAAAAGAAAGTTCAATTTGGGTGAATTCTTTGCCATCTATTTTGGTAAATGGCCGATCGGTTCCACCAAAATAAGAATCAATAATTGCATAAGCAAGTTTCGATTCAAAAACCAGAAGCGCTGGTCCACGAAGTTCATTGAAGCGCATAATACACATGCAAGAAGGAATAGGAAGGGTATTTACAAATTCACCAAATTTTAAAAGATCAGTTGAAATCATGGAGATAGTAGAAATTTTTCTTAAACTATTTGAAAGGGAGACGCGAAAGGCACGAATAAACCTTTCATAGATGATTTCCAAAATGGGCATTCTTCCACGAATAACCCGGTCTTGATTAGTGAGATCGTAAGGCTGAATATTCTCGTCGATCTTTTCGCCATACTCTACTGGTTGCTTGGAGTCCGAACCACTTTCCTCTTCCAAGTCTCCTTCGTTAACAGCATTAAGTAGAGCATCAACTTCATCTTGACTTAAAACTTGTGCCATCTTCCCCTCCTTGGGACAATAAACACTTTTTTACAGTAATGAATTAGTTGATTTGAAATTCAACATAATACACATTCATTACATGGCCATCAACCATAAGCGCGTTAATGGCTGCCTTTATCTCTTCCTTAAGATAGGCCTTACCTTCAACTTTTAAAAGATCTTCTGGTCTTTTAGAGTTGATCAAACTAATTATCTTATCGCGTATTTGAGGACTTCTGGCCTCAATTTCACTTTTCTTGGTGTCTTGACTAAATTGAACCACGGTTGTCATTCTGAGAAATCTTCTTGGACCATCACCTTGCGCAAGGTTAGCCGTAAAAGTTTTTAGCGGATATAAAATTCCGTCGGTCTTTTCGGCTTCTCCAAGTCCCTCTGCTTTTGCTTGATCATCTACTTCTTTTTCCAGCATCGCTGCCTTTACTACATCCTTTATAGTGGATTCTTGGGCCTTTTGAGTATGAGATTGATATTGTAAAAATGCTACAGCTCCCATCAATACTGTATTTAGAAATAAAACAAATGCCAGCAAATAATTTTTACTACCTTTAAATTCTTGTTCACTTGGTTTTTTGATTTCGTCTCTATCGGCCATCTTTCCTTCCGTGGTAGATTTTTCCCAAATAATGCTTTCCTCACCTTGAAAAAAAGCATCCTATGTCAAAAATTATACAGGAGGATCTGCCTTGGGGCAAGATAGCATGTTTCAGCTAGGAAATTTATACCCTTAATAGACTAAATAGGGAAAAAATTTCCTCTAAATAAAAAACTCTACTGTCAAAACGATGACTTATTTTTAATGGCGATCTTGCCAAAGATAAAGTTCTTCCTCTAAGGATATTCGAATGGCTTCTTGAAACTTCTTAAGTAGTTTGGATTGATCTACGTCTTGATTAGCGTTTTCCCACAAAACTTCCAATAATAGTGGTGATAATTGACGAAAAAAATCATCCAAAGACAAATTGATATCCATGTTTTTCTCTTCCACAAGATCACTTAGCTGGTTTTGGATTCGAAAAATATCAGAAATCATAACCTTAAGATCTTCTTCTCCTAAGAGTTTCAATAGATCATCACAATACCCCTCAACAATCTCTTTGTCCGTAAACTCACTGTAGTTAATTTTATTATTCGCCAAAAAAGTAGCCTTAGCAGAACGAACAACGTTGGAAGGTCGGGACATTTTTCTTCCCAGTTCCATATAAGATAAATCTGTCATAATCCCCCCCCACTTTCAAAGAAGTGAAAAAACTCAACTATGTTTTACACAAGTTGAAGAATAATTAAAAGAATTAAATGATTACTTACAAACCTTTAATTACTAATGAAGATTATAGTATGAAAATATTATTAAATAATAAGCTTTCCCGATTGTTTAAGTCGGCCAATAATACTTTCAAAATATTCAATAGGGTATGCCCCATAGATGGGAATACCATTCAGTAAAAAACCCGGAGTCCCTTGAAACTCGAACTTTTGGGCTTCCATTTGATCATTTTCCATTTTCTTTTTTACGCGCTCTGATTTCAAATCAGCAGATAGTTTATTTGCATCAATATTTAATTTTTTTACCACTGCTTTGAAAAAGGTCTCTCCATTTTGAATATTTCTTTGGTTGCTATAAAGTTCGTCATGAAACTTATATGCCTTCTCTACACTTTGCATGGCAATTGCCTCAAAATATTCCGCAGCTAGCGGAGCTTGGGCATGGCCTAGACTCACTAATGGCAAATGCTTGTAAACGTACCTAATTTTTCTGCCGTACTTCTCCCTTAGCTTATTTACCGTATTAACTCCTTGAACACAGTAAGGACACTGGAAATCGGAAAACATAACCAGCGTAATTGGGGCATCCTTCTCTCCCCTTATTGATTCTGTTTCTCCTATCTGGGGAGCCAGAGGATTATTAAAATGGGCTTCCAGTTTCTTCTGCTCATCTTCTCGAGCTTTTTTCTCTTCTACCATGCGCGTTTCATTTACTGCCTTTTGTAAGACCTGTACAAACTCATGAGGTTTTTTACTGATTGCATCTATTACTATTTCAGGATTTTCTTCAATTGCTTTTTTAACTTTTTCTTTAAAATCTTTATCGGAAACACAGCTGACTACCAAGAGCCCCATCACTAAAATACTAAAAACATTTTTAAGCTTGCTTGACATGAATCTTCCTTTGTAAAGTATCGAGATAAAAATAATACTATGAATATACTAGTTTAAAAAGGGCTTTTCACCAACTTTAATCATTCTTTACATTTATGTATTTCAACATTTTTTTGAATGTAATCCAGATATTTATTTATTTTTATTATATAATCCCTTAAATACCTCGATCCAATAACATGGATTCTAGAATCAAAGTTTCCCTTTAAAAATGCTCGCATGGTAGAAAAGACGGCAAAGGCTGGCCCAGATATCAAAGTATGAAAATGCATACATAGAAAAAAATTCAGAATCAAATAAATCACCATTACTATACTGACAATCTGTAAAAATATTTCTTTTTGTTCACTGAAAAAATACATTCCCACAGGTTCTGATTTTAATGCTTGTATGGATAAGGTAATCAAATCCATATATACTTCCACCGTTAAATAATAGATGCCAACGCCTACCGCTACAGATGCACCAAGGATCAGCAAAAAAAATTGAATAAAAAATAATTTTTCAAAGACTGGTGCATGAATTTTTTGATATTTTTTTAAAATATCCATAGGGGTAAAGGAACTATTTTTTAAAGCATTTTCCATATAATTGAAAAAATAATCACAAAATGAAGTAAGCAGTCTGACATCTGTAAAAAGATCTTGGTTATACTCCGGCTTTTCCCCTTTGCTTACTTGATCGCAATATTCACCGATTAGTTTAAAAGGTCTTAGAATTAAAATGGATACATACCATCCTAAAATGGCCATTATCGCTAACGCCAATAATCCCCATTTAAGGTTAGAAAAAAGAATTTGGGACAAATGCTCGTAAAAAGTATCCTCAAGTCCCGAAACTTGTACAAAACCGTTAGCACTAAAAAATACTAAATTAAGACTCAAGATAATCCACAACATGCTAGCCAGTATACCTAAGGTCATGAGAGGAATGCTTATTATCTTAAGGCTGGTATAAACCTTAAATAAGGTATCATCCTTTAAGGGCTTTTGAATTTGAGTTATCCACATACCCCAATTTTTTTTATTCATAAAACAGGTTAATCCTCTAATATCAGTATGTTAGTCAATAGCATCTTTTCGGATAGTTAGCTTCAAAACTGTAAACAAAAGATCAATTGTTAAAACTTTAAACACATTAAATTTATTTTAAAATGCTAATTATCTGAAATCATATAGAAATTAACCGACTCAATCACTCGCCTTTCTGGCATGCGCTATGCATAAAAAAGCCGTAAGAGGGAAAACATTATTTTACGGAGAGAGTTTATGAAAACGAAAACAATTATTCTAGTAGCTATGACATTATTACTAGTAAGCTGTAGTTCAAAAAAGAACACAGTAAATTCGCTAAGCAGTCCTTACTCCACCATTTCAGCTGGTGTTAGTGGTACTCAGGCTAACGAACTTAATCAATTGAAAAGCCAGTATCAATGCCAAAGAATCGCCGATACTACTTTTAGTAGTAATCAAGCAATTGGTGGCAACGGAGCATTACCTACAGGAGCATTACAAGCAGGAGGTTATGCAACCGGTAGCGTAACTGGAGTATTTGCAGGAGTAAGCGCCTATGGTGACCTTATTGTTATTAAAACTTTAAGCGGTGGTGGATTTACGGCAACTCTTTCTTTTTGCCACTACCCATATTGGATCAACGCCAGCTCGACAGTTACCGCTTTTATGCTTCAATCTGGTACCATCGCAAACGTAAGTGGTTGCTCGGTTGGTAGGGTTATTGCAAATAATACCCAAGCTGCAATTTCTAACTCGGGAACTATTCCCACCAGCTTTGGGCCAGTTCAATTATCTTGTCAATCTAGTCAATACCCCTTACAACAATTATAATTATTAACAAAGTAAAAGGGACTTAAGGAGTCAACCTCAAGTCCCTTGCTTTAAAAATGATCTCAATATTAATTTAACTAATTTGGCACATTATTAAGATTGGAAACTTTGATTCCATAGATGGATATCTCTCCCCTACCTCTTAAAAAGGGCAGAAAAACATTTTTCTGTCCTTTTTATTTTCTTAAATAGCTAATCACACCGTCTACCACAGCATTTGAATAGGCTTCTTGAAATTCAGGTGTCAAAACTTTTTTAAGTTCTTTAGGATTAGAGAGAAATGAGACTTCCAACAATATTCCGGGTCTTTTGGCCATTGCCAAGACGTAAAATAGCCCTGGTTTTATACCTCGATCTTTTATTTTAAATGATTTGTTAGTTTTCTTTTTTATTTTTGCATGAACAGTTTGGGCCAACAATCTTGACGCTTTTGCCGTTCGATCGACAATTAAATCTGTAATAATTTGTTTAATAATTAATTGATCTCCAGTAAGACCAACATTTTCTATATCCTCTACTTTCTTAATAGCAACATCATTGTGGTTATCCAAATAAAAGGTTTCAAATCCCCGCGACATTCGATTGGTGGAAGCATTCATATGAATTGAAATAAAAAGATCTGCCTTGAGTTTTTGAGCCAACTCTGCTCGACCATCCAAACTTATCTCATGATCATAGCTTCTGGAGAGGTGTACTAACACACCCTGCTTTTTTAATTTTTCTTGGATTTTTTTAGCAAAGATCAACGAGAGATCTTTTTCTAACACATGCAAGTTTCTTTTTTTGCCATGTTTATCCACATAAGAATAAAACATTTTTGCCCCAGTATCGCTGCCACCATGTCCTGGGTCAAGCAAAACCGTTACCGCATATAACTGGGTATTAAACCAAGCTAACAATAAAACTAATATCAATAATCTTTTCATAAAATCAATACATCTTTTTTAATCTAAAACCCGGATAATAATAAGAAAGAATTTGTTTATATGTATATCCTTTTTCCGCTAATCGTTTGGCCCCGATTTGACTCATACCAACCCCATGCCCACTCCCTTGTCCTTCCACTACTAAAAACCTATTTTTGAAAAAAACCACAAAGCTGCTCGATTCAAAAAAATTTCTTCCAAAATACTTTCGTAACAGTGGTTTCCGTATAATAAAAACCTGATCATCCAAATAAATCCGAAACACATGATTGGTTATTTTATCTGGGGTTACTGTAATAATGCTGTTATTGACAAATTTTTCAAAGTTTAAATCTTTACCTTTATTAAGATACCAATTAAAAAATTCTCGAATTTTGGATAAGGGAATTTGGGACTGCCATTTAATAGAACTTTCCAAATAGGGCATTGCTACTGAATAATAATCTTGAATGGTGTGATCCCACACTTCTTCAGGTAACAAGGTTCGGCCAGCGCTCTCTGCATGAAAAAAAATAGGGTGAAGTGCATTATCAGTTTTACTTACCAGTACTTCTCCGGAGGTTTCTTTTTGAGCTAAAACAGTTTTTTTAGTAGCATCTGCAAACGATCCCGAAACTTGATGCTTCTCCGAGTTTTCCAAATCATAATAAACTTCATGACCTTTAGTTTTAGAAACCTCTTGTGTTTTGATTTTATGTGCCGCATAGGTTCGGGCGGCTACAGCTTGCGCCTTAAGGGCTTCCAGTGGCCACGAGCCATGCATCTCTTTAGATAAAAGGGGAGGTAGATAGGTTTCCAGATCAACCTGATGAATGACATCACAACTCTCGCCGTTTGGATTAGTGGCTATCATTAAATTGCCTTTGAATTTTTCTCTTCCTAAATCTAAAAAACCGCTTGGCGAAGATAAATGGGCCAACAAAATAGGTTTACGTTTTTTTTGGGAAGTCAAAAAAAGTCCCTGGCAGTTGAATTTAATGCGTTTTGTCCCCTTGAAAGTTTTTTTACTATGTTTAGGATAAAGATATCTTTGAACATCCTCCCCTACAACATTTAAACTCGGAAGTGAGTTGTACACTTTAACTCTTATTAAAGGTGCCTGCTTACCCAGACATGAATCAGGAAGGCTTCCTAGACTGATCAAAAGAATGACAATGAACAATTTGACAAATAAATTCAATTTCCCGTCCATCCATGGCCTAGGTTAAACATATTGAAATTTACCCTCATCCTAGGGTAATCCAGTATTAATCATAACTGTAATCTAAAAAAATCTCAAGACATCAGTTTTCTTGACTTAAAAACTCAATTACTTTTTTGAGATCCACCCATGCAGTTTTTTTCATAGTAGGGTTAATTAAGAGATATTCCGGGTGAAAAATAGGAACTAAGGTGAATTCTCTTTTTTCGCCACCAACAAAATCGAATTGCTGGTGAAAAAATTTACCATGAATATCAGCCAATCTTTCTTTTTTTCCAAGCATCATCTGCGTGGCCAAGGCTCCAAATGAAATGACGACTTTCGGTTGTAGCAAAAAGATTTCGTTTTTAACGTGCTCAAAGCAAGTATTAATAATTTCCTTTTTCAAATTTAAATCCAAATCCATACGATTACATTTTAATAAATAGGTTACATACCATTTGAGAGTAGGAAGATTCATGGCATGTACCATCCGGTTTAATATCTCACCTTTGTCAGCAGAAAAAGTTTCAAAAATACTTTCTCCGACCAGGCGTGGATAATCTCCTACAAACAAAATGTCGATATGATTAAATTCGCTGGATTGAATTTTTTGATCCAAGAGTTTTTTCACTGCGAGGGTATCTTCACTAAAGCATCGACAACAAGAGGAAAGCTTATTTAAAAACTCCTGCAAAGGATCAGTTTTCAGGAGGTAATGCGCATCCCCCGCAACATCAACAGGTTGATGAGTCTTTTCAATTTCTTTTTTTACATATTCACCCAAAGCATTTAAAGCAGTCTCTTTTTCCAAACAAGTAACATTGGTTTTAAAAAGTTTCGGTACAGACACTTCTTGATTCATTTTTATTTTCGCTAAAAAGCAGGGAGCTGATTTAAATAGCTGTCCGGAAAAAGTTGCCATCAAGGAATCGGTATCAACCGAAGTTTCCTTGTTAAATTTGTTCAATTCTTTAAAAATTTCTTTTTTCAAAGGATTTACCATGCCTTAATTAAGGGGAAAAATATTTACATTACTCCCACATTAAAATTTATTAGTAAAGAAGAGAACACAGTCATCCGAAAAATGCATATGTCCAGAAAGGTGTAGCATTCAGGAAGAAAGGCACATGTGAAACAACTTTTATTTGGCCTCAACCACAGCGGGAGAATGCTATGTCAACTTTCGACTCTGATTATAAATTTGAAACATACGAAGAATTTTACGGCGACATTCAACAAGTCCAACAGCTCATTGATGCTTGTCAAATATGCGGCTCTCGGTTGATGATCAATCACTTAACTGATTATACCAATTTACTGGTTCAAGAGTCAGCCATATGCCCTGAGTGTGGAAATAAAAACAGAAAGAAAGTTCATGTATTAAATTAGTTTTTTCAAAATATTTCTAGCCACTAATTTACTTATTTTTAAATAGCTCACCAGCTCCTGTTCAGTGTAATTTTTTAAATCTTCAATAGGTTTGTCCAGATTTTCTAAAATCGATTTTTTTGTTTTGGGACCAATTCCGGCAATATCATCAAACCAGCTTTTTAGCACTCTTTGATGCTCGTGTTTATGATGAAGAGTCCGGGAAAAACGATGGGCCTCATCTCGCATATGAACCAGCAAATACATCAACTCTTTAGATTTATTCAATGAGTAGTAGTTTTTTCTACCAGGAATAACTAATCTATCCACTTGCTTTTGAGAGTTCACTTTTCCCGACCTTTTTTTAACAATGCCAACCACTGGAATATTACTCTTATTTTCTTTTAACACATCTAAAAGCTGCCTTACTTGCCCAACTCCTCCATCCACCACAAAGATATCCGGTAAATTTCCATGTTTGATCCTTCTTTCCATTAGCTCTCTCATCATAGCAAAATCGTTATTACCTTCAGGTCTTTCCTCTAACTCATACAAACGATAAGATGACTTTTCCGGCAATCCATCGTGAAATACTATTTGCGAAGCAGTGGGAGATTTGCCTTGCCAGATAGCCACGTCATAACATTCCAGATTTCGTGGAATTTCTTTAAGATTTAAAATCTCCGCCAGTTTAGTAAGTCCTAGGTACTCATTACCGGCATTATGGGCCCTAAGTTTCTGGTTCTCTCTCGCTTGATCAGTGGCCAGTTTTATAAGTGGTAAATATTTTGGTCGGTTAGAAAAAACTTCTATTTTTTCCGGTTGATACAAATGATTCAAGGCTTTTTTAAAAACTTCAATTTCTTCATGATCAAAAGATAAAATTATCATTTCTGGCAATTGACCAACTAAAGTTTCATAGTACTCATATAAAAAACTAAACAGGCTGCTTTCTAAGTCATCATCTTTAACTAAAAAATTATTGGCAAAATAAAAACCTCGACAACCAAGCAACAACGAATTCCTCACCATATGGATAACAATATCTGTTTCTTTTTCACCTTTAACATATGAAATCACATCTATGTTTTTATTTTTCTCGTACAGCTCAACATTTTGAGCAACGTTATATTTTAGAAAACTTTCAATTTTTACAAGATCATCCCTTACCTGGGCAGCGCGCTCAAATTCTTCGCTCGCTACCAGTTTTTGCATTTCTTGGTTTAAATAATGCTTTATTTTTTTGCCGCTACCTTTAAATACGTCTAGTGCAATATTCACCAACTCATGATATTCCTCTTTGGCAATTTTATCGCAACAAGGTCCCGAACACTGATTCATTTGAAATAAAATACAAGGCTGCTTTCGAGATTTAAATTCGTAGTTACTACAATCACGCAGCCGTAACGATTTCTTGATAATTTTTACAATCTCAGAAATATTACTACCCGTAACAAACGGGCCAAAAACCAACTGTTTTTTTTTCTTTTTAACATTCCGAAGATAGAGCAAGCTTGGAAATTCCAACGAGAAATCAAAAACCACGTAGGGGTAGGATTTATCATCCTTCAATCTAATATTATACTTGGGTCGATGCTTTTTTATTAAATTATTTTCGAGTACCAAGGCTTCAGTTTCGTTGTCCGTAACAATAAAATCAAAATCAAAAATGTTTCTTATCAAAAATTCGGTTTTAATATCTTTTTGTGAATCCAAAAAATAACTGGAGACTCTTTTGCTTAGATCCTTGGCCTTACCAACATAAATCACCTGCCCATCTTCTTTTTTCATAAGATAGCAACCTGGCTTTTCAGGTAGAGATTTTGCCTTTTGACAGAGTTTATTCATAGTATGTGCCACACAAAATACCTTTACTTTATACATAGAAAAGAATAGAGTGTCTTGTCCGTTTTTATTCCTTAAAACCAAAGAAGGTTATATGACAATTGGTGTTGGCAAGGACGTTATTTCTTACTGCACAAAATGTAAGCTCACCTTATCCCATCTTATTGTATCCATGAAAAATGAGAGTACCATAGGTAAAGTTAAGTGTAATACATGTGATTCCATTCATGCTTACAAAGACCCATCCAAAGTCAAAGCTAGAAGTAAAAAAGCCAAAGCTAAACAAATCAATCCCAATGAATCTATTGCTGATATTTGGATGAATGCTATTAATAGTTCTAAGGCAAAATCTCAATCCTATTCCATTCAAAAATCTTTTCAAATAGGTGATATCATCGACCATCCTCAATTTGGGCCTGGCGTTATTGATAAACTAATTGACACTGATAAAATTCAGGTCATTTTTAGGCACAATATCAGGACTCTCGTTCACAACAGATAAAGTTAATAATCACCATCTCTGAGAATAAGTGCTTCCGCCATTTGTGGAATCCCAGCTAGCTCCCCCAGTCCATCCGACACTTCCGCCGATATATCCCACTCCGTAAGGAGATCCACCGTAATATGCCCCTTGTCCTGAATAGAGACTTCTTTGAAGATTTTGTCCAGCACTTGCATAATCTTGATAAAGAAGTTGATTATTTCTTTGATTGACAACTTCATTACCTGACACTCTGGCCTGATAAGAATATTGTCGATTTTGCTGTTCTTGCAAATACTGCTGATACTGCATGTATTGTTGATACTGTTGATTGTACTGGGAAGATTGATTATTCCATCCACCGGTTTGATCCCAATAACTACCCTGTCCACTCATGTAGGGGTTATAGCCAGTCAGACCATTAAGTCCATATTGCATGCTTGGGCCACCCCAATAAGATCCACCGCCTCCATAAGGATTATATCCCATATAAGGACTTCCACCACCCATATACATTCCGCCATTCCCACCAAGTAATCCACCTAAATTTATCCCGGCGTATGCATTAATTCCGGCGCCAGCTCCAGTATAGGGCATTCCTCCACCCATATAAGCTCCGCCACCCATGTAGGGCATTCCTCCACCCATATAAGCTCCGCCACCCATGTAGGGCATTCCTCCACCCATATAAGCTCCGCCACCCATGTAGGGCATTCCGCCGCCCATATAAGCTCCGCCACCTATACCTGCGCTAATTCCAGGAAATCCCATGCCCATTCCCATGCCGCCACCAATACCAAGGCCAATGCCTCCCATTCCCATTCCACCCATTCCAGGAAATCCCATAAAGGGCATTCCACCACCTATTCCAGCTCCACCCGATAAATAAATACCAGCTCCGGCACCAATGCCTGCTCCTATTCCCATACCCGGGTAACCGCCTCCCATGTAAGCGCCACCACCAGCGTAAGGCCCAATTATTCCACCCATAAACCCTGGTGAATAGCCCCCTGCTAAATATGGATTCGACACTCCACCGTAACCACTTCCAATCAGACCATTCATTCCAGAAAACATGTTGTAACCATAACCGTTACACTTATCCATTAAGCTTCCCAGTTGATCAGAGGTAAAGGGGTTCGATCCCCTTGTCATATTATAATCAAGGGTTGAATTGTATCTTGTGGTACATTGTTCAACGCCATACTTGTAAGCGCCTGTCTCGTTATCACTAATCTTTAAAACCGTATTTGCCCAACGGGCCTGAGTATCTTCGTAAGCGTTAGCCGTAACCAAAGTACTACCAAAGAAAGCGGCAGGCCATGCAGCATTACTTAAAAAATCCCAACCGTTGGTTGCAGGTTCTTCTGGCATATATGTATTCATGTTACAATCAATGCAATCAACACCTTCTTGGGTTAAATAAACCCGATTCACGGTTTGATTACAATGATATCTCTCTTGAGCGCTTAAAGACGAGCTTGAACACGCAGACATCCCATTTGCGAAATTGTTATAGGGATTACCTCCGCCATAACTTTCCACGATTATTTCGGAGCTACCTCCAAACAATGGACTGTTGTTATTTTGATAAAAGTCATCATTTCTATCACCATTCTCACCGAACACACCTGTTGTTCTCACAACAACAAGGATTAGCGAAAAGGCTAAAGCGAATGTCATTCTACGATTATTCATATTTATCTCCAACAAACCTTAAAAGTGGTTGCCTCTAACACCCACTTATTCCCAAGATTTATCGGAATTCACTAACTATTCTTTAATTAAATAGAATATCATTTTGATAAAAAATAAAAATAATTTTTATTTATTTAGCCTCTTTTAGGGCTAAATCCTCGAATTATGTTGACCAAATAACTCTGAATTTCGTCATCACTGCCAAATACATCGTCGATCAGCTCTTCCGTTAGTAGATAATCGGTCAAACGAACTGATGCCTTATGCAAAGATTCAACTAAATAAAGTCCCGCAATATTTTCTCCGGAAAAAGCTTTGATGATTTCTTTTCTGGCATGATTATACATTTCAGATTCGGTGATATCCTCTGGAAGATTATCTTTTCCCATCTTTTCTTCGACTTCTTCAATAGCTTGATCTTTGATATCTTCATCGGTCGCAAAACTTACTCCCAGCTCTGTGGCCATAGAGTCAATGAGCTGTCCGCGCTTCTGTACATCAAAATCAATCATGTTACTTTCAATTAAGTGATTAATTGTATATGTTGCAAGTGTTTTTAATGTTTCAAAATCTGTTTTCATATACTTATCCTTTGTCTATCAACCTGTTTATATTAACTTATATGACCCAATAATGCCAAACTAATTATTTTCTCTTGACCATTTTCCTTAAAAATTTTCCTTCACCCGTAAAAAATAATATTAAAAAATAACTAAGCGAGCCGAGACAACCTATAACTACAAAAGTTATCAACTTGTTTATAAAAATAGTCTCATATGAAAAATAATTAAGCGTTAAATAATGAGTCAACGTCCCTGCAAATGCAACAGCTAGTGCTATTTTTAATAGCTTTAAATCTAGAAAAAATATTTTAGGTAAATCCAAATATCTGGTTAAAAAAACAATCTGCAATAACGTATTCACGATGATGGATATGCTCACTCCCATGGCTAAAATTGTATATCCATAGCGCGGGACAAAAGTAAGACAGACCACGATATTTACGAATATGGAAAAAAGTGAGATGAAAACTGGAACTTGAGGCTTGTCGATGGAATAGAAAGTGGGTGAAAATATTTTAAATAATCCATAACACGGAAGACACCACAAATAATATTTCAATAGTTCTGAAACGGCTAAAGTGTCTGACCTTAAAAAAGCACCTCTTTCAAAAATCAAATGGACCGTAGGAATACTCATCGTATATAACATAGTCAAGGCCCAACAAATCGTAAAAAGGGATAACAGATAACTGGATTTTAACAAGGTAAGCGCCTCTGATCTTTTACCTGCCTTCCAAGCATCCGAAAAGTGCACTAAGTTAGAGCCCCCAATAGATACTCCCAAAATCCCTAGGGGAAATTGGAATAATCTAAAAGCATAAGTCATCCACGATACTGCTCCCACCACGGTCCCAGTTGCCAATAAAGTATTAATAAAAATATTAACCTGACTGGCTGACACACCAACAAAAGCAAGCCCCATTCTTCCTGCAATCTTTTTAGTGTAGGGAGAGATAATTTTAACTGGTCCAAGCGGACCTAAGGATTTTTTTATAATCAAAGGGATCTGCACCACAATTTGCAAAAATCCACCCACCACTGCTCCCAAACCAAGGGCATATATACCCATAATGCCGTGCTTTGCAAAAACAGGAGGCAGACATAAAATCGCCAGAATCATAACTACATTATAGGAAGCGGGTGCCAGTGCTGGCACAAAAAATATTTTAATGGCATTCAAAGCTCCCATGAATAGGGCCGCAATAGATACAAGAGATAAAAAGGGGGACATGATTCTAAGCAAAGTGACAGTAATTTGAAATTTAGCGGGGTCTTCTAAAAATTTGGGAGCAATCTGGCTCACAATTTCATTCGCAAAAATAACCATTAAAATGCCAATAATAATCGTGAGTACTAACAATAATAGAAATACCGACCATAATAATCTTCTGGCCACGTTCGACCCTTCAATTTTAGCTTCCATAAAAACGGGAACAAAGGCTGGTGAAAAAGCACCCTCGGCAAACAAGTCCCTGAGCATATTCGGAATTCGGTAAGCGACATTAAAAGCGTCGGTCAGCCCACTGGCACCGAACACAGCTGCTTGAACTTGCTCCCGAACTAGTCCCAAAATTCTGCTTATTAAAGTTGCTCCGGCCAATTTTAATGAGGATTTAAAAACTCTCGAGGAGGTACTTGATGTTTGTTTATTTTCCATTGACCAGAATTTTACGAATAAATTCATGAAAGTTAAACCAAATTGTCACCAGAACAAACATTTTGACATCGCTTTTCTTACATTCCATCTTTTTTCTGTTAGACGAAATGAGTTTAATCCTCGTGAACAAGTGTGATTATAAAAATACAATTTATACATGGAGAAAATGAATGGATTCATTTTTCCCACACACACCAGGAGGCATTATGTTTATGGCAATCGCTGTAGAAACATTTAAGCACCCAGAAAAAAAATCTAATTATCGCATTTGGTACCTTGAGATGAATTCATTTATGGAAGTAGTAGGGATCGGGGTAATGTCCAGGGAAAATTTAATCGAAAACTTATTTGAACATCACCAAAGAACCGGCTCTTCGAATTGGCGAGTTTTTAAAAAAAATGAGGTAGTTTCTGCGCCAATTGAGATCTATGATTTTATTGCTCAAAATATAAATGAAAATACTCATTTTGGAAATTTACCAACACTCGAGGAATTTCAGGCCACTTTAAACGCACTGATGATGAGATTGGAGATTCGATCAATTGCATAAACTCAAAGGGGTTGGTGCGTTAAGGTTATTTTGTCTACCTTATTTTCTAAATGCGGTCCAATCCCGTTGTCTTTAGGACTAAAGCTGACTATAATTGCGCTGAATTTTTAAACCTATTCACAAGGACTGGAATCATTATGAAACCCTTTATAGTTATATCCGATGGTTTTGATAAAAGTCTTTTTAATCAATTAGTATCCATTGGTAATTTAGAAGTACACCCCAAAAGTAAAGTCACCCCAGAGGAATTAGAAAAACTTCTTCCAAAGATGAACGGATTAGTCATTAGATCGGCAACCACCGTCACTGCTGAACTTTTGGAAAAAGCACCTCAACTAAAATATGTTATTCGGGCCGGGGAAGGAACAGATAATATCGATAAAGTTGCCTGCCAAAAAAAAGGTGTAAAAGTTTCCAATACTCCTGGCTCCAACTCCAATTCGGCAGCGGAACATGCAATAGCATTAATGATGACCGTTCTTCGCAAAACAGCTTTTGCCCATGCTTCAATTAAAGCTGGAAAATGGGAAAAATCTTTATTCAATGGTAACGAATTATGGAAAAAGACCGTGGGCTTTGTAGGTTTTGGCAAAATCGCCCAAATTGTAGCTAAACGAATTTCTGGATTTGAACCCCAAGTACTTTTCTATGATCCTATCGTGAAACAAACTGATTTAAATTACGCCAAGCAGGTCGCCACACTGGATGAAATTTTTAAAAAAAGTGATATCGTAACCATCCATGTTCCACTGGCTCCCCAAACTAAAGATCTGATTAACCGGACTAATTTGGAACTAATGAAACCGGATGCTATCTTGATCAATTGTGCCAGAGGAGGCATTGTAAATGAAGAAGACCTCTATGTGCACCTTAAAGAGAAAAAAATTAAAGGTGCTGGCTTTGATGTCTTTAAAGAAGAACCAATACCCGCTAATTCAAAATTATTATCGCTGGATAATTTGGTTATGACTCCACATCTTGGGGCGAGTACTGATGAAGCTCAACTTCGCGTTGGTGAAATGGCCATGCATCAACTGCAAGAATTTTTTCTAAAAAATAATTTACTAAATGAGGTAAAAGCGTAATGCAAACATTAGCCATAATTGGCTCCCAATGGGGAGATGAAGGTAAGGGAAAAATTACTGACCTGCTAGGCGCCAAATGCGACGTAGTAGTTCGTTATCAAGGGGGAAACAACGCTGGACACACCATTGTAGTTGATAAAAAAAAGATTGTCCTACATGTAATTCCATCGGGTATTTTACACCCCCACACCACTTCCATTATAGCTCACGGAGTAGTCTTTGATCCCGATGCTTTTAAGGCAGAACTACTTGACGCCAAAAATGCCGGAATCAATCTCACCTTTAATAATTTAAAAGTTTCTGAAAATTGCTCAGTGATTACCAGCTACCACAAATTGCTTGATCAACTAAGGGAAACCAAAGGACCGGAAAAAATTGGCACTACAGGTAAGGGAATTGGTCCTTGTTATGAAGACAAGGTGGCCCGCAAAGCAATCAAACTAAAAGATCTTTTTGACAAGGATACCCTTATGTCCCGGCTCAAAAAAAATCTTATAGAAAAAGAGGCACTTTTTAAACACCTCTACAACTCTTCATTTCCCACTGTAGAAGAGGAAGCTACCAGACTCTTTGAACTTGGCAAAATGGTCAAACCTTTTGTCTGTGATACTTTCAGTTATTTAAGTAACTGTATCAGCAATCATAAAAAAATTCTTTACGAAGGGGCCCAGGGGGTTTTGCTGGATATTGATTATGGCTCCTATCCATTTGTTACCTCCTCCAACACCACCATAGGTGGCATTCATACGGGTGCTGGTCTAATGGGAAAATCAATCGATGAAGTCGTTGGTATCACTAAAGCTTATACCACCCGCGTAGGTGAAGGCCCATTTCCCACTGAACTTCATGATGATCTCGGAAAGAAAATTCAAAAGATAGGCAACGAATTTGGTTCCACCACCGGCAGGGCCAGACGCTGCGGATGGCTTGATCTGCCACTGCTTAAATATTCCATCAAAGCCAGCAACTTAACCTCTTTGGCCTTAACCAAAGTTGATGTTTTAAGAAGACTCACTGACTTGAAAATTTGTCACGCTTATCGCTTCCGAGGTGAAACCATTGATTGTGCCTGGCCTGGTATAGATATGAATGAGGTAGAACCCATCTATACAGATATGGCTCCCTTTCATGATACCTTTAAAAACGGCTCTCTTAGTAAGGAGCTGGGGGCTTATATCAAACTGATTGAAGATACTTTAAAAATCCCGATCAGCATTGTTGCCTACGGTCCCGAACGAAGTGAAATTATTTTTACGGGAGCTCGAAAGTTTTTTATTTAACGTTACTATAACGTAAACTTAATCTATCCCTTAATCATAATCAGCATCATTTTAAAACGCTCTATAGCATTAACCGCGTGAGGAATATTAGCTGGCATAATAATGCTATCCCCCGTTTGCAATTGATTTGATTTACCGCCAATAACAATCTCTCCCTGCCCCTCCAAAACCGTAATAACCGCATCAAAAGGTGCGCTATGTTCGCTAAGCCTTTGCCCTTTATCAAAAGCAAAAACAGTTATACCTCCAACTTTATTTTCCAATACCCGCGCAGATACGATACCTTCTAACTGATAATCAACGACCTTACAAAACTCAAACTTTTTTCCTTTCTCCATATACTCCCCCTCTTTACTTTTTAATTACTTCTTCTAATAAACTATAAAGCATAATATATTTTTTCTCTAAATTCTCTCCATTTAGTTGTTTTTCAATTTGGTCATACTCCAAATTGATTTTAGTTTTTTGCTCATCATTCAACCCCTGCTCGGCCATAACATATAACACATTATCCTCTTTATAAATATGTTCGGTAAGCAAATTGGCCCATGCCTGGGCATTTAACAAACCCTTGGCATAATCATGATTGACGATAGCGACCAAGAGCTCCCTAATAAAATGACGACCATTTTCATGATCATTCAACATAACCGGTAAAGGATTGCAATGAGTTAAAACCCCTGGTTCCTCCATAAATTTGAATAAAATATTTTCTTCCTTCGCATGATGATATTTATCCGCATAGTTTTTAATAAAATCCACAAAATCACCAAGCTTAACAAAAAGATCTTCTCGTTTTCTATCGTTTTTTATTTTAGTCAAGTAGAGCTCTAAAAGACTGATATATTTTATGATTAATTGGTGCTCATCCATTAATTTCTTTGTTACATTCATCTTTACTCCCTAATTTTTATGTTTTCACTTATACTGTCATGGATAAAGAAACACATCCTTGACGACCGTCAAGCTTTTACACAATACCCCTAAGAAGAAATATCTGAAAATTGATCACTTTTTTCTTATCCCCTAACTTAAACTTTGATACGATTAAGTATCAATTTAGTCGGGGTGTAGCGCAGCTTGGTAGCGCGCTTCGTTCGGGACGAAGAGGTCGCCGGTTCAAATCCTGTCACCCCGACCATTTGAACGATGTATTAGAAAAGACCAACGGAGAAAAATGCTATGCTTAGAACAAAACTTTTTAAATTATTATCAATTATTTTATTTGCAATTCTCACATCCACTGCTTTTGCTATTCCCACCCCACAAATTAAAATGTTAAATTCATCCAAGGAAGTGTTAAACGGAAAAGCTTTCACAAGACATTATATTCAAGTGATAAACTGGGCTGAATTTTCGAGGGATTTATTTAATGCGGCACCAGATTTACCACCTTGTGGAATAAATAAAAATTCCTCGCGGGTTTGGGTAGATATTTATGATGCTGATACTAATCAGAGAATTTATGGATATTGTGGTTTTCAAAGACCTGAAGACTTAAAACAGTTTTGGTTTGCTCAATCTCAGAAGGGATGTCTGAATGTTAAGGTTGAGATAAATGATAGAAAAAAACAGCAAAAGGTTTTTTCGAATACGATCAAAGTTCCATGTGTTAATGACTGATAATAAATGCTCATTATGAAGTTTCAGCAGGTTGAGTGAATATCGCTAGTATCACCACTTAATTTTACGGCCGGTATCAAAATAAGGATATTTGATCTTCGTAAACTGCAGCTCCTCTCGAAGAAATTATTTCCTCAACGAATATTGATGGTTGGATGGAGTATAAAACTATGAATAAAGCAGCAAAAAGCATTTTGGATGAGCTTCGTGGTGATAACAAAGAAAGGGTAATGTTTTATATCGATAAAAGCCTTCAGGTTAAATTCAAAAAAATTTGTAGCAATAAGAAAATAAGGATGCCCACAGTGGTGGAAAAATTAATTCAAAATTTTCTAGAAGAAATTAAGAGCGAAAAGTGAGATAAACCTTGAAAAAGTTACCAAACTCCCACCAAAATGCTGCCCATAAAATTCAATGTCGTAATAAAGATACCCAAAAGGCACAGGTGCTATTAGTTTATCCCAATGTTTCCAGCCAGGAACGATATAATAAAGATATCAATGCTATTGGTGGACATCAATTGCCTCTTGGTATTTATTATCTTGCTGCCTACCTAAGAAAATTTGGTTATGCAGTTACGGTTGTTGATGCGGAGGCATTTAATGTTTCCGATGAAGAAATCTGTAAACTTCTCACCACAGAAATTAAAATCATAGGAATATCATCAACCACCGTAGCTTTTAGAAAAGCGCGCAAGCTAGCCGAGCATATTAAATCAAAGTTCCCTCATAAAAGTGTAGTTATTGGTGGCCCACATATGACAGCCATGCCTAAGCAAACAATCGCAACAAAAGCTTTTGATTTTGGAATAATACAAGAAGGAGAAGCCTCCTTCTTGCAATTAGTAGAACACATCCTAAATGGAAAGCATGATTTAAAAGATATCCCGAATCTTTTTTATTTGGAGAAAGAGGAAATAAAATCCAACCTTCAACGGTTTATGATTTCAAATCTCGACACTCTGCCTTTTCCAGCCCGTGATTTAACTCCTGATCTAACAATCTATAAACCGCCGGTAGGCGCTTACCTTCAAGAACCGGTTGCCAGTGTGATTACATCTCGAGGTTGCCCTTACTCTTGTATTTTTTGTGACAACAATACTTTCGGAAGGACCATCCGATATTTTAGTGCCGAATATGTTGCTAAAGAAATTCAAGAACTTGTTACAAATTACGAAGTGAAAGAAATTTCATTTTTAGATGATACTTTTGTGGTTGACAAAAAAAGACTAAAAAAAATTTTTACTTTGCTTGCCCGGCAAAACATTAAAATCTCCTGGTCATGTATGACCAGGGTAAATAACCTAGATTATGAAACCTTGAAATTTATGAAAGATAATGGTTGTTGGCAAATCAGGGTAGGAATAGAAAGCGGAAATCAAGAAGTCATCGATTTTATCAAAAAAGGTATTACCCTCGAACAAGTAAAAACTGCTGTTGGCTGCTGTCGAAAATTGAATATAATGGTGACTGGTTTTTTTATTATCGGACATCATACCGATACACCTCAAACCATAGAACAAACTATTAAATTTGCTCTTTCCATTCCATTAACTGATGTAGTGGTAACCATAAATACCCCTATTCCGGGAACTGAATCTTATGAAAAAGCACAAAATTATGGAACCTATAAAGAGGAAGACTGGTCAGCTCTCAATTATTGGACACCAGTCTTTGTCCCACACGGCCTTACTCGTGATTTTATGCTAAAAAAGCAGGCAGAATTTTATAAGTGTTTCTATTTAAGACCCAGAGTCCTTATTTTACAAATGAAAAAAATTCGTTCATTTAAGACTATAAAAGTATTTTTAAAGAGTGCTTTAATGGGTTTAAACTTTATAAAAAATAAAAAAATGAGCCAGGAAGTAAATGGTGCACCGGCCAGATAATAACAAACATGAAAAAACCGAAATTACTCCTTTGAATCGACCAAAAGGTAAAGAGGGAGTTCGCTCCCTAATCGTTATCCCTGCATATCAACCCAATCAAGTGTTAGTTAACCTCATCCAATCCCTGGTCACCCAAAAGAATGTAGATATCCTGGTAATCGACGATGGCTCATCTGATTCATCTAGAGATTATTTTTTAAAAATAGAAAGGATTCCTCAAGTTGTTTTACTTCGCCATCAAATAAATCAAGGTAAAGGCCAGGCTCTCAAAACTGCCATTGAATATTTCCTACTTTCTTGTCCAGATAATTGTGTCGGAATAGTTACCGCAGACGCTGACGGACAACATGCCGTAGCCGATATATTGAACATGGTAAAACAACAAATAAAGCATCCCCATAATTTAGTGATTGGAATACGCACTTTTGATAAAACAGTTCCTTATCGAAGTCGCTTCGGTAATCAACTTACTTGCTACTTATTTAAATTTTTCTTTGGAAAGATGTTGATGGATACCCAATCTGGTTTACGAGCAATTCCAAGAAACTTCCTACCAGAACTTCTAACTATACCATCTCGTGGATATGAATTTGAATTAGAAATGCTGATAAAAGCGATACGACAAAACATTCAGATTAAAGAAATTCCTATTAATACTATTTATCAAGATAAAAACAAGCATTCGCATTTTAATCCCTTGATCGATTCTTTAAAAATATATTTTATTTTTATTCGATTTTTAGCAAACTCGATATTATCTGCGCTGATTGATTATATCGTCTTTGCACTTTTCATCTTTCAGACTCAAAACATGCTATTAAGTCTTTGTATGGCTCGTTTAGTAGCAAGTAGTTTAAATTTCTCCTTTAGTAGGTCTCTCGTTTTTAAATCAAAAAACAAAGTAATTTCCCAAGGCTCAAAGTACATATTATTGCTGGTATTCTTAATGGTAACATCTTATGGATGTATGTCATTTTTAGTTACAGTTTTAGGGATGAATGTTTTTATAAGTAAAATCATTGTTGAAGGAAGCTTATTTTTAGCAAGTTTTGCAGTTCAAAATATTTTTATTTTCAGGCGAGGTGCTATCTAAAATGAAAACAACCATTAATAAATATTTATTAAAATCACCAAAAGCACTTATATGGCTACCCTATTTTATTATTTTTTGTATTATCTTTCTCGTGTATTATCCCGTACTAAATAGTGAGTTTATCGGCGATGATACTTACCGGATTTATTTTTTAGAATCTTATCTTAAAGAAGGATTTGTCTCAGCAATAACGGCAATTATGCAAGATCGCCCAATCCTTATGTTGATCACTTTCCTAAACTATACCTTTGGCGGAACTAATCCTTTTTTTTACAAATTAACATCGCTCTTGCTACATATCTCGTTAGGGTTTCTTGTGTTTTCTTTTTTTAAACATTTTCAACTATATTATTTAAAAAAAACATCCACTTTACTGCCATTTTTGATAACCTTGTTTTTCCTTGTTCATCCCGTAAATACACAGACCTTAATGTCTTCTATTCAGATAGGTGTGATTTTAGCAGCCATAGGAATGATTGGCCCCATATTATTTTATTCAAAATATCTGCTTCAAGAAAAAAGAATTTATTTATTAATTTCGGTTTTATTTTTCTGTATAGGAATATTTTCCAAACCGAATATCATGACCCTGCCTCTGATGTTAATTTTAATTCTTCAAACTACTGGAAAATATTCCCTAACAAAAATTAAAACAGTTATTCCATACATTTTGCTTTGCTTGGTCCCAATATCTTTTTATATATTTAACAAGATTGACAATCAGATGGATGCTTTGAATTGGTATCACTACTTGTTAGTACAGCTGAGAGTTATTTTCTTTTATTTTAAACTTTTTATTGTCCCAACAAATTTGCATTTTAATTATGATTTTGATCCTAATTATCAGTTTTATTCTTGGAAGATGTGGGTCGCGCTCGCCGGTCATAGCGCGATATTTATTTCAACATATCTTGGCTCGAAACGTATTAATCACCTTTGGTTTGCCGTAGCTTGCTTATACTTAGCTTTTGTCCCAGAATCAAGCATTTTTCCCATACGACATGTACTCTTCGAACACAGAACTTATGTTCCTTATATATTTCTTTGTTTAATACTATTAATTTTTTTCAATCATTTCAAATTTGGAGAAAAAAAGTTATTCCTTCTATCATCATTAGGATTACTAGTTTTGTTTTCTTGTTTAACATGGTCCAGGATAGAAGCAGTTAATACATATCAAAAGTGGGCGATAGATAATCAACAATATAGGATACCCTCAATAAACAATGATCTGGATTTTTTAGCTTCCCTCTTTTCTTCCAGCGATTTTCCAGGCCATAATAAAGAAAAAACTAGAGAAATAGCAACGAAAATTGCCAATTCTTACCCTGAGAATCCACTAATAAATGCATACTTAGATTTATTATCGTATGAGAGCTACCCAGAGGTAAAACAGATTACTACGATAGAACAGGTTGCAAATATTTTATTGAAAAACACTTTGCCTCTTACAGAAATTACTAGGAATAACTTTTTGACATTTATCGCATTAAAACTCCCACATTTTTTTAAGGATCAGTTATCTCTATTTATAAAAATGGAACCTATTTTTCAAAGCCAAATCACATACTTTAAGCAAAACGATTTTTTTTATGATCATAAAAAAGCGCATATATCTCTTCTCATTTACTTAAAAAGTTATTATGAAAAAATGTCTAAAAATGAAACATTTAGCAATGAAAAGCTCGCTCATTATTTTGCCATACTAGAGCAGTTGGCTTATTTATTACCTGAAAACGCCAATGAGATATTTAAAGAGATTGGTTATTTTGAGAAAAAATATCCAGAACATAAAAAATATTTTTCTTTTCTCAAGGATAAATATTTAAATAAATAAAATTAATCCTAGGACATATTTTAAAGATCTTATTGTTGCTATACACGAAAAACGTCGAATTTTTACTCCAATAAATATTTAATTGCAGATATTATGAACCAATTCGGCATTACAATGTCATTTTTACAACAATGTTATTTTGTCTTTCACAAATTAAATATTTGAAATAATGTCTGTCTCATTATTACCATCACTTATGGAAACTCTACGATGAAATCAAGACAACTAATTCTTTTTTTAATGATGTGCTTTTTAAGCTTGGAAAGTTTTTCCGCTACAACTCAAACCACCATGACAACTTTAAACCTGACATACATGTATCCTAGTAAACATGAAGGCGGCTTGGATTTATTAGATTCCATTTTTACTCATCGCTATAAAATCTATATAAATATGCAATATTTTCATACGTTCGAAAATCTCAGCAAGCAAAACACATTTCCCACAACCCATAACGGTTACTTGATGTATGAAACTAAATTAACTTTTACTGGAGAAATTCCTTGCGATAACGAGAATCCAGTTGCCTTTAATGCATCCTTATTTTCGGACACCGACGGTGACCAGATATTTGACTGGGAAACTCCTAAATCAGAAACTCACTATTTAGATATTCGTTGCTTAAACGCTCCTCAAAACTTTACGATAGTTTTTTAGAAACCAAGTAACAAAATCCCGATTAAAACTCTAAAGCTTCTCGAAATTATCCTTATAATCAGCATCTTTCATTTCATCTGGAATAATTAAACTTTCAAGCTTGGGTTTGGCCAATATTTTATTTTCATTAGCAACCTGCTCACGATGCCCAGACTTGGTATTTCCAATCAAGCTTGCCATTTTAAAAATATTTGATTCTATCTTATTTCTAATTTCTTTTAAATGATCAACGTTGCCCAGGGTTTTTAAGGCGAGTCGATTGTTGTTTGAAGCAGCATCCCCTAATTGAGCAAGGGCCATGGAAGTTTGAACAATACCTTCTTGTTGTTCATTGGTTGCCCGAGTTATACTTATTACTTGTTCATCAACCAAAACAACGTTTTGTTTGATTTGTAAAAATATATTCAGCGCCGCCTGAGTAGTTCTTATTCCTGACTCCACAGATTTTTTTGTAGACTCAATAACTTTATTAACTTCTTTGCTGCTATTATTTAATAGTGCTGCAATTTCTTGGGCGGACTCCCCACTCATCTTGGCAAGGTTACCAACTTCTTCAGCAACTACCGAAAACCCTTTTCCATGTTGTCCGGCCCTAGCAGCTTCTATTGAGGCATTAAAGGATAATAGTTGGGTTTTAAACACTATCTCATTAATTATATCCGTCTTTTTTCCTATTTGTTCTATTATAAACCTCATATTGGTCATATCCTGATTGGCCTGCTCTATTCCAATCATTGAATTTGAAAGTTCTTCCATTATAGAATTACCTTCTTGAGCCTTCAAACTTACTTCACCTGCGGTTTGTTGGCTGCTTTGAGCATACTGATGAGTATGCCCTAACATAGATTTCATTTCTTCCATCGCCGCAACACTTTCCTGAGTAGCCGAGGCTTGCTCAGTGGAGGTCGATGACAATTCCCCGCTGGAAGCCGTAAGTTCGTCAGAAATTTTTGAAAGATCATTTTGATTTGCCAAAAGATCCTGCGCAATGTTTTTAATAGGATCAGAAATTGACTTGGATATCTTAAAAGCTGCTACTCCCCCCATTAGAATGACCAAAAGGAGTATAATCACTGTATACAAATATTGCTTTCTTTTTAATATGTTTTTACCTTGAATATCTTCGACAAATACGTAATAACCGCTGATTCCTTCTTTCTCTTCATGTATTTTTGAAAAGTTGAATTGATATGCTCCTTTTTCAGATACTTTTTCTTCATATTGAAAGTTACTTTCAATATTGGTATTAATTTTCATTTCCGTAAATAGGGACGAAGATGCTCCGAGGATTTGCCCATTTTGCACAAAAGCAACGTCATACTCCATCAATTTTTTTACTCTTGCAAACGCCCTATCAAAACTATATCCCAGATAGTTACCCCCTACCCGGTCCCCTTTCGTATTGTAAATAGGCTCATACAATAAATAATATGCCTTACCATCAATTGAGGTAAAACATTGTCCATCTGATTCACTTTGAATTAATTGTAAAAGACATGAAGTTTGCTTGCCAGACACATAAAAATTCAATGTGCTAGGTTGAATACCGGTTGATTGGTTTAATGAAATTGAAACTTGATTGTTATTTTTGTCAGTAATTAGCCAGAAAACAATATCATCTGGATACATCATGCGGGCACTATCCATGATTTTTTTAACTTCATCCTTATCACCGTTTGCAATTTTTTCAACAAAAACAATATTACCTAATTGCTTAGAGCCAAATTCTTTGATTTTTTCAAGGTCTTGCTTAATCAGTCTTTTTGAGATGCCACTTTTAATCAAAGCAGATTGTTCTTCCACAATAGTTATCAACTCAACTTTAAAATAGTTAGACATAATGAATGTACACAAAATACCAAGAAGAAGAGGTCCCAACGTAATCAATAAAACTTTTTTCTGAAGAGACATGTGTCCATTAATCATCATAAATATAACCGCCAGCCCTATAAATACTGATTTACAACCACTATATTTCAATTCAATACCTAATTATGTTTATTAATGAGAATTTTGCGCTGTAACTTAGTTCAATTTTCTCACATTATTTTTTTTTATCAAACAAAATGTATCTGTGAAATTTTAGACAATACAAATTAACTCTTATTTTTAATTTAAATAATTATAAAAAAGGCTGGATTATTTTAATTTCATAAAATATTTATTTCTTGTATTGCTTTGGCCCCCATTT
>Ga0156359_126_pt1 | contig 37346 bp, 35 predicted proteins | sample RifOxyA1_FD_108004 | JGI IMG/M metagenome (GOLD analysis project Ga0156359, IMG submission 108004) | Bdellovibrionales bacterium RIFOXYA1_FULL_36_14 | reverse complement strand
TTTGATTGGGGTATTTCCAAGGATCTTTTGCTGCCAGGAAATCAAAGGAAAGAAGAAATCAGTCTCGGTTCATCTTATCTGGTTCGCATTTGCCTTGAACCAGGAACCAACCGCATCTTTGCCACCCAAAAATTTGGAAATTTTCTTGAAACTAAAAATATTGAACTTTATGAAAAACAAACAGTGGAAATCCTCCCTTTCCAAAAAACACCCCTGGGATTTAAAGTCATCATTGAAGATAAATACTCCGGAATCATTTATCATAATGAAATTTTTACCGAAGTAGATCTCGGTAAAAAAACGAATGGATACGTAAAAAAAATTCGTCCAGACAAACTGGTCGACGTTTCGCTTAATCCTATTGGCATGAAAGCTGTAAGAGAAAATACAGATTTTATCCTTGATGCCCTAAAAGAATCAGATGGGTTTTTACCTATAACCACCTATAGCTCTCCCGAAGAGATTTACCAAATGTTTGGAATTAGCAAACTGGCATTTAAAAAAGCTTTTACTGTACTTTTTAAGGCCGGTCGCGTGGAAAAAACCGAAGATGGAATAAAATTAGTTAAGCAAGATTAACTTTGACAATGAACTAGGGCAAACGAAAATTAAAAATGAACGCAGCACCTTTTTCAGGTGAAGACTCAACTTGTACTTCTCCTTTTAATTTTCTAGTCAAATCTCTTACCACCCGTAATCCGATACCTGAGCCTTTACCTACTGCTTTTGTGGTAAAATATGCATCAAATATTTTATTCATATGTTCTGGTGCTATACCCGGACCATCATCAGAAAACCTAAAGATCACTTCCTGCTGTTTAGATGCAGTACTGATTAATATATTTTTCTTCTCTCGCCCACTCATAGCATCCTTCGCATTGGAAAATAGGTTAAGCAGTATCTGTTGAAATGCGCCAACACTTCCTCTAATTAAAGGCAAATCAGTTTGCAAATCAGCTTGAATAACAATATTTTCTTTTTTAAAAAGGGGTAAAATCAGCTTCAAGCTATTACTAATGGTTTCATTTATATCCACCAACTCATCCGTATTTACATCAACTTTGGATAGCGTTTTTAATCCTTGAAGTAATTGAACAATGCGATCTATAGTTTTTTCTTGGGCTTTCAATCCTTCCTCAATACTGATTTTGTTATCTTTCATTAAGGTGGCATAGCCCTTTAAGATCGTTATAGGATTGTTGATTTCGTGCCCAATGGATGCAGTAAGTTCACCCATGGTGGCCATTTTTTCGACTTCAAAAAATTTGTTTTCAGTATCCGTTAAATTTTGTCGCAACAATTCCTGTTCAGTGATATCGATTGAGCATTCCACCATATAAGTTACATTACCCATACTATTCATAATAGGGCATCCATGAACTTCAAAGATTCCTTTTTTACCGTCAATGGTTTCATGAATATGTTTTACTCTAAAAGGTTTTTTAGTCCGCAGAACTTCTTTTAAGGGACATGGGTGCTCGAGGTTATCACAAGGGGTAGTGCGCTTGTGAGTTAATTCATAACATTTTTTTTCTTTCCTAACACCCCAATGGGTGGCAAGTGGATTGGCCAAGATAACTTCATAATTACTGGCATCAATCACATAACAGGGGAAATCAAGCGCAGTTATCGCTTCAAAACATATATTATCTGGGATCATTATATTTTCCTTTAAGTAGTAACCGACATCTATATTATACAATAGACTTTTATATAATTGTCGATAAATTACTCATTTTTTTATTTAAGCTACTAATCTTTTAATCATGGCCTTTCTGGCAAGCGGAATAAGAATAATACCCCAGCCCCCAATTATTATGGGTGCCCACCACTCGAAAGTAAAGCCTAAAACCAATGTTCTAAGGACAGACAATACCGAAGTCAAAGGAAGTATAAAAATAATTTTATGAATTAGGCTTGGCAAGTTAGTTAATGGAAAAAAGACTCCCGAAAAAAGAAACATGGGAATGATAAAAAGATATTGAGGATAACTTATACTATCTATACTTTGCGATTTCGCTGAAACCAATAATCCAAGACTTGCAAAGATCATCCCAAAAATAAAACAAATGGGGATCGCACATAAAACTCCAGTAATGGAAAAATCTCCAATTGCTACACCTATTAACATAACCGCTACTGCCGAGGTGGATGAACGACTGGAATCCCAAATAATTTCTCCCCATAAAACTTCCTCAATAGTGACGGGAGTTACGGCAATGGCCTGGAATATTTTTTGGTAATACATTCTAACAAAACTACCGTAAGCGGCTTCAAAGAAACTTTGAAAGAGGATCGTTTGCCCCACAATTCCAGCTAGCACAAACGCTCGGTACGATACTTGGATTTCACCAACATCAATGGTTCCAATCACTGATCCCAATCCAAAACCAAATGATGCCAAATATAAAAACGGTTCGACAAAAGTGGTAATTGCAGCAAAGGCCATGTTCTTTCTATAAACGTAGGCGTATCTTTTCCAAACTAAATAGATCGAGCCAAGCGAAATCATCAATCTGGACATGTTTACACTCCTTCGGATAAATCTGCTGCCAGACTTACCCCAGTGAGTAAAAGATAAACATCTTCCAAATTAGATGGTCTTTCTATCGTAATACCTGGACGAATCTCTTCTCTAATCAATTTATCATGTGTCACGTCGCTGATTAATTTTTGGGGATTATCACAGGCGACAATCTTTCCTTTATATATTATAGCAACACGATCACATAACCGTTGGGCTTCATCCATGTAATGGGTGGAAAGCAAGATGGCCATACCTTTTTTTCTCTCTTCACAAAGGATTTCCCAAAGGGACCTTCTGGATTCAGGATCTAGTCCAGTCGTTGGTTCATCCAAAACTAACAGTTCGGGGTTGTTGATTAAACTTCTCGCGACTTGCAACCTTCGGCGCAGTCCTCCAGAAAGCGATTCTACCAAATCTTTTTTCCTATCAAAAAGATCAAATCTTTTTAACAGTCTTTCTGCACGTAGGAGTGCTTCTTTTTTATCAATACGAAAAAAGGAAGCAAACTGTAAAAGTTGATCGAGCATTGCAAAATCAGTATCAAGCGTATCGTCTTGATGGCACACGCCCAGTTTCATACGGGCATCTCTTAAATTTAAGGTAATATCAAGACCTAGTACTTTAATTGATCCTTTGGAAGGGTGATAAAAGCCAGTTACACATTTCATGGTCGTTGATTTGCCGGCACCATTAGGACCAAGTAACCCAAAACATTCTCCAGGTTTTACATCAAAAGAAATTCCTCTAACAGCTTCCAAAACTGATTGATTTTTTCTTGAATAGTTTTTATAAAGATCAATGACTGACAACGACGACATATTAAGTACCCCTACCACGTCCCAGTATCTTTCATACTTGCCCATGGTTCCATGGGAACAAGACGCTTTCCAATTTGTAATAACTCAATAGATATGCCATCGGGAGATTTTATAAATGCCATGTATCCATCTCGCGGGGGTCTTAAAATAGTCACGTTATGACTTTGCAGATATGCGCAGTAATCATAAATATTTTCTACACTAAATGCTAAGTGGCCAAAAGCGCGACCGGTTCGATAAGGTTTACTTTGCTCCCAATTATAAGTCAACTCTAGCAAAGCTTCTGAGTTCGGTGCTTTTAAAAATACCAAGGTAAATTTATATTCTTCATTTTGAACCCGACGAACTTCTTTAAGGCCTAGCATTGAATAAAAAGCCAGACTTTTTTCCAGGTCAAATACTCTAATCATGGTGTGAAGAAATTCTTTCATAATCAATGTCCCGGTTAGTATGTTTTTTTATTAGGTAAGCTTACTTTGCATAAAAATAAATAGCAAATCAAGCTAAATTTAGTTGATCAAAAACCCAATTGACTTTATCGTCATATTACGATAAACATAAATCATGGTAACTAATAAAAATAAGTATAATTGTTGTTCCGAATCGTCTAGTGACGATATAGCAGCTGTGCGGGCTGCAGACGCAGAATTAGCTACTCTGGCAAAAGCGTTAGGGCACCCTGTGAGAGTACACATTTTAAGAGTCTTATCCCAAAAGCAAAGCTGCATTTGTGGGGAAATTGTTGAACATGTTGATGGCCTAGCACAATCCACCGTGTCTCAACATTTAAAAATTTTAAAAGAAGCTGGTCTTATCCGAGGAGAGATTGAAGGAACCTCGGTTTGTTATTGTATTAATTTAAACGGACTCAAAAGACTAAGAGTTTTGATTTCGAATGTTTAAGGTATGGAATAAAAGGTGTATGCCATGAAAAAGCATCTGAGATTTTTAGATAGGTTTCTTACGCTATGGATTTTTATGGCGATGGGATTTGGAATTAGTCTTGGTTACCTAGTACCCAGTACTGTTTCTTTTTTAAATCAATTTAATATTGGCACAACTTCTATACCTATCGCTATTGGATTGATTCTAATGATGTATCCCCCTCTTGCAAAAGTAAAATATGAAGAAATGGGAAAAGTCTTTAAAAACAAAAAAGTACTTTTTTTATCACTTATTCAAAACTGGATTATAGGTCCCTTATTAATGTTTGGTCTAGCCGTTTTATTTTTAAGCGATAAGCCGGAATATATGATTGGTCTTATCATGATTGGTTTGGCACGTTGTATTGCAATGGTTATTGTGTGGAACGATCTGGCGGAAGGTGATACTGAATATTGTGCGGGTTTAGTGGCCTTCAATTCAATTTTCCAAGTTTTATTTTTCTCGTTATATGCTTACCTATTTATTACGATTTTACCCACATGGCTTGGATTAACCGGGGTCGTTGTCAATATTACCATCGGTGAAATTGCTCAAAGTGTATTCATTTATCTAGGTATTCCATTTATTGCTGGTATTTTTTCTCGAATCATTCTCATCAAATCCAAGGGAAGAGATTGGTATCAATCAGTATTTATTTCAAGAATAAGCCCGATAACCTTAATCGCACTTTTATTTACCATAATTTTGATGTTCTCCCTCAAAGGCGAATATATCGTAGAGCTGCCTTTGGATGTTGTTCGTATTGCGATACCACTTCTTTTTTATTTTGTTATCATGTTTATTTTGTCGTTTTTTATTAGCAAACAATTGGGAGCAAATTACAAGAATACAGCAACCTTGTCATTCACCGCTGCATCTAATAATTTTGAATTAGCTATCGCAGTAGCAATAGCCACTTTCGGTATCAATCATGGTGCCGCTTTTGCAACAGTCATCGGGCCACTGGTCGAAGTTCCCGTACTCATTGGATTAGTAAACGTTTCTCTTTGGTTTAAAAGGAAGTATTTTATATGAAATGGAAAAATGAAGCAGATGAACTCAAAAAAATCAATCCCAAACATATACTTTTTTTATGTGTTGCCAATTCAGGACGCAGTCAGATGGCAGAAGGAATCGCCAAAGCGCTGGCGCCCGCATCAGTCAAAATATCCTCCGCCGGGTCAAGACCATCTCAAGTGAATCCCCTAGCGATAGAGGCCCTTAAGGAAATTGGCATTGACATAAGCTTGCATCAATCCAAAAGCATAGATTCAATCAATCTTCATCAAATTGACGTTGTCATTACTTTATGTTCAGAAGAAATCTGCCCCGTATTTTCAGGAAAAGCAGTTCGTTTGCATTGGGCACTTCCTGACCCCTCTAAGGATCTTAAGTCTTTTATAAAAGTGCGAGACGAACTAGTCACAAGATTAAGCTATCTTTTTAATAGCTCTAAATTAGATTCCAAAGAAAAAATTAAAGCAGAAGTTAAAAAAGCATACTCACAAATCGCTACCAGTACAAAAAGTTGTGGCTGCTCTTCTTCTTGTTGTGGATCGACCAAAATAGATTCTAAAAAAGCCTCCCTTGATCTTGGCTATTCTAAAGAAGATGTCGAAAATATTCCCGAAGGTTCCAATATGGGACTGGGATGTGGTAATCCGCAAATCTTTGCCTCCTTAAAGAAAGGCGAAACAGTTTTAGATTTGGGAAGTGGTGGAGGATTTGATTGCTTTATTGCGGCCAATGAGGTGGGAAAAAAAGGACAAGTAATCGGGATTGATATGACCCCTGAAATGATCAATTTAGCGCAAAAAAATGCCAAGAAAGGAAATTATTCCAACGTGGAATTTCGCCTAGGAGAAATTGAACATCTTCCCGTTGCTGACGCTGTCGTGGATGTTATTATTTCAAATTGTGTGATTAATTTGTCAACCGATAAGCTCAGCGTATTCAAAGAAGCATTTCGGGTTTTAAAAAAAGGCGGACGACTGGCCATATCTGATGTCATCAAGACTTGTGAACTTCCCAAAGAAGTGGAGCAAAAGATCGAAGCTTATACCGGTTGTATCTCAGGAGCTAGCACACTAGATGAAATAAAAATATTTTTAAGCACAGCTGGTTTTAACAAAATCCGACTAACCCCTAAAGATGAAAGTCGAGAATTTATCAAAAACTGGCTCCCGGGAAGTAAAATTGAAGATTATGTTCAATCCGTCATGATTGAAGCGGTCAAACCCTAGATAAACTGTACTTATAGTTGTTCACCAGTTGGTATAAATTACCATACATCTATGATCATCAACTTTTTTGAGATAAAAGAGCGCCATGATTAAATTTACATTATTTTTAGCGGTATTTTTTGCTACTTTCACGTTCGCCCAACCAGCATTTTACGCAACGGTACTCTCAATTCACGACGGAGATACTTTGAATCTGCTGGGACGAGATGGGATCAAATATACTATTCGTATGAACGGAATTGACACTCCCGAGATAGATTTCAATGGTCATAGCCAAGGTATCATTGCCGATAATGCCCGAAATTATCTAGCAACCCTCATTCCTATTGGGTGTGAAGTTATGGTAGTAACCGGTGAGAAATTTAAAGAAGGCCCTAATCGCAAAAGGGTTTTAGGACAAATTTTTTATCACAACCTAGACATTAATTTAGAAATGATACGTGCGGGTTATGCTGCCCCTTATTTTATTTATCCTTTTGATGAAAATATGGTGCGAGTATATCTCATGGCTGCCCGCGAATCCTTCAATAATAAACGCACTAAATATATAACCAAAGAAGCAATGGCCCCATATGAATTCAGGTCACAACATAATCAACTTACTCCCTCTAATTATATTGGTAACTATTTCACCCACGAACTTTTTTCACCTACAGCGCATGACCTAGTTCCCATTTGGGCACGCCTGTTTTTTAAGTCAATTGACGATGCTGTCTGCCAAGGTTATCGTTTTGTTGAATAACCCGGAGAATTTATTTCAAACGATTTCGCATTAACACTTCAACCAAATCTTTTCTATTATAAGGCTTAGCAATTGCATCATTAAATCCATGTTCAAGAGGTTTTGCCATCACCGTATCTTCTGAATAACCGCTAGAAACAATTGCAATAAAAGATTCATCTATTTTTCTCAAATGTTTAATGACTTCTTTTCCCCCAATTCCTCCTGGAATCGTCAAATCCAAAATTACCAGCGTAAATGGCTGAAGTTTCACTTTTGCCTTTGAAAATAGTTCAACCGCTTCTTCGCCGTTACGAGCACAAGTAACCGTGCAACCTATTTCCTCCAAATTACACGAAAATAAATCCAACAAATCCTCTTCATCATCCATAATTAAAACATTACCGCGGTATTTAAATTCTTCGTTCATAATATTAGGCTCACTTTTTTCTCGCTTTGTAGAAGCGGGAAGATAAATGATAAAAGTCGTTCCCAAATTAGGTTGGGATTTAACTTCTATTTCACCTTCGTGTCTTTTTATAATAGAATAAACAGTGGCCAGTCCCAGCCCACTTCCCTTTGGCTTGGTAGTAAAAAATGGATCAAAAATTTTAGTTAAATTTTCTGCGGAAATTCCAATCCCATTATCTGCAATGGAAAAGCAAACATACGGACGAGCTTTAAGCCCTAGTGGGAGAGTTTCTCCATGTGGCACATTCCTTGCCATGACCGTAATTTCTCCCCCGTCTGGCATTGCTTGCTTCGCATTTATCACTATATTATCGATAACCTGCCCAATTTGATTTTCATCCACGCATACATCCCATAAATCATCCGGCACTGAAATATTTCGTTTAACATTTGATCCACTTAAGGAAAATTCTGAAGAATGCTTGAGGATTGGTATTAGCGACTGATTTTTAGAAACTGGATGCCCACCTTTTGAAAAAGTGAGGAGTTGTTGTGACAAATCCTTCGCTCGGTAGAACATAGTCATCAACTTAGACAAATATTTTAGAACATTATCAAATTTCTTTTCATTAACATTTTTTTTTGCCAATTCTATATAACCAAAAATTCCACCAAGTAAATTATTAAAATCATGAGCAATTCCCCCGGCCAAAATCCCAATTGATTCCAATCGTTGTGTTTTAAGAGTATGTTGCTCCATTTTCTTTCTCTCGGTAATATCACGAGCTACCGCCCACAACGAACTCATACTGCCATCTCCATCCTGGATCGCATATGCTTGCAATTCGACTGGAAAAATCGTCCCATCTTTTCTTATATATTCTTTTTCATAGACCCCGGAATACCCCTGTTTAAGCAGCCGATTTTTCAAAATTTCCTCTCTTTCAAATTCCCACCACCGTTTTGGAGTGATCTTGAAAAAATCTTCCAACTCCTTAAGCTCCGCCAAGCTGTAACCTAACATTTGGCAAAATGCCGGATTAACATCCAAGAAACTTCCCTCCATATCCACCATAACCAGACCATCGCGATTCCCATCAAACAATTCTCGATAAGACTGTTCTTTTTGCTGCAACATGGTCTCTTTGGTTTTCCTGGCATGAATACTTACGACCAATCGAAAGATAGTTATTAATAGAAGAAAAAACACCAATAAAATTATAAATAATTGAACGGTATGCTTAATTGCTTCGTTCATCCATTTACTGGCAGGGTAATCCACGCCTAGGACAGCTTTAACTTGTTTAGTTTTTTTATCTTTTATTGGCACTAGAATTGATACCCAAGTTCCCCACCTGTCGGTTACCGGTTTAGTTATAATGGCTTTCCCTTCTTTGAAAGGCCTAAAATACTCAGGATCAGCTTCAGTATATTCGGTACCAGGTGGTGTGTAATCCTTGGATTCAGGGGGTTCTGAATCGACGGTAAATATTAATTTACCTTCTTTTTCTATATATAAATATATGAATTTAACATCGGGGTAGACCGTCAACAAATGCATTAACCTTTTTTTTACACTCTCAAAGTGCACTGTCCCCACATCTTCCGGAATACCTCTAAGCTTAGTAAACATCTCTCCATCTATGCCTATCGCCATGGTATAGGTCGCTTGCAGAGCTTTTTGGGAGGTATCGTGGTGGCTGTTAATCCAGAATCGATAAAAAAACAAAGCACTAAAAATTACATACAGAAGAATAATTGCTGGCAAAATAATTTTGAAACTAATAAATTTACCTAGTCTTTGATCTTTCATAATGTACCATCATTGTACATGATTACGGATTGCCTTTCACACAATTGTCTGAAAGGAAAATCTTCCCTCAATCTCAGTATCTTTTAGAACGATTTATACTGGGAAAGGTCAAAAAAAAGGACCTCGAAGAGGTCCTATATTCTAAAATTTTGGTGGGCGTTAGAGGGATCGAACCTCTGACATCTACCTTGTAAGGGTAGCGCTCTCCCAGCTGAGCTAAACGCCCGTAAGATGTTTTTTGAGAGATTAAATGCAATTCTTTATTCTGTCAAATTGAACAATTCGGGGTTACCGACACACAATATTTATCGAAATTCGTTATATTGTCAACGTTTATCATTAATTTATTGTTGATTATCACGATATTTGTGTTGTAAATGTAAACAGGAAATAAAAAAAATCAAATTAGGAAGATTTTTAATGAAGCAACTCATTCATTTTTTTATACATTTATTTTTTAAATTCTATCTTGGACAACAATCCCTAAAATGTTGGTTTGAGATCATGTAATAACACAGAAGCCATTATGCCAATCCAAACTAATCTCGATATGATGCTGGTTAAAAAGAAAATGAAACTCACTGAACTTTCTGAAATAATCGGAATCAGTATTCAAAATTTATCGATCTTAAAACAAGATAAGGCTAAGGCCATCAGATTTTCAACGCTTGGAAAAATCTGTGAAGCATTGGAATGCACCCCTGGTGACTTATTAGAATATAGTCATGAAGAACAAATTTAAAAAATCATCCATTGAACCAGTATAATTCGGTTAGTACGTTTTAGCATTTTGACTTCTGACTTCAAGATGCCTTTTATCAGCCATTTCGATTAAACGCCTAACTTGTTCTTTGGCTACTTCGATATGTTTCCAAAAAGCTTCATCCTCTAACTTATCTCGATACTGCCTTATTGCAAAATCTAAATTTAAAGATATGGTGGAAAGTGGTGAAGCTAGATCGTGGAGAAAATCCCGTTCTGTTTGCATGGAAACTTCCTTTTTCAAAACATTTCTTTTAATTTTACAACAAAAAAAATGTTTTTCTTAGTAAAGAAAAGTTAAGTTTAATTAGCAACGTCCAAGTCTTCTTTACTTTCCAAAACTTTAAGCTCCACTACTTTCATAAATTGCTCTGGGTGTCCGAGACTTAGAGCATGTTTTAAAACTTCGTGTGCTTCTTCGCATGGAATAATTTCCAGCCCCGACTTGATTTCTACGGGAATTTCAACCAAATCCTTAACATTTTTCTTTGGTATTATAACAATTTTAACTCCAGCCTGCTTGGCTGCCAGTAATTTTTCTTTTAGTCCGCCAATGGGAAGTACTCTTCCTCTGATAGTTACCTCTCCCGTCATCGCCACGTTAGCATTAACTTTTAAGCCGGTAATGGCCGAAGCAAGGGCAGTAACTAAAGTGATGCCGGCACTTGGTCCATCTTTTGGAGTCGCGCCTTCCGGAACGTGAATATGAATATCATGTTCATGGTACCACTTATTATCAATTCCCAACCGGTCACTTATCGACCTTACGTATGAAAGCGCAGCTTTGGCAGATTCTTGCATCACTTCACCTAGTTTTCCAGTAATTTGTAAATTACCTTTTCCAGGGAAAGTTACCACTTCGATATGTAAAAGTTCACCACCAACCGAAGTCCAAGCAAGACCATTTACCAGCCCCACTTGTGATTCAGCCTCGATATCTTTACCTTCAAATTTGCTTGGGCCTAGAAACTTTTTAAGTTGCTTTTGAGCTACTTTAAATTCTCTACCTGCTTTAATTTCTTTCGTCACTACTTCAGTAGCAATTTTTCTGGCGATCGTATTAATTAAACGCTCCAGCTCTCTTACCCCAGCTTCTCTGGTGTAATTAGTAATGATGGAAGTAATCGCCTTATCGTTTAAATTAAAATTAAATTTTTTAAGTCCATTATTAATAATGGCTTTATTAATCAAATACTCTTTACCAATTTGTAATTTTTCAAACGGTGTGTAACCGGGGATAGAGATAATTTCCATTCTATCTTTAAGTGGCCCAGGAATTTTATGAATATCATTGGCCGTCATAACAAACATAACATTGGATAAATCGTACTCACACTCTATGTAATGATCTACAAAGTTTCTATTTTGTTCCGGATCCAATACTTCCAACATCGCGCTGGCAGGATCTCCTCTAAAATCACTCGACATCTTATCAATCTCATCCAAGAGGATAAGTGGGTTAGAAGATTTTGCTTTCTTTAAAGCATTGATGATTTTCCCAGGCATGGCACCGACGTAAGTTTTTCTATGACCTCTAATTTCAGCTTCGTCTCTAACTCCGCCCAGGGAAATCCGCGCAAAATTTCTTCCCATCGCTTCCGCCAAGGATCTTCCCACGGATGTTTTACCAACACCGGGAGGACCTGCTAGACATAAGATAGTCCCTTTGCCTTCGCCTTTTTCCAGGAGATTTCTAACCGCTAGATACTCGATAATTCGATCTTTAACATCGCGAAGACCGTAATGATCGCGATCTAGGATCTCACGACATTTAGCAACACTATTATCATCCACCGTGACTTCACTCCACGGCAGACACAGCATCCAATCAATATAGTTTCTAACCACGGCAGATTCTGCAGACATTGGCGACATGGACTTTAGTTTCTTAATTTCTTTTTGTGTCTTATCTTTGGCCTCTTCAGGCATTAATTTTTTAGCAAGCTTTTCTTCCATCTCTTGGATTTCATTTTTGCCGTCGTCTTTTTGACCTAATTCTTTTTGAATAGCATTCATTTGCTCATTTAAATAATATTCTTTTTGAGATTTCTCCATTTGGGTTTTAACCCTGTTGCGAATGCGTTTTTCAACGTTGATAATTTCAATTTCACCTTGCATTTTTTCCAGAAGAAGATTAAGCCGATCTTCCACATTGACTGCTTCTAATATTTGTTGTTTTTCCGGAATCTTCATATTTAAATGAGCGACAATAATATCCGCCAATCTAGAAGGATCCATGATTGATGAAATGCTCATTAAAAGTTCTGGAGGAATTCTTTTATTGATTTTTACATATTGTTCAAAAATTCCTTTAATACTTCTAACGGTTGCTTCAACATTAACTCCAACCTCACAAACTTCGCTCTGGCAACTCTCCAACCGGGCTTCATATCCGCTGCTGGCATCAATAAATTCTACAATCTTGGCCCGATACTTACCTTCAATTAAAACTTTCACGGTATTATCAGGTAGCCTCAGCATCTGAATAAGATTTACTACCGTCCCTACATCATAAACGTCTTTTCTTTCAGGATTTAAAATCGTTGCATCTTTTTGGGTTACCAAGAAAAGTTCGTTATTGCTTTTTACGGCTTCTTCAAGTGCCGAAATTGATTTTTCCCTACCTACAAAAAGTGGAATAACCATATGGGGAAATATGATTAAATCTCTTAGTGGTAGAAGCGGTAACTTGAAAACAGCATTCTTATTGTCCGGCATGTAACCTCCTGTCCCAGCCTTGGCAAAATCAACCAAAATTCTTTGTCTTCCTGACAAATCAAATTTTGATTCCTTAATAATAATTATGACTGAAATTTGAATTAGGATCAAAAAAAAAGCTGAGGATATAATTTCCTAGGTTTTTTTTATTTAAAAAATATCCCTTAATTTTCAGCTAGATAGATCTCACGCATAGTGTAAAAAGGTACATGTTTTTAAGAAGCATTTTTTTTATCTTCAATTTGTGGATCAGTTGACTTAACTCTGGATTTTAAAATTCTTTCACCTTCAACAAGGATGGGCCCACCTTTTCCCACGATCGAATCATAAGTCACCAATACTTTACAAACTTGATCATTAGAGGGGATATCATACATAACATCCAACATGGTTTGCTCCAAAATCGCTCTTAATCCTCGTGCTCCCGTTTTCTTTTCCAAAGCTATTTTAGCTACTTCTTTTAGGGCCTCAGTTTCAAACTCAAGCTCGATTCCGTCATATTCAAAAAGTTTGATATATTGCTTGGTAATAGCGTTTTTAGGCTCAGTCAATATCTTAAGCAAAGCTTCTTCATCTAATTCATCCAACATAGCGTTGACCGGTAACCTTCCAACAAATTCAGGGATTAGTCCAAATCTATATAAATCTTCCGGTTCTATACCACCTAATTTTTCAACAATTGATTTCTCGGTAGATTTAACTTCTACCACAAGACCCATTGGTCTTTTGGTCAAGCGTTTTTCAATTATCTTATCAAGTCCGACAAAAGCTCCAGCACAAATAAAAAGAATGTTTTTAGTGTTTACTTGTAAAAACTCCTGCTGAGGATGTTTTCTCCCACCTTTAGGAGGAACGGAGGCGATGGTTCCTTCAATAATTTTTAATAATGCTTGCTGAACTCCTTCACCGGAAACATCTCGAGTAATGGAAGGATTTTCTGATTTTCTAGCAATTTTATCTATCTCATCAATATAAACAATCCCGCGTTCCGCACGAGCGATATCATAGTCACAGTTTTGCAATAAATTTAAAATGATATTTTCGACATCCTCTCCCACGTAACCAGCTTCGGTCAAAGAAGTTGCATCAGCTATGGCAAAAGGCACATTTAAAAATCTAGCAAGGGATTGAGCTAACAAAGTCTTTCCACTGCCGGTTGGTCCTGCCAACAATATATTTGATTTGTGCAATTCCACTTCTTCGTTTTTAGTACGAGAATTTTTTATTTTCTCGCCATGAGATATTCTTTTATAATGATTATGTACTGCCACTGAAATAATTTTTTTAGCTCTTTCTTGTCCAATAACATATTGATCTAAGTGAGCCTTGATTTCATGAGGTTTTGGAACTTTATCAATGGCCACTTTGGTACTAGTTTTTACAGAATCTTCATATATAATATCATTGCACAGTTCAACGCATTCATCGCATATATAGCATCCAGGACCTGCGATCAATTTATTGACCTCTTTTTGAGACTTTCCACAGAAATTACAATGTAGCGTCGCTTGGTGAGTTCCTTTTTCCCTATTCATTCAATCTTACCTTCTTTAAAAGTTCCTACATATTAAAACACATTATTTTTTTTTCTTTGTTTCAATAATTGAATCAATTAAACCAAATTCTTTTGCCATCTCCGGTGATAAAAAATTATCACGATCAGTCTGTTTTTCAATATATGCTAAATCCTTCCCGGAGTGTTTAGCGTAAATGGCATTCAGTTTTTTCTTTAAATCCAAAATCTCATTCGCTTGAATTTGAATATCAGAACACTGTCCTCCAGCTCCTCCCATTGGTTGGTGAAGCATAATCCTACTATGAGGTAATGAATATCTAAATCCCTTGGTACCGGCACATAGAAGCAGTGATCCCATAGATGCCGCGAGCCCAATACAGGTCGTATAAACTGGACAAGAAATCAAATTCATAATGTCATACATGGCAAGCCCAGCATACACGCTACCGCCCGGACTGTTGATATAAAAATTAATAGGAGCCTCAGCATCTGACTGCTCTAAAAAAAGCATTTGAGCAATAATCAAGTTAGCCACCACATCATTAATAGGAGAACCCAAAAAAATAATCCTATCTATTAGCAGCCTGGAATAAATATCATATTGCCGCTCGCCCCTGGCGGTTTGTTCAATGACTATTGGATTGGGAATGTAATTCATAACTTCTTTCATTAACCATCTCTCCTAGCTTTCCTTACAACTCACTCGTTGTTTGCATTTCGACAACATATTGAAATTACTTTAGAAATAATAGCATGTTAATAAAAAAAAATCAGTTAGTTGACCAAAAATGTTTTATTATTTTTTTTGTAACAAACCGGCCAATGTTCCACTTATCTACAGTTAATCATGTATTACGATTACAAAGGAGACAAATATGACGAATGAATGTGTTAACAAAGGTAGATTGGTTGGTAACAAGGCCCCGGAATTTATGGCCCAAGCATTAGTAAATGGCGAGTTTAAGCAATTATCTCTCAGTGATATGAAGAGTAAATGGAAAGTATTGTTTTTTTATCCTCTTGATTTTACTTTTGTATGTCCAACCGAAATAACGGCTTTTTCTGATAAAGTTGATCAATTTAAAGAACTCAAAACCGAAATTATTGGAGTATCTACTGATAGTATATTCTCTCACCTTGCCTGGACTAAACAAAGCAGAGCTGAAGGTGGGATTGGAAATGTGAAATATCCCCTATTAAGTGATTTTAATAAAAAAATATCCAGAGATTACGGAGTTTTAATTGAAGATGAAGGAGTGGCCCTTCGAGGACTCTTTATAATAGATGACCAAAATGTTATTCAGCACTCAACTATTAATAATCTAGGGGTAGGAAGAAATGTAGATGAAATCCTTAGATTGATTGAAGCTTTTCAGTATGTCGCTAAAAATGGCGAGGTATGTCCAGCGAATTGGTCCAAAGGCCAAGATACTATGAAAGCAGACCCTCAAGGATCAAAAAGTTATTTTCAAAAACATGGATAATAAATTTTATATTCCAATTAAAGGGCCTGCAATTTTGTGGGCCTTTTTTTTAAAACTACTATATTCTTAGACTGTCTTTTTAGTAAAACAACCCAAGGTTTTTCATGGATGAATTTATACTGTTTGTTCAGCAAAATATTCATATTGCTCCTTACGCAATATTCGGATTATTGTTGCTAGCAGGATTCAATCTGCCGGTTTCTGAAGATTTAATGTTATTTATTTCAGCAACTCTGGCGGCTAAATATCCCGAACAGTTGATACCACTCTTTATCGGGGTTTACTTGGGAGTTTATGGAAGTGACGTTATTTGCTTTTATATGGGAAGAATTTTTGGTCCTCATATTTTTAAAATCAAATTTTTTGCCAAGATGATGAATCCACAGAAAGTTGAGTGGTTTAAAACCAATATTGAAAAGTACGGAATTGTAGCTTTAATTGTTGGCAGATTTATTCCTTTTGGGGTACGCAATGGAATCTTTTTAACTAGCGGTATCACGGGAGTTAAACCAATAAAATTTTGTATTTATGATTTAATTGCGGCGACTATTTCTACCAGTGTCTTTTTTACCGCTTACTACTTTATAGGCCCTCCAATGATTGAATATATCAAAAAATTTAATTTGATTATCTTTATTATTTTTATTTTCACCCTATTTATCTACCTAATTGTAAGGAAAAGACAAAAACGCCGCGCATAACTACTTGAATCCTATGCGTTAAACAAGTAAAAATTTCACATTTTGATTATGGCTAAAAACATATTCTTGAAAGATCATTCTGAGTGGGCCACATTGCAAATGAATTTTACATAAGGTGTGTAAATAATGAGCGATATGAACTCAGACAATATTATTCAATTTTCCAGTTTTAAAACCATTTATAATGAAAATGCTGCCAATAAATGTTTTAAAGAATATCTGGAGATATTAACTTTTTCCGAACTTATTAACGAGTCAAATATTATTATTAATGATCTTCGACGGGGCATAATTGACAAAGACCTGACCGTAAAATCCAGGTTGGTTTTAAAAGAATTTGAAAAACGAACCGGTACCAACAAGAATCTTGCTTCTCATTCCAATCAAAACGACAATGCTATTATCCACTTTGAAGAGTTTCTATAATCGCTTGGAAGCAATCTCTGATAATTCAGATCGTTCTCCCACTTTTAAATTAGTATGCGCAGTAATTTTTTCATTTTTTAAGCGATCAACGACATAAGCCAAACCGTTATTAACTGAATCCAAATAAGGACTATCAATTTGTTCACAGTCTCCAGTGAGCACAATTTTAGTGCCTTCTCCTGCTCGGGTAATAATGGTTTTAACTTCATGAGGAGATAAGTTTTGGGCCTCATCAATGATCAAGTATTGGTTAGGAATTGTTCTGCCTCTGATATAAGTAAGAGGTTCGACGTGCAAAAGACCCTGATTAATGAGCTCTTCCCAGGAAGAATGAAGTCCGCGTTGCTGACCAAACAAAAAATCCATATTATCAAATATAGGTTGCATCCAAGGAGCAAGTTTTTCGTTAACATCCCCTGGTAAATATCCTAGATCTTTTCCCATCGGTTGCACTGGTCTTGATACCAGTAATCGATGAAAGGTTTCATCGTTGATAGTTTTTTCAAGGCCTGCAGCAATAGCTAGCAATGTTTTACCAGTTCCCGCCTTACCTACTAATGTCACAAGCTTCACTTCATCATTTAACAAAGCATCAAAGGCAAACTGTTGCTCAGTATTCTTGGGATAAATACCCCACACGCCTTCTCTAATAGGAATCAGCGGAACAATACCTTTCTTATCAAAAGAATATCTTCCTAGAGCGCGGTGACGATCATTACCTTGTTCACATACAATCAGATATTCGTTGGGATTTATCTCTGCATATTCTTTTTCACTGAGCGCTAAAAATCTATTTTTTTCAAACTCGACCAGTCTTTGTACCTCTACTTCATACAATCGGTTCCCCGTATAAAGATCATCGATCGTTACATCCTTGGGGCCATAGTCTTCGGCATTTAACCCTAACATATCCGACTTTAAACGTAGGTTAATATCTTTGGAGATTAAAGTAACATTTTTTTTCTCTTCCTTGAGCGCTAATGCTGAAGAGAGAATTCTATTATCAGGAATAGAGATGTCTATAACGTCATATTTGCCCTTGGTATGTTTATCCAAAGAAATAATTAGCTTGCCACCATTGGTAAGCCCTACCCCATGAGACAGTGGACCTTGGGATCTTAAATCATCCACTATTCTAGAAAAATGCCTGGCGTTTCTACCATTTTCGTTTTGATCTTTTTTAAATCGGTCCAGTTCTTCGATAACTATGAGGGGAATAAAGACGGTGTTTTTGCCAAATTTATTAATGGCCATCGGATCAAACAACAACACATTGGTATCCAGCACAAAAACTTTTTCCAAAACAACCTCCCGTTGAATATCCTGTCTTTCATTCTACATGAATAGACTAAGGTTCAAAAGAAAAATTAAGTAAACTTAAATATAGTAATATTCTATTGCCTTTTTTCTCTCTTCTTTCAGTACCAAGCTCTACGCCATAAAATCCGGCCATCAATTTAAAAATAAAAAAGTTGACTGAAGCGCCATAGCTTAAATACCCACCATTCCAGCCGCCATAAACCCCATATCCAAGTACATCTGCGCTAAATCCAAAATGAACTTTTCTAGCAAAATCTAGTGGCATATTTATGGGATGAAGATCAAAACTGAAAGTAGTATCCAAAATTCCAAAATGATATTGAATGGCATTTCCCCAGTTAACCATCATTTCCTGCCTGGGTACATTCCTTATCCCATATACCTTCTTAAAATTGGTGTGCCCTATATCCATAACCGAAAGCCCACTCATGAAATCATAAAAGCTTCCCGTGTATTGCAGCTGTAATCCGGTATCTGCGCCCCATCCATCGCCTTTTCCATATCCCAGTTCATTTCTTATTTTAGAAAATCCCGCATCATCCCTTGAGGCAATAGCGTTTAAGATGGATGTCCCAAATAAAGGAAATGATCCTTGCAAGGCTTCTCGTTTAATATGTTTTAGTGCAACTCCCGCAGATCCACTCAAACCAGTGGTGCGACCGCCTTTCTTGGTTTTTTTACCACCTCTGCCAAATTTATACGCGTAACCTGTGACAAATCCACGATCATAATAAAAATCTACATCCAAAGTTGGAGAGACCCTATTTCTTAAAATATAATTGCTAGTCCAATTGGCCAGCAAGGAAAAAGAAAACGATTCCATTTTAAAAGAAGGAGTTACGCCTAAATGCATATGAATAGGAAAATCCAAAATTCGATCTGCCATGGCGGCTGCATCGTCCTTAGGAAAATCATCAAATCGATTCAAATCTTTTTTATCCAATACGTTGGTTACCCCGAAATCGAAATTCAAAATATTACCACTAACGCCTGAGTGATATCCCAAAATGGCTGGATTATAAAAAAGAGTATACTCATCGTCGGCAAGGGCAGTGTAGGCATCTCCCATCAACAAGGCTTTGGGACTTCTAACCAGATAATGAACTTCTTTAGCATAGGAACTGATGCTTAAAAGTAAAAAAATAAATAGGGCCACCCAAAGTTTTGTCATCATTTAATTAAATAAAGTTTCAAAGTAATATAAAAAATATGTTTCAATATACTCAGTATTAGCGGTATTTTCTGACACACAAACAGATCGACTTAAAACTGTATCCACATTTTCCATATCATCTTTGGCCTGGTAAAGAGCCATTCTTTGTATATCCAACACTGCATCAACCGCTACAAGATCATCTAAATCATCAACCGATGCAGCTAAATCTGCCAACACCTCTGTCAAAACTACTCTAAAGTTATTAAACAGAAAAACTCCTTCACACAGTCTCGATAAATTTGCTGCGACAGGAGTTAAATCAGGGTGTCCACTATTAACACTACCGCTGCATGCATTTTCTGGTGGCAATGCTGCTATTATATAATCTCCTAAATCTGCATATGTTGCATTCGTAGTTATATCTTCGTTATAATTCAAAAAACAATCATTCCCCGCATCTCTTTGCGCTTTTAGTCCGTTATCAGCATCACCGTAATGGTAAGTATACATACCAAGCGCAGAAATAAGCATATAAAGTGCCTGAGTATGTAAATCACCTAATTCACTTCCCGAAATAAACTCACTTCTTTCCGCCACGGTGGGTTCGGTTGTGGAAGGAATTCCTCCTCCTGCATAGAGGATTATTTCAATGGCCGTAATCAAGTTGGTAAAACTTTTTGAAGTAGGTGAAGTCATTTTTTCGGAAGTTGAAAAACTGGATAAACTTCCCCACACCGACGTAGCGGAGATATTGGGAAGATCATCTCCAAATAATACACTTTCACTATACCCCGCCTTACAAGCATAAGCAGAGGATAATGTTCTTAAGTAACGAAAGTTCTTAGTCTGTCTGCCAATTCCTTCAAGTATGGTTATTGCTAAATCGCAATTGCCCGAAGTCAGTAAAATATTGGCCTTCTCAATTGTCTCATCAATAAGTTCTTCTCTTGATTTTCCACAGGCGCAGATAAGTATTAAGATCAAAAAGGAAAGTAAGATTTTTAGCATTATCATACCTCATAGACAGACAGACATAGTCTATCTCTTGTCTATAGTATGAACTAGGACAGCATATTTTTTTAGAAGGCAGAATTATCCTGATCTAAATACTTGGAATTCGATTTTACCTAGTAAAAAAATCAAGTATTTTAGCTACCGCAATTTGAAATTTGGCGGCAGGTAACACCATACTGATGCGGGCATGATTATCAATTCCAAAGTCACTGCTGGGTACAATCACCACGCCAGTTTCTTCCATTAACTTTTTACACATTTCAAATGACTGATCAGTATTCGAACATGAGCAACTACAAGAATTCTTTTTAAAGTAAGGAAGCTCTTTTAAATTAAGCATAAAATAAAAAGCCGAATTAATCTCATACCAGATATTTCCAAGATTTCGCTTATGCAACTCTGATTTTAAAATACCGGCATTTTCTCTAAGCGTATCAAGCATTGGCCTTAAAAAATTTTCGGTATTAAAAAGATTATAGTTTTTCAAAGCTTCCTGGGTCAGGCTGTTCGCACCTGAAGCAATGTGACCTTGCAAACGTCCGATGGCATTTATATATTCCTTGGGACCTACACACCAACCAATTCTAAGCCCCGTGCAAGCCAGTGATTTGGAAATTCCATGTACGATAAAAGTTTGTGCTAGAAGAGACTTATCAAATTGGTAATAGTACTTGGGTTTTTTTCCATCATAAGCCAGCTCGTAATAAATTTCGTCGCTGATAACCAAAATATTCGGATGTTTTTTTAGAATCACGGCAAATTCTCTCATCCACTCATCGCTTAAATAAATACCACTTGGATTACTTGGACTATTTAAAATAATCACTTTAGTTTTCTTGGTAATTTTTTCTTCAAGTTGTTTTAGATCCGGTACAAATTTTTGACGACCAGTTCCGACCATGACCAGTGTCCCTTCACAAAGACCAACCATGTGAGGATAAGAAATCCAATACGGAGCAAATAAGATAACTTCATCCCCGGGATCAACGATACTAGAGATAATGTTAGTTAAAACTGCTTTCCCACCGTTACCAACCAATGAATCATGAGTATCTTTTATATTTATTCCTCTGGTTTGTTCGAGATAATTCGTAAAATTTTTTCGAAGCTCCTCCGTACCTTTAACCGGACTGTATTGAAAACTTTTAGTTTCCTTGGCCACTTTGTATAAATCCTCAATGAAGGCATCCGGTGGAAAACAAGGCAGTTGCCCGGCTGTCAAATTAAACACTTCTCGCCCTTCATCTTTTAATTTACCGGCCAGGGTATTTAATTTAAGTGTGATTGATTCGGGAATAATTTGAGCTCGTTTACTTATTGACATATATCCTCTTGGTGTATTTTTCTAAATATTTCAAAACTTCTTTGGGAACAAATTTAGAGACATCGCCTTTCCATTTATACGCTTCCTTAACCATGGAAGAAGAGACAAAATAAAACTTGCCACCAGTCATTAGAAAAACGGTCTCGATATCCGGATAAAGGTGATAATTCATAGAAGCCATTTGAGACTCGCTGTCAAAATCACCTGAGGGCCTAAGTCCTCTGATCAAACACCCAATCTTATTTCTTCTAGCATAATCAACCACTAATTCATTACACATATCGATTTTTACTCGTGGCTCATTTTTAAAAATACTTTTTAACATTTCTGCTCTTTGTTTGGCAGTGAAGGTGGGTTTTTTTGTTGGCGAGATGGCAAGCAGGAGTACTACTTCATCAAAAATTTTAAGGGCGCGATTTAAAATATCTATATGGCCGTTGGTAATAGGATCAAAACTTCCCGCATAGATAGCCTTTTTCTTGGCAACCATTTTTGCTCCAAATTTAAAAGTATACCTATATTTATCAAATTGATCTTGATTTAGAAAGAAAAGACGCAAATGTATCTTGAACCTTGCTCGTAATTTTTGATGTTGATTTCCTTAAATTGCTCGAAAAAATCCAATGCAACACCTTTTTTTTGATCGGATTCTATCCAAACATAACCTTTAAACCAGGTTCCTTGCATAACTGTTTTAACAAAAAAATCATAAAATTCTTTTATTTCGTAGGGCGGATCAAAAAATAAAATAGTATTTTCTTGAGTAGAGTTGTTCCAACTGGAATAGGCATCAATGAATCTAGGCAGCCATTTTTTAAAATCATCTTTGAGCACTTGAAAATCATGTTCACCGTATCTTTCATTAAACTTACTAATATTATTATTTAAAATTTTTAAAACCGATGGTTCTTTTTCAATAAATACTGTTTTTTGGGCCCCTCGTGATAACGCTTCCAAGCCAATGGCCCCAGAACCAGCACAAAGGTCAATAAAAATATATCCTTCCAAATTTTGCCAGGAATCGAAGATTCTTCGCTTTAACAAAACTGAAGTAGGTCTAATCAAATCACCTTTGGGAACTTGTACTAAAAAACCCCGGGCCAATCCGCCGAGAATTTCAACAGACATACAAAAACTTTCTAACTAGCCTTTTGCTGTTTTAGAGAGGTCTTTTTTTCAATAGGTACGGAAAACTTAACACCATTGCCCATAGATATGCAAAAACCTTCATCTTCACCAATAACGAGTTGGATCTCCTGTCCACCGACCGTAAAATTCAAATTTAAACTCATCTGACCAGATACGGTAAAATTCATAGTAGTATCGCAATTACCTTGGGTACCCTTGCTGGACATTTTAGTCTCCTTATTGAAATTAAATGGGACAACATTGTCTGTTTTGGTTTCAGATTTCAAATTTATACTTTTTGTGGCAGCTTCATCAAAAATGGACTCAGTCGAAATATTTTTCGTCATAATGACCGTTTCCGTTTTTTCTTCTACTTGGCTATCTGCATTGTTCATTTCTTCATTCTTATCATCCGATAACTCTGAAAAAATGGCTGAAGTATCTACCTTTTTATTCACCTCGATAACTTGCTCAATCGGCACAATAGGTGAATCCTGGGTTGTTTCCGAATTACTTGTTTGAGATTCTGTCATGGCGCTTAGCTCTTCATTTACTTGGGCGATATCTTTTTCCAAACTACTCAAATCATCATCTTCAAAGTTAGTTAATGCCTTATCAACCTCATCTTGAAGATCGTTTGAAGGTGCATGTTCTTTATCAATCGCCAAATTTGAAGTGCCACCAGTACCTTCACTTACAAACTCTTCTTCCAGACTTTCTATCTCACTCATAATGTTTTCGAGTTCGGCTTCATTGAATCCTTGTTCAGTATCTACGACGTTTACTTCTTTTTTTGTCATGAACAACCCCTTAAATATTTGACGCCCAGCAAAACCTTGCCTTTATATGACAAGTCCAGATTTTTATCGGGATTGTAGTCTCATACTTTAATAAATTTAAACTGGACTAGAATAATGGGGTTGATATATCTATCGGACCCTTAGAATCACTATATTTAGCGCATACAAATTTAAACAGTTATCCTAGAAGAGTCTCAACCTATTAGAAAATAAGAATTATTTTCTAATCCATCCCCATTGTTCTAGTCCAGTTCAAAAAATTTTTATCTTATTGATTATATAGGTTTTATGATGACATAGTTAATTTAAAAAGGTAAAAATTCTCAGTTAAAACCTTAGTACAATCAGACAACTCTACTTGCTGTAAGAAATTAGAGGGAAGAAAATTTGGCAAAAGAAAATTTTAATGCCAACGTTTGGCTAAATTACGCCCAAAATCAATCACCTCAACAGATGGATAGGCAATCCTATAACCTATTATCTACCAAGAACATAGAAGTCCCTCCCCAATTACCTGACATCCACGATCAAGCTTGTCCTGGTACAGACGACTTATTAAAGAATTTTTTTGTTTCTGGATGGCGAGGCGAAGACATTATTTCCAAAACCGCTCTTAATATAAAAAAAATAATTAGTGAACTGACCCCTGATGCGGAAGCAGTTTTTCTTTCGAATAGTAATTTAAATCGTTCTTTGAAACTGCTCATTTATAACGAATATCTTTCCTTTACTCAAACACATCCTTTACCCCCTGGTGCGCCTGATAATTATAAAGATTTTTGGTGCAACGTTGAAGATATTAATTCACCATTTGCGGGATATTTAAAACGGTTTACTAAAATATATTCTTTTCGCGCAGTGGTTTGTTACCTTTTCAGGATTAGATTTATCACCAAACTTTCTCAGGCAATTTCATTAGAATTATCTGATACCACTTTAATCAATCCTAATTCTGCTATTCAAAAAATTTTTAAAAAAGGCAGCTCTACTGAAATTGATTGTGAATCACTACAAGCAAATCAATATAGCTGGTATCGTCCATCTATTGAATACAAGGATAAAATTACCCAAATTGCACAAAATTTTCATCTCATCGGTATTGAAGAGATTATGAAAATCTGTCTGGAAGAAGACATTGATAATCAAAAAAATGAATACTCCCCCACTTTGTCGAACAAACATTTTGGTTTGTTCCTTAACTCTTTACTAGTTTTTTTCCCCTATTGGGTGGAAGGAAAATCATATCCGCAAAATCATTCCCTAGATAAATTACCATCCGTTAAACGTTGTAAATTTACTGGCAATGACATAACCTCCCTGACTTTATCGCACTGGCTGGCCCAAGAAGAAAACATGAGTCACAAATGGGAATTATGGTCAGACCTCATATGCCCTAATTTTCAAGGTGAACAATTTTCAGATGGTAATTTTGTAAGAATATGTCACGAACTCCAGTTCCTCGTGTTTCTAGTGGATTTATCTATCAAGAAAAAAGTTGATCCGCGAAAATTTATTTCTGAAATAATCAAAGCAAAATATATTACCCAACAAGTAACCAGCCCCAAGGGTTCCCAATTCGATATGTTTTCTGATTTCCAAGTATCTCATGAAATTATGTATGATCGAATAGTGTTAAATCTTACAGATTTACCAAAAACTAACAGCCACCACTCACTTCTTGGGAGTATTACCCAAAGTTTTAGTTACCTAAGAAATGATGGGTATTTATTTGTTTTAACCAATCAAAAACTTTTTGTTCCAAGCCAAAGCAATAAAATGGAACAATTATTAGACGCTTATAAATTGGATGCCAATTTTAATTTTGAAGACTTGAAAGGCAAAGGCGAAATTCCATCTTACCTGTATATTTTGTCTCAAAAACCCAGTCATAATCGCGATTCCCGTTTTAAAAATGATACCAATTATATATCCAATATTTCAGAGTTTTTACCCAAAGTTAATAAATATCCTTGCACCACCTTTAGAATTTGCGGAGAATTAAGCAGCATTAATAAATACAACGAGGTGGTGTGTGAACTAGAAAACTTTCTCCTTAACACCTCCGGAAAAGAAGGTCACCCCGTGTTCTATAAGGAATTGTCAGAAAATATTCTCTTTGAATATTTTCAAGATGCCATAGTGGATGGCAAACTAATTAGCTCAACCTCTAAAGAACCCGATAACATCACCCATCCCAGCTTTTTCAAAAACCTCACTAAAGCTTGTTTGCCTTTAAAAAGTTTATTTAAAATTGAATCTCTTCAACATGATTCAGATAAAGAGCTTGATGGAAACCTAGATCCAATTGCCAACGAATTGCTGGGAGTAGACAATCGAGCTGAGGATAAATATCCGCTGGTATTAATTGTGGATTTTTCAAAAAGCTATGACGTCAATCTTGAAATAGTAAGCGCTTCCTCCTATCTGGCCAAAGCTGAAGAATATGGTATGGCATTATATAAATATTTTGGTCTAACGCCTAAGTCTCTAGATATTAACGTTGATCTTATTCGTGAGTTTTTCAATTCTAATTTAGGAAAACAACTAATTGCCCTATCTATTAACTCACAAACTAAAATAAAATCCAAATTAGAATTGCTGTTAATTCCTCGATTTTTCTCCATGCCCAGGCTAATAGATAATCAAAATATAAATAAGTTTGCACTTTTGTCACAAGATGAAAAAACTATTAAAAGTTACCACCCCACAAGTCTTTCACATTCCTTTGAACAGTTATGCATGGAAATTGACCAATATAAAAATATCTTTCCCTGCCATATAGCCGGACTACTAATAAGTTTTAAACATAAAATTCACGATGTCCTTAGGGATTTTGATAAAAGCTCACATTTACCAAAAGCTAATTATATCAATTATACCAATCCTTCGGTAATAGAAGCTATTTTACCTCTTCCCACTTATCCCATCTATCCTCAAAACAAAGAATATTTTATAGACTTTACCTCAGAATCACCCGTAATGCTTAATGCCCATTTAACTTCCACCCAAATTACAACAACGCCTAATGCCTCCTGTTTAGAATTTTTCTCCAGAGATAAGAATATTTTAAAGATATACTCTGATATTGATGCCCTGGGTTTTGTAAAATTTATTATTGACTCATCCTTAGATACCCCAATTTTACATGTACTGCATAACTTACATGTGCCTCAAATATCTGACTTGAAAAAAGTTATACTTAACTTCAAAGAAATGGAAACCACTTTAAGTATGATCAGCGCCAAGGTTGAAAGTATGATTAATAAAATTTTTACCGAGCAAATTTCTCAGGCCCCGAAATAACTTTCAAAGCCCTAGATCAGATTTATACCAATCACATAAAATAGAGTACAATAACTGTATGAATAAAAATTTGGAATTTTCCCAAATACATAAAGAAATCTATTTTCATGTCAAAAGAAAGGCCCTTTCTTTTGAAAGTGATGCCTCGTTAGATTTTAACAAATACAAAAATGATCATCAGCGATTTTCCCAAAGATCGCTAAGCAAATCAAATATCAATGAATTAATCAATTCCATTGCTAAATCACGGGTGGTTTTCCTGGGAGATTTTCATGCCTTTGAACAATCCACCAGAAATATGAGGAGAATTCTTAGCAATATTATAAAAAAACAAAATAACTTAGCCATCGGTCTCGAGTGTATTCATAAAGACAGTCAAAAACTTATCAATCAGTTGCTTAAGGAAGAAATTTCAGAAGAAATATTTTTGAAAAAAACCAAATATATGACTAACTGGCGCTATCCATGGCCTTTTTATAAATATTTTTTTGATTTAGCCAAACAATACAATTTGCCCATTCTTGCCTTAAATACTAAAGGTACCCTTCCTTCGAGAGATGTAGAAGCAGCGAAGAGCATTACTTCTTTTGTACAAAAAAATCCACAGACTACCTTATTCGTGGTGTTTGGTGAATATCATATCACCCCGGACAAGCTACCGCTGCAGGTTCGCATAAGGCAAAACACTTCTATAACCAGTACCATCGTTCATCAAAATTTGGATTACGTGTTTTGGAAATATCAAAAAGAGTTTCTTCATAAACAACAAATTTTTAAGTTTAACGAAAATGAATTCACGCTGCAAAGCTCCCCCCCTTGGATAAAATACGAAAGTATAATTCATTGGTATGAGAGCATGCTAGACGACCCTAGACTTGACCTTCATGAATCCCAATCCTTTTTTCCATTTTCTCATTTATCAGAAAACAGCGGCGAAACCTTTTTAGATTTTGCGCAAAAAATATCCCAGGTCCTGTCCATTCAACTAACAAAAGATGAGCTTAGCGATTTTAATCTATACGATCAAAATAATATAAAAAATATTCTTAAACATCTAAGAAAAATAGAAAACTCAGCTTGTAAAAATTTTTATCTTAGATTACTAACACGATCAAAAACTTTTAAAATACCCTTTAGAAACGACTACTACTGTCCCAGTTATTCCATCAATCGAATTGCCTATTTAGCCGGTATTCATGTCTTGCACCAACAACACCTTAAAATCAAATCTAACTATGAATTGACCCAGCTAAAAAATAATCAAGAAAAAAAATTTTATTTATTTCTCTACCGGCACTTGATTGCATTTCTTTCTTCTAAAATCATCAACCCCTTCAGAAAGTGTGATTACTACGTTGATATCAAGGAAAAATTAAACGCTCTTCATCCCATCAACGACCAGAACAAGCATAAGAAATCTTACTTGACCTTGACGCTTGCCATTCTGGATGATTGGAATAACATCGATGTCTATATAAAAAAGCAACCCTTAAAGATTCTCTCTTCCGTTGCCAAATTGACAGGCTACCTCCTTGCTGAATACTTATTTGAAGAAATTATGCATAAAAACAAAGCCGAGTTTGATCAAATTTTAAAAATTATCATTGAAAATCAAAGTTCCAAAGAGCACTTTGTGAAAGTTGTTGCAACAATTTTAAAAGATATAGATTATAAGAAGCAGAAAAAAAGATTTTTCTAATTTGACATGTCCCTTATCAAATCTTTTTTCTTTCCTTTTTTGATACCCATCAATCTTTTTTCCCTAGTACCTGGTTCAAACACCAATCGTACGACCCCATCCATTTGTTCGCCTGTATGGGAAAATTGATTGGAAAAATCTATTTCAGCATCAAATTCATTCATTAAAGATTTGGCAATCTGTAGACATGAATTATCAGTCATAAAAGGTGAATTAATACTATTTAATAGCTCAGCATTAAACACATTACTTTTATTAATTAAATTGATTTCAACTTTTTGATCTTTTAAAGAGGCTTTAATGGTAATCTTCTTAGAGCTCTCCTCATTATTATCGCCTTTACTCAAATAAGAAATTAACTGGAACACAATTTGCTCAAGTCCTTCCTTCGAGGCTTGGACCCATAGGTTTTCCTCAATATCCAGATCAAGGAAAACCCCTCGCGTAAACAGATAGCCAGCCATACTGTCAATAACGTTGGTTAAAACGTCTTCCAATTGCACATTGATCAAATCTGATTGAACAATTTCATTAGCAGCATTCTCCACCGGTCGCTCACTGCTTGATTTCTGTTTGGCCTGGGTTGGTGTCACCAACTCCTCATGCAAATGTTTTTCAATATAACTTGGACGAACAAAAGAACTAATCCGGCCAGTTACCACGTTATTATAAAATTTAACAAACATATCTCTAGTGGTTATTAAATTCACATCAAGCAAAGCATCACTCACCACCTGTAAGACATGATCAAGTATCAGTTCGTCTCCTTTCAAAAGCTCTTGTGAGGCAACCGATTCAATTTGCTGGAGCTTCCTTCTTCTTTTAATTTCTCCCATCGTTAGAAAAATAGTTGAAAATAAAAAGATAAATCCCAAAATAAAAACCGCCATCAAAGCATATTTGCCCAAGTTTAAATACTTTGTTAAATTTTTATCAAGTGAAGATACGATACTCTCCTTGGTCGCTTCAAGCTTACTATACCGAGAATTAATTTGCGTACCAAAATGTTTAGAATCAATTAAACCACTGGGCCCTGCAATTATTTTTTCATGAAACCAATGCACTCCCGACATCAACTGATTTAATGAATCCTTTGATTCATTAAATGTATTAGACAACGAATTTTCCAGGGAAACTGTGGACTGTCCAAAACATTCTTCAGTTCTTTTAATGAAGTCATTCTTCAAATATGGGGAATTGGTAAGCTTTAATAAACCTGCAGTATAAGTCTGGGCCAGCCTGGAAAAGCAGACTGTCACCCCATCTGACATCATATAAGTGGACTGAATTTTCGACGAATTTATCTGTTGGAATAATAAAGCGCCAAAAAAACCAAACAAACAAACAATTTGAGTAAAGACGATCTTCCTTGATATATTTCCACTAAACATCTTGTCCATGGAGTTAACCCCTCGCCGCCCACCTAAAGTCAATAATTGACACAAGGGCAACATACTTAATTATTACTAATGATACAACAAGAGTCAAGAACTCGACAAAATTACCCGGTATTAATACAAACAACTACAAAAGTAATGGGAATCATTATAAGCTAATGAACTGTATGTGGTTTAATTATATATTCGATTTTTTAAAAAGGCCGCTTAGTCTCTCACTTATGGCCCACTTAATTTGCCTGGTATTTTTAATGCTGGGGGGAAAGTTTCTCAACATTTCCAATTTTGATTTAATCGAAATGGATAAAAAAACCATTTCACTGGAGCAATTAGACAAGGATCAATTTGAACAACTAAAACGCTTGGGTATTAAGAATGGTTCAAAAAATTTTTCGTTAAAGCCACCTCCCATGCCACGTTCTGCCAGTAGAATATCCAAATTATCCCTAGAAGCATTAAAAAAAGAAATTGCAAACAATGCCTCCTTGAATTTGCTTAAGGACAATGACCTTCATCAAAAAAACGCTGAATTGTCCCTTATAAAAAGAATGGCTAAAAAAAATATTTCGGCGCAAAAAATCATCTCTGAACATAACGTTGCTTACTCTGCCCCCGAGACTTATCGTCGAACGTCTTTCAACATTGATTTTATCTCTCCAGAGGGAGTGCGTGAAGACGAACTTAACTCTATGGAAAAAATGTTTTATAGTTTTCAAAAAAGAACCTATCTTACTTACTTCAACTCATTTATTAAAAATTACAATCGATTATCCAAGCTAAGACCTACATTGGAAAAAGCGGTGCAAACGGAAAATCATGTTCTAACTGGCAGAGTAACTTACGATTCATTGGGACACATTGTGGCAATTAAAATTTTAAAGTGGTCTAGCAACGACCATATTCAAGAATTGTTTGATGATACCCTTAAGGATTTGGTATTACCAAATCCTCCAGTAGCGCTCGTAAAAAACAAAGAATTTTCTATCTATTTTCAATTAGTTTTTAATGATTCAAAATACTAAACAACGAGAAAATTTTATCTATTAACATTTTCGGCTTAACACAAAACCTTCTGGTGCTTTCAAGTTTATTAAGTAACTCACTAATTTCCATAGCATAAGAGTCTTGCATCTTTTTATCCGGCATTGCATTTGGAATATTTTTAATAATGTCTGCTTTCAATTCTAAAAGCCTATAATATTGATTTTGACAAAATCCACATTGCTGAAAATGTCTCTTCATGAAATCTAATGAACTAGAATTGTCATCACAATTAATCAAACTAAACAATTTTCTGGAATGTAAGCAAACCTCGCTTCTACTTAGAGGGTCTGAGTCCGGTTGTCCCAAAACCTCTTCCGTCTTATTCTTCTTAATATCTTTGGCAATTTCTCTTTTTAGCGAACTTCTTAACATCTCAGTGTTCATACTTTAATTTAATCCCCTTTACGCAAATATATGTTTTGTATCATGACCCATATTTTCCATCAGATTTTTTTGAGCTGTAGATAAAAGCCCCATCAGTTCAAATTCGTTCACACCTACGATTTCCGCTATATCTGAGAAAGTGGTCTGCGTTTTATATTTTAGATAGAGCAGTGCTCTTTTAGCAGTATTCAAATTGTAAAAGGCTAAAAAACTGTTGTCTAATGCAATAGAATTTTTCAAATGAATGATTCTTTTTTGACTAATTGTAAAAATCTGCGTCAAAATAAATTTATTAATCTGCGCCAAAATATCAACTTGGGTGGAATTTTCTGTGGTGGCTAACAAATTTTCAACCAAATCTGATTTTTTTAAATTTAAAACATAAATTGCATCAATTACTACTTGCTGTGCTTGCAAGTCATCAGACAGTAATGAATACGCAAATCCAAAAAATATTTTATTGTTATCCAGCAAAAACGATTCGAGTATCTTCATATTGAACAAATTCGCTCCTACGGCATTCTAACAGGTATCTGTAATCTAATCAAGAAGGGGTTTAGGTATACCACTTAAGCACAAGTTAATACATTGATTTTGCGTGTAAATATACCCATAAATTTAACCTACTATTTTACATACTTGACCACATCACTCGGAAAGAATGAAATTATTGATCATTTCTAAAAAAAACCAACGATAAATTTAACTTAAGTAAAAAATATTACGATAAATACTTGAGGATAACTAAAGGTAAAAGGAATAGTTATGAAAACTGCTTTTTTGATTTTGTTGATTAGTGCTCTTACTCTTACTGGCTGTTTTGAAACCAAGACAAATAAAAGATCCACTAAAACTACCACCAACCCAGTCGGTGCAACACCTACGCCCTCCTATACTTATTACCCTTATCCAACACCCACTGGAACAGCTGGACCCGGCAGACCACCCTACACTTTTAGCCCAGTTGTGGCCCATGGACTAGAAAATAGTGCGTACAACGGAACCTACGTTTGGAGTAGTGAAGCTATGAATATCCCCAGTAGTGTTATGCAAACTGATGTAAAATTTGATGTCAGAATAAAAAAAGAATCTCCTCCCGCGAAAGACACTATCGACGATAATGGAGTGATTTGCCACTATGTCAGTTTTCCATATACCAAACTAAAAGGCACCGTTCGCATTAAAGCAGCCGGTTCAAGTGTCTATAAAAGTATGGCTTTTGAAACCAATGCTACTACCGGTTATTCTGCCATACTACGTTTTGGAGATTTGGCTGATTTTCCTCAAACCAATGGTTATTATGTAATTGAAGTCATAACCCCAATTTCATCCAATGGTGGATGCATTAGAGAACCAGGACATCCTGACGTGTGTCCTTATTGGCCAGTTCCTAGAACTGAATGCTATTCCTTTTCAGTTGAACTCGCCACCGATTATACCAACTCATTTTGATTTTCACTTTATATCAGATCAATCATTTTTTTTGCCAGATTCATCTGATAGGCTGAAGAAACTTCCACTAGTAGTCCTGGACAAGTAATGTTAACTTCGGAAATATAATCGCCAAGTATATCAAAAGCAATCAGGTTAATTCCTTTGTCCAAAAGTTCTTTACTGATTCTTTGACAAACATGGGATTGCTTTGGTGTAAGTTCCACTAATTCGTAGTGTGCTCCTCTAGCAATATTGGCCAGGAATTCACCTTTCCTGGGAATTTTTAGAATATTGCCAAGCTCAGTCCCATTAAAAAAAATACTTCTTATCTCACCTTTAAAAACTTCTTTATAAAATGGCTGGACTATGACTGGCCCTTGCAAACTTTGGGTTTTTTCTAAAAAAAATCTTGGTGCATGAGACAGTGAAACTTTTTCAACCCCGATCCCCTGATACAAATCGAGTGGCTTCATAATCACTTCATCCAGACCTTGATTTTTCAGCTTATTTAAAAAAAGATCCAACTCTTGTGATGATCTTCCCACATAAGTATCCATGGCCTCCTTTTGCTCATATGCATAAAGCTTCTCATTATAACAAAGGATTCCTTCAGGATCATTAATGACCCTGATACCATTTTTTTTCATGGCCTTTAAGATCCATAAAAACCGGAGATATTTCAAATCAAAAGGCGGATCAATCCTCATATGCACTATATCGCCCGCTTCAAGCTTTATTCTTTTTTTATCAAGCAATCTAAAATCATGAAGATAATAACTTTCTGGATCTATCGATCCACTAAAATCATAAACATTCAATTCCAGTGGTTCCCTTAAGTTGTTCCAATAAAGGTCTTCCTCAAACAAAAGCCAGGTGGGAATCTGATTTGCTTTAAGTGTGAGCGCAATCATAAGCGACGTGTCTTTTTTTAAAGTCAGTTTAGAAAGTTGATCAATAAAAAGTATATGCTTCATGGGGTTTATCGTCCTTGGATGAAAAGCTAGCTACTTAGTTTCAAACAAATACTCTGCAAATGTTTCCTTAGCATCCTGATTTTGAAACTTTTCGTATTCTACCACCAAATATTCAAAAAATTCTTTCAAATTTTTATTGGTTTTTTCATGCAGTATTCTTATTTGTTCAATATTTTTTTCGTAAGTCATATAAGCTGCAAAGCTAGCATTATTCCATTTTACGCCTAAAGGAAAACAAATTTTTTTATCAATTTGTATTTCTTGACAATATTTTTCCATGCTTGGATAGAAATCATCTTTTAGAAAATTATCCAAAATCAGCGAAGCTTCCTTTACACCTGGAGGTTGCTTTTCTTCATACAATCTATTTAGATCATCAATCCTTTCAAGCACTTTTTGTCTTAATTTAAAGAGATCACTCTCTTGTTTAACCCTCACACTTTTTTCTTGTCCATAAACCTTAAAAAACTCAAATTGCAGTTCCAATCCAAAATATTGGGCCAGGTTTTCGCTCAAATCCACATCATCTTTTATAAAAAAAATGGTATGAAAAAGCTCATGAAAGATGAGCTCCGCTAATTGTTCACCCTCATAATAGAAGAAAGAACTTAAAATAGTATCGGTAAAATAATTAAGCGTCGAATAAGCATAGACTGGTCTTTCATAAGTAATAAATTCCTGCTTCCTCTTTTTTTCAGCATACTCTTTAGCCTTTTCTTCTTCAAAAAAGCTTAGGTATGGAAAACATCCCACCATCCAAAAGCATTCCTTTAAAGCTTCCACTTTATTGTAGGGCGAAATTACCACCATATGACTTACCGACTTAGTTTTTAAAAAAGTTGTTTTAGAATATATTTTGCTGACAGGTTTTTGGAAATATTCAAAAAAATATTTTTTATATTGTTCAATTTTTTTTATCTTTTCTTTTTGAATCTCTGGTATTTGGGGATTATTTAAAACTAATTCATTGTCTACCCCTTCTCTCAAAATAGACATCTGCCCAATACCTTGATCATATACGTACCCGATTTTAGCACATGAGAAAAAAAACAGCGACATCATCAGGGTAAAAAATTTTAAAAAGAACATAAGAAGCCTGCCGAATATTTCAAATAGTCACTGGCCAAACTCGGTCTAAAAAAAGCAAAAACTGTCTGAACCGATCCTCTTAAATAAAACTGTCCAATTAATCTTAACTGTATGCCAAATGCCGAAAAAAAAGAATTTTGTTTGGAAAGTGGTCCTTTGTCATTTAAAAATATATCACTGCCATTTATGTCATTTTTATAATGGTATGATCTTTTATCTCGATACATCCGATAAGCATATCCCAGAGAAACTGTCGGTCTGATTCTCGCTTCTGGGCGGCTAAAGGCTTGTCTTAATCCTACACTGATTACTTCTGATATCAGCTCCGACTCTGCCGATTTTAGTGTATAATCAGTTTCCGTTACTTTGTAGTTAATCACCTCGGAGTTAGTGGTTTGATCATAAATATAATTCACTTCAAATGCGGTTAAATAGTAGAAATAATAGGCAAATGATCCACCATAGGATCTCGTTCTCAAGGCATTGACCTTGTTATCACCGTACACTTGCTTGGAGTAACTAGCATCTGTTGAGATATCAAATCGTCCATATCCTGTGGATGGGATAATGACTAACATAAAATTGAATATTATAAGGAAGTAAAGTTTTTTCATAATCTTTGCACTTCGATCCATTATAGCGCAACCTAAATTAAAAAAATAAGTGGGAAAAAACAGGTGGTGGAGTAAGTTTTGCCTCTTTATTCGCAAATACTTATAAACTCACCTTGAGACGATAGTGCTGTTGATGAGGTAATTTTGACTAGCACCCATTTATATAAAAGTGATCCAGATTTTTCCGGTCCATCAAAATGGACTATTCGATTACAGCTGGATCTACCTTTCCATTTTTTCTTGCCTTCTATTTTTCCAACTCCATCCACCAACAATTGCATCGTTTTGCCAACAATGTCCTGCCTTATTTCATTTTGAATATTGAGTTGTAAATCCTGCAATTTTTTTAATCTTTTGGATTTAACTAAATCATCAGGATAATCTTCCATTAAAAAGGCCTTCGTTCCCGGTCTTTTGGAAAATTTAAAAGAAAAAATAAAATCAAACCTTGCTTGTTTGAGTAAATCAATTGTGTCTTCATATTCTGCATCGGTTTCGCCAGGAAAACCGACTATTATGTCAGATGATATAACAATATCCTTTTGAGCAGTTCTAAGCTTTGCCAGCAACTCCAAATAGGATTCCCTCGTGTATTTCCTATTCATGCGTTCTAACACGGAATTTGATCCTGATTGCACTGGTAAATGTAAATGCAAGGCTAATTTAGAAAGATTTCCATGAGCATTGATTAATTCATCGGATAAATCTTTTGGGTGACTGGTCGTATACCTAATCAACCTCAATCTAGCAATCTGGTTAACCCTGCTAAGCAGCTCAGGAAAGGTTTCATGGTTTTCTTTTCCAAAAGAATTAACGTTTTGACCAAGTAAGGTGACTTCCTCAATCCCATTGTGCTCCACTAATCTTTGAATATCCGCAACGACTTCACTTATAAGTCTGGATTTTTCCCTGCCTCTGGTATAAGGGACAATACAATAAGTACAAAAATTATTACACCCCTTCATTATGTTAATGAAGGCTTGAGGAGATTGGTGAGTAATCTTGGTTTCAATCGAGTAATCACTAGTTTTATCAAAAGCATCCAGAACAATTTTGCTCTCACCGGAATAAATCCGGTACAAAACCTCTGGAATTTGATCAACCATATCCGTACCCAGTGCAAAATCCAAATGTTTATATTTTTTTAAGAGCTCATGGCCTTCAATTTGGGAGATGCAGCCCAAAACACCAATAACGATATTGTTATTTTTTTGTTTTTTTAAACCTTTAAGTTCCCCAAGTTGGGAATAAAACTTCATATTAGCTAGTGCTCTAATGGCACAAGTATTGAACAAAAATAAGTCAGCATCATTCTTATCATCGGTAGGCAAAAAATTCAGCTTTTGCAAATGAGAAAGCACTCGCTCGGTATCATGATAATTCATCTGACAACCAAAAGTTTTTATCCAAACTTTTCGTCTAGGGTAGTCCATTGATTCTTTATTTAACATATTTACACCCTTGGTAGTGCTAAAAGACGGAATATACACGTTTTTGTCCAAGTTTACACAAAAAAAAACGGCCTAGATTAACTAGGCCGTTTCGATTTTTCACCTGAAAAAGTGATTACTTTTTCTTAGCAACTTTTTTTGTAGCTTTCTT
>Ga0156359_145_pt2 | contig 39207 bp, 41 predicted proteins | sample RifOxyA1_FD_108004 | JGI IMG/M metagenome (GOLD analysis project Ga0156359, IMG submission 108004) | Bdellovibrionales bacterium RIFOXYA1_FULL_36_14 | reverse complement strand
CCAGTTTGATGTAACTCTAAAATTAAATCAAAATTTCTTTCATTTAAAAATTTATAAAAATCAAAAAAATCAGAAACACCTTCCAATCTTAGCGGAATCGTTTCATCACAATGGGTTTTTACTTTATCAAACAGAGGATGCACCCAATTAGGAACACCATAGACAACTTTCGCCTCTGGGTAAATCGATTTCAACCACGCAACACTGGATAGCCCTAAAACAGCATCCCCCAACCCGCGGTTTTTAAAAATGAAGATGTTTTTTATATTTGACTTCATCATTATTTAATCCTAAAAATAAATCCTATGCCAACAAATCTAATATCTGGTTTTACATTTATAAAACATGGTCTGAATTTAGGCTACCCTATTAAAGAAAGTATAGAAAGTATAGAACCACTGTGTGATGAAATAATTATAAATGTTGGATATGACGACCCTGAACTAAAAAAAGATGATGGGACTTTTGAATACTTAAAAGATACATTCAATCATCCCAAATTTGTTTTTTTGAAGTCCTGGTGGAATCCAGAGGTCTCTTCCAAAGGAATTATCCTATCTGAGCAAACCAATATTGCGCTAAACAAATGCACGGGTAAGTACTGCCAGTACATACAAGGCGATGAAGCCTTACATGAAGACGGGCTTAAAGAAATTCATAATGCTGTAATGGATCTAGAAAATCACCCAGCTATAAATGGGCTTGTTTTTGACTATCTTCACTTTTACGGTAATACCAACGTCATTAAATACACTAGAAATATATATCGCAGGGAAGTTAGACTGATAAGGGGGCAAGTTGGTATTAAGTCATGGCTTGACGCACAAGGGTTTCGTGATAAAAATGATCAGAAAATCCTTTGTAAAAGGGTCAACGCTAAGATATTTCACTATGGTTGGGCCCGCAAAGAACAGATTATGAATCATAAAGTTGGTCAATTTAATAAAATTTACCATGGAAAAGAGTATGAAAGTAAAACCTTTCAATATGAGCGGATATGGGGACTTAAAAAATTTGTAGGAACTCACCCAGAAAATATGAAAAATTGGGTCAACCAGCATAGAAATGAAGTTGATATTATGAAATTAAAAAGAAAGCACGAATGTAAGAATATTGGGTTGGCCATTAGCGATTTAATTGAATCCTTGACCAACTATAGAATCGGCGAGTATAAAAACTATAAATTATTTTAAGGAGTAGTCATGAAAAATAAAATTGAAGCCCTAATGGATGAACAAGTGAGACCAGCGCTTGGTGCTCATGGCGGAGATGTTGAAATTGTTGAGGTAAAAGATAACATAGTTTATTTAAAACTTACGGGTGGATGCCAAGGTTGCGCTGGTGCCCGCATGACTTTAAAAAATGGTGTAGAGCGAATTATTAAAGATAAATACCCTGAAATAGAAGAAGTCGTTGACGTTACCAACCATAAGCATGGTGATAATCCCTTTATGTAAAATTTTCATCAAAATCTTAATTGATTGATTATTTCCCCTATTTTATTTATATTCAGCAGGCTAACAATCAGGTCGTAATGATACTGATAATCATGCTAGTTCACATCTTCCATAGTGGTAGTTGTGTGTACAGAATTTATAAAAACGCTTAACCGGACTTAAAAATGAAACAAATCTGTATCCTCCTCCTTTTATCCTTCACCATGTTTTCTTGTAGTAAAGATGAAGAAGTTGTGGATAATTCCACCCTCAACTTTATCGAACCAATTCTGGCTGCTCAGGATGCTAAATTTCAACCTCTGTTTGAAAAAGCCCCAGATTTTTTTACGGCCAAGGATTATATTATCAGACACGTCCGAGAATTTGATAACAAAATATATATTGTAACTTCAGTGGGAGTAGGCATTTCCAAAGATGCTGGAGAGAGCTATCAATTTAAAAAAATTAAAGGCCTCTCTACCAGTGATATTAAAAATCTCTATTTCCACCAATCTGGACTCTATATTTGCACTGATCGTGGAATCATCATTACCGATTTCGACCTTACCACTTTCAAAGCAGTCGCCAACGGAGACAATTATGTAGGTGGTACAGTTAATAATATTGAGATTTATGATGGAGTTGTTTATCTGGCTACGCAAAATGGCGCTTTTACCACTGACCTAGAATTCAATGAATTCACTCAGCTCGTTTTAAACAAGAAGCAACCAAACATCCGCGTCACCGATATAAAAGCATTAAAACCTCAAAATAAGAAACTACATATTTTCGCATCCTCAGATATTGGTCTTTTTGTATCAAAAAATGCAGGGAAATCTTTCCATCAAATCACAAGTGAAAATTCCAAAATACCAAATAACAATATTGGATCTCTCACTCTAAGCGCATCTACCTTATATCTAGCCACACCACAGGGTCTTTTAATCACTTCAGACTTGGCGGAATCTTTCATCGTTAAAACCACGAAAGATAACCTACCAAGCAACCATATTAACAAAGTTATCGTCTCAGAAAATGGAGATTTATTAGTCACCACGCAAAATGGATTAGCGGTCTCCAACAATAATGGCAAAACCTTCAGGCCCTATTCAACCCTATCAGGATTGCCTGCCAAAGGTATTCACGAAGTCATTTACTCCAAACTCTCTAGCAAAACTATGATTGCATCTGATCAGGGCTTAATCACTACTGACGATTTGAACAGCTATCGTTACCAATTAAGTAAAATTAACAGCCTGTTGACCGATCAATTAAATGTAACTGCCATTTTTGCCCTAGATGAAAAAAATATTCTGTTTGGTACTAGGCTCGGACTCCTTACCACTAGAGATGGAGGCAAATCCATCGCTCGTAAAACCAATTCTCTTGATGTCAGCGATGAAGAAATCACGGACATCTACCAACATATGAAGTCTGTTTTTATAGCAACGCCTATCGGAGTTGGTAAAAGCACTAATCAAGTAGAATTTCCAGCTGTTGTGAAAGGATATCCAGTTCACCAAATAAAAACCTTTAAGGACAGCATAGTTCTTGCTACCGATGACGGGATAGCATTTTCATCAGGTAACGATCAAAATTTTCTGGTTTCAGGAAGCGAAGAAGGATTGCCAAAAACTGGAATCAATCGATTGTGGGTATACACCCGCTCATTCTCCAATGTCTCCGAGGAAAACCGAAGTGACCTTGAAGACTATATGGACATTCCTAAAATTTTTGCAGCTACCAGCCAAGGTTTGTACTATTCCTTTGGACCTAACCAATTTTCTTTGATCAGCAAAGATATCATCCCGAATGAAAATATAACCGACATCTTCGTTGACAGCAATGTCATCTACGTAACTACACAGAAAGCTTTGTACTTATCCGTTGACCACGGAGAAACATTTACAGAGAAGAAAATCATTTCAGATTCATCACCTGCAACAATCAACCGGATTGCCGCCACCCAAAAGCATATTATTATTGCCAGCACTGACGGCATTTATATTTCTGACAATGCAGGAGAAACCTTTGTCAAAAAAATTATACCTAATATTAAAAATATTAAACTTTTCTCATTAGATATTCGGTCAATTTATATTCTCAAATTAAAAAAGAGTTTTATTGTGTATCTTGGAACCACTAATAATATCTTCAAATCAGAAAACATCAGTTACGAGGAATAAAATGATGAAGAAAAAAATATTGGTTGTAATTACTGGTATCTGCCTCTCTTGCTTACTATCTTGTGGCGGTAGTGGGACTAAAAATCCAAATGCACCATTCGTGTTAGTACCTAATAACGACGATAGTAGTAAACCTGATGAAGTTACCGGAGAAATCTGTTCAGATCCCACCCACAGCCTTACTTTTTCCTGGAGTAAAAATCCTGATCCTGTTAATGGATATCAAATTCATAAAGGACAAGGTATTAGAATGTATGAAGTCAGTATTGATGTTGCATTAACTGACACCCCAGACGATCCCAGATATACCTTCACTTCTGCATTTGATTTTGAAACTCCTTACTATTTTGCAGCTACTGCTTATAACGAATTTGAAGTCTCTGGTTTCAGTCAGGAAGTTAGAGTGATCTACCATTGTGTTGATGGTCAAGTTTCACTTGAATCAATGATTTCAACTTATATTGATTAATAAAGTTACATACGAGGTTATTAATGAAATTAGTAAAATTTTTAGTCATATTTTCTTTAATGTCTGCCTCAATCTTTGGCAATCAAGTAAATAATGCAAATCCAATAAACACATCAAGTGACTTGGTTACTATGCTAAACGCTGCATCAACCAAAACGTTAACCACCACCCAAAAAATTACATTCCCCAATAGAAAAGATCGTCAGGAATTGTCCCGCATAGCACAGAATGGCTTACCTTATTATTGGATGGTGGCATTATCATTAAGTGAGGGAAATTTAGTTGACGTCAAAGATGCTACCAAAGATCCTTTTAACTCCTACTGTGTTATTGAATTCAATTTATCTAATCACAGCGGATATAAAACACCTTATATCTTAAACGAAAATGAAGTTTTAAAATTAAAAGGGGTAACCCAAATTACCAAGAATACTCAAAATATTTACTATTTTAATTTTGCGCCCTCTGAAAATAGATTCAACTTCCGTTGCTTCCTACCAAGTCACAAAAATTTGACGTTAGAAGATTTTCAAAAAACCATTGATGGGATTTTCAAACTTAAATTGGATTTAGGTAAACAAACTTCAACCTTAAAATAGCTTAACTTTTTTTCTGACTTCTTCCACTTGATTAAGATCGATGTCTACGGTAATTAATTTCTCACCGTCGCCAGCATCCACCAGAATTTCACCCCAGGGATCCACCACCAAAGAGTGTCCAAAGGTTTGAATACGGTCGTTGTGGTGCCCCCACTGCGCAGGAGCTACTACAAAATATTGATTTTCGATAGCACGGGCCCGCACTAAAGTATGCCAATGAGCAATCCCCGTTGGTATCGTAAACGCAGCCGAGATAGATACTAGGTTGGCCCCAAGCGCACGGTATTGCCGATACATTTCAGGGTAACGAACATCAAAACAAATGGTTAATCCAAGCTTCAATATTCCGAGTTCGATTAATTTGAGTGAATTACCTGGGGTATAAATATCCGATTCGTTAATGGACTTATCTTTAAGCTCACAATTAAAAAGATGTATTTTGTCATAATATCCTAAATCATTTCCATAACGATCAAAATTAAAGCACCTGTTAACCACTTGTTGGTTATGTAAAGTGGCTGCTGATCCGCCAACAATTGAAAGCTTAAAATCAAGCGATAATGATCTGATATTTTGGTAATGTTCATTTGCTCCATCTATTAAATATGGGGTTGAACTTAATCCATCTGGCATTGAATAAAAGCACTCTGGTAAAAAAACCATTTCCACATTTCTACGAGTGGCTTCTGCTAAATAACTTTTTATTTTTTGGAGGTTTTCCTGATAATCCAGTTTAGAGCATATTTGGATTATTCCAATTTTCAAAGATTACCCTCAACATATTTTCCGATAGCATAATATTTAAAACCTAGTCCTAAAACCTTATCGGTACGGTACAGGTTCCTACCATCAAAAATTACTGGCATTTTAAGTCTTGATTTAACTTCCATAAAATCAGGGACCCTAAACTCTCCCCACTCAGTCACTACGACCAAAGCATCCGCGCCATTTAAACAATCATATTTATTATTATGAGCCGTTAATTTTCCTTTATTTTCTTTGGATTGATCCATAAATTTTTGAAAGTTACCCATGGCTTCTGGATCAAAATAATTAATATGAGCGCCATGTTTTATTAATTCACTGGCAAGCTTTATGGAAGGAGATTCCCTAACATCGTCAGTATTAGGTTTAAAAGCAACGCCCCAAAGAGCAAATGTTTTGCCAGATAAATTATCCCCAAAATGTTTTTTAATTTTTTCAAATAAATAAAGCTTATGAATTTCATTCACTTCATTCACGGCCTTAGGTATTCTTAAATCAATACCCAAATCCTCACTAGTATGAATGATGGCCCTCACATCTTTGGGAAAACAGCTTCCACCGTAGCCAGGCCCTGGGAATAAAAATTGTTTTCCAATACGGCTATCCGAAGTCATACCCTGTCGCACTTCTTCAACGTCTGCACAGGTGGCATCACAAAATTTAGCAATCTCATTAATAAAAGTAATCTTGGTAGCCAAAAAAGCATTGGAGGCATATTTGGTCACTTCCGCAGAGGCATTACTCATTAATATAATCGGATTTCCCTGCCTAGTTAAGGGTGCATAAAGCTCTTTCATTATTTCACCAGCTTCTGGTTCTTTAATCCCCACTACCACTCGATCAGGTCGCATAAAATCATCAACGGCTGACCCTTCCTTTAAAAATTCTGGATTATTCACAAGATAAAATTTCTTCTTGGTATTTTCAGAAATAACATCCCTAACCCACTTATGAGTTCCTACCGGAACAGTGGACTTTAAAACAACGATCGTACCGTCGTTTAAATTTTTGGCAATAGATATGGCCGAATCCTTTACATAGTCCAAATTGGCGCGACCATCAACTTTAGAAGGTGTACCTACAGCAATAAAAACTACTTTGGAATCTTTAACCGAATCATAATTCGTAGAAAAATTTATTCTCTCGGCTTTGAAATTTCTATCCAATAAATCTTTCAAACCGGGCTCATATATATGAATATGACCGTTATTTAATTTACTAATAATTTGGGAATCAATATCAACGCAGGTAACATGGTGTCCTATTTCCGCAAAGCACACACCACTAACCAACCCTACATAACCTGTTCCGATCACCGTAACTTTCATAACATCTCCTAAAAAATAGAAATTGGTATTTATAATTTTAAAGTGTAAAATACTTCATTATGAATATTTCTGCCACAATTATTGTATTTAACAACGCAAAAATCATAGGAAGAACCCTAAAGTCCCTTGATTTTGTCGACGAAATTGTGGTTGTAGACGGTTTTTCTACTGATGGAACTGATGAAATTTGCCGGCAACAAGGATGCCGAGTTTATCAAAATAAATTTGTAGGCTATGGACAACAAAAAAATTACGCTCAAAGTCTTTGTCATAACCCCTGGGTTTTAAATATTGATTCAGACGAAGTGGTTTCACCAACATTAAAAGAGGAAATCATTGAACTGTTTAAAATAGGTGAGCCTGAAACCAAACTATTTAAAATCAATCGGCTTACCTCTTTTTGTGGCAAATGGATCAAGCATGGTGGCTGGTATCCTGAGTATATTTCGAGGTTGGGGCACCGAAATTATGTAAAATGGACAGAACCCAATGTACACGAAGATTTAAAACTCACTTCTCCTGGAAAAATTGGGAGTCTGCACGGAAAAATCATGCATTACTCCTTTCCTTCTGTAAAATCCCAAGTTGACACTAACGTAAAATTTGCTCGCCTTGGTGCCAAAGATTTAATTAATAGAAAAAAAAGAAGACCTTATTTTTGGGAAGTTTTATTCCGACCAATTGGTAAATTTGCGGAATGCTATTTAGTGAAGCTTGGCATTTTAGACGGGACAAGTGGATTCATTATTGCTATTAATGCCGCTTATTCTATGTTTATGAAGTACACTTTTGCCTACATGGACGATTTGGATGATTAAATCAATGCTTATAACTTCTCTAAAATTTATTTTTGCTATCTCAATCATTGTTTGGATGATTTATAATGGAAAATTGGATTTTTCAATCTTAGCTTCTTCCCTTCAATATAAAAAAGCCTGGGCAATTGGTTTTTTTATTATGATCTTGAATATTCTGCTCACCACCGTGCGCTGGAAAATATTATTGGAAATAAAGTCATCCACGACCTTGCGATTATCAACCATGACCAGGCTGACCTGGATTGGAGTATTTTTTAGTTCAGTACTTCCAGGGATTGTGACGGGTGATGTGGTCAAACTAGTTTATGCTAAAGACTTAGATAAAAATTTAAGCAAAACCTATTTGCTAACATCTGCCCTAATGGATCGAATTATCGGACTTATTGGACTTCTGCTTTTAATTGGACTTTCCAGCGCCATTTATTACCACACCCTAATTGCCAAAGGTGAGCATGTGGCCAATTTGGTGCATTTAAATTTTGTGATTTTTTTCGGAGTAGTTTTATTTATACTAGCAATTATTTTACCTGAAAAAATTCAAAACTTTATTCACATCCTCTTAAAAAAAATACCGGTAGTGGGAAATCTGATTAGTCGAGTATCTTATGCAGTTTGGGATATTGGCAAGAGTCCCAAGGCATTGAGTTACTCAATTGGAATAAGCCTGGTAGTGCAAACCCTCAACGTTTTTGCATTTTGGGCCTTAGCAACACCTTTTATAAACGGCCCTATACTTACTTTCGAGCATGCGCTAAGCTTTATTCCGCTGGGATTTGTGACTATCGCTATTCCCATCTCGCCAGCAGGAATCGGAGTAGGGCACGCCGCATTTGATCAACTATTTTCACTCTATGGCATTAACAATGGGGCATCTTTGTTTAACCTCTATTTTATTTGCTGGATAACCATTAATTTATTTGGCGTTATTCCATATCTTATGAGTTCCAAAAAATATTCTGTAAAAGATGCTTCGGGGTTTGATAAATGAAATTATATGGTTTTACCTTCATGCGTAATGTTGAGCAATTTGATTATCCCTTTGTAGAAATGCTCACATCTCTTTCCAGCCTAGTCGATAAAATATATCTGGCTTTAGGCGATAGCACCGATGGTACTGAAAAGGAAATTAGAAAATTCAGTAATATCGAAATTATCAGAACCATATGGGATGAAAAATTAATTGGTGATGGTGGAAAAATTTTCTCAGAGCAAGCCAATATTGCCCTAGACGCTTTAAGAAGTGCTCACGGTGATGAAGATGACGCTTGGGCCATTTTTTTACATTGTGATGAAATTATCCATCCCAAAGAATATAACGACCTAAAAAAGAATATCGAGTTCGCTCAAAAAAATAACTTCGATGCCATCAAGCTTCGCTTTCTTCATTTCTGGAAAGACCACTATCATATCGCTGTTTGCAAAAGATGGCACCCGGCTGAGATCAGAGCGTTTAAACTTAATACAAATATTTTTTGTTATGGAGATGCCCAAGGGTTTCGGGGAGCAACCAAGGAATTTTGTAGCGATGTAAGCATTCTCCACTATGGCCATGTGCGAGATCCTAAACAACATGACGCCAAACAAAGAGAGATACTAAGAAGGATAAGGCCCCAGGAAAAATTTAAAAAATACTATAATAGAGAAAAAAAGATTTTCTCTAAAACCAAAACCTTACCTATCCTCATAGACCATCCCCATTTTATGAAAGAGCGAATTGAACGACTTAGCGATCGTTTTTTTCTTCCACCAGCTGAAATTGTATACATTGTAGGAAATGCCGTGACGTACAGTGACAGTGTTAAAAATAAAATCAATGCAAAAAATATTCATTGGGTTAAAAACATAAAAGATGTTCCACCTAATTTTCGTAAAAAAAATATGATTATTATGGAAGATCATCGCCTAATTAAATTAAGATACCGGTCCAATGTTCCCCCCAAAATGCACTCACCTCAAGCTGTGGCATGGAACCCTGAGATGATGTTACTTTTAAAGCTATCAGAAAAGGGAATCGGTCTTAAACCAGAAAGGTAAAAACCTAAAAGTTTTGTTCAAAGAATCGTACTGGATCAAGATGCCCATAATTTTTCAATTTATTTTTAAGCCGGTCAAGTTTGAAAATATATTCTATTTCTTTATGCCTATCCTTAAGCTTTTTTAAACTTCTTATTTGTTTTTTGATATACTGTTTAACTTCTTTGGGAAACAGAGAAATTCCATCAAGCAAATAGTATTCATTATCATATTTGATTATTCTACCAATGAAAATATCACCCTTGATAAGCCCTAGATTAAAACAATCTTTGGCCAGTTTGATTTTATGATTGGTAAAATAGTCACAGACGGTTATGCTACCACCCAAATTAGATCCCCCATGTTCGAGCAAACTAAAATGTACTTTTGTTAAAGAATCAGCCAGCAATGGATCAAGCTGTTTGTTAATAACATATTCTTTCATCATGGTTTTGGTTTTTTTCATGGACAAAAATTGAAATAAATACCAATCATTAAATAAGTTCATGATGCTTTCATATTCAGGATCATCTTCGCGTACAACACCCACCAACTCAGTAAATAAAGCCTTTGCCTCAATTAAATATTCATAATTACTGCCAGAAGTATATTCTTTTAGTGCAGATTCAATGTGCTTTTTTAAGTGGTTGTACATATATTAATCATCCTCACCAATTTTTAAAACTGCCATGAATGCCTCTTGCGGAACTTCCACAGCTCCAACCATCTTCATTTTTTTCTTGCCCTCTTTTTGTTTTTCCAGCAGCTTTCTTTTACGGGTAATATCTCCACCGTAACATTTAGCAATTACATTTTTTCTAAAAGCTTTAATAGTTTCCCTGGCAAGGATTTGTGATCCAATTGCTGCTTGAACCGCTATATCATATTGCTGTCTACCAATATATTTTCTTAACTTTTGCACTAACTGTCTACCCTTGTGTTGCGCATGTTCCTTGTGACAGATCATTGAAAGAGCATCTACTTTATCACCATTTAAAAGAATGTCCACTTTCACCAGATTGGACATTCTAAAATCAATAACCTCATAGTCCATACTCGCATAACCTTTGGATAAACCTTTAAGTTTATCGTAAAAATCAAACACCATTTCAGCTAACGGTAATTCAAAAATGATTTGCACCCGGTCAGTAGTGATATAGCGAATTTCTTTTTGGATACCTCGTCTATCAATACATAATTTTATGATATTTCCCACGTAGGTATTGGGTACATGTATATTAATCTCGACATAAGGTTCACTAATTGATTCAATTTTACCGGTATCGGGTAACAGCGCAGGATTATCTACAAATATTTCTTCGCCGTTGGTTTTAGTCACCTTATAGCTCACCGATGGCGCGGTGGAAATCATATCCATTTCAAATTCACGTTCCAATCTTTCTTGAATGATATTCATGTGCAAAAGGCCCAAAAAACCGCATCTAAAACCAAAACCAATTGCCTGAGAGGTTTCCGGGGTAAACGTGAATGAAGCATCGTTTAAGGATAATTTTTCCAAAGAATCTCTTAGTATTCCATACTCATTAGACTCCACTGGAAAAACTCCACAAAAAACCATTGGCTTCATTTCTTTGTAACCCACCAAACTCGGAGTCTCTCTCTTTCTAGCGGAAACAATGGTGTCGCCAATTTTAACATCCTTTACAGTTTTGATCCCACAAAAAAGCATGCCCACATCACCGGCTTGAAGTTCATCTAGCTCTGTCAAAAAAGGTGCACTTACTCCAACTTTTAGCACTTCATAATCTGAGTTAGACTTTTTTAAAAATATTTTTTCGCCTCGTTTTACGGCACCTTCCATAACCCTAACCAGGACCACTACTCCTTGATAAGGATCATACCAAGAATCAAAGACCAACGCTTGAAGATCATTTTCAACCTTACCTCGCGGAGGAGGTACTTTTTTGACGATAGCCTCAAGCAGATTTTCAATCCCGATTCCTGCTTTAGCAGATACCAAGCAAGCTTCCGCTGTATCAATTCCAATAATATCTTCAATTTCCTTTTTTACTTTTTCGGTGTCAGCGTGGGGGAGATCAATTTTATTTATAACAGGAATAATTTCAAGATTATTATCGATGGCCATATAAACGTTGGCGAGCGTTTGTGCTTCCACACCTTGAGAGGCATCAACTACCAATAAAGCACCCTCACAAGAAGCTAGCGATCTGGATACTTCGTAGGAAAAATCAACATGCCCTGGAGTATCGATCAAATGCAAATGATAAAGCTCCCCATCTTGCGCTTTATACGTCAATCTCACCGTCTGAGCCTTAATAGTTATGCCACGTTCTTTTTCAAGATCCATATTATCCAAAAACTGCTCTTTCATTTCTCTCTTGGAAAGAGAATTGGTAAACTCTAACAAACGGTCCGCGAGCGTTGATTTGCCATGATCAATATGCGCAATAATTGAAAAATTACGTACTCTGCTTCTTTCCATAAATTATTCTTTAAAAATCTTTAAGAAAATGCCTCAACCGACAATACCATAAGATAATAGTCAAGAGAACTATCTTTTCCTCTTATCGGAATAACATTTGCATAACCACTAAAAATCACTTCTTGAACCGTCTTTTCTTTCTCGGTTTCTTTTTCAACTTGCCCGTCAGATTTAACGTACTTGCTTTGAGCATCTTCGTCGAGTACTATGGCTTGTGAATCCAATTCAGCGTCTTCAGATTTATCCAGTTTTTTTACTGGTATAATAATTTCAACGTTCTCAATTTTTGCACGGCGTTTTATTGCCAATTCAAAAGTAGATATAATCGAATTGGGAATAATAGTGTCAGACATATCCTTCCCTATAACTTCTACTGATTGTACCTGGAGCAAAGAATAAAGTTTATTATTCATATAAATCAACTTCCCTTCGGAATTTGCTAATAAAACTGGTTTTTTTACCAAGTTGGCCAAGGTATCAAACTTTCTATTTTCAACCATTATTCGGTCAGATCTAAGTTCATCGAAAATTTTAAAACTATGGATCATTTTATTCATTTCTCTTGCAATTTCACCTATTTCATCGTTTTGGTTATAATAAATGGAAACGTCAAAATTACAATCTTGAAGTTCCCTGATGGCATCACGAATCTTTTTAAACGGTAACGCTATTTTGGCGGGAATTACCAAGTTAAGTAAGATGCCTGCACAAAAACCAATAATCAAAATAACCATCATTAAACGTTTAGTTTCGTTAATAATTTGTTTTATGTTTTTATCTCCTGCTTGCGACAACTTATTCAATATGTCTTGTAAATCAGTAAAAAACTCCAAAATCTTTTCTGCAATATCCCCAATGCTGGCCATTCGGGAAAACCCATCTGCATCTCGACGATTGACGTTCTCATAAATAGCCTTGCTTGATACTGCTTTAATGGAATCAATTTGACCAAGCATCCTATTTACAATTTTATTTACATCAGAATCTTCTCCAAAATGCGAAGCCAACCGATGAAGTTGTGTAGAAAACACTTCACATAAATTATTAATTTTTTCTACCGTTTCCGCCCGCTCCCTTTTGTCAGTTAGAATTCTTCTTTGATATTTTAAAAGTAAGACCACGGAGATCCTAATTTCATCATTGAGAGTGGAAATTCTGTTTGACTGAAGTGTTATCCCTTCGATGTCTTGATTTAATGAATCAAGAAAATAAAAAACAGTCGAAGTCATAACTAACACCACAATGTTGGCCAGGATAAAACTAATTGCTATTCTTTTTTTCAGTGATAAATTCATATTCGTCCTTTGACTAGCTTTCTGAAATATCGGAAAACAACTTATTAAAATTTTTCTCGCTTCCAACCAAAACAATGACATCATCCTGATCAATTACATCCATAGGCATTGGGCAATCGTTTATTTCTATCCGGTAAGAAGCTTTTCCATCTTCAGTTATAAAAGGTAATCTTTTTTGTAGGGCAACAATCGATAAATTATAATTTTGCCTTATTTTACTCTCCACGAGGGTTTTTCCCGCATACTTTTTACCAATTTTTAATTCAACGATAGAGTAGCCTGCTGCAAAATTATATCTTTGTAAAACGTGAGGAGCTATAATCTTGGAGGCTATAATTTCTCCCATTTCTTCTTCAACTTTTATGGTTTCGCTCGCCCCAATTTCTGCCAACACGTGTTCATGCAATGGATCAGTGGCCCGAGCGATTACCCTTCCAACTCCAAGTTTTCTCAGCATGGCTACGGCCATAATACTGTTTTCCCGGTTATCACCAATCGCCACAATGGCCACATCGACATCAGATATATCAAGCGCTCGTAGTGCACGTTCGTCGGTAACATCCAATACAACTGCTTGGGTAACTCGATCCTTAATTTTCTCCACTAGTCTTTCACTTTTATCAATCGCAATTACTTCGGCGCCTTTTTCAAAAAGACTGGTTGCCGTTTTTTCACCGAATGTTCCAAGTCCAATTACCGCTACAATCATCTTACTACCCTCTTTATCCTATCATTACCCGACTATCTGGATATTCAATTTTTCCAGCCGTCTTATGTTTTTCTCCAATCGCCAAAACTAAAGTAAGTGGCCCAGTCCTTCCAATTAACATAAGCATTGATATGGCCACTTTGCCAAACGCTGACAGATAAGGAGTAACTCCTCCGAGCGACAACCCTACCGTAGCTCCTGCACTTATTACTTCAAATACAATTGATAAAAATGGTTGCTCTGGCTCCAGCTTCATTAAAATCAATATAAATAAGCTAGTAGTTATTATGGATATGAAAGTAAGTGCAATAGTTCTTACAACAATTTGTGGACTAATTTTCCTGGCAAAAACTTCAACATCCTTTTTCCCCTTAAGAGTTGATGCTATCGATAAGATCAATATAGCAAAAGAGGTAGTTTTAATACCACCCCCAGTAGAACCAGGTGAAGCACCGACAAACATGTACATGGCCATAAGGTAAATGGTATAAGTATGCATGGATGAAAGAGGGATGGTGTTAAACCCCGCAGTTCTAAGTGTAATTGACTGAAACAAAGATATTTGAAATTTTTGCCAAACATTATAGCCTTCCAAAGCATTCAAATACTCCCCAAAAAATATAAATAATGCAGCAGTTAATGTGAGAGTTAAAGATGTGATCAGGACTAATTTAGAATGAACACTAATCCTGGCAAATGAACTCTTTTTAACAATAATACCTTTTATTTCTTTTAATACAATAAAACCAAGCCCACCTAAAGTAATCAATATGGCTACCGTTCCATGAATAAGCGGATTTGTAGCATAACTTTCCAAGGAAGTATTAAACAACGAAAGACCAGCATTGCAAAACGCCGAGATGCTATGAAAAAAACCATAATAAATAGCTTTAGGAAACTCAAAGCCTTCTGAGGTAAATGCGAAAGTTAATACAATCCCCCCCCATAGCTCAATAAGAAAAGTATATCGAATGATATCAAAAACCATATTCATCAAACTTTCCACACTTGAGATCTCAATTTGGTCTTGAATCGCCAAACGATCCCTCATTCCCAGAGATTTTCCCAGCAAGACCGTCATAGAGGTTGAAAGAGTCATAATACCAAGTCCGCCCACCTGCATGAGAATTAGCACTACCATTTGTCCAAATAAGCTAAAATTATCAGAAAGCGAAAGAGTGGCAAGCCCAGTTACACAAATAGCCGAGGTTGCCATAAAAAGCGCATCTATCAAACTTATTGAAGTCCCCGTGGCAGCTGAGTTAGGCAATTTTAACAAGAAGGTACCAAGTACGATAGCTCCGGCAAAATATAAAATAATGGTTTGGGCCGGACGTAGTTTCAGGCTTTCAAACAGTGTAAATCTTTTTTTTATTTTATTTTTAGATGCAGTAACGCTGTCAACATCAAATAATACCAAAATTGAAGAAAAAAGGTGTACCAGCGACAACCAGAAAGCAAATTCAATATCCCCTATTGTTATTAGCAAGGGAACTAGAATAAGTATGGAAAACAAGTATTTCCTGACAAATTCCTCTACTGTTTTGATTCTGATCAAATGTGATAAAACAACTCCAAAGATAACCACCGGAACCAACCAGACCAATCCCCTGAGAAAAAAATCTATATAACCCAAAATTGGAATCTGAAAAAAACGAGTGGTCCATACAGAGGGTATTTCTTTATAATTTTTCAGTAAATATAATAAAATAAATGTACCATTTATGAACAATTCCATGAGGAAAGAAATTTTATGCAAAAATCCAGTCATAATATAATCATACCCTCACCCTTGGTGCTTTTTTTATCTATGCAGCTTTTTCCCTACTTATTCTACTCAAACTTTTTATCCGACTAAAAAACTATGATATCAAATCAGTCAAGTGATGATTCAATCATTATTAGTAAAAAAAATTATAGGTAAACAATTTTTTGATAATTTCTGCAAAAGCAAGTATGATCATCTATATAGCAGAACTTGTAACTGGAAAAAAGTATGATCATTTTGGCTAAATACGTATTATTGACGGTGTTGCTTTGCAGTTGCTCTTCGGGACAAAGGTCCACAAAAGATGAACAGGCAGATATTCATTATGCAAAAGGATCGTCAGAATTATTAAATGCGGAATACACTAATGCCCTTATCAGCCTTAAAAGAGCCAATGAGCTACGTAAGAAAGACACCAAAATATTAAACAATCTGGGTATGGCATATTATTTCAAAAATGATTTAAACACTGCCAAGAAACATTTACAAGAAGCCCTTGATGCAGACCCTGAAAATATGGATGCTAAAAGCAATCTAGCCGCACTATACATGCAAGAAGATAATCTACCACTGGCAGAAAAAATGTATGCGGAAATTACCAAGGTTTTAACCTACCAAAACCAATTTAGAATTTTATATAATCTTGGTATCATTCAACTCAGAAAAAACAACGATGAGAAAGCTATCGAATACTTTGAAGAATCCCTCAAAGCTGATAGTAATTATTGTTCTGCCAACTACCAATTGGGTCTTATCTACAAAAAAAGAAAAAACTTGGAACTAGCCCTTGAGAATTTCAAAACTGCGACCAAGGGTAATTGCTATCAATATCCAGCTCCGCATTACGCCCAGGCACTAACATTTTTAGATGATGGTCAATACCAGATGGCCAATGAAAAATTTCAACATATCATTAAATTCTTTCCGAATAGTGAATTTGCTAAAGCTGCCAAGAAGAATCTCAACTCATCAGCGATGGAAATCATTCGTGATAATGAAGGCCAGTTAAACTCCTTGGAATTACCACCAAGTGCCCTAAAACAAAATCTCAAATATAAAAAAAATACAGTTAATAATACAAACTCTTATTCAACCCCAACATTTTAGAAAACAACTATGGAAGATCAAGTAACAAAAAACGAAACAAGCACAATCAAAACTCAATTATCTGGTACTTCGGAAGTTGGTACCACCATAGGTGTTTACCTAAAGGAAGAACGACAAAAAAAGAATCTCAGTCTCAAGCAAATCTCCCAAAAAACGAAAATAAATTTAACGCAATTGGAATATCTTGAGGAAGACAAACTTGATTTACTTCCTAATAAGGCATATGTGATCGGATACCTTAAATCATATTCCAAAGTATTAGGAATAGAACCTCATATTCCTATGTCACACTTGGATGTCACCTACTCAATTTTAAACCCGTCGAAGAGTACGGATATTAAAAAAGATCAAATACCTGCTGAAGCAGTTGATAAAAAGCCTTACATGATCATTGCGGCCCTTATAATTGTAATATTTGTTTTAGTAGTCGTTTATGCACTCAAAACCAACCCTGTACAAGAAGCCAATCAATCAGTCACAACTCAAGCAAATGAAAATCAAACTATCAGTGCTCCCGAACTAGCCTTAGCTAACAGCACCGACGACAAGGCGCAATCAGGTCAACTAACCGAAACCACCCCTGGTTCAGCGATTCCGTCCTCTCAAACAGAGGCTGTTATCCAAACTCAAACTCCAAAAATCAATCATGAAAATCTCCCAATAAATGATTTGAAGCAAGCATCAATACCAAACAAAAACGAAAAAACTTTGGAAGCTGCAAAACAAACTTCATTGGATGAAAAGAAAAACGAAGAAACCAAAGAAGAGGACAAGAAAGACGAACCTGCGTTCGCTCCAATGCAAAAAGAATTATATGCATACGCCACCAATCCTTCAGAAGAAGTTTTAAAATACATACCTAGCGATATAAAAAACAATGTAGTTCCCAACAAACAAAATGTTTTCATTTATGCTCATAAGGGAGATAGTTGGCTTACTTATCAAATAGATGACAGAGACCCAAGGCAAAATATTTTAACCCAAAATTCCAGTATCAATCTAGTTGGTTCAGTTATAAAAGTATTTTTTGGTAACGTAAATGCAACCACCGTTTTTTTAAATGGTAAATTAATCAACATAAACACTCGTACCGGTGTCCGAAATTTGGTATTCCCAGAAGAAAAAGGTAGTCAATATGTTTTTCCTCTGTTTATTTTCAACAAGCAAACCGGGGAAGTTACAACTTCAGAAGAATACTTAAAAGAAAAGAAGGCTAAAAAGAATTTATAAACCTTTCGCAAAATATTTTTATTAATTTACCCAATCTAATTTTTTATATAGATAAGTATTTATCCAAAAAAGTAATATGGTTGGTGTAAAAACTGCAATGAATGGGGCGATATCACCTTTTTTTCCAAAGCTTACACCAAAAAAGAAAAGAACATAATAAAGTACTAAAATAATCAAAGCCAAAGAGGAAGTATTCTTAGATCGCCCACGACCTTTATTAATCCCGAGGTTAAACCCCAGGACAAGAAACAAAACTACCAGTAGAGGAGTATTAATTCTGGTCCAAAATTCTAGTTCTGTTTTATATATTCCAGCACCAATCTGATTTCTAATTTTTTCATTAAATATAATACGATATAATTCAGAAAAACTTCTCATGCTATCTTTCAAAACAAATCCAGGTGCGATATTTTCATTAAAAAGTGGGAACTCGTATTCTTTGAAAACAATTTTTTCAATATTATTTTTACCCTGGTACCGCTGAACAATATTCCCATTAGTAAGATTAATTTTTAAATCAGGAATATCCATTTCAGAAGCTTTAGTTTTGGCAATAACACCTTTTTCTGCAAAAATAATTCGCTCTAAGGATTGGTTTTTATCGATGGCCCTTATAAACACCTGCCCGAGAACTTCTCCTTTTTTATAAACATCGGCAGCAAACAAGGTAACGTTTGGTATATCTGTAAAAAAATGCCCCGCTTTAATATCAGTTAATACTCCCTTGGAGGTCAGTCTTATAACTTGATTTTGGAACCTTGCCTGGGAATATGGTACCACTTTTTGTCCCATGGCAAAGACAAACAACGCAATGATAAAACCAAAAATAAGCAGAGGTTTTAGCAGATCAAATTTATTGTTTCCAAAGGAACGCATAGCAATTATTTCCGAATCCAAACTAAGCTTATTCATCGAATACATTCCTGCAAGGAGCGCCGAAAAAGGTAACGAATAAGGAAAAAATGAAATGGCGATATGTAAAATTAATTCTGCGATGACCGAAAATTCCACTTCCTTATTAGTAACTATTCTAATGATTCTAAAAAGTTGAAAGGTCAAAAGAAACATAATAAAAAAAATACTACTTAATAAAAAAGGAGGTAGAAAATTAAACGCTATGTATCTTTGAATAATTTTTAGCAATGTAAGAAACCCTTAGTTTATCGCACTTAATTATAATTCTTGCGTAGTTTATCACACTGAGGGTAATATACTCAACGTAATTTGACCCCCATAAACCTCAAGCGGAGACATAATATGACCATACATCTAAAATTTGGTGCTAAAGATTATTCATCAAAAGAATTAGTAATATTAGCTGCCTTTTCAAAAAAAGAGCAAAAAGAAGCCAAAGAAGAACTCATTATACCTCATTGGAAAAAAGGTTACCCTGAGGCATTTCACAAAATCATCTCTTCTAAAAATTTTGTTGGTAAAGCTGGTGAGCATTTTATCTTCCACCTAGATGATGGGCAAACAGTTTTAGCACTTGGACTTGGGGAAAAGAAAAAATACAACGCCGAAGTACTTAGAAGAAAAATTGCATCCATTTATAAAATTCTCAAAAGTAATTCCACCGACGTTTCCGTTGATGTGGACAGTTTTATTCTTGGTACCCACCTAGATAAAACTATATACACCATTACTGAAGCATTAATCATGGCCTCTTATAATTATATTAAACACAAGTCCTCCCCGACATCTCCGGTATTACAAAATATCTACCTTGATTCAAAAGAAAAAAAGAAAAGTTCCTATGAACAAGCCTTTGAAAATGCCCTGATTACCGCTAATAGTGTAAATTTTGGCAGAGATCTAGTTAATGACCCACCCAATCTTTTAAACTCAGAAACCATGGCCAAAGAAGTTGAAAAGGATGCCAAAAAACTTAAGCATGTAAAAATAAAAATACTAAATAAAGCTGAAATCAAAAAAGAAAATATGAATCTTTTCTTATCAGTAAATGCAGGAAGCAACTATGAACCTAGATTGGTTCACCTAACCTACACTCCACCTAAATCAAATGCAAAAACCAAACATATTTGTCTGGTTGGCAAAGGTTTAACTTTTGATACCGGTGGATATTCATTAAAACAAGCTATGGCAAACATGAAATATGACATGGCTGGTGCTGCCACCGTTTATAGTGCATTTAAAGCTGCCGTAGAATGCAATTCCCCTAATAAAATAACATGCATTCTTGGTATGACCGATAACGCCATCGGGCCAACTGCCACTATGCCAGATTCAATTTTCAAAGGAAGAAATGGCAAAACAGTTGAGATCCTAAACACCGACGCAGAGGGGAGATTAGTTTTAGCGGACTGTCTGGATTATGCTTGTGATATTAATCCCGATGTTATTATCGATGCAGCTACTCTTACTGGCGCAGTTTTAGTGGCGCTGGGAGATGAAATCTGTGGTTTGATGGGAAACAATGACAAGCTAGTAGCCAAATTAGAAGAAAGTGCCAAAAAAATGGATGAATATATCTGGAGACTACCAATTATTCCGGAATTTCATGAAGATATAAAGTCTCCTATAGCCGATTTAAAAAATATCGGAGGTAGCAGAAATGCTGGTTCTGCAAAGGCTGCTGCTTTTTTAGAAAATTTTATTAAAAATGATATTGCTTGGGCCCATCTTGATATTGCTGGAGTTGCAGACTCTCAAAGTTATCTGGATTATTGCCCTAAAAAAGGGGCGAGTGGCCTCATGATAAGGACACTTGCGCACTATCTAACCACGAATGTCTAGATTCAAAATAGTTTTACATAAACCACTTATTCCCGGCAACACCGGTACTATTGGTCGAACGTGTGTTGCACTGGATTTAGACTTAATTTTAATTAAACCATATGGCTTTGATTTGAATGAAAAAGAAGTTAGAAGGGCAGGTCTAGATTATTGGAAGTATGTTAAGTTAAAAGAATTTGAAAATTGGAGTGATTTTTTACAGCAAGAAAATCCTCACAATATTTTTTTCTTTAGTAAACTTGCTAAAAAAAACATCTACGAAGCCAATTTCACTCCCAATTGTTATCTCGTTTTTGGAAGCGAAACAACCGGATTGCCTAATAGTTTTTATAACGATTATCCTGAATCTTTTTACAAGTTACCTATGTATTCTGATGTTATCAGGTCGCTCAACCTTGCCAACGCGACTACTGCAGTAGCATATGAAGCACTCAGACAAATTGAATTTCAAAACCAATAATGAAGAGCTGTCCTCACCAACAAATTATCGGTATTTAAAACACCATCCCCACCAGTACCTATCAATCCATCTATTTTTAAACTACCAAAATTAATGGTAGCTCCCGCTGAAACGCTGGTGGTTTCATCAGATTTATCAACTTTATCATTAAAGCTAGCACCGGATGCATTTGTTTTGCTATGTTGATTAATCAGTGATGCCTGTTTTACGGATCCTCTTAAAGTCAGCCAGCTGGTCGCATCCGCTTCTAAACCAAAAGTTAAATTTAATGTAGTCTTTTTAGTTTTTACAGACGATTCTCCTTGTAGAAAACTGACTCCATCCACCATCGTCCAAGAGCCAGTGGAAGTTATACTCGAAGAATCATTTCCCTCATCACTCATTACATTAATCGTAGCATCTGTAATGATTCTGGCATTATTGGCAACTTCATGTATTTTACCTGCCCCGATGGTAATTATTTTTTGTTCGTACTTAACATCATTGGAACCTGACTGATTGGGATGTAGTTCAAATCCGTTAGTCTCATATTGACCAAACAGTTTAACTCCAAAAAGTTGGTATCCAGCTCCCAACTTTAACCCCAAATCTCCTTCATACACCATACTAGCATCACTGGCAGCTGATCCCTCGTCTGCGCCGACTGATTTATCTTTTAGTACAATGTCGGTGTACATATTCAAGTTTTCCCAAATAAGTCCAAAACCAATACCTAAGGAAGTATGGTTCGACTCATACACCACGGCTGCACCATCTCCAGCTTTTTCATTTTTACTATTAGCGTAGCTCAGTCTTGAACCCCATTTCAATCCCGCATCTCCACCAAAAAATATATCAATCGGATTTCTCTGGGTGAGAAAGGCTTTATTTCCAGAAATATTTTTCCAGTTATCATTAATATCAGTCTTGTTTCCAAGATACACTCCCCAAGTGAAATCATTTACCTCTTGAAAAAAACCACCCTCAGCGTTAGGTTTGGGATTGGTACCAACACCATTACTGCCACCGTCTGCTTGATTCACTTCACCCCACTCTGTGATAATATAATTATTAAATATATTGATATAACCCGGATTCAAAAAAACTGACCGGGGATCAGGCAAGAAAAAGGATCCTGTTTGTGAATCTTGCCCAAGTCCTTCCATCCTAGCTTTAGAAGCAAAAATATTGGGTGAAATAAGAACTAAAAAAATAACTATCACCATTTTCATTTTCACACTCCTAAAAAGTTTTCAACATTTTTTACAGATGCCAGCGCCCTTGCCATGTTCGACAATTGGCTACTTTCCCCTATTAAGGGGGCATTAATCCCTACAAAAAATAAACGATCTTCATACTTGTAATTATTATTATCATCTATATTCAAAATGGGTGATTCAGAATCAAAATAAATGAACTCGGTCGTTTCAAGAATTTTATTTTGAGGAAATATTTTTTCAAAACTTCGCTTACAAATTTTGATTCTTTTAGCAATTTCATCCTCGTTAACATTTTCCCGATTTAAAAAATGCACCAATTCTACTCGTGATTCATGAAATTCACCTACAAAATGTCCCCATTCATGGGTATAGCTCAAAGGAATAAAAAAAGTATCTAAATTACTTAAGGCAGGAGAGACCTCAAATTGCAAGTACAAACTTGAGACTTCTTTCATATTATTATAAAATTCAATAAAATTCAGATCAAATAACGAAGCGGCATCCATCACCTCAAACAATTCAAAAATCGGCGATCCCCAAATAAGATTTTCACACTCGACTTGGTTCCCGCTGGCAAACGTAACGAGCCATCTTTTTTCATTAGTCAAATTAGTATCAGTTGGTAATTTTTCGATTTTTGCAATCAACTCAGTACAAACCAACTCATTTAACAAAGCTAAAAAATCCTCACTGGTCCGATAAGGAAATATTTTATCGTAGTCAGGAAGTCCACCATTTTGGGTATAAAAAGATTCGTTAAATAGCAATGGTTCTGATTTATATCTTCCACTAAATTCTCGAAATGCTAAATCCTTATAAAAAACTGACTTCCTTGTTTCCACATTCTCACTTTGTGGAGTAAAGAAGTTATTATAATATGAAATATTGGCTTCTCCCCGCAAAGGAGATGGCCCCCACGGATAAAGGTCATACTTGGTTAAGTGATCTCTTGAAACAAACAACAAATCGTCCCTGTTTTTAGTTTGAAATAACTTGTCCCACAACAAAATAGTATAGGGACCTTTCCCGGTTATTATAGTATTCACATAGATTTTTTCATTCTTGGAAGTTTTATCTTTTTTAAGATGCTTGATTGAGAAAAGACTCATTTTAAATCCTTCGACATTACACTTTGTTCAACTAATAACTTAGCTTAGTTTACTTTAAAAAAACTTCACCTGTTAAGATTTTTTTTATAAAGAATTTATCTAACGACCAATTTATCACCGGCACGAATCATCCGAGACTTGATCACATGCATGTTTGACCTAATTAAGGTGTTGATAGAGATTTTATTTTTTTGTGCTACTGACCATAAGGTATCCCCCTTTCTAACCACATAATACGCGGAAGGGCTTCGAATCAACTCTCCATTTTTTTGGGCATATTTAAGTCGACTTTTATAATTTTTTCGAGCAAGTGCGCTCTTCCTGGGGACTTCATACAAATCTGAGTACATTCTGGAACGCACATTTTGTCCCACGCGAAAGGGTAAAATAATTTCATCATTTTTCGCCAAATAACTTCCCTCGGGGATATTATTCAGTGTTACTAATACATTTTGTGGGATTTTAAATTTTTTAGATATTGACGCCAGCGAAATTTTCTTAGTGTCTATGCGATATATTTGAAACTCGCTAGCCGTATAAATTCGATCCTGCGATTTTTCTTCCCATAAAGCCTTTAAGCCCACGGGAATGCGCAATTTATACTCTCTGGCAGGAGGAGTAAACCATCTCAAAACTTCAGGATTTAATCTTCCAAGTTCCTCAACTTCCATATTAAGATCTTTGGCAATTAAGAATAGATCAGACATTTCAGCCACGGTAATTTCTTCAAAATCAAGCGGTTCATGAAAATCAATATCTTCAAATCCAAAAGATTTTAAATTTTTCCCAATAATCGCCAAGGCCATAATTTTGGGAACGTAGTTTCTGGTTTCGCTCTTTAAATACTTACCCTTTGAAATTTGCCAAAAATTATCGGTTTTATATTTTCTAATAGCTCGAGACATTTTTCCTTCACCAGCATTATAGGCGGCGGCAGCCAATTCCCAGCATTGGAAATCATTGAAAAGTTTCTTTAAATACTCACCTGCAGCGATGGTGGACTTAATGGGATCTCTTCTTTCATCAATATACCAACTGATATCCAATCCGTATTTTTTACCAGTGTAGGGCATGAATTGCCATGGTCCGACTGCTTTCGCCCATGATTTAGCATCGTTTTGAAAACCACTTTCGGCCATAGCTAAAAAAATCAGATCTCTGGGCAATCCATTATCCTCTAATATTTTTCCCATTAATGGGGCGTACCTGCCTGCTCTGGCACCGTATCTTTCAAAAAATCCTCTCCCTTTGTTAAGAAAGTATTTAATCCACATTTTAACCGCAGAGTTATAGACCACGGGTATATCGAAGTAGTAGTTATCTAGCTCAAGATGTTCTGCTCCATAAAGGAAGTAAGTTTTCTTGCCATTGACCACTGGCCCTTCCACTATAGAGCTTCCTAAAATACTGGAACCGTTGTTTTCCAGCTTATCTGCTTGTTCTTGAGTTTTTGAGTCTATTTTTTCAACGATCTTCTTCGTCTTGCTACTCATATCTGAATCACTAGTTCCCATCTGACCGCAGGCTACCAAATTAACTATTAAAAACAAGGAGATAAGGTTAGTCAGGTGAGTACTATGTTTCTTCCATAAAATCATAAAATATGCTCCGTCCTCCAAAGTCGTTTTAGAGGTTTATCGACCATTAGTATAATACATTAATTATTATTATTCTGAAACGTAAACTATCAGCAGTCAAGTTTTTCCCGCTATGCACAACCCTACAATGTATTATTATCTTAGTTAATATGATTCTCCAAAAACAAAATAATCAATGAAAAAAGTTATTTTTTTTATGTTGATTGCCTTCTCTTGGCAATTGTACGCGAAGGTTGATGCCTTTAACTATAATTTCAGCTTGGAAATACTTGAGGATTTTTATCCAGATAAAACTTTGGAATCAATTGAAAAAAAATATAATAAGGGTTCCAGCATCTTAAGTAATGCTGATTATAAAATAAATAAATATTTAATTAACCATCAAAGATACACCTTCCCAGTATTTGTTCAATATTATAAAGAAAAATCAGTGGACTTTTATGTCCGTCTTCCCAGTTATTTTGTCCATGATATATTTCATGCTTCCCTGATCAAGAAGCTCGGAAAACAAGACATTTATTCAAAATACGAGGAAAGTGCTAGTTATACCTGGAAGAATATAAAAGATGCCAAGCACTTCTATCGAGCAGAGTGCACAATCACTTGTTTCCCCATTTTTTATTCTGTCATGACAAATAAGAGTGATCTACCTGGGTACGTGCCTATTTTAAAGCAGATGCTAAATCAGAGTTCTTGGAAGTAGGAATTTTTATTTTATAGGCGTATAGAATAATTCCAACGCTTGCAAGTATCATCAACCAGCAAAGTATTTGTCCCATCGTGGTCGTGCCTCCCAAGTAATATCCCAGCTGCACATCAGGTTCTCTGAAAAACTCTATTACATACCTAAAGAATCCATAGCCTCCCATGAACAGACCTGAAACCACCCCGTAATACTTGGTTTTTTTGGATACAAGTAAGAGAATTAAAAACAAAACCAGTCCTTCAAAAATCGCCTCATATAATTGTGAGGGATGCCGCGGATAGGGGCCACCTCCGCTAAAAATCATTCCCCAGGGGACATCCGTGGCTCTACCGTACAACTCATGATTAATAAAATTACCAATCCGTCCAAAGAAAAGTCCTTGGCTACCACACACAGCTATACAATCAGCAATATGAAAAAAATGTAGCTTCCATTTCTTAGCAAATAAAAACATAGCTGTAATAATTCCAACCAGAGCACCATGAAAACTGAGCCCCCCCTTCCAAATAGCAATCATTTCCATTGGAAAATTAGAATAATGATCCCAGTTATAAAGAAAAACGTAGAACGTGCGTGCTCCAACTAACATACCAATCAAGCACCAGAATAATAAAGAATCCACCTTGTTTTCTGGGATTTTTAAAAAACCACTTTGCGCCAATTTCTTGAGGATATGGCCGCCGATTACGAAGGCGACCACGTACATAAGACCATACCATCTAATCTGCAAAGCGCCTAAATGGAGTATTACCGGATCAATCTGTATTGCATGCATATTTTGTCCCTTAGTATTAAAAAACACACATTATTGTATTTATCTTACTAAAGATAAGCTAAAGGGACAAATCAGTTCTTGGTTTAAAATTGTCTTTGGGATGAATTAACCCTGATATGTTAAGAGAAATAGTTCTAATCATTTGTCTTATAGGTAGGCTCAGTCCATCAGTATCAAAATAGCAGCAATTGACGGCTAAAAAGCTCGCTAATTCGCTTGATGACATTTTAATATTCCTATTTCGAAGTATCCGATCAAGTCGCATTACCACAAAATTAGGCCCTATTTTTTTTACCCCATCCAGCGTATAAACTACATTTTTGTATAGATCAAAAAAAACCGCCTCACCTTTGGCATCTTGTTGGCTCATCACCACTACACCTTCATCTACAGGTACTCCCCAAAATCCTACCACACCTGATGGTGACATGGCCCAAGACAAAAATCGGTTAATTACGGTAACACAAGCTGGCCGGTTGGCACTGACACCAAAATTGCTAAAGCATCCAAGTTCCCACTCTCTGGCTCCTACAGAAAATATCCCTATAGAAATTCCCTTATACCTATAGATCTTATAATTTTTTTTATAGGATATACTTTCAAGGCCATACAAATCACCTTCATTTAAAAAATGAATATTGTGTGCTACGGATGGGGTCGCTTCAGACAGCCTTAAAACTTTAATTTTTGACTTATCCTTAACTGACTCTTCAAATTTTTTAAATTCTTGACTAGTTAATTGTGAAAAACAAATTTCGTTTAGAAAACTTGCCATATCTATTTCAAATTCAGCCAAGGATAACTTTATAAATATTGGAATGTTCAAATCTTTATAGTATTGAAAATATGTGTATTCCTTCTCAATTTTGGAATCCATATCACCTCCATGTCCTAGTATTTTTAAAAATACCTTCCTTCCTCCTACACTTCTCGGAATTTAGTTCAGTAAAATTTAATATTATATCTTTCATCGTCCACCCTATATGCTTGACATATATGTAAAAACCTAATAAAAGTCATAAGTTCATTAAATTTTTGACTAAACTTTGGGACCCAAGAAGCCAGTTTTAGGCTCCCCGTAAGTTTGTCACAGGCAAGGAGTCTTTCATGTATAACATCGTAGAAATTGGAGGTCACCAATACAAAGTGTCGGCTGGTGATCTAATTGACGTTCAAAAGCTTCAAGCAGATGAAGGTTCTAAAGTTGAACTCGACAAAGTTCTTTTTGTAGGTGGTGAAAACACGATTGTAGGTGAACCAACGGTAAAAGGCGCTAAAGTTGTAGCTCATGTCATAAGACACGACAAAAGCAGAAAAGTAATTGTTTCAAAAAGAAGAAAAGGTCGCTGGAAAAGAAAAAATGGCCATCGCCAGCAATATACAGCACTTTTAATTACTGAAGTTCATAATGGTAGTGGCAAAATTATGAAGATTGAATCGGATAACAAGTGGGCCACAAAATATTTAGGCCAAAAGTAGTAGAATAAGGAGTTTTTATGGCACATAAGAAAGCTGGTGGTTCAACAAGTAACGGTAGAGATTCCAACCCTAAGATGAGGGGAGTTAAAAAATACGGCGGAGAACACGTTGTCTCTGGAAATATTATTGTAAGACAATGTGGAACCAAATTTCATCCTGGAAAGGGTGTTGGCATGGGTAAAGATTTTACAATCTTTGCAATCCAAGAAGGACAAGTAAAATTTGGTCATTACAACAAGAAAAGAAAAATCGTTTCTGTTGTAAACGCTTAAAGATTATTTTTATACAAAAAAGGTAAAAAAGGAGCTTCACCTCATAAGTAGAAGTTCCTTTTTTTTTAAAGACAAACATGAGATTTATAGACGAAGTTACGATTACAATTATTTCAGGAAAAGGTGGAAACGGCTGCACCAGTTTTCGCCGGGAAAAATATATTCCTTGGGGTGGCCCAGACGGTGGCGATGGCGGTTATGGCGGAAGCGTCTATTTCGTAGCTGATAAAAATCTGAACACCTTGGCCAGTTTTAGAGGAAAAAAAATTTATAGAGCAGAAGATGGTGAAAGTGGTGCCGGAAGACAAAAACATGGAAGATATGGTGAGGACATTTATATAAAAGTTCCCATTGGAACTCTTATTCGAGATGCAAGTACTGGCGAAACCCTGATTGATTTAAGCACTGACCAACAAGAAGCTTTGTTACTTAAGGGTGGTCGTGGTGGACTTGGAAACATTAATTTTAAAAGCTCCACTAACCAGGCACCTAGATACTCTCAAGAAGGTGATGAAGGTCAGTCGATGGAAGTTGAGTTGGAATTAAAGTTGCTTGCCGACATAGCTCTGGTGGGGCTTCCCAATTCAGGCAAATCCACTCTCATCTCTCGAATTTCTGCGGCAAAGCCTAAAATTGCTGACTATCCTTTCACCACTTTAGAACCTAATCTTGGCGTCGTAGAACTTGATGATCAATCCTTTGTAGTTGCCGATATACCAGGCTTAATTGAAAAAGCATCTGAGGGTAAAGGACTGGGAATCAAATTTTTAAAACATATTGAAAGAACGACCTCATTTGTACACCTAGTAGATTGCTCTTGGTGCCTGGAAGAATTTGAAGCTTTTGAAAGTTATATGACGGTAAAAAATGAATTACTTCAATATAAAAAAGAATTTGAAGAAAAAAAAGAAATTATTTGTCTGACTAAAATCGATGCGATGACCGACGATGAAATATCCAGATTTCAAAAATATTTTGAAGAACAGTTGGATAAAAAAGTCTTACCTATTTCATCTGTTTCGGGACGAAATATCGATCGTTTAAAACAACTAATGTTTAAAACAGTATTAAGTGGAAGGGAATTAAAATGAATTTGAGTTTTGTAGATAAAGAAATTGGTAAAATTATTAAAAATAAAAAATTTCCATATCCTTTAAACATTGCCATGGCTACGGCGTGGTTACTGGGTAACCAAAAAGGCGAAAGTTTAAAAGTATTGGATGTAAACAAAATCAGCTCGCTGGCTGATTATTTTATTATTGCCTCTGCCACCAACACAACTCAAGCTAAATCCATGGCAGATAATATCAGCGTCCAACTTAAAAAGCATGGCTTTTGCGCAAGATCCATTGAAGGCTTAAATGAATCTGACTGGGTATTATTAGATTTTGGTGACATCATTGTCCACGTATTTGTATCATCGGCTAGAGAGGTGTACGACCTTGATGATGTGTGGAAAGAAGCCAAGCGCATAGACATTCCCGTTGATTATTACTATTCAACGCCCGAAGAAGACAAAAAAACCGATGAAGAACAATCGGATAAAAACTATTTCTAATGAAAGAGCTCAACCTCATTGTAGTAGGACAATTAAAAGATCATAACCTACTCGCCTTAGAAGAACATTACTTAAAACAAATCAAGGCTTTCAAATTAAATATTCATGAAATTAAATCCCAAAAAGAAGATGTCACCATTGAAGCCAGTCTGGTTTTAAAAAAAATTGATCAATTAAATCCTAACTCCAAAGGAATGGTTATCTTACTTTCTGAAAAAGGCAAGCAAATGGATAGTGTTTCCTTTTCAAGATGGCTTTATAATCATTTTGAAAAAACCGCTGGATCTCTTTTTTTAATCATAGGTGGATCGACTGGATTTGGAGAAGATCTCCTGTCTAAATCCAACGAAAAAATCTCCCTTTCTATGCTCACCTTTCCTCACAAAATGGCCCGACTTATATTGATTGAACAGCTCTATCGGGCCCAAACGATCAACACTAACCACCCCTATCATAAATAAGCAGTAAACCAATATACATTTTACCAAAATCATTTGAAGATATTGACCTCTTTCTTGCTACATGTTAAAAATACAGTAAATGATTTGGGAGTCCTTATGAATAAATTTTATGTAATATTTCTTGTATTAACTATTGCTGCATTAACTTCGTGCTCAGGAGGAGGAAGTCGGAACAAAGATGATAAAACAGAACGAAACACAGAACTATTAACTGGATCAAGCGAAGAAATTTTTAAACGAGTGGCTGATGCGATTGTTCAACAAAACTTTGCAGAAGTTAAACGCCTTTATGACGAAGTTGCAACGATCAGATTTAGATCCAGTTGCTTTAATCCAAAATTCGCTGATTCGATTTATTATAATCTAACTCTTCCGCAAATTGCCGCAATCTACGCAACAAACACCAATAACACTAATCCCGATACAAGTATTTTCAAATTCATTTTAGAACATACAGGTGATGGGAAATTTATCCATTATAGCTGCAATAACTCAATGTATCCAATCCATATCATCGCAGCGTATGGCCACTATTATGCGATGTCGATTCTTACTAAACATATAAAATACTATTCTGCCCCCTACCCAAATCCAATTCCTGACCAACCGAACCTTCCTCCTTACTTTACAACCAGTCCCTACCTTATTGAACAAATCCCTGATCCTTACGCATTTAAAGGAATCGATGTATATGCCCAACATGACGATGATTTTATAAAAACATCAATAAAAGATTACGAAGCACTAAAAATCAATCTCAATGGAGATTTTATAAAAAGAACACCTCTCTATACCGCCATATATTATAAACGCTATGATATAATTGATCTCTTACTGGACGAAGGAAATATCGGTTGCCCGATAGACTGGGAAATTATGGCAGATGTCGCTGACGATAGAGGTGGTTCTTCTGATCGAATCAAGCAAAAATGTAAAAACTAGAGCGGAATTGACAGAAAGTATTACTTTGTAATACTTTCTTTCTATGAAAGAAAAAAATCACTCCAAAGAAGTCATCACATTCAAAGTCGACTCCGATCTGGCAAAATATATTAAGTCACTCCCAAACAGTTCAGACTTCATTAGAGAGGCTGTTTTACAGGCCATGAAACACACTTGCCCGCTTTGTCGAGGAAAAGGCACTATGACTCAAGATGAGATGAATCATCTGAATACTTTTTTAAAAAGCCATTCCATTAATGAATGTACCAAGTGTAATGCCAACATTATCAAATGCAGGAAATAACATGAAAGTAATTTTATGCCTAATTAACTTTTTTTTAATCTATAACACCTACGCCCAGATCAACGTTATTACCAGCATTGAACCGATTACTTTCGTAGTGGAAGAAATCGGCAAAGATCTTGTGAAAACAACCACCCTTATCGGTCAGGGCAAAGATCCCCACACCTATACACCATCGCCTGAACAAATTAAAAACCTTGGCAGCGCCCAATTTTATTTTGCAGTTGGGGCTCAATTTGAATCGATAATTTTAACTAAAATAAAAAATCAAAAAAAACTAACTATTGTTATGCTGGATCAAAACTTCACTAAAAGAAAGGTGGAATCAGATCAAATGCATGAGCAACAAAGCAATCACCTACATCATGACAACGAACTTGATCCTCATATTTGGTTATCAAAAGATGCTATAAAAAATATGGCCCAAATAATTTCTTCCACTCTTTCAAAGCATGATCCTGGTAATCAGTCGAAATACCAAGCTCATTTAAAAGAATTTTTAAATGAGCTAAGTAAAGCTGTTAATCAGTCTCATCAATTATTAGCCCCGCTTAAAGGAAAAAAAGTTTTTGTTTTCCATCCTGCTTTTGGATATTTTTTGGATGAGTTTAATTTATTGCAAGAATCCATCGAACTCGAAGGCAAATCCCCTTCGCCCAGACATATTGTTAATATTATCAAGCAAGCTAAAGTAGAAAAAACAAAAGTCATTTTTGTTTCACCACAATTTTCGATCAAAGCCGCCCAAACGATTGCAGGAGGGATTAACGGTGAAGTTATTTCCATCAACCCTCTGGAAAAAAACATATTAAAAAATTATCTGAACATGGCTGCTGCCATTAAAAAGGCTTACGAATAAACCAATGAAAAAAAATATTATAGAAGTTGATAAACTAAATTTTGCTTATGAACGTGGACATATGAATGTTCTTGAGCAAGTTTCATTTAGTATTTCAGAAAATGATTTTGTTGGCATTATCGGTCCTAATGGCGGAGGCAAAACTACCTTAGTTAAAATTTTACTTGGTCTTTTGTCACCCCAGTCAGGAAGCGTAAAAATATTTGGAGCAATGCCAGGCAAGAATCCGCACAAAATTGCTTATCTTCCACAACAACTAGTTTTTGACCCTCAGATTCCAATTACGGTGGAGGAAGTGGTTTTGATGGGATGCCTTGGTCACCGCTTTATTGGCCTATACACTAAAAAAGATCATGAAAATGCTAAAAAAGCTATGATCAAAATGAATGTGCTCGAATATCAAAATGCTTTTTTCTCTTCATTATCAGGTGGACAAAAACAAAGAGTTTTAATTGCTAGAGCGCTCACTTGCCACCCGAAAATTTTAATTCTCGACGAACCAAGTGCCGGCATAGATACTCATCATGAACAAATTCTCTTAGAGCTTTTAAAGAATCTCAATGCCGAAATGAGTATCGTTATGGTCTCTCACGAATACCAATTCGTATCCTCCTTGGTTGATTATGTTATATGTATTAACAAGGATTCCCATATCCACTATCCACATGAAATAAATGAAAAAAATTTTCAAGATATTATTTCCAAAAAATATCAGTATGTGGCCCATGACCATGAGGTAAAAAGCAAATGATCCAATATTTTGTTGATATATTTAATCCTGATATGACTTTTCTTATGTATGCCACCTTGATTGGAATTTTTGCTTCCTTGGCTTTTGGCACCATGGGAACCTTTGTCGTAATAAAAAGAGTTAGCTTTATTGCCGGTGCTATTTCCCACTGCATCCTGGGCGGAATTGGTCTTGGAATGTATTTAAATCAAGTTCATCAAGTGACTTGGATGACTCCTCAAATCGGAGCGATTTTAATGGCAGTAGTTTCAGCTTTACTCATCGGTATTTTCACTATCTACTACAAAGAACGCGAAGATACTTTAATTGGGGCCTTATGGGCATTTGGCATGGCCCTTGGCTTAATTCTCATTTATTACACCCCCGGTTACACCGATCCAATGAGTTATCTCTTTGGCAGCATTTTGATGGTGGGATATGAAGATCTGATAACGGTTGTGGTACTTGATGTATTAGTTTTAACCACCACCATTTTATTTTTTAATAAATTTGTTTCCATTTGTTTTGATGAGGAATTTGCGAGGCTTCGAGGAATCAATACCAGATTTTACTACCTGCTCTTACTAATACTCATTGCAATAACGGTAGTCATGCTGATTAATGTGGTGGGTATTGTAATGATTGTTGCCATGCTTACGATTCCTTCCGGAATTGCTAGCGTCATATCCAAAAATATTAAAAGCATGATTATTTATTCCATTATTATTTCACTATTTACCATAATTGCAGGACTTTCTATAAGTTATCAAATTAATGCGCCTTCCGGTCCAGTTATTATTATTTTAAGTAGTATGATTTATTTTATTGCTGTTATATCTTTTAGAAAAAAAATTCTATAGTATAGAAATGATAATTTACTCAACCAGAAGATTAACCAAGTTGTAAAAAAGCATAATTACTGGTAAATTTTGATAAATTTTTTCACTTACATAAATGAATACAAAAAAACCAACTAAAGCCCCTTTTGACACACTTCTTGGTATTGGCCCTAAAGGCCTCAAGGTATATTCATCAAATTATGATAGTATAAAAAAATCAATAAAATCTGATCGTGATTCCTTTAGAAGTTATTTTGATAACATCTGGATGGGATTCAAATGGCAATGTGTGGAGTTAGCTAGAAGATGGATGTATCTTAACACTGGTTACACTTTTGAAGATGTGCCTATGGCCTATGATATTTTCAAACTAAAAGATATTAAAAATCCCCATACCAAAACTTCGGACACATTACCTCTACACTCATTTAAAAATGGCTCCCAAAGGCATCCTGAGCCTGGCTGTTTACTTATTTGGGACGAAGGAGGACAATTCGAAGTTACTGGTCACGTGGCCATTGTCACTGAAGTACTTGATGATAAAATTAGAATTATTGAACAAAATGTAGATGATACCATCTGGGTTGAAAATCAAAATTATTCCAGAGAATTAAAAGCAGTTATTGATCAAGATGGTGGTTATTGGATAAAATGTGAATGTGAAAAAGCCAAAATACTTGGTTGGGTAATTCAGACCCAAGATGCCTCCTATAGCGAAAAACCCTCAAGTATTAATCCCACGTTGTTAAACATAATATTAAGAAGAATTCCTGAAAATAATCAATCGTCTCACTCATGGTTAAACGTCGCCAATGAAGATGAAAATGTTTATGTCAAAGTGATGAATGGACATAAATTAACTAGCTCAGACGAAGATCAGTATAAATTTTTATGTATATCAAAATCGGCAGAACAGGAACTTAAGCGGGTCAGCAATGAATTACACATGATGTTTCTTCGAACGACTGACCATATTATGAGTAATCCTGATTTACTTTCGCATTTTTCAATTCCACCAATTATTTGGCCCAAACTGCAAAAATCATGGAGTAGCCAATACAATCAAATGATTACTGGTAGACTTGATTTTACGATGTCCAATCAGGGTCTTAAAGTTTATGAATATAACGCTGATTCAGCATCTTGCTACATGGAATGCGGTAAAGTTCAACTGAAATGGGCCGATCACTTTGGTTGCGATATTGGAAATGGCACAGGAGAAAGATTACAACCTGACCTGGTTGCCGCTTGGAAAAGAGTAGATGGTAGTCACATAGTCCATTTACTGTATGACGATAACCCCGAAGAAACCTATCATACCCTTTTTATGAAAGAATGTATTGAACTAGCCGGTTTTACCTGCAAAGCAATTTGCGGTGTTGATGCCTTCTCTTTTGATAAAAATGGCAACATAGTGGATGCTGATGGCACTAAAGTTAAAATAATCTGGAAAACGTGGGCCTGGGAAACTGTGCTTGAACAATTGCGAAATGCAAATATCGAAGATTGTGAAAATCTTGATAATTTTCTTGAGCAAAGAAGAACTCCACTTCACTCTCCGAAACTTTTTGATATTCTTCTACATGAAAAAATTCAAATATTCGAGCCTTTCTGGACAATTATTCCCAGCAACAAAGCGGTATTACCCATACTCACTGAACTCTATCCTGATCATCCCAACCTTCTAAAAAGTAGCTTTGATTTTAATGAAGATCTATTTAAAGATAGCTACGTCATTAAACCAATTTCAGGAAGATGTGGAGAAAATATTAAAATCGTTAAAAAAGATGGTGATATTTTATTCAACACTGACGGGCAATTTGATAAGAAAAATTATATTTTTCAGGAATATTTTTCGCTACCCAAAGTAGATGATAAAAACATCCAAATTAGCACCTTTATAGTGTTCCATCACTACGCAGGATCTTGTGCCAGAACAGATCCTTCCCTAATCTTAACCAGCGCCAGTGACATTCTTGCTCTTAGAATCATTGATGACTGGGAGATCTTAGCTGACCACAAGCTGCCATAATATCATGGCCTCGACTTGCTCTTATCATCGTTCGAAGTCTTAACCTGACCAACAGTTGTTTAAATTGTTCCACTTCTGTTTGGGTTGGTCTTATAAATTCTGTTCCTTTATAAGGGTTAAATGGAATAATATTAACAATCGACTTAAGTTCTCTTATAAGCGTAAATAAATGATTGGCATCATCCATTTGATCATTAAAATTTTTTATCAGCAAATACTCAAAAGCCAAATACTGTTTCTTTGCCAGCGGAAAATTTTTTACCACGTCAATAATATCACCAATCGGATATTTTTTATTAATAGGCATTATTTGGCTTCTTTTTTCGTTAATGGCGCTATGAAGAGAAATTGCCAAATTAATCGGAGGTAGTTCCAAAAAGCGTTTTATACCAGGAAGATATCCTGCGGTAGATACCGTTATTTGTCTCGGACCAAGTTTGATTCCATCGGTCTGCATAAAATATATGATACCTTCTTTAATTGCTTCAAAATTATCAAGCGGCTCACCTTGACCCATAAAAACGATATTTGCCGTCGCAATAGTTTTTTTATGTTCCAATAGATAATGCCAAGCACGTAGATACTGATCAATTATTTCCGTGGAAGTTAAACTTCTTTGAAACTGCTGTTTGCCGGTTAAACAAAAAGCACAATTAAAACGACATCCCACCTGAGACGATAAACAAAGCGTATATTTTTTTCGGAAGGGTAACGCCACGGTTTCAACACAGTGGCCATCAGAAAGCCTATAAAGCATCTTCATCGTACCATCAATGGAGTGCTGTACTTTTTCCAGGCTAGACATAATCAATTAAGGGTGAATCCAACTATTATTAATTTTGAAAACAACTTTGCGCAGCTTTTTGTCCAGATTATATCCAACAGTTGGAAGGTGTCCATCTTGAGGGTATAAGAGCGTAAACATTTTATTGGTAATGGGAAAGAAAACCCCCTGATCAGTTTTTTTGTAAAATATAATATCTTTGACCCGGTCTTCTTTTTCTTTAATCAATTTATTAATAGGATGATAGTAAACAAGTTCCTCACCACTAATCATAATTTGCAAATCAATATATTTAAAATGAGATTCATAAAGTCCATCTGTAAAAAGACGAGGGAGATAGGTGGATGTAATCGCCAAAATGTTATCATCCTCTATATGAAATTTTTTATCTTCTATTGGCGGAGTTTTTAAAAAAGATAAGATTTTCTGAGATACTAGACTTGGTAAATGCTTATTTAAGTTATCCAGATGATCGTAAATCATAAACGTCCCGTGTTTAAGAGTAAGAGCATGAGCAATCAGACACCACACTATACTCCTTATATGACCTAGTTTTCAAGATAGACGAATAAAATCGATCATGTTAGTTTCACCTATTATTAAATTAATAGGATATTATGGAAAAGAAAAAAGACAAAAAAGTAAAAAAAACAGTCAAAACCATTGAAAAGAGTAAAGATACAGGCAAAACCGTCTACATTGGAAATCTAAACTATAGACGAGACGAAGAAGGGATCAAGTTTCTTTTTTCCAAATTTGGCAAAGTTAAATCCATTGAAATTATGATTGATCCTGATAGCGAGAAGAAGTTAGGCTATGCTTTTGTCCGCATGTACCGAACTTCTGAGGCTCTTTTGGCCATTAAAGCACTCAATGGAAAAATTGTTGATGGAAGAACTTTAAAAGTCAGTGAGGCAAATGATCGTTTTACTGAAAAAGCACCTCTACCCAAGAAAGAAATCAAACCAGTTGCACCGAAGAAAGCACCAGTTAAAAGAAAGAAAAAAACCGGTAATCTACATAAACTCTTTGAATACCTGAAACAAAAGTAACCTCTCAAATTAAGGATCTTTTTGTGGGACTTAACTTTATTGACCTATTTCTCATCGCAATCGCACTTTCCATGGATGCCTTTTCAGTCTCTATGAGTTGTGGCATCAAACTAAAAAAAAATAATTACCCTAAATTTATAAAAATCTCTCTAGCCTTCGGAACGTTTCAAGCAATCATGCCCCTAATTGGTTACTATTTCTCTAACACCTTTCTAAAAAACTTTTTGGATAGCTACACTAGTATCTTAACCTTTAGTGTCTTTTTTTTACTTGGCTTAAAAACATCCTACGATTATTTTTCAAAAGAAAATACTGAGCAAATAAAATACTGCACATGTGAGGGTTATAAATGCCTAACAACACTTGCAATTGCTACCAGCATTGATGCTTTTTTAATAGGCTCAGTCCTAGGTCTTGCGCACACCAAGCTGGTTTTTCCACTCATACTTATTGGTATTGTAACTATTATGAATTCTTATCTGGGTTGTCTATTAGGAAATAAGGCCATTAGTAGATTAAAACAAAAATCTACTTTAGTAGCCGCATTAATACTTTTTTTACTGGCCTTTAAGTCTCTTTTTTAACTTATTTGAAAAGCGCCTGATATAACTACACCTCTGACATAACCCCTCTACCAACATCCCTTGATTAAATCCCTGCTTTATTAGGTTAGCTCGACTAGTTCTCAAAATATTTTCAAGAGGTTCATATAAACAATTTCCAAGTGACATAACCCCGTCCGTATCTAAACAACAAGGTATGACAGTTCCGTCCGCCAAAATACCAATATGATCAATGAGCCCTTTACATTGTCCAACACTGCCCAAACAAACCCCCTCCTCAGAAGGCCACTCAAAACGTGAGTCAAAATGCAGGTATAATCGATTCCAAATACGTTTAGATTTAATTCCACCAACATCCACTTCCCGCTTAATCATAAGATCAAAATATTTTTCAACTATATTAAAAACTTCTGTATTGTCATCGTTTTTATCCCCTTGGTTCCAAAGTCTTAAATTAAAATACAACTCAGGACGTAAAAGACTCCCTTTCTTGATAAAATCTAGGATCGGCAAAAGATACTCCTTTATTTTTTTATCAGCA
>Ga0156359_119_pt1 | contig 41042 bp, 37 predicted proteins | sample RifOxyA1_FD_108004 | JGI IMG/M metagenome (GOLD analysis project Ga0156359, IMG submission 108004) | Bdellovibrionales bacterium RIFOXYA1_FULL_36_14 | reverse complement strand
ATTGGTGAAAATGGTGCCTTTATTTTTTATATGAAAGATGGCAAACGATGCCGGCTCAATACTCTCCCCGACAATCTCAAAAACGAGAATTTGCTAAATCTCTCCCAGCTGGCAGAAAAAATTAAAGAAGAATTTCCAAGTGCCTCGTGGGCGAGCGATCAAATGTATCGAGAATTTGATCTGGCGATCGATATTTGTGAAGATGTGGCGGCTTGGGATGATAAAGAAGTCGAAAAACTTCTTTCATTATGTAAACTTGAGGGGGCCCATGCCAAATTATCCAGCGTGCATGTTAATGCTTGGTATGGTGATTATGACAAGATGGGCGCTTTTAAATTTTGGTGCGATAATCAAATGCCAGGCAGTAGATTTGAAATCAATTCGTTAGATGAGTGGATTTATATCGGGGACTCTCCCAACGACGAGCCAGCGTTTGATTTTTTTAAAAAAAGTGTTGGGGTTAAAAATATAGAAAAGTATCTGCCTAGTTTAAAAAAACGACCAACCTATATTACTGAACATGAAAGTGGAGAGGGTTTTTTTGAATTGGCCCAAAGATTGATTCATCTTTCTTAAGTTTCAAAATATTGTAATATTTTTTCTCTAACTTCTTTTTCCAGGTCATCAATATTGAGGCTTAATTTATTTTTAATCCAATCCTTGATGTCTTCTGGAAGTGTTCCAATAAAGTGAGAGATCTGGTTTTGATAGGGAATTTTAAGTCCCATGGAGTGGAGCGCATGTCTTGGAAGCTCCACCAGTTCGTGGTCATCAAGAGTTGCTAAATTATCTTTGAAACGTTGGAATAAGGCATATCCTCCTAAATAGAGTTTATCACCAATCAAGGGTAAGCCATGAATCATGGCATGAACCCTTATTTGATGTTGCCTTCCAGTTTGAGGAAAAGCCAGCCCTAAGGCATAACCATTTTCTTTGTGAATGATTTTGAAATAGGTGAGTGCAGTTTTTCCATCAAAAGAATCAGGGTTATAAGCGTTGACGATGACCCGATCTCTACCAGTTCCTGGATTTCCAAGCTTTTCATTGGAGGTGAACTCATCAATATTTTTGAATTGCTCAGTGATTTTTGAGATGAAAAAGTAACATTTTTTTACATTGGATTGTTCAAATTGCTCAGTCATCAAATTGGCAACTTGGGGGTTTTTGGCAAGCAAGAGTACGCCGGAAGTTTCCCTATCCAGTCTATGGATGGAGTGAATGGTCTTTTTGTGGAACTTTTCAAAGTACACCGTAGCACAGTAAAAAATATGCTTACCGGCTGGATGAGTGGACATAAACGGAGGTTTTTCAATCACCAGTAAATCATTATCCTCAAAGATAATTTTAGGGGCCACTTCAATGAGTAACTTTTCTCCCTGCCAATATTCGTCTTCGTGGGAAGACTTGATAATCACTACTTCTACAATTTCTTTGCAAAATAACTTCGTAGAAGATTTTATTTTGCCAGGACGTTTATGGATGAAGATTTCCCCAGAAAGAATCTTTTTTTTAATTTGTTCTCTGGAAAAAGTTTGGAAATATTGCTGGGCAAATTGATCGAGGCGCATTCCTTCTTCGGATTGTTCCACTTCATATAAACTCTTTTGAACATTTTCAGTGTAGGACTTTTCTAATTGGGCCATTTAGTATCTTATTTTATTCTTTTTAATATCTATCTTTAATAATGTTCTTTATTAAAGTCAAGGCTCCATTTTCAGTATAGTGGTATTTGTTTTTCAAGTTATTCAGTGTTTCTTGAATTTGCTTGCGATTGTCTTCACTAAGTGGAGTTTGAATGTCTTTGTTTTGATCTCCTTCCTCGTATTTTTTCTCAGCTTCAAAGTAAACTAAATTTTTTGCCATATTCGAAATAACTTTCTTTTGTTCATTTCGATATGATTGTTTAAGGCTTTCAATTAATTCCGGAAAAACTTCGGAGTACACAATTTCCTTTTTAGGATTATCCAAAGAATAGGCTCCCAATTTGGAAAGTAGATGAGATCGGTATTGTTCAGGATTTTCCTTAAGATCTATATTGGTTTCAAACTCCAACACATAGTAATCATTTATTTCTTCGTGTTTTCCAGTGATCGGGTTATATATTTTTTCGTTTTTAATTTTAGCTTTGATGTTGGTGATATATTTTTTCAAGTAATCTTCGTAGGATCGATCATCCACCAGACCCAGAGCTGATCTTAATTCACGATCGAATATATCGTTGATATGTTTTTCCAGCAGGGTAATGAATCTTTCAGGATTATGAAAGTCGCCTTGAGATGACATATTTAAAAAATCATATTCCGATTTTTTTAAGATGAGGTCGCTTAAACATTCCAACACTTCAACGCCGGTAATTTGTTTATGGTCGCTGGTTAAAGTGTACAGCAATCTTTTAATATCTCGGGGAGAAATACCAAATTTCCCTTCGTAAAGTTCATCATTCATATATTCATTTCTGATTTCTTCAATACTTTGTTTTAAGATACTTTTTGCTTCAGAATCAAACCGATCGGGCAGATTGCTCGGATCACTTAAAAGTAGGGCCTTTTCGAGCGGGTTGAGGCTCATGACTATTTGAGAAAGTTTTTTGTCTTTGTAATTGGCAGCTTGAGAAGATCTAAGCCTGGTCATTACCGAAAAAAGGCATACCAGTGATAGAGTATGCGGTTCTAGAACTGAGCGATCTTTTAATCCTTCAATTTGTTCGGTATATATTTTTTCTTCTTCCTGGTAGTCAAGCAGGTAGGGTACTTTTATAAAATTGAATCTTCCTTTATAGGAGTTATAATCAGGGTGTTGTTTGAAAGCTGAAAAATGAATTTCGTTTGACGTACCCGCAAAAAAGATATCCAGCTCCGTTAATATTCCATTTAGGTTTATATTGGCGGTTTCCATGGTAGTAAGAAGATATTTAAAAGTATCAAGTGGGCGTTTTAACAAGTCAGAAAACTCCAACATTCCACGGTTAGCCAGAATAACTTCTCCTTGCATAGAATACAAGTTCATGGATTGCAAACTAGGAGGGAGTCCTCCGAGTCTTTTGTCCATCGTGATTTGCTGCATACTTGCGTCGACATGAAGTTGAGGCTCAATGGTAACCGAGCCAGAGGAGTATCGTCGACTTATAAAAAAGCGCTCGACTCTTATGTGTCTTAAAACATCGTAGTGATTTCCATTATACTTTTTTAACATGGCATCGTAAATTTCTCGATTTCTTTTAGACAGGTCACCTTTGTAGAGATAGGACCTGCGAAGAGCATCAAGTTTATCAGGATGGTCCTTAAATTTTTCTTCAATTATTTTTTTTCTTAGATTAGTTGGAATTAATAAAAGTGGGTGATCTTTCAGTTCACTATTTAGTATGGCAGCAATATCTTTGTCATCCAAATGGGCAAAGGTATTGAGCTTAGGCCCGGATTTTTGAGAAGTTAAACCCAAAGTTCCCTTGATATAGTTGTCGATGGGAAAAATCCAGCTAAAGGTATAGAGAGCTCCTTCGCTGGTTTTTGAATATTCCTCTGCTCCTTTCATGATTTTACGTAAAATACTGGTTTTAGCTGAACCATTAGGCCCCACCAGCAAAAGAAATTTATTATTAATTCCTTCTTCTTGAAAGTTTATAAGATTTTGATAAATTTCCGCTTCAGGAAGGTGCTGTCCATAAACCGCGGGACTGTCAGCGTGTTCCATTTGAAAAAGAATAAATTGACCATTATCAGATTTGCCAAAAAAGTCCAACGCATCTTTTATATAAATGTAACTTGGTCGTAGCTCCAAGAGGGGGTGTTTTTCAAAGATTTCCATGTATTCTTCGAACCCCATTATGCCATGCTGACCTTGAATGTTTTGGTTTGCTTCTTCGATCCAATTTGTTGCCATGCGCTTGTCTCCGATACATTACAAATTTTAAACTTGGGTATAGTATTATTATAGTTTCATTTGGTGATAGAATACATGGGGATAAATGTTTCAAGGTTACGATTAGATGTTAAAAAAAGTATTAAAATATAAGATTCTTCTGATTGTTATAGTCTTATTGTCGGTTATTATTTTTTCCGTAACTCTCTACCTTATAAAAAGTAAAAACAATGCCGAGCAAATTCGTCAAGGAAAGGACGAAGTTGAAGTTTTGATTAAGGCTTCTAAAAGCTTAAAAAGAATTTGGCAAAGTGGAGATCTTGATTCGCTTTGGAAAAGCCAAGATTTGGATTGTACGGATTTGTTAGGAGATCCTTCTCAAACCAAAGATACATATCTCAGATGTAATCCAGATTTTATTCAATGCTACTTTGAACACCTGGATAAAATCTACCGGCCTCACTTTACGGTTTTGCATAAAAATATTAAACAGAAGGTTTATTTAAATAAATTTAACGACAAAAAATATTATCAATTGCTGACAAAATCTACTTACGTAGGAAAAAACGTTCCCCATTTTGGAATCATGGTGGAGCTTACTTTGCAAAATAATCTAAAAAACCGGCTTAGAATTATATTAAAAGATGTGTGCTCGGATGTTTTGTTACCGCAGAGAATCTATGCTTTTGGGCCAATGCCCAAGGACCATAAAAAAGATTGGAAGTGGGATAATTTCAACCGATCAATCTTTATTGATAAGCATTTGGTATCCAATAGAGATATTAGAGAATGGATTGCGCATGACTCAAATATTAAACTTGCACATTTCAGTGCTGAAAGTATGAAATTATCACAACCGGCTACCACCTTGAAAATTTCTGAAATGAGAAAATATTGTAATTTTCGGGGGAAAGAACTTTTACATGCGCATGTCTTTGACGCTGCTACTTTTTTACCAATGGATATGAGTAATCCTCGCCCAAATGTAATTATAAGAAGTCCTTGGTCATACAGTAGGGTTAGCAAGGAGGGGTATTTATACCAGGCGCAGACGAATGAAAATTATGAAGTTACTAAAACAGATTGTACCTATGCTTTTACCGCTGATTGCCTAAAATATTTTAAATATCAAAACTATAATGATTGGGCCTTAAGCTTTTTAGGGATTTCGGGAAGCCTGGGGGGATATATGGAGGTGTTTGAAAATATTTCCCATCCAGAGCAAAATCTAAAGGCTTCCAGTTTCTATTTTCCGGCATCCTCGTCAGTGCACCGATTGGCAAATAGATCTTATTGGGATGGTGTGGGATTTAATCAAAATAATTTTAAATTCAGTGAAGAAGTAGATGTTAATAGTTTACGCGGACAGGAACTGCAAGTTGCTTTTCGATGTATGAGGCAAAGTGATCATGACTAAAATTGGGTTAATACTATTTTTGCTTATTCTTTCAGCTTGTCTTTCGAAAAACAAGTCCGTCGAAGAGTTCGAATATATATTGTTAAAAGAATTGGTGGGTACTTATGAGATAATTGTGCCGGAACTTAAAAATAAAAAAAGTAATAGTGAAATTGTTGGTGCCCCCATGAGTTGGGTGACGATTCTTAAAGCATCTAAAATGAAATCATCCGTCAGTTCAGTTGAATATATATGTATTGGTTATCGTGTTCCTTACGTAAATGAACATAATAACCAATTAGGTATTTTAAAGTTACATAAGACTTCGAATAATAAATGTCCAGAATATTATACAGATGAGTTGAGTCTTACAGATATCACTTACCTTTATGTTAATCAGACTAAGGGAATTTTGAATTTAAAGCTCATGCTCGCCAGCAAAAATTTAAGTAAAAATATAGAAGTACCTCTTTATAATTTGCTAGAAAACCAAGAGGATGTACTTACTTATGTAACACTTGATAATAAAGATAATCTGCTGCCTTTGGAAAAGCGAATTAAACGTCAAGGCCCTCAACCGGGCGAGAAATGTTTTGATATCAATTCTAAATGTGAAGTGATTAAACCCAACGTTTGTGATGAATGTGCATTTGGTTCATTGGAAGTTGCAGGTAGCAGCTGTCCGGAGGGCGGAATTAAGTTTTGCCAACCGATTTTTTGTGGGGGAAAAAATATGCCTGCATGTCTGCGCTTTAAAAAAATAAAGAATGAAGATCTTTGCTATCAAGATAGCCCCGCAGGTTTTTGCGAAGCAGGGCTTAATACTTATTGCGGCAATGATGGATATCTGGTCTGCTTATAACACGTGATTAAGTTTAGACAGTTTTTTATAGGCGCCGGAGAGATGCTTTAAGATATCGTCATAATCATGAGGGCTTGAGTCGTGATTCAAACTGATGCGAATGACTCCTCTTCCAATAACATCGTTGATTCCCATGCTTTTTAAAATCTTCGAGGTACTCATTTCATTATCCGAGCATGCGGAAGAGGTTGAGACAAAAATATTTTGTGACTCCAATTCAATTTGAATGGCCTGTCCATGCAAGCCAGGATAGGAGATATAGGTGGTACCAGGTAGACGAGGGGAATTTTCTCCAATAATAACGACGGTAGGAAATAGTTCTTTAATTTTTTTCTCGAAAGCAATCTTTTGCTCATTGATAGCGCTATAGTTTTCAAGTTTTTTCGAAAGTTCGTTAATGGCCACGGCAAAGGTTTCAATTCCGATATAGTTTTGGGTGCCACCACGAAGTCCGTTTTCTTGTCCACCTCCAATTAAAAGTGGTGAAAGGGTAGCAGGATCTTTGGCAACCAATAAACCAATCCCAGTCAGTGCTCCGATTTTGTGTCCCGATAATACGGCATAATCAATATTGGAGGCGGAAAAATCAAATGGAATTTTTCCGATATACTGAGTGGTATCACACAAAAATGGAATTTTAGCTTCGTTGAGCAGAGCGGCAATTTTTTCGATAGGCTGAATAACTCCGGTTTCGTTATTGGCGGCCATAATGGACACTAGAGCAATATCGTTTTTGTAACTGATTACAACATTTTTTAAGTTATCATAATCAATGACCCCATCTTGATTAACTGGAATGGTAATCAAATTAAAATGCATTTTTTCTTGAAAAAATTTGGCAACATTACTGACACAGGGATGCTCAATAGCAGAGATGATTATTGTTCTTTTAAAAGAATCGGAGGTAAGCAGTGAGTGAAAAACTGTAGTTACCCCTTCCGTTGAACCAGAATTAAAAATGATTTGTTCGGGGCCAGCGTTTAAATTTTGCGCACAAATATTTCTGGAGTTTGTAAGACCGCTCATAATTGTTCGTCCCAACTTATGAATGGCATTGGGGTTGGCAAAGGGACCATTTTTAATTCGCTCTAATAAATATTCTTTGACTTCTTTACTCAAAATTGAACTACCTGCATAATCAGCATAAATCGTCACTAGTTACTCCTTTGAAATTTCTAACATAGTGTTAATTGCTTTAAGAGCATCTTTTTTAATTTCATCAGTCACCTGAATTACATTTATGGGTTTGCCATTTTCAATACATCTCATACTGTGCAGTAACCAACGAGGTCTGACCCTATACATGGTAGTGCATAAACACTGAAACGGTGATAAAGAAATAATATGTTTATCAGGATGCGCTTTTGCCAGCCTATTGATCAAATTAATTTCAGTACCAATTGCCCACGAAGTCCCGGAAGGGGCTTTTTCGATGGTATTTATGATGTATGAAGTGGATCCATTAAAGTCGGAAGCCTGTACAACTTCAAAAGTACATTCTGGGTGAACGATGACTTTAGTTTCAGGATTATTTTTTTTAACTAAATCAACTTGTTCTTTAGTAAAACCTTTATGTACACTACAATAACCGTACCACAATATTACTTTGGCTTTTTCCACCTCTTTGGGAGTTAAACCGCCAAAAAGTTTTTTGGGGTCATAAACCACCATATCATCCAGGCTTATACCCAGTTCGTAACAAGAATTTCTTCCAAGATGTTGATCTGGGAAAAACAAAAGCTTTTCTCCTTGGGAAAGTCCCCAGGTGATGACTTTTTTGGCGTTGGAAGAGGTACATATACTGCCTCCGTGTTTACCCACAAAGGCTTTAAGATCGGCAGCACAATTTACGTAAGTGATTGGAACAATTTTTTGTTTTGTGACTTCAGTTAAATAATGCCAACATCTTTCAATGTCCGCTCGGTTGGCCATATCTGCCATGGAACAGCCAGCGTTCAAATCAGGTAAAATAACTTGTTGATTTGCACTGGTTAGCATATCCGCTGTTTCGGCCATAAAATGAACACCACAAAAGACAATATATGGTTTATTAATCTGGCTAACTTTTTGCGCTAGTCCTAAGGAATCACCGGTCATATCGGCAAAAGAAATTATGTCGTCTTGCTGGTAATGATGCCCCAAAATGATCACTTCATGCTGGAGTTTTTCCTTTAACAATTTTAGTTCGGTTAAAACCTCTTCGTCCGATAACTCATCTTCCGTGATCACTGGCGAATGGTCGGGACTTGATTTCATTAAATTGATCATAACTGCTCCATTTACGAGTTAATTTTGTATCAGAGACCGAGAACCTCTGTAAATATTTTTACCTTTGCGATTGTCGTTGATATTTAGTCGAATTTTTTGACGGACAGTTACAAATAATAATAAAATTTTAATATTACAGACCTTTTAAGGAGTGGCGCATGAAAATTATCACAGTGGCGAATAATAAGGGTGGAGTTGGTAAGACGATGCAGTGTTACCAATTGGCCTGTCATTTGGCCCATAAAGGTCATAAAGTATTGGCTATAGATTTGGACTCTCAAGCTAATTTAAGTTCCACTTTCTGTGTTCAAATAGAAAGAACCTTAATTCCCGAGTGGTTAATCGGAGATGTTGCTTTTGAAGATATATTGGTTCCTTCTCAAGGTAAGGGAAGTTTGCACCAAAATATTAGCTTGATCCCTGCTAGCCGCCATCTGGCTAACCTCTCTAAACTTTTGATCATGTCAGAAGGAGAGATAAGAAAAAATGCCGGCAGAAAAGAGCGACTTTTAAAAAAACGGCTGGATTTAGAAATTGTTAGAGCAAAATTTGAATATATAGTTATTGATACACCTCCGATGCTGGGGGATGAGTTGATTATGTCTTTGGTTGCTTCCAACCGTATTTTAATTCCAACCCAGGCACAAGATTACTCAATAGATGGTCTGGAAGAGCTGATGGATACTTTTGAAATTATCAAAGAAACTGAAAACCCAGATCTTGAATTTGCGATCATTCCTTCAATGGTGAACCCTAGAAGAAAAATTGAAAAACAAAGAATGGAAGAGCTTTCTCAGATGTTTAAAATCACTCCTGCGGTGAGGAATCTGGTGCAAATGCAAGAATCCATATCTACCAAAAAACCAATATGTGCGATGGGGAAAAAGAGCAATGGGCATCAAGATTACGAAGCCCTATGGACTTACTTGGAACTTTAATAAAGAAAAAAAATTAACTCAAGGATTGGAGAAACTAGATGGTTAAGGAATTTGCCCCCCGTATTTCAAAAAATAATCGAGAAACCATAAATTTGGCCCAAAAGCTGGGATATGATTTCAAATACGCTGATGAGCGACTTTTAAAGGGAGCTAATCTCGATGAAATTAACCTTGCTGATGTTGTGGTTAAAGACCAGGTAAGAACCAAATTTAACGATGATTCTATAAAAGAACTGGCTCAAAATATCCAGGTTAATGGGTTGATCCAGCCATTAGTGGTTCATAAAAACTTAGGCAAATATGTTTTGATTTGTGGTGAACGTCGCTATAGGGCCATGGTGCTGATTGGTAAAAAGACTGCCCCCTGTTTTGTCTTGAGCGGAAAAACCCAAGAAGAGCTGATGGCCATTCAGTTTTCCGAAAATTCTTCCAGAGAGGCCCTTCACTACATTGATCGGGCAAATGGTATTTTAAATTATCACAATGCTACAGGTGCCAGTGAGCGAAAAATTCAAGATGCGCTTGGTATTTCTAAATCGGAAGTGCATCGAAGTCTTTTGATAGGGAAACTTCCCGAAGAAATTAAAGATGCCGCTAAAGTTTTTGATATTGAAAAATATGTTTTAGTCGAATTTGATGAATTAAAAGAAAATCACATAAAAGAAGAAATTAAGGCGCGGATTATTTCAGGTAATATCACCAAGAGGCTTCACTTAAGTAAGATTGTAAAAAGTTTTGAAGGTAGCTTTGCTTTCAAAAAAGAAAGCATTAAGGCTTCACTAGGTAAGCCAAGCTCTAAAAAAATGGATAATAAGCCTAAAATTCAAGGTCAGAATTGCCAAAATGAGCTTTCTCTTTGACCAATAATTGTTTGATATTAAAGAATTGAACATTTTCAATCAAGACAAGTCAGTTTGATTTTGAGAGTATTGCATGCAGTTTTAATCATAGCTGGAGTTAAGAAATGTCAAAGATAGTTGAACCAAGGACTGGTTTCCCATTATTGATTGTTGGAGAGGATGATCAAGTAACCGACATTGAATATCTCATGACAGAGTTATATCATAGAAACGATTTAATCTCATTGGCCCTGCAGGTTAGCAGTGCATACTTAATAAAGAATAAGCAAATTCAAAATATAATCAATAAATACGGCTTAGAACTAGATGAAGAAGAGCTTCAATATCAGAAAGATATATCGGGCATTGATTTTGATAAAATTCTTCTCGATTCAAGCATAACATTCAGGAACTTTGAACAAGTTGGATATGAACCATTTTTAGAAGTATCCCAAAACACATCTGAAATTAAAAGGTTAAATACACTTGCAGCATTTAAATACCTGCAAAAAGAAGATTTTAATGCAAAATTGTGGGAAGTTGCATATGTCGGAACTCAATTATGTGGAATGGTTTTAGGCCAAGTTTATGCTGAAAAAAAACTCGGTACAATCCAATACATTGCAGTTTGTGACAAGTTCAAAGGGAAAAAGTTAGGAAAAAAACTCTTTGCAAAAGCATTGAGTAATTTAAAAAATTGCGGTGATGAAATCTATCGCGATGGTACTGAGCCAACTAATCATCCTATGCTTGGCTTATTCGAGTGGTTAGATTGTGAATTGATTTCACACAATATGATTTTTGTAGGAAATGGCCTTAAATCTTGATTTTAATTACTCCATTTTGGCAATAAACAGTATTTCATAAACCTACTTTGTTCAAAAATTAACATAAAGATAATTATTATTCATAGATTTTAAATGTTTAATAAATCTGATGCTTAACAGATTTTGCATTCATAAGGTTTTACTGAAATTGGGAGATAAAAATGAATGCGCAAATTCATAAAATTGAAAAAATGATTTATTTAATCAGAGAACAAAAAGTAATGTTGGATATGGATTTGGCTGAATTATATCAAGTTGAAACAAAAAAACTTAATCAGACTGTGAAAAGAAATATTAAAAGATTTCCTTTCGACTTTATGTTTCAACTGTCAAATCAAGAGTTTAAAAACTTGAAGTCACAAATTGTGACTTCAAGTTTACATGGAGGCCGAAGAAAACTACCAACCGCATTTACCGAAAATGGAATTGCCATGCTTTCAGTAATATTAAATTCTGATAGGGCGATATTTATAAATATTGCCATTATGAGAATATTTACTAAGCTTAGAAGTTTTTTAATGTTAGAAAAAGATATTTCGACTCGAATGGATAAGCTTGAACAGGGGACAAATAAAATGTTTAAAATTGTCTTTTAAAGACTCGATGATATCGATGAAAGAATTACCCCCAAACTTGCAGAGAATAGAAAAAAAATTGGATTGAAAAATTAAGTTCCCTATATAAAATAATTCAGTTCCATAAACCAAAATGTTCATATGTTCGATGTGACAATTTTTATTACGAATTTCCCAGCGCAATGTTATAAACGTGGATACTGTGCCACCTATAAATCTTAGTCATTTTTAAACATCCATTTTTCTCAAAAATTAATTCACATAGAAGATTTTGAATAATTCAACAAAAAATAATTCTTTGTATTATTTATCAATAACGAAATATCAAGTTTCATCCTAACCAAGATGCAAGTCAAGTTGTCACCGACTGAAATTAGAAGCTTCTGATGAAAAAAAATATCTTACCGACGTTGCTGACGCCGAAACACTCCTGCGCTTAATCCAATCAGTTCCAAGTCCAAAGGCCGAGCCTATCAAATTATGGCTTGCCAAAGTTGGATATGAACGTATGCAAGATATTGCTGATCCTTCCCGTTCAGTAGATTGAGCTAGAGAATTTTGGCAAACGCATGGACGAAGTGAGAAGTGGATACAACAGCGCATGATGGGACAATTTATAAAAACAAATTTTTAAAAGTATTAATGAGCCATGATTATTTTTAAAGTATTTATTGCCGAGCAAGATCATTGACCAAGTTAAACTTATTATGTCTCCCCTCTTTTTTAAAACTCAGCTTTATTTAAGAGTGAATTTCGCTAAAACTGATATTGTAAATATCTTAATTACTGCCTAAAAAAACTTGATAACCAAACGGTAGTGTGATACACTACCATGCAAGAAGGAGAAATAATTTGGCAAAGTTTAAATTTGTATATTGGCTTTTGGAATATTTACAGTCCCAGGCTGAATTCCTTTTTGAATGGGATGAAGGAAATATGTTTAAAAGCGAAGATAAACATGGTGTAACTTTAGAAATGGTTGAATCATGTTTTCTTGATAACAATCTTATCGCCTTGGGGGAACAATATCACCCTAGTACTTCTGAAGATAGATATGGAATGATTGGAAAAACAAATACGGAAGAAATTCTTTTTGCATGTTTTACAATTAGGAATGGAAAAATTCGTCCAATCAGCGCTAGATTAGCCAATAAAAAAGAGAGGAGTATTTATGAAGAAATATGCTAAATCAAAAAGTGAATATGATAAGGTTGAGTTTGATGAAGCTGCAATAAGAAAGCATAGGAAAGTGGGTAGAAAAACGCCCACAAGTGTTTCTCTGCCTCCTGAAGTTGTAGACGAATTAAAGAAATTGGCAGAAAAAAAGGGAATTCCTTATCAGGTGCTTATGAGAAGTTTTATCATTGAAGGACTAGATAAAATGAAAAAAGCTTCATAGCTTTTATATAAAAGAAGCACTTGAGTTTGACCATAAAATATCTGTGGTGGAGCATTACTACTTGATTTAATTTTTACTCATTATCCAAAACCAGGCCATGTGGTGGGATTTATTGTCGGTTATTTAATTGCACTACTATTAGTACCCAAACAACATAAAACCTCTACAGATCATTTAAATTGATTTTTTTCTTATTTTATTTATAAATGGTTTACAATTTTGAGGAAAATCCGTGCAACGCTTGCAGTTGTTTGCGAGTGTTAATATTGCTATCTTATTGAAAATATTGGCGAAATATTTGATGTATCACCTAAAAGGTTAAAAGTACGTCATTGTTAAGTTTAATCCAGGGCATTGGCATTCCCATTGCATCATAATCTATAGAAGGTAACCCCCCTGTAGTAATTAAAAGGACTTAGTTTACGGGATAGTGGAAAAAGGCTATTGGTTTGTATGAGATATAGACATTTTGTCACTACATTAATGTTTTTCAGTATGGCTTCCATAGCCTTGATAGCTTTTGGTAATGACGATTTAGTAGGTAGGTCACCCGCCAATTTTATTCCCGATGATGATATGGAGATTACCCCCTTTGAGCAGACTCTGTGGATCGATAGTGCCATGAAAGAGGACGATGCGGGAGTACTTCGAAGCATGAAAGACGAAGTGATCAAATGGCAGGACAAAAGGGAATATGCTCATAATTGGAATTTGGAATCAACGGGTTTATATTTTTACCCTGCTCACGCTGAGCGAACTAGATACGTTGAAAAAAACCTGCTTAGTTATTTTGACAAGCGGCTTTCTGGGGAAGTTAAAAATGCCGACAAGGGATCAGCGCTTTATAACGTTGGACAGGCGCAAAAAGCACTTAAACCAAGTGCCGAAGTGGGAGTTTTTTCAAAGGTCAAACTTAAATTTAAGGCCCAGATTATTCTAAGACAAGCCAGATTGCATGTGGAAAACCCTTGGGTGCAATACTATATTTTCTCCAACTTAAATGGTGATTTAAGAATGCATATGCAAAAGGAATTTAATACCTTTGGTATGTATGCCAACTTGGATTATGATGTTGATGATAAGTATTGGGAAGCCTCGGTTAGTAAAAAAATCTATGAAAATATATATGGGACTGTACTTAGTCATCAAACTCCTCATCAAATGTTGTTATCCAAAAGAGCTGACAAGATAATTAAAATTAATTATTTCAGAAGTTTTTAAAATCAACTAACATATAGACATGAGACTTTGGGGTATTGTTTTTATCTTTGCGTTGCTAATCTTTTCCATACATGGAAGTGTTGTTAGTTTCGATATAACCAGTTCAAAAGTTCTGGAGTTTTCCTATACTACTGTATGTAAGGAGCAGGGTATAACTCATCCAATTATTATAGAGGAAAAAGGACCGGTGTTATTGGATTGTATGGGAAGCGAAGTGAATGTTGGTGAATTTTGTCAAAAAAAATTTGCAGATGATAAAAGATTTTTAAGAGGCGTTGTTTTGTCAAAAGAAAAAAAAGTATTATGTCAATTTGGTAATGAGGCTGTTTTAAAATTAAACTGTGATAAAGAGAAGGAAAAGATATTTTGCCAAGATTCCAGGCAAGGTTGTTTGCAACTTAAAAACTTATATGCATTTAATCTTGAGTTGGTTCACCATTCCCTAGTGGAAGAGGTTTTTAATAAAAAAAATATTAGTTGTTATTATCAGATGAAGTTATCAGACGACGAGATAATAAAATTAAACAAGGATTCCAGTGATTAAAAATGTAAGTGCCGTTTTGATGAATGGCAAAGATGATGTGGTAGTCTTTCATAGAAAAAACACCGAAATGATCAATCAAAATTGGTGTTTGCCGTATTGGAGTTATGATTCATCTTGTTCCTTATCACCTAAGGAATTTTTAGAAGAAAAACTGCGAAACGACTTTAAAATAAAAGATTTTAAAATTATCACCGCAAAAGAAATTGAACATACTCTTTTTGTGGTTTTTAAAATTAAAAATTTGCAAGTATCGTGTGTAAATGATCATTATGATCAATCGGAAATTAGACCTTGGGAGATTGTTCGAGATTATACAGATGATAACTTTTTTCAAGTTTATAATAAACTTTTTGTAAAAATAAAAAAACATCTGGAATCTCCCTACAAAAGATATTTTCGGATTACCCTAAAGTTTGTAGCTGCCTTGATTTTAATCTTGTTACCATTTGCCGTATTGTGGAAATTCTTTAAACCTAACTGATCAATTTTTTAATGATTCTTTTTTGCTACCTTAAATTTTAAGTAGTTAACTTTATGATTTTCCCTGCTGCTTTTCATAGGAGATTGAAAGGAGTGGAAGATGGACGCAAGAATTTCTGCCTATTATCCGTGTATTAATAATGTTAGAGCAGTTCCGGTTTTTGGTTACGCAACCAGGGGGATACCAGGTCTTGAGATTATTGGACTTGGGAAATATGGGAAAAATATTAAAGAAAAATTCATATATATTGCCCGAAAAGAAAAAATTAAAATTCCGCTGAAAAGATATGTGGTTTGTGTTGAAGGTGACTTGGAGGATATTGAACATATCCTTTTAAATAATCGATGGTTTGAACTCCCCATCTTGATTATTTATTGGTCAATGGCAGAACTGCTTTCGATCAAGAAACTTGATAATTGTTTATGTGCAGGTAAAATAGATATCACTGGGAAAATTATAAATGCCGACTATTCTTATAGAGCACATATATTATTGGATGATGACAATTCTTATAAGTTGATAGCTCCTCAAAACGAATGTTTAGAGGGAGATCTTCCGGTTATTCCGCTAGAGGCGATTTTGAAAAATACAAAGTATTTAAAAATTTAAGTATATACTAGATAGTGATTTCTTCTACGGCTTGCCACAAAGTTGAGCTGATATCAACACCCTTTTTTTCGCTAACGGCTAATTTGATTGGTGTAAGTGTAAAGTGTTGGTTCCAATATCCGATGATACAGTTGGTTTTTCCACTCATGGCGGCGTGAACGGCATTATTTCCAAGCCGTAAGCAAAAAGAGGAATCGTTTGCATTGGCCGGTTTGGCCCTGATCATGTAACTGGGATCAATATATCTAATGGTATGACGTACGCCAGTTTTTTTTAGTCTAACGGGTATTTCATCTTTTAAAAAAAGGCCGATATCTTGAAGTTTTAAATTTCCCGAGGCATCGAACTCTTGTTTTTTATTTTGGTAAAGCACATCTTGGCCTACTCCTTCCGCTACAACGATTACTACATGGTCTTTACCATCTTCAAAGCGCTTTTTAATTTTTTCGCAAAGATTATCCAAATCTAGTGGTATCTCTGGAATCAAACAAATGTTGGCATTGCCTGAAGCTAGAGTGGCATGGGCCGCAATGGCTCCTGAATGGCGTCCCATCAGTTTGACCAAACCTATACCGTTGTCAGCTCCCTTGGCTTCGGTGTGAGCATCATTAATTGCTACCACCGCCTCTTCGACTGCGGTATAGAAGCCAAAGGTTCGATAAATAAAAGATAAATCATTGTCGATGGTTTTAGGAATACCAATTACGGAAATATCCAGTTTTCGTCTTTTGATTTCTTCGTAAATGGCCATTGCACCTTTTTGCGTTCCATCACCTCCGACGGTAAACAGCACGGAGATATTAAATTTTACCAAGGTATCCACCATGTCTTTAATATCCTGCGAACCTCTCGAAGAAGAAAGGATAGTGCCACCTTGTTCGTGTATGAAATCAACCATTGAAGGCGTGAGGGTGACTGTATGTTTATGAAATTTTGAGGTTAGACCTTGATAGCCAAATCTGAAACCATAGACATTTTTCACTTTGTAAGTGGAAAGCCCACTTAGGGTTATGGCACGAATGACTGCATTGAGCCCCGGACACAAACCACCGCACGTTACAATACCTAAATTGGTTTCCTCTGGATTAAAATGTAACATGGTCGCAGGAGCGGGACGTTCAAATGTAACTTGCTCACTCGCGGTTAATGGTTCACTAAAGATCATGTTATTATATAAAACTTTAGAGACCAGGCGTTCATGTGAGCATTTATCCTTGGAAATAGTGGTGGGATATTTATTTTCACCCGGCAAATTTTCGATATTAAAGTCCTGCTGATTAAAATTTTTATAGACCATATTTTTTCCTTATTATTTGAAAATACTTTTGCCTGAAAAGTTAGTCGGGCATTCTAGGTTAAGGGTATAAAGAATAGTTGGGGCAATGTCTTTAAGGGCCAGTTCTCCTTCACGAATTTCTACTTTTTGATTTTTAAACATTTTATTAAAAAATACAAATGGAACCAAGGATCCGGTGTGTGAAGTATGGGGTGAGCCGTCTTCGTAAATCATTTGATCAGAGTTACCATGATCTGCAGTTAGTAGCATGGTAATGTTATTTTTAAGGCATCTATCCATCAGTTTACCGACACAAGTATCAACGGTCTCCACGGCTTTGATGGTAGCTGCAAAGTTTCCTGTATGCCCGACCATATCACAATTGGCAAAGTTGACGAGAAAGAAATCGATGGTCGAGTCATCTAATTTTTCAAGGAGTGTATGGCATACTTCGTAAGCACTCATTTCTGGTTTTAGATCATAGGTCGCCACTTCTTTGGGGGATGGAATGAGGATTCGTTCTTCATTTTTAAAAGGCTCCTTTCTACCTCCATTAAAAAAGAAAGTAACGTGAGCAAATTTTTCAGTTTCCGCAATTCTAAATTGTTTTTTTCCCTTATCTGAAAGGTATTCGCCAAGTCCATTAGGTAAGACCTCTTTATCAAATAAAATCGGTAGGTCAACTTCTCCTTGAACGTAGGGGGACATGCACAGGTAATAAGCCGGTCTTATGGGAGTTTTAAAATAATTAAATTTAGAATCAGTAAAGGCCAAGGTCAGCTGAATCGCCCGATCCGGTCTAAAGTTTATGAAAAAAACGCAGTCGTCTTTTTCAATCTTTCCTTCTTTTTTAAATAAAATGGGAGTGATGAATTCATCGTAAATTTCTTTTTTATATTCGCTTAAAATATACTCTTCAGGAGCGATATCCAGCGTATGACCCTCTCCAATAAATAATTGGTAGGCACGCTGGGTTTTTTCCCAGCGACGATCTCGATCCATGCCAATAGATCTGCCTTGCATGGATGCAAAAACAAATCCCTTGGAATGCAGTAAATATTTTACATATGTGACCCCACTATCTCTAGCAGTATCTCGGCCATCCATAAAAGCATGAAAATAAATTTTTAAATCACGTTCAGCACTTAAAATTTCGATTATTTTTTTGATATGTTCTATATGAGAGTGCACGCCACCATCAGAAAGAAGCCCCATAAGATGAATTCTCTTGCTTCCTTTTTTGGCGGTATTAATTAGTTCTCGCATTTTCTCCATATCTTTAAGTTCGTTTTTTTCGATAGCCTGATTAATCTTTACAAAATCTTGAGTAACCGGTCTACCTGCACCAATATTTAGATGTCCTACTTCAGAGTTGCCGATTACACCTTTGGGAAGACCGACCATTGTTCCGGAAGCGTTAATTTCGGTGTAAGGATAGTTTTTAAAAAGCTTATCTAAATTGGGAGTATGGGCGTGCTTGATGGCATTTTTATTATCTTCGGGGTTAATGCCAAAACCATCTAAAATGACTAACATGACTTTGGTGCTTTTGCCCTTTATGGTTTCCATGGTGATTCCTTTGCGAGAAGCTGCTTATATTTTATTATACTTTGATTAGATAGTGGAAAATTTATTAAATAGAGTAGGATAGCCCTCCATAAATTTTCCATTTGTTGTAAACATCCAGAGCTTTCTCGTCAGATATTATATACATCAAACTAGAGTCAAAATATAGATTTTTGAATTTTTCAAGTTGTCTACTTAAAGTTAAGTCGAGACTGAAAGTGGTATATGATAGTTGATCATCTTTGTTCATATTTTTAAGGTATTCTAGTGTGAATAAAATAGTAGTTCTTTCAAAATTTGAAAAAAGATTAGTGGCAGAAAGTTGCATTTGAGCGGAATTCCCACTACCAGTTTCTTCTCCCACTGTGCTTAGGGTAATAGAGTAAACTGGGGCAAAATATTTTGATAATTCAAATGAGCGGTAGCTCAAAGATATCCCTAATTCGGTGGTGCTATTTTGGGTAGTGGAGTAATTCACAAACGAAATAGGCAATCCCCACACCATTTGGCCCATATTATGTTCACCTGTTAAATTATAGGCGTATTTGGGTGTAATTGTGTGTTTGGTTTTTTCTTCAGCAAATCCAGAATTATTATCAAGCTTTATAAATGTTTTTAAATATTGATATTTTATTTTGTAAAGCGATTGTGCATAAGTATCAAAATTAAATTCCATACTACTGGAAAATTCCCTGGTGTCGTAAGAAGATAATAAGTTTTCTAGGTTCAAATCTTCTTTCCCCTGCAAGGTAAATAAGTAGGAATAGTTATGATATCTTTTAGATGCGTAGAGAAAATTCAAATTTTTTCTCCACATAAAAGCGTGTTTTTGAACTAATCTTTCTTCATTTTCCGTAAAATTTTCTTTTTCTTCTGCTGTAAGATTATGGACGTTAGTATCTAAAATACCCATAAGCGATGCACCCAAGGACCAGGTTTCGACATGCATTGCCTCAAGGTAACTATTGGCATATTCTTTTAAAGAGCTACTGTTTGACCGGTTTTGATGTAGGTCACGCAAATAGACACTGGCTTTTTGATAATTTCCAGCTTTTTGGAGAGTATCAGCAATTAATAAATTAATTCGCCCTTCTTCCTCTGGATCAGCATAGGGATTTTCGCTGGATAATTTTTTAAAGTCTTTGAAATTTTGGTAAGCTACTTCATAATTTTGCTGATCTCGTTCGATGATTGCCAGGTAGTAGGCGGTTACCCGGGAGTTATATTTATACCAGTTGCAGATAAAGAAATATTTTTTTGCCTGTCTAATTAAACTGTTTTGATAAGAGTCAGAGAATTTTTTAAGTGTAAAGAGACGATACCAGATAATTCCAATTTTGAGATAGGTTTCAAGAATGGCCATTTTCGGTCTTTCATTTTGTGATAATATATCAGCAACTTGATTCAAGCTGACTAATTGTAACAGTTCCGGGACATGTTTTTTTTTTATTATAAAATAATAGGCTCGTAAGGCCTTATCGGGATAATTAAGCTGGGCGTAGATATCACCCAGCAGAAGATATGTCTCTAGGTGAAACGCATTCAAACTTATGTTTTCTTCCAAAATAGCAAGGGCCTTTTGATATTTTTCTTCTTTGTAGGCAATGCGGGCATACTCCATTTTTAGGGTTTGTCCTTCCGTAGAGTCGGGAAGAGGTGAGTTGCAATTAATTTCAGTATTCCAAATCAGCGATACCAGAAATATTAGTATTAAGAATTTATTTTTATACATTCTTGATTTTGACCTTTTTACTTTACTACTAATGTAACAAATATTTTTACTTTTGTTGTTAAAAAAAGAGCTATTGTCTTAAGACTTATATCTAAATCCCGAAATGATTTTATAGATATACCCTGGATTAAATGACTATTTTGATCAGGCTTTTTAGGGTTACATTCATGAAGTTATTTTGGTGTTTACTATTATTTATTATGCTGTCAATTTCCATCTCGGGAAATAGTGATGATGTACTTGATTTCAAGGATGATTACGTTGGCATTTATTCGAGCGTGAAAGGACAGCCTATTCGATATAATCCAAGAAAAGAGTTGATAGAATATGTGACCGAGGGAATGCGCATCTATCTTGATGATGAAATTAATACTACTGAAGATCAGTCAATAACGGGCATCTTAAGCAATCATGCATATTTTTTTCTAGGCGAGCAAACTCATTTTAAATTGGAAAAAAAAGCTGGACTGGGCGCTTTTATGCCAGTTATGAAGCATGGAATGTTAAGACTTTTTATTCCTAATCAAAAAGATGATTTTCAGATGCAAATTGGTGAGACCCAAGTGATAAGCAAAGGGGGAACACTAGTGGCAGATTTATACCACAACTTTGCTAAAAATGAAGTGTTGAACATTGCTCCACTTAGAAATTCTGTTGAGCTTAAATCAAAAATAAATGGAAAACATAATATTGGAGTTGGTGAATTGTTGATTATAGATGAGGCGCGTTTCTATAAATATAAAATGGAAAAGAGCGAATTTACCAAACTGGTGAAAGGTGAAGATGTTTATCGTTATCTTTTTAATGTTAAAGACAAGTTGATCAGTAAATTGGAAGTAATAGAGCCAATGCTTAGAGATCAAAAAATTGCAGGAATTAAGGCGGAAGAGAACTACCTTTTGGATACTAATTTTGAAATTGAAAAGGAGGTGTTTTCTAAAAACCCCTATTTTCAAAAGGTCAACAAATTGCTGATCTATAATAATTCCAATATTGGGCTTAAAGATGTACCCATTTATAAGAGATATATTAATGAGTACGTCGAGCTGGAGAAAAAGAGAAAAAAAATTATTAACGAAGTAAGTTTTGTAAAAAAATTTTATGAGGAGTTGAAAAATAAAAAGACTCCGGTCCCTCATGGCGGAAGTAACGTAGAAATTAAAATGCTTAAGGACGATTATAATAAATTGATTGAAGATTATTCGTTAGTATTGTTTATGCAAGAGGATCTGGCGGGCAGCATTGATAGTTTAAAACAAAAGCACAAGCTGGTTATGTCTCAAAGTCGCTCTCCGGCCCAAATCGAAATGGAAATTGAAGATAGAAAAAAGCTTATTGCAAAAGAACAAGAAGCCAAGGCCCAATTAGCGTTTTATGAATCACTTCGTTCATATGAAAACGAAATCCAAAGAATCGAACTAATATTAAGCAGAATTAGACATGCGAAAAACCGTATTAATAGCAAACAAGAGTTTGAAAGACGTGAGCTGACCCTAAAAGAATATGCCCAAGTTGCTCTTTTGGAAGAAGCGCAAAAAAAACTAACCGACAGTAGAAAATATTTGGTAGATCAATATAAGGCTTCTAATAAAAAATGGGTAAGTGCTAAAGTTCAAAATTCCCTGAAGTATGACTTATATGATTTAGGTAGGGCACCGGCGAGTAGTTGGGCAGATAATCGTAACCTTTTGAAAAGTGAAAATGCTCTTATTCGCGATGATTTTTTCAAAATTGAAACCAAGCTTCAAGATGAAGTGTGGGAGCGGATAAACGAGTTTAAAGCAGATCCAGCAGCAGATTATAAAATCAAACAAAAGAACGAACAGAGGCTGCAAGTTTTAACTGGATCAGAATAATGGGGTTGATTTCTATAGTAGAGTCTTAATTTGTGAAAAAATAAATATTATTTATAATTCTATCCCCATTGATGAAAGCTAGTTAAAAAGTGTTAAAATTTTATACAGACTTATAAATAATTTATAGTTTTTGCTTTTCCACCATCTTAAATACCTAATATTAAACGCAACAACGTGGCGCACAATTTGCACAACCAAAGGTAACTGTATTCTTGTATTATAAATAGATTTTATGGAGGATAACATGAAATCGATAATTAAGTTAATAACAATTCTAGTACTGATTTCTTTTTTGGCATCATGCGGAAAAGACAATAAGACGGGTTCAGGTATCGGTGGAAGCATCACCAATCCGATTAACACGAGTGATACCAGTCTCAATAACTTTTATAATCGAGTGGTCAGTCAGCAATTTGCCACCGTTTATGGAAATTATGATGCTGTTGAATATACTTATTATAATTTAGCAGACGGTTATGATTTTTTTAGAGAATATGACAAGTCAACTGGCGAAATTTATAGCGATAGTAGTGAATATGGTTTTACTAATAAAGCTGCCATTTTAAATTTTCTTGTGTCGATTATGACTAATCGACAACAGTATCGAGCTTATTGTAATGTTTATCCTTCGTATGGGTATACCAATATTTTCCATAGGACTTATGTCCCTTCAGATTGTTATATGTTTGTAGCTAATTCTACAACATACTATATTGATTTAAACTATCCGTTGGAAGCTAATCCTATAGCCATGACTACATATTCTGTGAATCAGAATGAGTGGTGGATTTTTGATATATATGAAACCTCGGTAGAGGGTTATTATCTCAGTGGAATAGATGTATTTGGAGGTTATTACATTTATTAATGGCTTTTTTTAAAAAATAAAATATTGATCAGCAGCCCTGCATTAAATGTGGGGCTTTTTTTTACTTTTATTAAATTATAAAATTGGTGGAGTAATTAACTTAATAATGTTAATATCAAAAAGATTATAAAATTAATTTTTGTTTAGGTTTAAGAGTAAAAATGAATTTGGAAGATCTTTTTGAAAAGATCAAGGAGTTTTCAAAGGAGACGCACGGGAGTTCAAATTACGATCTAGATGAGCTGTATGTGATGGGGCAGGAAGAGTCCGAATTTGCTCCTTTGAATTATCTTTGTAAAAAAATAAATATCGTAAGGGATGTTAATGATCTTTTACGTGATGGATTTCTTTACGATTCCTTTGATCTATTTGATTTTAAACATTTCCCCGGTTGGTACGAGAGGCAGTTTAGTAAAAAACTGACTAGAAGTAGTGCCAGAAAAATTTCAATTCTTCATATTCCTGATAATAAATCCATTTTTGATTCAATTGGGACCATTTTTAAAGGTTATGAAGTTTTACGAAAATCCCAAATCCTACTTAACTCCAAAAATTTACCCGTGCAACTCGGTGAATGGTTTGCCAAATCAATCTTTGGACTCAACCAAGTAAAATCCACTTCCCAAAGGGGCTTTGATTTTATTTTAGACGATAAAAGAGTTGAAGTGAAAGTTCACTGGAATGATGCTTCGTCTCCAAAAGGCGTGAAAATCAAAAAGTCACTGGTGGATTTATCTGATTATTTAATAATTGTTTATTTAGCCAACAACTTCATGGTTAGAGAATTATGTTTTTTAGATTCTTCTTTTGTCCTAAGAAAATTTTCCAGCAAAGGACATACGATCTTTTTAAAAGATCCTGAAATTATATCGTACTTTTTTTCAAAATCAGATAAGCACAACGAAAAAGTAAAGAATCCCACGGCACTTTTAAAATATGCTTCTCCTACTTTAGCAATGAAACTTGCGGAAAAATTTGCTCAAAATAAATTATAACGAAACAACCTACATTCAATATTTCCGTTGTAAAGTTGAATTCTTTTAGAAGTTTGAAGAGAGATATTTTTTCGAAGCTCCGGTATTCCGGTAAAAAGATAGGCCTTATAATTTTTCCAATTCTTTTTAAGATTTTCCCCGTATTCGTGATAGAGAATTTTAAGATCCTCTAGTTCTTCATCCATGCGTTCTCCGTAGGGAGGATTGCAAACTACTACACCAGGGCCACTAACTGGGGGAGGCGCCACGGTGGCATCTATTTTTTTTAGTTCAAATAGGGTTTCAGGTAGACGGGCATTGGAAATATTTTCTTTAGTTATTTCTAAAGCCTTAGGGTCAATATCAAATCCATAAAACTTGGTATTTTTAAATTTAATCAGTTTATTTCGTGATTCTGTGTAAAGTTGCTGGATCAGATTTTTAAACTCCGCTTGAATCCTAATATCTGCCAAAAATTTACTATGGTATAAAAATGCCCAAGGTTTAATGTTCTTTTCAGTGTAGCTTATAATTTTCAAATAACTGGGAGGAATATCTCCCTTGATTAAGGCTGCTTCAATGAGCAGGGTACCAGAACCACACATTGAATCAACGAAGGCTTCTTTTTCGGGCTGCCAGTCTGTATGCATAACGATTCCTGCCGCGAGATTTTCCCTAAGTGGGGCGGTGAATCGGCTTTTTCGGTATCCTCGATTGCTAAGTGGTTCACCGGCAAGATCTAGGAAGATATAAGTGGAAAATTCGTTATGGTTGGGTGCCACTTCGATGCGAAGTAGCAGGGAGATATCGGCATTTCTAGTATCAACATCTGGGCGCTCAAATTTCAAACTTCTAAACTGATCGGCAATAGCGTCTTTTAAGATTTGTGAAAGAATCAAAGAATTTTTAAAACGATCGGAGGAATCCCGATCCAAGAGGGTATTGATTTTAAAGGTTTGTTCCACTTTAAAAATTTTAGTCCAATTAATTTTTATCCCTTGAAGGTAAATGTCTTTTTCTATTTTAATGGCAAACTGGGCAACTTGTTCGTGTACCCGGCTGGCAATTCTGGAAGTTAGTAAAACCCTGAGTGCTTTTATATAGGAAGACTTAAAGAGGACTCCACCGTTTTTTAAATATGTTTCTGTGATACTTTGATTATAAATTTCTTTTTCAAGTAATTCTTCTAGCCCTCTTGGGCACGAAGCAAAAAATGTGGGTAAGTCTTTTTTAAGTGAATTTTTTTTGTCGTCAATCATAATGACTTGGATAGCCTCATCAGCATAGAGAGTCAAATCAAAGTTTGCTTGTACGATAAAGAGTTCTCGTGCTATAGTCCGGCTTATTTTTTAAAATTTATCGTTTAGCGACTGTGCGTTGCTTCAATACTGGAAAGTGGAGGGTTTATGAATCAAGATTTTAAAGTTAAAGATATCACACTGGCGGAATGGGGTAGAAAAGAAATTCAAATGGCTGAATATGAAATGCCGGGACTTATGTCAGTTCGAAAAAAATTTTCTGCGAGTAAACCTCTTAAGGGTGCCCGAGTTATGGGTTCACTTCATATGACCATCCAGACAGCAGTTTTGATTGAAACGCTGGTTGATTTAGGCGCTGATGTTCGCTGGTGTTCTTGTAATATCTATTCAACTCAAGATCATGCAGCGGCAGCGATTGCTAAGTCTGGTGTTGCCGTGTTTGCTTGGAAAGGTGAAACACTTGATGAATATTGGTGGTGCACCAAGCAAGCACTAACCTGGCCAAATGGAAAGGGACCGAATTTGATTGTCGATGATGGTGGAGACGCTACACTAATGATTCACAAAGGGCTTAAGGCTGAAAAAGATGCTTCGATTTTAAATGTTCATGTGGAAACTGAAGACGAGGTGTCTCTGATTAAATCTCTGAAGCAAACTTTATCCGAAGATAAGAAACACTGGCACAAAACTGTGGAAGAGTGGTATGGCGTAAGTGAAGAAACCACTACTGGTGTACATCGACTCTACCAAATGGAAGCTGATGGTTCGTTGCTTGTTCCTGCAATTAATGTAAATGATTCAGTTACTAAATCAAAATTTGATAACCTCTATGGCTGCCGAGAGTCTTTAATTGACGGTATTAAAAGAGCAACTGACGTTATGGTTGCGGGTAAAGTTGCAGTTGTATGTGGATACGGTGATGTGGGAAAAGGTTGTGCTCAATCGTTAAGGGGGCAAGGTGCTCGAGTGATCATCACAGAGATTGATCCAATTTGTGCTCTTCAAGCTTCAATGGAAGGATACGAAGTGGCAACCATCGAAGATGCTCTTTCGGAAGCTGAAATTTTTGTGACCGCGACTGGAAACTATCACGTCATAACTGCAGAACATATGTCTAAGATGAGAGATCAATCCGTGGTTTGCAATATTGGTCACTTTGATAATGAAATTGACGTTGCCGGATTACAAAAATGGTCTGGAGTAAAACGAGATGAAGTTAAACCCCAAGTAGCAACTTATACATTCCCTGATGGACATAAAATTGTACTTTTGGCGGAAGGACGCTTGGTAAACTTGGGCTGCGCTACTGGACATCCGTCTTTTGTAATGTCTTGCTCTTTTGCCAATCAAACTTTGGCCCAAATTGAATTGTGGAAAAACAAGCAAGATCGAACACCCAAGCTTCGAAAATTATCCAAGCAGTTGGATGAGGAAGTTGCCAGACTGCACCTTGGTAAATTGGGAGTGCGAATGACTAGATTAACTGCTAAACAAGCTGAATATATAGGTGTTTCCGTAGATGGCCCATACAAGACGGAGCACTATAGATATTAATATAATTATTAAGGAGACTTGAAATGAATCGTATCTTTATTGGAAGTGATCATGCTGCTTTCGAGGCAAAAGAAAACTTAAAAGAATACCTGTCTCCTCGATATGAAGTTTTAGATGTGGGTACTCGTGAAGCAATTACTAGTAATTATCCAGACTTCGCAATAGCTCTAGTTAAAGAAATACGAAAAAATAATTCTAGAGGAATTCTTCTGTGTGGATCCGGCGTTGGAGTGTCCATGGTGGCAAATCGGTTTAAAGGAATTAGGGCCGCATTGGTTCGAACTCCAGAGGAAGCGAAATTGTCAAGACAACATAACAACGCCAACGTTTTATGCTTAGGGGGAAGGATAAGTTCCGAGGAAAAAATTAAAAAAATAGTGGATGTATGGCTGGAAACGTCGTTTGAAGGTGGCAGACACCAGAAGCGTCTTGATATGTTTGAAAATTTGGGAGAGGAGGTTTGAGTGATGCTAAAAACTTATAAGTTTGAACGCTTTGCTTTGCTTTTTCTCTTTCTTCACGTAGCCTTTGGAGTTTTTTTATCTCATTTTAATCTACGCTACTTTGAGGGAATATATGTCATGGAAGATGGGTTCATTGAGTGGCTGACGGTAGACGTTTTGTTGCTTGGATGTTTGCTTTGTATTTATAGAATAATAAATGTGAGATTTAAAAAAGGATTTTGGTTTTTACTTTCACTTATATTGATGGGTGGATTGTTTTTCTTTGGTGCGATGGAGGAAATTTCCTGGGGACAGCGGATCTTTGGAGTTAAACCTCCAGCTTTTTTTGTTCAACATAATTCACAGCATGAAATTAATTTTCATAATTTAATTATCATTGGAATTAAAATTAATAAACTTATTTTTGGAACAGTGCTAGGCATCTGTGTTGGAATTTACTTTTTAGTTCTACCGCTTTTATACCGAAGAGTGCATTGGATAACTAGATTAGTTGAAAAGTTTGGAGTTCCAATTCCTAGAATTATACATATTTTTGCTTATATAGTGCTGGCTTTATTAGTAGAGTTCACCCATGGTGGTAAAAAAGGAGAACTGCTCGAATTTGGAGGAGTTTGGATTTTTTATCTAATGGTTCTTTTTCCTAAGAATAAAGAAATATATTACTCATAGATTAATTTTATTTTTCAAAATCAAAAATATAATTACTATCTTCAGCTCCTTCTTGAAGTTTCTTTTGGGCGATTTCGGGTAACTCAGATAAAAGTATTTTGGTAGAATTTCCGGGAATTCTTGAAAAAATTTGGTTGCTGAATTCTTTTTGAAAAATAGCAAAGATACCTGTTTGATTAGCTAAATGTTGGTTGGAAGTTTCCATGACGAGCATGGGACGGTATTTTTTAATTGTATCCAAAGCTCCCTTAATTACTTCGATTTCTCCCCCTTCTACGTCTATTTTAATGACATCCAGGGAGGGTAGTGACAGTGGTAATGTTTTGGTTAAAGGCATTACTTGTACAGGCGTAGAGTTTTGCAATGACGAATGAGTATGCTCGCTATCTCTGGTAAGGCTATGTCCGCCATCATTTTTATCAGATTTGTAAAGATTAAGTGTACATTCCTCTTTACCAATGGCCAGTTGAAAAATGTTGAGATTGGTTAGGTTATTAGCTTTTTTGCTTTGGCTTAAATTTGCAAAGTTAAGAGGTTCTGGTTCAAATGCAAAGCAGGTGATATCTGGTCTTTTTTTGGAGATGAAAAGAGAAAACATACCAATATTGGCGCCAATATCAACAAACACACCATTCGCTGGCAAACGATTTATAATTTCAAGCTTTTCTTTTTCTTCATAGTTTTTAAAACCTTTATCCAGATCAAAAGCCAGATGAAAACTAGGGCCTGTCATGTCCTTGGGATTGTAAAAAATTTGTAAGTCATATTTTTTCAAGAACACGTTCGCCGTATCGTTTAGAAATTTATACATTATTCGCTTAGTCCATCTTTTGCGTGAGCAAATAACGTTAATAATATTTAACATTGTTCCTCCCTAGATTTAGAGTGTATCCATAAATTTTCTAAATCGAAGTTTAATAATAGCGAAAATTGCTTCGAAAATTATATTTCCACTCATCTTGGAAGTGCCTTCTTTTCTTTCTGTAAAAATAATAGGGACTTCTTTGATTTTTAATCCTTTACAGTAAACCTTGTAATTGAGTTCTATTTGGAATGAGTAGCCAGCGGAAATAATATTATTTAGATCCAAAGCTTCCAAGGTTTCTCTTTTAAAACATTTAAATCCACCATTGGTGTCCAGTACCGGCATACCTGTTATTAGTCGGGTATAAATAGAACCGCCATAGGAAATTAACAAACGCGCAAATGGCCAATTGATAATCCTAATACCATTGATATATCGTGATCCTATGGCCAGATCATATTTATCATTAGCGACAGCTGAGATTAAATTTTTAACGTCTTTGGGGTCGTGGGAGAAGTCACAATCCATTTCTAGAATGTAATGGAAGTCACGTTCTTTTTTATTGATGGCCCATTTAAAGCCAGTTACGTACGCTGTCCCAAGGCCTAGTTTTCCTTTTCGTTCTAATAAATGCAAATTAGGTTTACTGGCTTGTAATTTTTTAACCACTTCAGCGGTACCATCGGGGGAGCCATCATCAATAATCAGCATGGATATATCTTCATATAATGAAAAAATGGTATTGATCATTTTTTCAATGTTTTCTATTTCATTATAAGTAGGCATGATGATCAAGCTTTTGTCGTAGGGATGCAAAGGTTTCTCCTGGCTTAAAGGTGTCTGGATTTTTTACAAGTTTCGCAACGATTAAGTTTTGATTTTCTGTAATTGTCAGCGGCTTTATAAAAAAAATCTATGGCCTTTTTACCCATGTTTGATTCATAAAGCCAGCAAAATTTTGCAACAGCTGGAAATAGTCCGATAAGATATTCTATAGCTGCGGGCCCTTTGAGTATTTTGTCTGGTTCCAATAAAACATGAAGTGTTTCATGACATTCATCGGGGTTTAATTGTGGATAAATGGCATAAATATTTTGATTATGAATAGAAACCTTATTTATTTTATCAGTCCCGGGAATATGATCTAGGGCCTGTTTAAATCTGTTACAAAGCGGACATTCATCATCGTAAAGCATTAAGGGCGGGGCAAATTGATTATCAATATTCATGAAACTATTATAAATCTAAAAGATGATCTTTTGCCAGTTGATATCTTCTGGAAATAATGTTCCAAATATCTTCAGACTTGTTTTGATTGATTTGTGCTTCTTTTTCAGCTTTTTGGGAAAAATACAAGTAGTTGTCTTTGGGTGTTGTTGCTTTTGCTTTATCACCAAATTTTTTAAAAAAGTCAAAGGAGTCGTTACCTTGGTTGTTTTTCTTAGTTGATCTATCTTTATCGTCAGAGACATATTCCAGTTCGCTTCCAGTTGGAGATGGCTTTTTATGATTCAACTGATTAAATTTTGAAATATAATTTCCAGAATTACTCGGGGAAGATGCTTGGGCAAAAAGATTAGAGAGATTTTTGGGAATACCAGCTTTTTCTAGGGTGAGAGCCTCTTTTTCCTCTGCATCGTTTAAAGGATTTTTTAAATTAACTGGGTATTTTCTGGCAATTTGATTCATAAGATCTTGGGCCCTAGTAGCAGCTTGTTTTAGACCGGAATTACCATCAATACTAGCAGCTCTTAAGTTACCCTTCGAGATGGCTTCTAGGGGATTGAATATTTCGCCGTTATGAGCACTGGCCAGCTTTAATTCTTCTGTGATTTTTTTTAGTTTGCTATCAAAACATGTATTGGTTAATTCACATTGACAGGAGACGTCGCTTTCTAGTTTGTCATCTATACAAGTAGCGACGTAATCCTGTTCCCCATTTACCTGTTTTAAAAGCGGTGAAACACAATATCTTAAATCGTTTTTAGTTTCAGCTTGGGCACAATAGCAGGAAGTTTCGGTAATGGGGTTACAAGCACCTTTTTGAGGAAGAGAGTCGGCAATTTGTTTTATTTCCTCATAAGCATCATCGTAGATACTCATTTCATTGTGAAAAAAAGCGGTTAACAGACCTGCCCCAGCCAGTTTGATACCTACACTTTTAATTGTTACACCCTTAGTAAGCATAAAGGCGTAACAAGCGGTTGTTGATCCCCATCCGACGGTTTGAATTTTAGCAGTTTTGGCGCGAGATTTGTGGCTTAAGGCTGCTTTATAAAGGGCATCTCGCTGAAGAGTTGATTCTGAGGAAGGCATCTCGGTAATGTGTTTTTGCTCTAAGGCTTGCATGGCAGTTCCCACGGTTTCAGTGCCTACGGCGATAAAACGACAATAATCGTTGTATTCTTTTTTAACGTCAGTTTTATCTTCTTTGATATTGGTCTTTAGTTTGGTATCCATTGCTCCAATTACCAAGGCATATGCTTTGGAAAGAGCAGTGATCATTGAGGGATCTATGCCTAGAAATTTGTGATCGAGTTCTTTACCTCGACATAGTCTGGAATTATCCTTACAGGCTTCCTCATAAGTTCTTTGCTGATAACCTTCGTGAATAAAGTTTCTTTTCAACATATATTCTTGGTCAGTTAAACCTTTAGTGGCATCATAAACCGGATTGTTAGGTTCAGTAACCACTACACCAGGTGCTACATTTCCATCAGGTACAATCACCAGGTCAGGTGCATCAGCTAATGCATTTGCCACGTAAAAAACTAAAAATAGTGTTGTTGTTTTTAGGTACTTCATTATCACCCCAGTATCCATACATATAAATTATAACATGGGGATACTTTATAGAAATACATTAGATACATAATAATTTATATTTATAAAAATCAACATGTTATACTGTTGATGACTATGTTTTATGTCAAACTTGGTGCAAGAAATTATTGTCGTTTGATAGATCAAACAAAAGTTGTTATTATTTAAAATAGATCATAAGTTTACAGGGGTTTTAGCATGTCGCAAGAGTTGTCTCATTCCATGGTTCACTACCTTTTGACCATTCATAAATTGAAAGAAACCAAAGGTTACGCCCGGGTAACTGATATTGCTAAAGAACTGGGGTTAACCAAAGGAAGTGTTTCAACCTCTTTGAATAATCTTAAGAGTAAATTTTTAATTGAAGAAGAAGAAGGTTCAAAGTTCGTTATATTAAGCCCGAAAGGCCATGAGGAAGTTCATCAGATTTTAACTTCCAGATCCTTGCTTTTTTATTTTTTAAAAGATTTTGTGGGGGTCAGTAAAGATGTTGCCCTTAGAGATGCGTGTTTAATGGAACACTTACTCAGTAAGGAAGCTAGGGAGAAATTTTTTGATTACATTAAGAAACATACATGCTGTCAAAAGGGATCGGAAAACTGTGATATTTCCAATAGTGAATTCGTACAAACCTCGTTGGATTTGTGTGATTTTAAAAATATTACGGAATTTATCGAACAACAGAAGTTTGATGGCTATCATGTGAAAAAATAATAATGGCCATGAAAAATACTCAAAAAATATTTTTTATTTGGTTAATGCTTTGTATCTCAAGAGGGCATGCTGCCTTGTATGGTTTTTGTTTTGATGACCAGGTCAAACTGTCCGAAGCTCACCAATATTTACAACAGATTCTTTTACCCCGGGATGAGGTGTTTTATCGGGAAAGTAAACATTGCTTGGAAATTGAACTTTCTGAACATCGCAAAGAATTGGTCGAAAAATTTTTATTTGCAAAATATAGAAATCTCAACGTCTACGGTGATGACACCATAAACGTGATGCTAATCAAAGAAAATAAAACCTGTAAAATTCAGCTCATTAAAAAAGCATTAAGTACACCTTCGCAACAGGAATATAGCCTGGGAGCTAAAAATAAATTAGCAAGCAGCTCTGCCAAGGAAGAAAGTTCGTCGGTGATGGAAATGGTTCTAACTCAAGGCCTTCGAGGTAGATTGCAAATGGGTGATGAAGAAATGGAGATCAGCTGTAAAGAGCTGGGAAATGGAAAATATCAAATAGAAATTTTTGTTAAAAGTGGGGCTGAAAATAAAACCAGTCAATTAAGCAGTAGTGTAATTGTTGATAGCAATTCTCCTTTCGAGATTGGTTCGGTAGTTAGAGATTTAAAAAAAGGTGATCAAAAAATTTCATTGAGTGATGGTTATCAAAAAAGTGATTTAACTGAAAAACAGAATATCAATTTCTATATTTTAATTAAGTAGTTTATTTTCTGATATACAAATCAAAGTAGCTAGATCCCACTCCTCTGGAAGGATTATGGGTGAATAAATAAGAGAAAAATTCACTCCAGGTTAGGGTGTCGTAAGGAGGAACCCACCACGAACGAAAAGCCAGATTGATTTTTTGGTGCGTGCTGAGAATATTGGGGTCACTGATTGGATTATGAGGATCAGCTAAAACGTAGTCATAAGAAGATAAATTGCTACCATCGGAAATAAAATAATAGTTGGGATGTTTAAAAAAATACCAAGAAGTAGGCCATGACATATTGTAAGCCAAAACGGAAACTGGATTTTCTTGCATAGGATAATGCAATCTATCTTGTATTTTAAAAATGACGTCTTCAAAAATTTTTTCGGTGTGCACTTGACTGATAAGTTCTGTGCTTGATCCGCTTCGAGCAAAATTTGTAGTGATACTGGTTTTTAGGGTAAAAAGGATAATAATTGCCAGCAAAATTAATCCGTTGATTGGGATCTTTTTCCAACTCCTTAAATTTAGTATGTTATCTAAAATTAAAGTTTCTTCAAGATAAATAGCGAGAAAAATGATCCCGGTGATCAGTGGATAGCTAGCTAGCCATGGTACTTTTTCACCTACAAAGCTATAGGCAAATAATGTTCCAAAAAATAGATATCCCCAAAAAGCTTTTTTAGTATCGTTTCTTTTAAGATAAAAAATAACGAGGTTAAATGCATGCACAACAATAATTAGAAATGGATAAAAGTCGATTGGAATTTTAATTTTTAATACTTTGTAGAGAAAATCTATCTGGTTGAGATGTGTATCCAAACTGAGGTGTAGCGTGATAGCTAAGGCTAAAGTGGTTATGATGGCATAAAGGTAGGGGCCTTTAGCTTTATAATAAAAGTGAATCATGTGAATTATGGTAAAGATTAAAAAATATAGCTCATACCAACTTAAAACGAGAGTTTGATACATAAAAGGTCCAGCAATTCGTTCAATATGGTGTTGCTTTAACCAGTAGCCAAGGCTTTCACGATAGAGTCCATCTAATATTCCTTGGGAATATTTAAAACCTGCGGAGTAAAGAAGCGTATATATAAACATGGCCAAAGCAAGGGCGAGTAAAAAACTAATTTTATGTTTTGAAATTTTTTCCCAGATAACATGAAATGAATGCTTATTCTTTTTTACAACTAATTTTCCAAACAAGGATTCAAAAATGACATATCCCAGAAGTAGTGAGGTGGTGACAAACGCATTTTCTTTAATCGTAAATTGTAAGACCATGCCGACAATAATTGGGAAAAAAGCATATTGCTCTTTAACACAAAATATCCCCCATAAAACTAGGAGCATGGAGGAAATTGCCAGATAATCATGTCTTAGGAATCTGGACCAATAAACTAATGATGGAGAGAGGGCTACACATGTTACTAAAAAAAATAAAGTGTTTTTATGAAAGTATTTTCTAAAAATAAAAGGAACAAACATAAAAAAAGTGCCAAGGAAGGCAGGGAGAAAGCGTACTGCCCATTTTCCTGTTCCAAAGAGGTCGTAAATAAATGGGAGTATGTTGTATAGGAGAGGACCATGTAGTAATGCATTGTATTTATAAAAACCATTTTGCGGATCATCATAAATATATAGGCCGTAAATTGCATGCAGGGATTCATCGTGATGGAGGGGACGTTCGGTGAGATTCATCCAACGTAGGAGTATGCCAATTGCGATAACGATTGCAAAAAAAATCCATTCATTGATTTTATAGCTATTCCAAAGTCCTGTTTCAGTTGAATTAGGTTTCATCATTTATCATTCCTTATTAATTTGATAGTTTCATTATACCCAAAAATAAGGTATTAAATGCATAAATATTTGGAGCTGGGAGATGATAAAATGAATCCTTTTTTAAGTCACTTTGAAACTGCGCACAATACTATTCCTTTCGATAAAATTAAAAATGAACATTTCATGGAAGCTCTGGAAGAACAGATCAAAAAAAGAAAAAGTGTTATTGAAAAAATTAAGAAAAATCCAGCACCTGCTAATTTTGCAAATGTAATTGTTGAGATGGATAAATCAGAAAGACTACTTGAGCCGGTTATTTCCACTTTCTCAAATCTTTTTCACGCTGAAGCTAATGATGAGTTACAAGTGATAGCTAAAGATTTTTTTCCCAAAGTAACTGAGCATGAAAATGATATATCTTTAGATGAAGGGCTTTTTCGCAAGGTGGAGACAGTTTATCAAAACAAAAATGATCTCAATTTAAATAAGGAACAACTTAGGCTTCTGGAGATTGTTTATAAAAGTTTTGTAAGAAATGGCGCTAATTTAAATCCAAAGCAAAAAGATGAATTCAGGTCGATTTCAGCGGAGCTTTCAAAACTTGGTGTGGAATATAGTGAACATGCGCTTAACGAAACCAATAATTTTGAACTTCATATTACTGACGAAAAAGATTTAGCCGGCCTTCCCGATTCTGCGCGAGAAGCCGCCCAAATGGTTGCTAAGGAAAGAAATAAGGATGGTTGGGTTTTCACTTTGCAAATGCCAAGTCTAATCCCTTTCTTGCAGTATGCTGAAAATAGAGAACTACGTAAAAAACTTTTCACGGCCCATGCTAGCAAGTGTGTTCGAGGGAATAAGGATGATAACAGGGACATCGTAAAGCGTATTGTTGAACTTCGCCATAAGAAGGCTCAATTGCTTGGATACAAAACGCATGCTGATTTTGTGTTAGAAGAAAGAATGGCCCAGAACTTTAATCAAGTTAATAATTTTTTAAATGAACTATTAGAGTGTGCCATGCCAGTTGCTAAAAGGGAGATTAAAGAGCTTACTGAATATTCTAAAAAAATTGGCGGGCCAGATAAACTAGAAAGCTGGGATAGCGCATTCTATACTGAAAAATTAAAACTTGAAAAATTTAGCATTGATGATGAAATATTGAGGCCGTACTTTAAGTTAGAAGACGTCGTGAAAGGCGTGTTTGAAGTAGCGGGCAGGCTTTACTCTATAAAATTTAATAAAGTCAGTAATATTCCGGTCTATCATGAAGATGTCACCACCTATGAAGTGTCTGATGGTGATGGAAGTTTTATCGGGATTTTCTATGCTGATTTTTTTCCAAGAAAAGGGAAGAAATCCGGGGCATGGATGACTAGTTTCAAGTCACAGGCGGTTATTGATGGAAAAGATGAGAGACCGCATATTTCTATCGTTTGTAATTTTACCAAACCTACAGACAGTAAACCTTCGCTTATAACATTTAATGAAGTTACAACATTATTTCATGAATTTGGTCATGCACTTCACGGACTCCTGTCCAAGTGTACATATCATCTCATTTCAGGGACGAATGTATATTGGGATTTTGTAGAGTTACCAAGTCAAGTTATGGAAAATTGGGTTTATGAAAAAGAGTGTTTAGATTTATTCGCCAAACACTATGAAACTGGCGAAAAGATTCCGAAAGAGTATATTCAAAAAATTAAAGATAGTTCTAATTTTCATGAAGGGAGAAATACTATCAGACAACTTTCATTTGGGTTGTTGGATATGGGATGGCATGCCCAGATTCCATCAAACGATGTAGATGTGGAAAAATTTGAAAAAAGCATTATGGACAAAACCAGATTGTTTCCGGAGGTTCCTGGTACATGTATGTCAACCTCCTTCAGTCATATTTTTAGCGGAGGCTATTCAGCTGGTTATTATAGCTATAAATGGGCCGAGGTTTTGGATGCAGATGCATTTGAATATTTTCTAGAAAATGGAATTTTTAATAAAAATATTTCAATGAAATTTCGCAATGAGATATTATCGAAAGGCGGCAGTGAACATCCGGCGACCTTATATAAAAATTTTAGAGGTAGAGAGCCAGGAATCAAAGCTCTGTTAAAGAGAGCAGGGTTGGTTTAGTTTCTTAGTGTAAGCTCAATCACATCATCAATAACTTTGATCGGATATTGACCTTCCATCTTTTTGATTTCTGCTAACAGTTTGGCTTTAATGCTTAAAATTGAAACTTTAGCAGATATTATTTTTATTCGAATCATTTGGTTACTGACGTATATTTCTCCTTTAATTTTAGGTTTTACATTATCTACAATAAGTTCAAGTTCAAATTTATTTTTTTCAATCAATAGTTCTATGTCTGAAATGACAGTAGTCTCGTTTTCTGTAAAATCTTCTAGTGATTGAGCAATGGCTTTGGAAAAAATAAATGCTATTGGTTCTTTTGGGGAATCAAAATCGTTAAATCCTTGCACTGGTTGAGAGACGATAACTTCATCGGCGGTGATTTTCCCGCTGTTTGTGCATCTTTGAATAATGCCTATAAGATCTAAATCAGCCATTGCACTGCCTTGTTTGCAATCCAGATGAAAAGACTTGGCGAATTGTTCAGGGCTTTGGGCCTCAAGAAAATTTAAAGAGGTGAGCGTTTCGTTCATTTCTAGATTAAAGTCATTGAGAGAATAGTTATCTTTTTTTAAGATGAGGTTTTGGATGGAGATTTGACCACCCAAATAAAAGGAACTGGCAATATTCATGTTTACTAATAAAAACAGAAGAAAGCATACCAGTTTAAGATTTTTCATAATTAACCCTTGTGTTTGTATGTGTATTAAATAGTTCGGCAAAAAGTTTATTTTTCTGAGTAAAAAAAACTGACATTCAAATTTCGGGAGCATAAAATATCCACACAAAGCGTTATATGGTGCCGCTTTGATATCGTGCAAAGCAGTAATTCAACGCTTTTAGCTTGTTTTATTGGCCTATAAATTGCTTAGATAAAAAATATCACGGTTTTTATTAACAAGACGTTTTGGAAAAAGTGATTTGAGTTAATTATTCAATCCGGTAGGAGGAAATTTATGATGAAACTGAGATTTTTAGCGATTTTTACCCTTTTAACGTTAACCGTATCGTTATTTGCCCAAGAGCGAATGATAATTGAAATGCGTGATCAAGTATTCCAAGGCTCCTCTGTGTTAAATTTAAAACAACTGGCAAGAAGATTTAATATGGGATTTGATCCGACCCGCTTTGATTTAAAGGGAGTGTATGTAGTAGCCAAGTCGAGGCATGGAATGGGTGAAGCATATTTGCAAGTTGGAAATGAAAGGTCTTATGTAGAACGAATTTCTGGTAATCCAATGGATTTTGAAATCGATCGCCCTATGACTTATGAACAAATCAGTCTCAACATTAATGATGGTTCACGGGGAGAGTGGGAACTATATTTGAAGGGTATTGTCAGAATTAAAAGAATAGTACTTTTAATGGAGAGAAGTTTTAGTCAAAATCCTGCAGAGAGAATCCAACTTAATTTCTTTGGTGCAGAATTCAATGGAGCTAACACCATAAGATTGAAACAGGAAATAATGAGAGAATACCCTTATATTAATTTACGAGAACACAAAATCAAAAGAGTGATTCTGATGGCCAAAAGTCAAGTGGGGAGAGGAACTGCGGCATTATTCATTGATGGCCATCGATCCTATCCAGAAATGATCAACGGCAATCCAGCCTCTTATCATGACAATGCACCTTATACCTTTAGCAGAGTTGTTTTAGAAAATACCTTGATGGATACAAACGCTCCGGATGGTGTTTGGCAGGTGCTTCTCAATGGAAATATTAAAATTGATAGTATAGCTGTTGTGCTTGAAAGAAGATTTGGAAATCATTGGTAGAATATTTAAGTTTAGCTAAGTAAGGGAATCCCTCATGAGGGGTTCCCTTACTTATTTGAAACCAACTTTTTTTTTACATTCTTGAAAAAAATCTGAGGGTGAGTCTGTATTGTACTGAATGATGTTTTTTAAATGTATAAAGGCATCAGAGTCCATTTCCGTAAAGGTAAGCGCAAAACCATCTTTTCCCATTCGAGACACTTTCCCTTCTAATTCAATAGCGAGAGGCTTTTGGATGCCGTTATCGAGGATGAGATCAATAGTACAGGGGGTATTAATCAAAGGCTTTTCTTCTGAAATGACATATAGCCCGTTTAAGCTTACATCGCTGGTGACACAGTCTTTTATTTCAAATTTCTGGCTTTTGATATTAATTTTAGTTTTAAATTTGCTTCTAACACGTCCTCTTTTTAAAGGCGTCATAATATTACTCCAATTTTCATGTACTGCAGATATGTTATATTATAATATGTTTTCTATAGGCTGGTAGTAGATATTTTTTATGGATTATTTAGCCCAACTAATTAACAAAAAAGGTGTACAAATTTGGTTACTTCGCTAGTCCCGTCGCTTGTTGATTTTGTCAAAATTTCAGAGTTTTTGGAAGAGGAACGTATAACGTTCATTAAAATAAATAAACTTTCTGAAGAAGATGAATTTATCAGAAATATTGAAAACTCTAAAAATATTTTAATATTTTTAGAAACGATTCAGACCAAATTAAAGAAAATATTTGATATGCATCCATACTTAGTTGAGCTTTTTGATAAAGAGTTTGGTTCTTTTCAAAATTTTGTGCAAAAAGAAATCGTTTTGGAAATTTGTTTTATGGATGATTGTCTGTTTCCTGAACACGATAGTTACTATTTTGCTCACGAGGGAATTATTCAGGCGGATGTTCTTGTCGATTATACAAACGTATTCGATCTTTGGGGCAAGGAAAAAATAAAAAACCACAATGACTGTCAAAACACCCTGATTAGTCAAAATTTAGGTCAGTTAACACCGCATAAATTGGAATGCCAATGCTCTAAATGTTTACTGGATTTTCGAAATAATATCAGAAATCAGACCTACGATAGGTGTATTGAAGTTATAGACAACTCAATAACAAAAATCCAAGAAATCAATTTTGAATCTATTGAGAAAGTTTCGCACGTATATCAGGGGCTCCAAAAAGAGCTTGATAAATTATTTTTTTCCATTAGATACAAGCTCAAAAGAAGTGTGGTTAATAAACTTGAAACTCAAGTCAAACAACATTTAAGAGAGTATTTTCAATATCCAAGCGAATTTACTCTCAAATATATTCCCACTTTGGAAAAGTTTTTTTTCGAGATACTTACTAAACAAGGTTTAAAATTGGATGTGGTCGAGTTTGACCGTTTTTATAAAAGACTCGCAACTAATTTATGGAAAGACGAACAATATCTGGAGAGGGAATTAAACAAGCTGGTAAAAACAGTTTTGATGCTAAAAAGAAAAGATATTTCGGCTTCCATTTTGAAAGAGTATTTAGGGGAGTTTTGGGTTTTTTCCAAAGCCAGACAATTAAATAGAAAAATTATTTATCATATGGGGCCTACCAATTCTGGGAAAACTTATAACGCTATCAATGAATTATGTAAGGCTTCCAATGGTTGTTACTTGGCCCCGCTGCGTCTTTTGGCTGCTGAATTATATGACACCATGAATGCCAAAGGAGTTCCTACTACGCTTTTGACTGGTGAAGAGTGTATAGAGGTAAAAAATTCGACTCATTATTCTTCTACTATCGAGATGGCGCGTTTCGAGGAGAGGTTTGAATGTGCAGTTATTGATGAAATCCAGATGATTTCTGATTCCCAAAGAGGCTGGGCATGGACCAGGGCCTTGGTTAACATCAATGCCAAAGAAGTGCATGTATGTGGTGATCATTCAGCTTATGAGAGAGTGCAAGAAATTGCTAAATTATGTGGAGATGAATTAACCGTCAGAAAATATGAGAGGATGACGGAGTTATTAGTAGAAGAGCAATCCATTCGGGTAGGGGAAATGGAAAAGGGTGATGCTCTTATTGTTTTTTCTCGAAGAAATGCACTTAAGTACAAGTCGGATTTGGAAAAGGTGGGATTTAAAGTATCTGTGGTCTACGGGAGATTGGGGCCGGAAGTAAGGAGAGAGCAAGCTAGAAAATTTGATCACGGTGAAACCGATATCATTGTTGCCACTGATGCAATTGCTATGGGTATGAACTTACCAATTAG
>Ga0156359_120_pt1 | contig 42019 bp, 41 predicted proteins | sample RifOxyA1_FD_108004 | JGI IMG/M metagenome (GOLD analysis project Ga0156359, IMG submission 108004) | Bdellovibrionales bacterium RIFOXYA1_FULL_36_14 | reverse complement strand
AAACGAAACCTTTTCCTCAAGTTCACTTAGATCATTATCCTCTAACATCTGGCCAGAAAGCTTATTCTTTTCCACAATAAGTTCTTCGCATCTATTTTTAATCTCATCCAACTCGGTTTGGATGGATTTATTTTCAGTAATAAATCGCTGAACCTGGTTTGCTTTATCCTCTTTGGATTTGGCCAAAAACTCAACTTTAGCTTCCGAGGCTGCTAATTCTTTAGCCATTTCGTTAAATATTTTTTGAAACTCATCTAGTTTTAATTGTAATTCTTCTTTTAAAACCCTTTCATCTTCCAAACTGATTTCCAGATTATCTCTGCGTAGCTTATTAGTTTCCAGAATGGTTTTGTTTTTTACCAGTTCATTGGCAAAATCTCGTCGTTCTTTTAGAATTTTATTTATTCTATTGGACTCTACCAGAAGTTCATTTTCTTTGATGATATCTTTCAATTTACAAGCTTTTTCCGCTTTTTCTGCTTGTTCACCAAGTGAGTTTAAATTTTTTTCAAGTTCTTGTTGTAAATCTGATAACCGAGATAGGTTTATTTTAGTCTGCTCAATCTTTTTAAGGCTTTCTCTTCTTCGAAGTTTAAATTTGGTTATACCGGCAACTTCTTCTATCATAACTCTTCTTTCTTGTGGTTTTGCTTGAACCAATCTTTCAATTTCCCCTTGAGCAATAATCGAATAAGATTTCGCACCAGCACCTGTATCCATAAAAATTTCTTGAATGTCCTTAAGCCTGCAAGGAACTCCGTTAATCCGGTATTCTGTTTCACTGTTTCTATATAGTTTTCTAGTAAGTTGAATTTCGGAGGGATTAGATATTTTGTTACCAATATGAATATGCTTACTTTCATTGTTTTCCAAAACCAGCGTAACTTCAGCCCAACTTGCTGGTGTATATCTACTGGAGCCTGCAAAAATAACATCTTTCATGGTGTCACCACGCAAATGTTTTGCACTCATCTCCCCCATAACCCAAAACAAAGCATCAACAATATTAGATTTGCCGCACCCATTCGGGCCAACAATTCCAGTGATGCCTTGATCGAAATGAATAACTGTTCTGTCTTTAAATGATTTAAAACCTTGAACAACAAGTCTGGTAAGTCTCACGAAAAATCCTTGGCGTGTGTGTTAACATCATCTTCTTCCGATGATGACAAAATATACAAATAGCCTTAAAAATTTCTCACAATATGCACAAATAGTATATGATAAATTGACAAAAACTACTGACTTTTACGCAGAGCAATTCAAGTTATTACAATATGTTACTTGTTAACATACCAATTTTACTAATGCTAATCAACGCATGGCGCACCTCACCAGTATTTATAATATGTAAATTAATTTAAGATCGTGCAGTATTTTCACTCATTCGGTTTTTAAATTGTGGTGTTATAATTTCAAAATCCGGAGTAATTAAATGCCAAAAGCTAAAGCCATTTTACAAATCTTAAAGACATTTCCTTTTTTTAAGCACATTGACCATCCCACCGTTGAACTTATCGCTCAAAACGTGAATAAAATTTCTTACAGCAAAAATTCACTTGTCTTTAAAGAAGGTGACCCTCCCGATTTTATTTTTTTTATTTTTAAAGGTAGTATCGAAATTTTTAAAAATGAAGTTCCTCTCGCTATCATTGAAGAAAAGAATTATTTTGGCGAAATGAGCTTATTTAAAAATGAAAAATTTCGTTCCGCTTCTGCCAAATCACTTTCTGATGTTATTATATACGCCCTCCCTTTAACTATTTTACAAAAGATTGCCTCCACTAATAACCTTCTTCTACAAGAGTTACTTGCCACTTACTATGATCGACTAGTCAAACACAATGAAACCGTAGTTAAACAATTTCTGAAATTGAAAGAAAATTATTTAGAACTAGAAGATGCTCACAAAAAGCTTCTGCAAAGTGAAAAACTTGCCTCTATTGGCTTATTGACTTCAAGTATCGCTCATGAAATCAACAACCCACTCACCATTATTAACGGCTATATCACGATGATATTTTCTGACGAATTTAAACTGAAAGATGGTATGAGACCTGATTGCTTTAAGGCTTTGGAATATATAAAAACAGCTGCACAAACAATTACCAAAATTTTAGGCCATATAAGGACATATGTACGTACCAACAACAACGACATAATGATGCTTGATATCCACGAAATTATTCGGAGTTCAATTGATCTCGTATCCTATTTATATAACAAAGAAGGTATTAAAATAGTATGCGACTTCATAGAAGACGAGCGCACATTTGTCATGGGAAACCCCAGCAACATCCAACAAATTATCATGAATTTACTTTCTAATTCCAAATATGCCCTCAACGATATTCCAAATAAAAAAATTACCATAAAAACTAAAAAAGAAGATGGATTTATTTATATTTCAGTAGCTGATAACGGTTGTGGCATACCTGAAAAAAATCTGGATAAGATTTTTGAATCTTTTTTTACTACTAAAGACTCAGCTCACGGAACTGGACTTGGGCTTGGTATAATTAAAAAAATTCTTTTTGAAATGAGCGGAGATATAAACGTAATTTCAAAAGTTGGCGAAGGAGCGACATTTACATTTCATCTACCTCTTACCAGGATTTGAATAGTAAGTGCTGGTTCAAAATGAAGCAAAAATTTTCACCACTAGTCAATAAAGTTTTACTATTCATTATTAGTATAAGCGTTTTTTTTTCCATTATTACCACAGCTTTCCAACTTTACGGGGAATTTAAACTTAGTGAACAATTACTTTATAAAAACATTGATCATATTGAAAAAAGTTATGTTCCCACCATTTCTGACAGTTTGTTTAATCTAAACAACGAAAAACTGCTTATCGAATTGAATGGAATTTTGAAGCTTGATCATTTAGTTTACGCTAGCGTCTACGAAACCCCAGATACCACCCAATTTTTTTTAAGCACGGGTTCACCTCAATCAGTTTGGAGTGTAAAAAAAACTTTCGACCTTTTTTTCCCAAAAACTTATAACCAGGAAAAACAAAAACTGGGAGAACTTACTATTCGCATAAGTTATGAAAAAATATACAAAGAATTATTTCAAAAACTTTTTATTATTCTTTTTTCCAACATTGTAACAATTTTTGCAATTTCATTGAGTATTTTTCTTTTTATAAAAAATCATGTAACCAGACACCTTTCCCAAATCGCACATTATGCTAACGATTTAAATCTCAATGAAGACAAGCCCCCACTTAGTCTGCATCGAAAAAAAATATTTTTCCGAGATGAGGTAGACGAGCTATGCGACTCACTTAACGGACTCCGACTTCGTATAAGACAGGATATTTACAGCTTAAAAGAAAGTCAGGAAGAAATGTTCAGAATGCAAAAGTTAGAATCTCTGGGGACTATGATGAGCGGCATAACTCATGATTTTAATAATATCATGAGATCTATAATGAGTTACATCGAACTTGGGCAATCAACCTGTGCCCCTCAATCATCAACTTACGAAAACCTAGAAAACGCAATTATTGCATCAAATAGGGCTTCCGAACTAATTAAACAAATTCTCTATTTTTGCAAACAAGATAAACCCAATATTGAAATAATAAACATTAGTGAAGCTGTCATGGAAACACTTTCTCTCATTCACGCTTCATGTCCTCCTAATATTCATATTGATTCGAAAATAGAAAAAAACCTGTATATCAACGCCGACAAGTCTCAAATCATTCAAGTACTTTTAAATTTAACTACCAACAGTATTCATGCGATGAAAGGACGGTCTGGTAACCTATTTATAGAACTAAAGAAAAATGCTCAAAATAATCAAGCAGAATATGTGTCGCTAGATGTTACTGATACTGGGCACGGTATTCCCCTTGAAATAAGAAAAAAAATTTTTGATCCCTTTTTTACCACGAAAAATAGTGAAGAAGGTACAGGCTTAGGTCTTTCTGTGGTACATGGAATTGTCACCAAACTGCAAGGAAGCATTGAGCTTTATTCAGTGGTCAATCATGGAGCAAAGTTTACTATTTTACTACCAACTGCCGCTGCTCCAATCAAACAGAATCTAAGCCCACTTGTTAGCGATAAAACAAAACACGCCACAATTCTTTTAATTGATGACGAGGGTGAACTAGGAATGCTAACCACCAAAACTTTAACGAGACTTGGTTACCGGGTTATATTCAAATCAAATCCTTCCGATGCATTAACTGAACTGGGTAAACTTAACTCTAAAATTGATTTAATTATCACTGATTTCACTATGCCAACCATGAATGGAATTGATCTGGCCATACAGATCAAAAAAAAATATCCCCACCTGCCAATCATCCTCTCAACTGGTATAATCTCAAACAGTTTTCAAAAATATCTTAACGATAAAATCATTGATGATGTTTTGCAAAAGCCTTACCGAAAAAATGAACTTGCCAAACTTATTGATAAAAACCTCCAAAAATTTTCTCAAAATATTTGATCTAAACATATAAGACTATTTCGCTTTGTTTTGTAAAAATCTTCCTCTTGCAGATAACTAAATTGCTTGTATTATTTAACTAATTACGAAAATGGTGGAGGAAATAAATGAGCATCGAGTCTGCGAGTAAATTAAAATCGTTATTAAATATAAATATGGGGTTGAAAACTAAAATTCAAATTTTTATTGTAGTAACATCTTTAATCACAATTATTCCAATCTTGATTTATTTTCAACTTAAATCTTCGTCCTCAATGGTCACCATGGCAAAAGATCAACTTGTTTCGCTTAGGGAAATAAGCAAAAAAAGGATTGAACTGTATTTTGAAAACTCCACAAAGTTCACTGCTGGTATATCGAAAAATCGACTTGTCGAAAGCATGTTTATTGCACTAGAAGGATCATTTTTTAGCGATGGTTTTACTGTTGGCCAAGACTTGGATATTATGACACAAGCTTATAACAAAGCCGAAGCTGAATACGGGCCTCGCACTAAAAGTATTATTGACAGTTACAATTTTGACAATATGATGTTGGTGACTACCGGCGGGCAAATCATTTTTAATGTAAAAAATGACCAACAACACCAGTTTCTTGGAAAAAACTTGATCTCTGGTTCATTATCTCAAACTGCGCTTGCGAAATGCTTTAAAGACGCCAAGGATACTACTGATCAATCTGCCACTTTTTTTGCTGATTTTCAGTATTACCAATCAACTGATGCTGTCGCAAGCTTCATCTGTACCAAACACTTATCTGAGTTTGATCATTTAAGTGAAGGTATCAAGGCTGGTGACTTTATTGGCATAATCATCACCCAAATCAACATTAGCTACATAAACTCTATTTTAATGGAGAGATCAGGTATGGGAGAAAGTGGCCAAATTTATTTAGTAGGGAGTGATGGCAAACTTCGATCTGATATGTTTGTTAATCAAGATCAATACAACGTTTTTAAATCTTTCCAAAACAATATACTAATCACTTCTTCCAGCCAATCAAACGCAATAAATGGTAAAACCTCTATTCATGAGATTAAAAACATTAACGAAAAACCGGTCATCAGTGCTTATACTCCATTGGTCATTATGGGACAAACTTGGGCACTTATTGTGGAAAAAAATACCAGCGAAATAATGAGCCCAGTCTATACAATTTTACGACAGATCATTGTTAATGCAGCAATTGTATTAATTGTAGTTATGATTATTGCGTACTTTTTTGGAAAATCTATTATTGATCCAATATTACGCGTCTCAAAAACGTTAAACAAATCCTCCAAAGAATTAAGTATTGCCTCCGAGGAATTAAATGATGCCAGTAATAAATTATCATCTTCCTCCAACCAACAAGCTGCTGCTACCCAAGAAAGTGTAGCGGCAATGCAAGAAATGGCCAGTATGATTAATCAAACCGCCGAATTTTCACACAAGTCCAAGGACATCTCCGATATAGTAAAAAATATGACTGGCGAAGGCGATAAAATAATGAGAAACATGGTTGATTCCATGTCTGATATTAACAAAGAAAATGAAAACATGCGGGGAATGGTTGATGTCATCAAGGATATTTCCAAAAAAACAACAGTTATCAATGATATTGTATTTAAAACTCAACTACTCTCCTTTAATGCTTCCATAGAAGCAGCTAGGGCAGGTCAACATGGTAAAGGTTTTGCGGTAGTTGCTGAAGAAGTCGGTAAGCTTGCCAACATGAGTGGTAATGCTTCCAGGGAAATCTATACTCTTTTGGAAAACAGTCAAAAGAAAGTTAATGAAGCCGTCAAATCAACAGAAGAAACCGTAAAACGGGGACAGGACGTAACTAACAAAGCCCAAGCAATCTTTAGACAAATTGCTGACAATATTTCCCTTATCAACGAACAAATCCAAAGGATTGTTGAAGCCACAAATGAACAAAATAAAGGTGTACAACAAACTGAGACTGCTCTCAAACAACTCGATGACGCTGCCAAGGGTAACAGTGAAGTTGCCGTTAAAGCACAAAATAATTCAAATCATTTGCAAAAGGCTAAAGATGAATTAAACGCTATCGTTAATACACTCAATAACATTATTCTAGGCCATACTCGTTTGACAAATGATACCAGTATAGAAAATGAGATCAGCATTACCCCCAACAGCAGTTATGTCGATCCGCAGTTGTTAGATGGTATTGTTGCTAAAAAAGATAGTTTGAATGATGATGACTTTGAGAAAATGGTATAATTTATGAAAATAATTTCTAAGCCTTACAATTTACTGTTAGTTGATGATCAAGAAGAGATTGTTACAATTACTTCCGACATGATTCAGAAAATTTATGGCAAGGATGAATTTAATATCATCTGCGCCACAAATCCTCAGGACGCTCTAGAACAATTGGAAAAAAATATTTTCCATATTCTTATTTCTGATATTTTAATGCCTGAAATGCCAGGTGACGAGCTTATTAGAAAAGCGATGAGTATGGGAAAAGGCACTCAATGCATCGTTATCACATCTGATAGTATGATCACCACTGTAATTAATGCTTACAACGATGGTGCAGTCGCATTTATTGCCAAACCTATCGATAAAGTAAAATTAAAGAATGCTCTAGATCTTTGCCTTGGTCGCTTAAATTATTGGGCCAAAAGTCTATCTCAAAATCTTGCCCAAAAAAGAAAACAAGAGGAAGAATAAGAAAATCTTTGCAATGGATTGATTTAACTTTGACTTTTTAAAATTTGAACTATTCCTGCAACATCCATAACTTTACCAGCAGTCTTTATTTCCCCGTCAATGGCCAGAGCCGGAGTCATCATTGCGCCCATATCAGTGATGTCTTCAATTTTTTCAATTTTTTCTATTTCACAAGTTATCCCTAACTGTTTGATTGCGGCTGATGCATTTTCAAAAAGCTTTTTACATTTTGCACAGCCAGTTCCCAGAATTTGAACCTTCATTTTTAATCTCCTACTAAAATGTCTAATTGTAACCTCAAATGACCATATATGAATACTAACGATGTTACCATAATAATAATTAACTTAGTGCCGAATGCTAAATGATAATCAAGAATCTTTAAAGGGTAAAAGCAAGTATTCTAGACCATTCACCTTGATTTCATATAAAAGTCCCAGCAAACTGCCAAGTTTACCATTTGGAAGCCCTTTTTGATAAAACCAGATAACATAACTTTCAGGCAAATCTATCAAAGGTGTTCCCTTATATTTACCAAAAGGCATTTGCATCTTTGCCAGTTGATTTAATTCATTATCTTGAATATTCATTAACTTGCCCCCTTTAAATTCCTTTTGCTGGCCTAAACTTTATTTTTAACTTCCTCAAATTCCGCATTCGTATCAAAGCTCCCGTAAAAAGGATAAAAATCATCGCGGTAACGCCAATAACTTGGGCCAGTGGAGCGTTGTCAAACCAAATGCCTCAAAGTCCATCACTGCCAGCGAGCATTCCCACGACTAAAAATATTAGGAGAGTAGGTATGCCTAATTTTCGGGAGTAATTATTAGCAAAAATGCCTATGAGAATACACAAAGCACCAACTAGGTAAAAAATTTCCAAGCGTGTGAGAAAACTCATATAAACTATTCTCTCTGGGATTTAAGTATAGTTATAACCTTATTACATTTACTCATCAATTAAAAAATCTTCACAGTTTTTAGCCCATGTTTGATCCTACAAAAAAATTCTATTTTTTTGTTCTTTTAATTCTCATGTCAATGTCACCTGATCCAGATTTGACTGAAATTTTATACTTTGCCTTTTCAGATTCACCCTCAACTTTTTTACCAGAATTAGTGACGGTGACATCTCTGCTTCCTGTTTTATAATCAATTACCCCAAGAATATTATTTATATCGATGTTACCACTTCCCACTTTAATGTTAAGTTTTGCTTGTGCGGTAGCTATAATGCTAAAATTGATTTCACAATTTGAAGAAGCGTCTTCTGCAAAACTAATTTTGCCATTAGTAAGATTTAAATTTATATGATAGTGAAGCTTTTCAAAATCAATTTTACCATTTTGTTGTTTGATGATAGTATAAAATGAGTAAATTCTAATTTCGAAAACTTGTAACTTGCTATTTGAAATAAAAATGAGTAGTAAAATAAAACATCCTTGGCGAATATGCCCAATCGGTGAGCACTGGGTAATGAACCATCCGAGAAAAGTTTCAGTATCAGAAAAAAATCCAGATGGTACAACTATTGTGGATGGCCATTGTCGCAAAAATCCAAGCCAACATGAAATCTTTGTTGCAGACGAAATCCACGAAATTGCTGAAAAATATTTCAAAATTTTAAAAAGTAAACCCAAACCAGATACTTTGGGATATCCACATGGAAACAAATTTGATGATTTAATTGGTGGCTGGACAGAGTTTTGGAATGACATATTTAACCCCACAGATCCTCTCAATCCAAATTTAGTTAAAGCATTAATTGCTTCCGAGTCGAGTTTTAATATTAATGTCAATACAAATAGCAACATTGGTAAAGCTAAAGGCTTGATTCAAGTTACAGAGCAAACAAGAAAAATTTTAGGTGATAAAAAAGGTGAGCTAAAAGATTTTCTAATTACTTTATCAAAAAAAGAAATTTTTGATCCTAATCTTAATCTTTGTGCTGGAATCCGTTGGTTATTTCATAAAAAATTTTTGGTTTCGCATAGATTAAAAAAAGAAGCTACATGGATGGAAGCTGTCGCCGAATATAAGGGAATATTAACTCAACTTGGCAATGTTGAAAAATCAGATCGAATAATGGCAGAGCTAGACAAATTATATAAAAGGTTGATACAAAAATGAAAACCATTATGATTATAATATTCCTCTTTAGTAGCTGTGCAAGCTCTGAAATTAAAATTTATAATCAATCAGATCGTTTTATTGACATCGAAGTAAATCGGAAAAATTTCTGGTTTGAATGTTCTCTTGTCAATTCTAAAGATAAAAAATCATTAATGTCATTTTATATGATTAATGGTGAAGTTATACATCAATTTATATTTAGAAGACTTGCCGATACAAAAGATTGTTTAAAATGGTACAAGGAATATGAAAAAATAATTGATGGTACAAATAAAGTAAGATTAGTTGGGATTGATCGGTCAAAGAAAGAGAAAAACTATCTAATAAAAGAAAAAGTCCCTGACAACTTCAAAAAACCAGAATTTTTAATTAATTGGTTTTTTGTTCGACTTGAAACAAGCAAGGGATGTGAACCCTATTTTGACAATGGATGTACTCCAGAAAATTACTGGGGAGGACTTTTTCCGCAAAACTAGGGTTATTCACTTTTAATGCTCAAAAAAGATTTAAAAGAATAGGTTTGAAAAGATTTCAAGAAAATGTTTTATCTAAGCGCGATGAAACAGGACCTACGTTTACTTTATCTCCATTCCATGACAAGATAAAATACAAATTATGTTACCCACTACCCATGCTATAATCTCTTGGTCCATTTCCCAACCTCTACAAAATCGAAAGGATCGAATAATTATAACAGCCACTTCGATTATTCCTGATCTGGATGGTTTGGGGGTACTCTTCTCAATCGATTTCTATTCAAAGTATCACCACACCATTGGCCATAATCTACTTTTCATAACACTCACGTCACTTGTCTTGTCACTTTTCTCGAAAGAAAGAAAGCGGGTATTCTTACTCTCTTTGATATCACTTCATGCACATCTTCTCGGCGATTTACTTGGTAGCGGTACGGGGTGGGGAATAAAATACTTTTTGCCGTTCAATGAATACTATCTGGAATTCGCACCTCCTTTCCATTGGGAACTTGATAGCTGGCAGAATCTTGTTATCACCGCGCTTTTAATTATCTACGTTCTCCGGCAAGGAGTAAAAAAAGAACGCACAATCATGGAGATCTTTTCGTTGAGATTAGATCAAAAAATCGTTCAGGCGATAAAAAAAAGATTGAAATGCAGCGCGTACCCCACCATGAAGGGATGAGAGTCAGAGTCAGAGTCGGATGAGAGTCAGGGATGAGAGTCGAAATTGAAAAATGGTCGGAGCGATTGGATTTGAACCAACGACCCTCTGCTCCCAAAGCAGATGCGCTACCAAACTGCGCTACGCTCCGACAGGTATGATTGGGATAGAATAGGATAGTTTATATTGTACTTTTTTTACTTTGGCAATGAGTTTGAGAAAAGAAGTCTTGGGCCTTTTTACAAGCCTTTGCCCTATGGGAATTATCCTTTTTCCAATCCGGAGCCATGGCATATGTTAGATTTTTTTGTTTAAGTTCATCCGGAATAAAAACAGGGTCATAGCCAAATCCCTGATCGCCTCGAGGTTGAATGTCTAATAACCCAGTGATCTTGCCAGAAAAGTAATAGATTTCATCTGGGCTTAAGTAAAAACACAAAACGCAAGTAAAGGAAGCTCTTCGCTCTTCTCCCACAAAAGGCTGCATTTTTTTAAGCAGGAGCTCAATTCTTTCATTAAAGTTGATATTCTCTCCCCCAAAACGAGCTGAGTAAATTCCCAGATCGTTCGGAAGTGCTACGACGTCCACTCCGGAATCATCCGAAACCACGGGCTTCTTAAAAACATCATAATAAGCTTTAGCCTTTTTTAAGGCGTTTTCATAATAGTTATTTCCATCTTCGATGACATCTACAGGTTTGGAAGCAGAACAAATTTTAATAATTCGGTGGTCAAATAACTCATCAAATTCTTGAGCCTTATGTTGATTTCCAGATGCCAGTATAAATTCCATTAATATAGTGCCTGTTTTTGTTTTTCTAAAATTATTTGAATGGCCTCCCAAGCACAATTTAGCATCAGATTATTTTCTTCTCTGCTAAACGCCCCATCCTCTGCAGTACCCTGAATCTCAACATATTTTCCACTACTAGTCATGACGATATTCATGTCAGTTTTACAATTGGAATCTTCATCATAATTTAAATCAGCAATTATTTCGTTCTCTTTATTGATTCCAACGCTAATTGCAGCTAGACTCTCTTTGATAGGATTACTTTGAATCTTTCCATCTTTTAGAAGTTTTTTTATGGCCAGACTTAAGGCCACAAATCCACCTGTAATGGAAGCTGTCCTCGTTCCACCATCAGCTATTAATACATCACAATCTATAGTGACAGAACGCTCTCCTAAAGCCTTCAAGTCTACCACTGAGCGAAGGCTTCGGCCGATTAAGCGCTGAATTTCCTGACTTCTTCCACTTATAGAAGTTCGTTCTCTTTTATTCCTTGTATTAGTTGCACCGGGCAACATGCTATATTCAGCTGTAACCCATCCTTGTTTTTTATCTTTCAAAAATGGGGGGACTGATTCCTCGACAGTGGCAGTTACATGAACTTTGGTATTACCAAATGAAACAATCACTGAACCATGAGCATATGGATTTATGTCTCTTTCAAAATGGATTTCTCGAGGTTTCGCTCTTTTAATGGTAAACATATCCCTTCCTTCTAAGCGTTTTAATAATTTCTTTCATAACAAAAAAAAGCTATATTGTAATTTAAGATAAGCTTTTTTTAAGGTTTTTTTTATGCTGCATCTGCACTTAAAAGAATGTGATTCCACTCAACTCTATTTAAAAGAAAATTTTAAGGATTTGTTTTTAAAAGATTCATATGTACTTATTTCAACCGATAAACAATTAAAGGGTATCGGTAGGAATGGTAATCGCTGGGATGACTATCCTAATGCACTTACCTTTTCTTTTCTGCTTAAGCCTACCATCAATGTGATCACCATACCCTTAGCTGCAGGAATCATTCTTTGTCAATATATCAAAGAGCAATGGGGTGCAGATTTAAATCTCAAATGGCCTAATGACCTTATTAACTGCCACTGTCAAAAATGTGGTGGAATAATATGCCAATACATTGATCACGAATCAATTATCTGCGGGATTGGACTTAACCTGGGTTATTCTAAGAAATTATCTGGTGAACAAAATTACAAAACTCCAGCTGGAGTTATCAAAGCAAACGTCAAATTATCCAGCCAAGACCGCAAAATTATTCCCAGAAATATTTATGACTACTTTTTGTCTTATGATTTTAGTAATTTAAATATCAAAAAAGATTTTGAAAAAACCTGTTCTCACTTAAACAAACAGGTTTCGATTACAGATACAAACAAAGAATGGATTGGAATATTTCAAGGCATAACCGACAATGGAGAAGCTCTTCTTAAAAGTTCTGATAGTAAAATCAATACATTTATCTCCGGTTCTTTGAATGTACTTGAAAAATAAGTTTAAATACTAATGGTAGCTGCAATTGATAACGATTGATCCTTTTGCTTCTCACCTGCTACATTTTTTCTACTGGTATCACTAAAATTCAAACTAATCGTAGTATCTTGCATAGTTTTTATCAACGACAAAATTCCATCAAAGCGATTATTTGAATCAGCTAAATTTTTGTTATCAAAGTAAGAATATCCAATGGCTGTTCCAATTGAAATATCTTTCATAACTTCATGACTAGCAGAAAAATTAAAATATAAATTTTTATAAGTTTCAGTGCGTGTAGCAACCGGCACTTGAGGGGCATAATAAATATCAAGTTTGAAAATTTTATAAGAGAAATTAATATTTCCTTCCAAATAATCACTGGAGGTATTTTTTAAATAGCGATATGAAATAATTTTACCTCCTACTACCATATTTTCAAAAACCTCTTTTTTATAACCAGCATAGAAATCCAGCTCTTGCCCTCCAGTATTATCACCAAGCGTAGTAGTCCATACTCCCAACGTTGCACCAATTGGCATGACATATTCTGATCCACCCTGCACGGCTGGCCCATTATTAGAGTAAGATACCCCACGACTTACATAATCGGTAGTGGCTGTCGCAAAAAGCGATATCTGTGCAAAGCAAACTGAACTGAAGACAACGAAAATTAATCCCAATATTATTTTCATACTTTTTCCCTTAATATTTTTTAATTAATTATTTTCAGAAATTGATTCAGTGATCTTTTTTAATTCTTTCTTAATAAGATTTTCTGCTAAATCTGGAATTATTTCCCAAGTTACTTTTTCAATGGTCTCTTTGCAATATTGATGAACATATTTTTCAAGCAATGGGCCCATATGTTCTTTTAATCTATTAATAATGTCTTCCTCATAGTGAAGAGTAATTATTTCCTTAATTTTGTTTTTGAAAAATTCCTCATTTACTTCACTTGTTTCATCTTTAAATGGTGCATCTTTTTTAACTGTATTTTCTACTTCATCTGCGAGATTAACTACGGTGATTTCATCAGTCCCCTCATCTTCCTCTTGCTGTATAAAAATCTGATCTTCCTGCGCTTCATCTTCCACCACTTTAAACATACTATCTTCGCTGGGTTTTTTATCCCTTTCGTCTGCATCATTCTCTACCCAAAATTCATCATCTTCTTGGTCATTTGTAACATCATTTTCCCAACCATCACTAGAAAGTTTAGCCAACGCTATTTCCTCAGTACTATCATTTACTTCATCATTATCATCGGCTAAATCAACCGTTAGTGAATCAATCCGAACCATTTTTGAAGATGCATATTTTTCTGCTAAACTTTTATTTTCTGGATATTCCAAATTAGCACCAGTTGGTAATAACCCCGTTTCTTTTTCTTCAATTATATCTGGAATTTCTGGCGTAGTGCCCGATCCAGCTGGTTTGCCAATAACATCTGGAATACTGATGCCCCAACTTTCAACTTCAACATGCAAATTAGTTGAGTTTTTTGAATTAGTATTTTCATCAATTAGATCAGGAATATCTAATTCTTGCGGCTTTGGGCCGCTTACTTTCCATTCTTCACCTACTGAGTCTGCCTCGTCTTTAAAATAAATATTCAAATCATCCTGAGCGACTTCTCGATTAAGAAGCAAGCTGCACTTTTTTAAAAAAAGACTGCTTTCAAAAGGTTTCACAATTATATCTCTTGCCCCAACTTCTTTTAATTCCTTTTCATCAACTGAATCAAAAGTCCCAAGCATAACCATTAATATACTATCTGGTTTGACTTCTAGAATTTTCTTTACCAGTTCTATCCCCGATAATTTAGAAGAAAAATTGTAATCAAGTAAAATTAAGTCATAATCATTTTTTAAATATTTAGTAAATAAGTCACCTTCCGCCGAACACTGCGTCAAGGTATAGGGTTCATTCGCTAACATGATGCTAACTACTTTTTGTATTGTCAGACTATCATCTGCAATAAGAATATTTGCGTTCATAATCAAAACCTCTATGAATATCTTCTCTTAAATAAGTTAGGTTAGCAAGAATTTTGCTTGTTTTTAAAGCCAGAACAATTTATTAAAATCTTAACATCATAAAAGTTTGGTTATCCAGATTACCTTTATTATTTGCCAGATTAAAAATCAGTGATCCTTTCTCATGATCATCATTTTTCATTTCAATAATATATTTAAGCTCATTTATGTCCAACTTACCAAACACACCATCAGTCACAAACATAATTATATCTTCTGGTTCAACCTTCAGCTCCCTTATTTGTAAATGCAAATCATCAAACAAACCAAGCCCATTGGATGGGCAAAGGTGAGAAATGGTATTTTGCCTGCCTTCAAAATGAAACTGCAGGACATCCGGATGGGTTATAGACCCAATATGACCACTCCTATACAAATAGGAAGCACAATTTCCAGCACAAGCAAAAGTCATAATATTTTCAGACATGGCGGCGCCAATTATGGATGCTCCCCCTTTTTGAGACAAGTTCTTTTTTTGATTATTCCGTTTCATTAAAATTTGGTGGGCGTATTGAATTGAATTTATCAAGGCATTCCCTTCAATTAAATATTTAGGACTAAAGAAAAAAGGCAAGGTCAAATCCGGGTCACATCCTAGTTTAGTATAAAATTTGGCAACTTCATCGCTAAGAAATGTAACAGTGCTATCGCCAACCCCTGCTCCACCAAAACCGTCAAAGATTAAAAATAGATTATTGACCACATCCAAATGATAGTAATCTTCATTGACTTCCAAATACGGTCCTTGATGAGTTTTGGCAGTATATTCTTTAAGAGCTAGCATACCTACTCCATGTAATCTTGCAATTTCTTGGTTGCTTTTCGATAATATTCGCTATCAGAAGGTGTAATTTGTTGTACCTCTTGAAATTTATCTTTTGCCTCAGTAAACAAACTCATGGATTCAAGAATCAAAGCTTCTCGATATACCTTTTTTGTTCTAAAAGAAAGTACATCTCTGATCTCAGCCATTTCTTTCAATGCTTCCATATTATCGGGAACAAGACTCAAAAGTAACAAATATGTTTCATACGATCCCTTGAGATCTTGACCTTCTTTTAAAGATCGAGCTTTCCCCATGAGAGGTTCTATAATTTCTCTAAGATTTTTTCTTGAATCAGTTAACATTGAGTGAGCTTGTTTTACCAGATCATCATCCATATCAGGAATACTTAGAAATTTCTCCAGCGCAACAATTGCCTTATGCCAGTCTTTTTTTAAATAAAATTGTTTACCTGGTTTAAGTAATCTTATATTCCTAGCCTTTTCTGCTTTTTTTTGTTCCTCTTCCAAAAGCTTTTTTTCTTCTTCTTTCTTCCAAGCCTCTAGAGTAGCCTTCATATAAGTTACGTCATAATTTTCTGGTTCAAGCTTCATAATTTCACTAAAAAGAGTCTCCGCCACCTCAACATGTCTCTCTTTAACTGCTTCTTGTGCCTGTTTGACTAATTCTTTAACTTTTTGTTTTCTAATTCGACGTTCAATTTCTTCTTGTTTCTTCTTCTCTTCTTCTTCAAGTTTTTTTAATCCACCCTGAGCCCAAGAGTAAATCTGAGTAGAATTTTTCCAAGGGCTAATAATTTGGTGTAATTTGTCTAACTCTTGCAACGTTTCTTTATATTTCCCATCATCCAACAAAGTTTTAGACAGCTCATATAAAGCTTCTGCCGACTCTTGTTGTTCAGGTGTAAGCTTAATTTCTTTTTTATCTTTTAATAAATTTGTCTTATCTTGCTCAAGCAAATAGTTCTGTTTTGTTGTATTCTTGGTTTTGGATACTTTTTGCTTATCTTCGCCCCCTAGCAAAATCCAAAGCCCAACTATTACCAACAATATAATCAATATCTTTTTTCTTTTTACCGGATCTTTAAGAGCATCCCTGGTAAACAAGGATTTATTATTACTCTTGGCTGCCAAGTCAGCTGCCTCTTGTGCAGAAATTCCGGCTACAGCATCGCCCACAAAATCAGTCGAGACTTCTACAATTTCTTCAACTTCAACTACCTGGTTATCTTCTACCGGCATAAGTCGGTCTTTTTGGTCCTGTAAAAAAGTTGAAATAATCTCTACCGTAAAAGTGGTACTTCCAATCAAAAATTCATCATCATTGGCCAGTTCAGACTGATTAACTCTTATTCCATTTAATATTGTTCCATTAGCAGATTTTAAATCCTCTAGAATATAAGAATTTTTAGTTTTTCTTATTATAGCGTGTTCAGAAGAAACTTCATCGTCATTCAAAACGATCTGACATCTTTCTGAATTACGACCTATCTTGACTTCATTTTGATCAAGTATAAATTTCTCATACGGAGCATTTTCACCAAATATTTTTAAAATAAATTTTGAAAATGATTTAGCGACCTCAGTCTTTTCTGCCAAATTTTCACTAACAAAAGGCGTTGGGTCCTCATGTTGTAAATTTTCTGATAGTTCAAAGTCGTTTTGGTTATTCAAGTCTTCAAAGTTATCATTTTTTAAAACATCATTTTCAACATTTGGTTCCTCTTTGGGAAATTCATTATTTTCTTTGAGTTGAGATGAAGCGGGAAGTTCGTCCATATTATTTTGAAAATTACTTATAGTTTCAAGATCTGCAGTATAACTTTTTATTTTAGAATTTTTTTCGACTGGGTCTGACTCGATATTTGAAAGTGATTTTGAACTATTCTTTATCTTTGCAACTTCATCGGTTACCATCTCGGGATAAGCTAAATCTTCATTTACTATATGTTTTTTTTCATCCGTTTCATCCATGGAAATGTTTAAAACATAATAACCTAAATTGATCATATCTCCTTGCACTAATTCTTGCTTGGCAACGTTCTTACCGTTTATAAAAATATCGCCATTATCGCTGGTTTTTTCAATCATCCAGACGCCATTCTCGCATGTTACCTTGGCATGCTCTCTGGAAACTTTCCTATCATCTAAAACAATTTCACATTCAGGCGATCGTCCGATTAAAAATGACCATCTCGCTTGTTGTTCACCAGCAAGCAAACGTTCTTCGATAAAATTTCCGTTTTTAGTTACAGATATTTTCATCTTCTTTTAGTCCCAATTCATCATTTAATACTTTTATATTTTTTTGAGCCGCTACATACCTTTCATCATTTGGGTTTTGATCAATCAATCGCATAATAGAGCAATACGTTTTCACCGCTTCCACTAATCTTAGTGATTCCCTATCTCGCGCAGCCTTGGCAAACAATTGATCAATTTCCTCATCAAGAGCCTGCTGAGTTTTCTTTTTATAAAAATCTGCCCTATTATGATTCGGTGCTCTTACCAAGGCTTGCTCGAACTCATGCAAGGCACGATAAAAATTTTTTTCCCGCAACTCTCTTAAGCCACGATGGATATATACATACACCTCATGTTCCAATTCATCTTCCTTATAAGCCTCACTTTTTTTAAGATTTTGTACCAATATTTCATCTTCTTCCAGTGTTCCCTCTCCAGTCTTTTTTTTATTCTGACCCTGAGAGGTATCATTTGAAGTAAATAAGGAGGCAAGAGCTATTAGTATTAAAATTCCGTATAGAAGAAATTTTTTATTATTATTTTTAGCGGCTGTTTTGGTTATAGCTGATTTTTCATTCTTTAAGTTTTCCGTTTGGATTTCATCAGATTCTTTTTTTTGTAAAGAGTTGCCTTTTTCCAAAACAGTAAGCAAGCTATACTTAAAAATGGTCTTGCCAACAATGACAGTATCATGGTCGGACAATCTATGCTGTGTAACTTTCAAATCATTAACGATAGTGCCATTTTGTGATTTCAGATCAGTTAAAACATAACTTTCCTTAATCTTGGCCAATTCAAAATGCTCTCTAGAAGCCTTGGTATCATTTATCTGGATATCAATATTTTTCCCTCTTCCTGCAACGATTCGCGATCCAATTAAAATATAACTAGTTCCCTTGTTTTCACCAGTCATACATAGAAATCGATGATACTGCCCGACTTCTGATGGTCCTTTTAAATCTGTAAATGTTAAAACATTTTCACTCATGCCAACAAAGTCCTCATGATTGTTCGTTTATAAACGTAATATAAAAAGCCTTAGCAAAATTATCTTTTCCCATCAGGGTATTTACATGTATTGAGTAAGGATTACCTTGAATATCGTACGCTCCATGTTGATTAATTCCTCCGTTGTTAGCAGATTCATCACATAGCTCGATTAGCATCGCAGCGAATCCTTTTTCCCTGGCTGTGTCTAATAGATTCATATCTAAGGCACTTGATTCCCTTATTCCGGTTAAATCTTCCGCTAATAAATTAATTTTTTTGATGTTTTTTTCTGAATTTAAAACAATTGTAGGAACTCCTGATCCATCTGAAAAATTAATCAATTTCTCGACATATAATGTGTCTTCTTCAATTTCATCGTACATTTTATCCGATTCGTCTTTGGATAATTCCCGTATTCTGGTCAAAAGCACATTAATACTATCCCTTAGGGGATTCATTTCCTGCATAAGAAACTCACTTTCAATTAATTTTCTTTTACCTCTTAAAAATTCATCTATTTGTCGTTTCATCTCATCCATGGGTTTGATAGTTAAAAAAAGTATTATTCCATAAAAAAAGATAGCCACTAGTATAGACGTTGATAAAGATTCAAAATAAGCTCTTGAACTTTTTGATGCCTCCAGGGCAAGTGAAGTTGGAGAAAATCGAATGGCGATTGCGGCTATGGTTTCATAATCTCCAGTTTTCATATTATACGTTCTAATTTTCTTGGCAATTCCAATTTGTCCATTGCCAATTGGACCAGTAAAAAGCTCGTTAATTTTTTTCTTATCCCTTGCCCAGTTTTTCGCTTTTACTGAGAAAGGATCGTCTATAAACTCGTTCATCTTACCTATTGGCCTAAAAATTCTCCCCTCTAAATCAAACAATTCATAAGACACTACGCCGGGCTCATGCTCTAGAAAATTGGTATCAATCTGATCCAGAAATCCTTTACTTAGAGCACCCGCGTTTATTCGGGCTATTTCATCTGCATAATGACTACCTCTAAGAGATGTCTCATCAATTAATATTCTTTTACTATCGCTTAATACTGGGAAAATTGTAAGAGTGATTGAAACAAAAACACACATGGCCATGATTATAGCTAAAAGAATTTTCCACTCATACTCTCTGTTTATATTATAAAACAAGGGCATGATTTTAAGTTTGAAATAGTAAATAATTTTCAATGGCAAATTAGTTGGAACAGGTTCAGTTTGTTTTAAAAAATCATCATCATTTTGAGTTATTTTTTTATGAATAATTATTTTCTTTTCTTTTACTAAGACAACTTGAATTATTGAATCAGGAAGACTTATTTTGTCCCCATTTTTTAACGTTGCATTTTTTACAAATGCACCATTTAAAAAAGTACCATTTGCACTTTCTAGATCTTTCAAATAAGCAGTGTCATTGGTTATAGTTATGCTTAAGTGACGTTTAGATATACCCTCAACTGGAAAATACACATCACACTCCGACCCACGCCCTAGAACATTATCTCCATCGTTTAAGATAAATTCTCGGCCCCGCAATTTTCCACCTATAACAACTAACTTAAACATATTTCCTCTTCAAATATCAAATAATCACCTTCTTTTATTTCTACGGGAATTGTTCCAGACTTAAGTTCTAAAACCTGGGTAGCCTGTAAATAAATCCCAGTTATTCTCCACGGCACAATTCCTCTTATAATTTTTTTGATTTGATAATTATCATTCAAAAAAACTACATCCAAGTTAAATTTCATAAAACAAGTATGTATCGAATTACAATGCTTAATTAAAAGCCCGTCAAACCCGACCATCTCACCCACAAACATCAATCCCTTAAGGCGAGCAAAAAAAGATTCAGCAATTTTAACTGATTTTGCTATATAAAAGTTTTTATATTTAATCTGAAACATTATTTCCTCATTTCTTTGCTAGCATAAATTCCAAAGCCAAAGGAGTTGCAACAATAATAAATACTGCTGGAACAATAAAAATCATCATTGGAAATAGTATTTTAGTAGCTGCTTTTGCTGCTTTTTTTTCAACTTCGTTTGATCTTTTTTGCCTGATCTCGATTGCCAAGGCTTTCAATATAGGACCAATGCTAGCGCCCACTGAATCTGCGGCAATTAAAGTTGCACAAAACGAAGTTATATTTATTAGTCCAACTCTCCATGATAAATTTCTGAGCGCCTCAGCTCGACTAGCACCAACTGTAATCTCTTTCATGAGCAATTCAAATTCTTCCGATAACGAACTCCTTCTGGCTTTTTCAACGACCTTAGCCATGGCAGCTATAAAATCAAGTCCAGCTTCCACACAAAGTGCCAACATATCTATGGCAAAGGGCATATTAATTATAATATCTTCCTGGCGTTGTTTTATTTTTCCACTCAACCAGAGGTCTGGATAAACAAATCCGAAAAAAGCTAAAGGAATCATGGTAGTCATCGGCCAGTCAGCATCAGCCAATAATTTAACTCCAATAAATAATACAGGAAAACCAATGATCAAAAATAATTTAAACGAATAGAATTCCTCAGGTGATATAATAACGGTCAACCCGGACATTGCTAATTTTCTTTTATATTTATTCCGTATTTTACCCCTCTGTTTCATGTTGGAAACAATGGGGACAACATACCTTCTAAAAAATGGTCTGGAGTACCTTAAGATTACTCCCTGTTGAAGAATTTTATCTTTCCCTACATTATCATCAAGTTTTTCTGATGCTTTATACTGGCCCTCATCAATAAAAACCGCACTGGTTATTATAAAAACCGAGATACCGACCAAAATAAGTGATATTAAAAGCAACACGATCCACATCCTGATCAAATTAATTTTTTGCTCAATACTTATAGGGTACCAGAGATTTAGTTTTCAGTTACTTATAGGAAAGATCATCCAATTTAAATGGAAAGCTGAACAAATTAGTACAATTTTCAAGATCAAGGAGTTACATTTACTTTTGCAATTCGCTCAAGTATATCCTCCAAAAAGATCTGACTTGCCTTTGAATTTATTTTTTTATCTATTTTGGGAATATAGACAGGCTTATACTCACTAAAGTTTTCTTTTTTACAACCATTTATTCTTTTAATTTTATCATTTAAGCAATCATTTTTAATATTTTTTACTTTTAAAGCATTATTAATCGCAGCCAATGCCTCTTCCGCTTTGTCCATATCCCGATAAATCAAAATATCTGTTCCTGCACATAAAGCATATGTTACAGCTTCTTCAATAGAATAATTATCCGTAATTGCCTGCATTTGCATATCGTCAGAAACAATAATCTTATTATATTTCAAATTTTTTCTAACAATGTCGTGAGCTAAAGAACTTAAAGAAGTGGGCATCTTGTCGTCAATGGCATCAACCTTCATATGGCCCATCATCAAAAATTCAACACGAGATGACTTGATAGCTCTAGCAAACGGATTGATATGAATCTCGGTTAGCTCATTCATATCAATATTAACAATCGGCAACTCAAGATGAGAATCTTTAGAAGTTGCCCCATGCCCAGGAAAATGCTTTGCACACGCAATTACACCATTGGTTTGTAACCCTCGGATAGCTGCTGTTATATATTTACTAACCACATCTGGTGAATCGCCAAACGATCTATCTCCAATAACTTTGCTTTTATTTTTAAGTACATCACAACATGGAGCAAAGTTTAAGTTAACCCCACAAGTGCTTAATTCTTCGGCAATGATTTTATGTATAAAAAAACAAATTTTAGGTGAGTTGAGTTTTGCAACTTCAGCCATGGCCGGGAACTGGGTAAAATGAGTTTTGAAGCGGATGACCCTACCCCCCTCATGGTCTACTGATATAAACAAAGGGTATTCTTTTCTTAATTTTTGGATACTATTAACTAGCTCTGACAATTGAGCCGGACTTTCAAAATTTTTGGAAAAAAGAATTACTCCGCCAATATTATTGGTTTCAATAAAATTCTTTTCATGTTCGGTTAAAGCAACTCCGCTTACGCCCGTAATTATTAATTGACCAACATCTTGATTCATAATCCTACAACAATTATATTTTCAATAAACATATTATTACTTCCTCTAGTATAAAGGTCACCTGAAACAAACTCAAGCTGAATTAAACCGCGTGATTTAGTCAGTTTTTTTAATGATTGATACACCTTGGGTTGTCCAAAATTTTTTAACCATATTAAAATCTTTATCTAAAAAATAAAAGATCGCCTGTCCAGCCACTTTTAACGTAAATTGATAAAAATTTTTTTTCTCGTTTTTTTCATATACCATAGTCACTGGTTCAAAAATTCTATCTGGTATACCCAGTAACTGTTCTTGCACATATGGATAGCCATCCCAGATTACATGAAAATTCATGTTCCCATCACCCTGTTTTATTGCTTCTTGAAAAAAGTTAGTTCTTTTCACACATTCAATAATTTGATTAAAAAAACAAAACACTCCACTTCCCGCAGGAAAAGGAATGGATCGATTACCGTTCCATTTTTCCTCAGGGCTTTTCATGCTTATATCTATTGATCTGGTGGTAATATTTACACTCATCTTCGTAAAATATTTTTCCTTTGAATCTTCAAACCAAATAAAGTAATTAGAAAGCCGAGGACGATAAACAGGAATTTTATTTAACATTCCTGGCGTAGAAATTGTTATGCTTTTTTCAAGTGGTTTTTTTTCATTTCCTTCCAGCGGCAAAATGGTGGTAATAACCACTAAATCATTGCTTTTTTTTGCCTTTCCAGTCTCCCTTATCATGGTAAACTTACCAGAGTGATCGGTTAGTTCATAATACTTCTTGGCCCTGGAAATCCCCGATTTATTACTGCCTCCCCCACTACTGCAGGAAACGAGAAATACAAATATTAAAAAATTTATCAAATATTTCATTTTTCTAAGTTATTCCGGTTTATATATTTTAAATATTCCTCTCTACTTTCCAGATTAACACTGTCATTACTTAAAAGTATTGCCAATTTTTGATCTAATAATTGATTGCTATCGAACAAAATTCCAATTTTGTACATAGAAACCCCTAAGGCCCTTGGATCAATATAATCTACAATATTATTTACTATTACATTTTTGAGAGGGTAACACTCGCCTTGCCAGTCAAGTTTTACAACGGATATTTTAGTATTGATAGAAAACAATTTGGCTTCTTTGATATTTGTTATAAATGATGCTCCTACACTTGATACATCCAAGACTCTAAAACCCATCAGTGGCTCATCGTTATCGTTATAAAATTTTTTATCGGAAGCAATTTTTATAAAGTTTTTAAATATTTTTGTATTTCCCTGGCGTAATTTATTTAAGAAGAAAACATTTTTCTCAATAGCCGAATTCTCAATCTCCATATAAATATAAATTTTTCTATGGGGAAAAGCTAAAAGTCTTTCTTTTTTTCTGATTTCGTATTGGTAAATGTCCTTGGCTACTTTAAAAATCTGTAAACCATCTTTCACTTGAATCAGTTGCATTTCGGTAAAATAGTTAATGTTATTGAACATAAAATGTAAATGCCAATCACCATGATCAAAAGGCATACTCTGTCCAGGTATCGTTATAATGACAATTTTATTTTCTTGTTGTACTGATTCAATTGAAGCACAATTAACTTTTTCGGGTACTTTCCAAAAAAATACATTTTTCTTTTCTCTTACATTAAAGAGTAATTTTTCTAAAATATTTATGGGTTCAAGTTTATAAAAAAAAACGCAATTGTCTTCCGCTTTAATAATTCACTCCATGATTTATATCCGGAAAAAACTTATATTTATGAAAGTGTTGTAACTTGTCTTAGCAATGAAATTGATTCCAAACACTTCCCACAACCTCTAACTACACAAGTAAGTGGATCTTCTGCAAGAGAGACAGGTAATCCAGTTTTTTCTTTTATAAGCACATCTAAATTGGCAAGCAATGAACCACCGCCAGAAAGAATAATTCCGTTATCCACAATATCTGCAGCTAATTCAGGTGGAGTTTTTTCAAGTGATACTTTTATAGCCTCAACTACTTCAGCAACCGGATCACTTAAAGCGTCTCTTATTTCATCAGAAGTAACTTCAATAATCTTGGGTGCTCCCGCAATTAAATCCCGACCTTTCACTTCAAAAATCTTCACTTCTTCGTCAAATGGATATGCATTACCAATGGAAATTTTGATAAGTTCAGCTGTTCTTTCTCCAATGAGAAGAGAGTACATTTTTTTGATATAGGAAGCAATCGCTTCGTCAAATTTATCTCCAGCGACTCTTTCTGATTTAGAAAACACTATTCCACCCAAAGAAATAACGGCTACTTCCGTCGTTCCTCCACCAATATCAACAATCATATTGCCAGATGGTTCAGTTATCGGTAAACCAGCACCAATCGCAGCGGCCATAGGTTCTTCAATCAAATAAACTTCTCTTGCTCCAGCTTGCTCAGCAGATTCTTTAACCGCTCTCTTTTCAACCTGAGTAATACCAAAGGGAATGCAAATTATGATCCTAGGCTTAACTAATCTCGTGCCAGGCAATGATTTTTGAATAAAATATCTAAGCATAGCTTGAGTTACTTCAAAGTCTGCAATAACTCCATCCTTCATAGGCCTAATCGCTTTTATAGAACCAGGTGTTCTCCCCAACATATCTTTGGCTTCTTTTCCAACTGCCAAAACCTTGCTTACCCCTTTGATACCCTGATGGACAGCCACGACCGAAGGTTCATTTACAATAATTCCTCTGCCTTTTGCATAAACTAATGTATTCGCTGTCCCAAGATCTATTGCCAAATCGCTTGAAAACCAATCTAAAACCTTTCTAAACATAAATCCACCATCCCGACTAGTAATAAGTATATGATTTTATTAAAAAATCACAACAAATAATCCATTCATGATCAAAACGTATTTATTAAAAATAATAAACCTATGTAAAATTTATCACTTAGCTGCTTTTTTGTGAACTATTAAACAAGCATTTTAACTAAAAAAAAGATTATATTTTTTATGCGTCTTTTGAACTGTAATACATTAAATTCTGCACTACAAGGTTATTCAGGCTTGAAATTGTGTACAAATTTACTTATATTTATGCAGCTTGATCGTTTATCAAACTAATTCTGCAAAACTTAGCTTAAGTTGCAGAGTAAATGCTTTTAATTAAAGGACAACACTATGGGTATGGGTAGAAAGAAAAAAGTAATCAAAATGAAAAGAAAAATTTCACAGAGAAAGCATAAAGAGCGTATCAAAGCTAAAATCAAGGCAAAAGCTGAGTAATAGCTAAATTCCCTTAGTAGTTTTCCGTCTTATCATTCATGTACTTTTTTAGCTTCACCTTTTTTAAGCATCATGAGTTGCATATTTTTTAACCACAAACCATCCGTTTGTACCCACTTGCCGGTCATACCTTCAAGTTCGGATATTGACTTTACTCCATGATCAAATTCTTCTCTAGTATCATAAGATTTATTAGAAATAATATCCCCCACTACTTTCATAGAATCATATGATAATACTTCAAGAATTTTTGGTTTTCTCTTGTAGACTTTTATGAATTCTTTGTAAAAAGATGTATTCACCTCATTCAATTCACCACCAACATAAAATAAATTTTCAAATTTAAAACTCTCTTGCATTAATTGGCTCGATTCTCCCCAACTAGGATCCCCAATAAAATTTACTTTAAAAGCATCAAAATATGAAAAAGATGGAACAATCAACCTAGCCTGCTCCGGGAACGATGGTAGGTACAACCAATCGAAGTCAACCTGGGGTCCTAAAACTTGAATTCTTTTTACTGAACTCTTATCTTCAAGAGAATATATTTCACTTAAAATTTCTCTTTCTTCTTGTCTTCCTCTAGAAAAACTCAAACCCAGTAATTGCTTAACTGGTTCTCTGAAATCTTTGGAGTCTTCTGAATATTCCTGCACGCCCACCACTTCCACATTAGCTAAAGTGGCTTTCCGCCAAAATTCATCTAAGTGTGATTGTCCTCGTTTAGACGAAGGATAAAGTATCGCCGCTTTTCTACCTAGAGAATTCAGTGTTTGCTCACTAAAAATTTGATTTATTTGGGATTCTATTGAGCCCCTGATTTCTAATAGTAAATAATCTTTGGAAATTTTTGGCATATCCACCGACGAAAGTGATACAAAAAAGACCCCTTTTTGCTTGGATTCTAAATATTCTTGATGAGCCTCAGAAGAAAAAAGACCACCAATTACAGCAGCAATATGTTTATCATCAACTAGCTCTTTGATAACATGACCACCCACTGCTCCGCTACCTTGAGAGTCTTTGACGTAAATTTTTATTGGAGTAAGCTTTTCCTTCGCGCGACGGCGGTTAATAGATTTTAAAGCACTATCGATGCCAAACAATGCCCTTTGACCAAAATTAGCTTTTTTACCAGTAAGTGGCAACACCACTCCCACTGAATAGGGATCGATTTTTTCATCTGTATCTAAGCGAAAACTAAAATTTTTAATCATTTCGATTACTTCATTATGTTTACTATAGGTATCTGCAATCCAGTCTAAGTAGTCCTTAGTTTTCGATTTATCACCCTCATAATAAATTTTTTCCGCATTTAAATAAGCCAAATAAGCTACTACCAAAGTTTTCTCATCATCAAATTTTCTTACAAAATCTGCCCTTTCATTCGAAGTCATCTTCAAGAAGCTCTCAAGCAATGGCTGAAAATGACCATTTGATCTTATTTCATTAATACTCTCCAAAGTTCCTAGATACCTCACAAGAGATTGATTGACTTCGTCCTCTTTGCCCTTGCTTTTTGCCAGTTTGTAATGAAGGAAGTGGTAATTTTTAGCTTCCTTCTTTTTAAGGTATTTATAGTTAGCCAGCATTAACATAGAATACGATTTTTCCTTAAAATCAAGCTTGTAATATGAGCTTGCCATGTTCAGATATATTTGGGAGGTAAGAGAATCATCAACGTCCGATGTTGCCAAAGCAGTATCAAAGGAAGAAATAGATTCTTCAATTTTTCCCTCGGAAAAAAATAAGACCCCAATTAAATTATATTTAAAAGCTTTTTCAGCTGGCCAAAGCAGACTATCATTCATGGAATTTAAACTGGAAATTGCTTTTTGGGCATTACCGGAGGAATATTGCGACTTAATGGTTTGGATTTTAGAAAGAAATTCCTTACGGTAATTATTTGACTGCGATTGACCATCAAGCAATTGTATACCGCCACAAGAAACTAAAAAAATTGTAATTAAGAGATACAATCTAAAATTTTTCATTTAGCTATTCCTTGTTATTTACCACTTATACGTACGAGCGCGTGATTATTCTATCGATTGTAACTTAAAAACTCCAGCTTAAATCAACCACCAGCAGTACTTGTATTTAACTTATTTGTTATTCGTAGCTTATATATTTTACTGAAAAAGATTCCTGACTCTTTCTAAAAAGCTTTGTCCCATCGGGTTAATTGCATTTTCGTATTTCGAAAGAGTTTTAAATAATTCTTTTTGTTCAGGATTTAACTTAGTTGGAGTTTCCACATGAATAGATATAATTTGATCTCCAAATCCATGACCTCCGATTAACGTAACTCCTTTGTTTTTCAGTCGCATTTTCTTACCTGCTTGAGTACCTGCTGGAATCTTAACTTCCACTTTTCCTTGAAGAGTTGGAACTTCTATCGTAGCACCAAGAGCAGCTTGCGAAAAAGAAATTGGCACGACACAGTTTATATCAGCGCCATCTCTTTCATAAAAATCATGAGGTTCAACTTCAATAAGAACATATAAATCCCCCGAAGGGCCTTGATAGTAACCAGAGTCACCCTCACCAGTTAGTTTCAATCTCTGTCCAGAATCAATGCCAGCTGGAATTTTCACAGATAAATTAACTTTAGTTCTAGTCCGACCTTCTCCATGACATTTCTTGCAAGGATTGCTGATTACTTGCCCAGAACCATGGCACTTTGGGCATGTCGAAGACATCGTAAAAAATCCCTGTTGTCTTCTTACTTCACCATGTCCATTACAGACATCACAAGTGGATGGCCCTGACCCTTTTTCTCCACCAGTCCCATCACAGGTCTCACATTGAACTTGTCTTGAAATAGATACAGTTTTTTCACAACCAAAAACAGCTTCTTCAAACTTCACTCTAACGTTCATCTGAAGATCATTTCCAGCTCTGGCCCTTGATTTTCTTCGGGCCCCGCCTCTTCTTCCCCCACCTAAAATATCTCCAAAGATATCCCCAAAGATATCTCCCAAATCTCCGAAACCATCTGCGCTAAATCCGCTGTTTCCAAATCCGCCAAATCCACTAGTCTGTCCGTTGACTCCCGGATGACCAAATTGATCATAACGAGATCTTTTATCTTCACTTAAAAGAACCTCTGCAGCTTCAGATGCTTCTTTAAATTTTGCTTCCGCATCTTTATTATTTGGATTTCGATCGGGATGATACTGCAAAGCAAGCTTTCTATAAGCTTTTTTTATCTCTTCCTTACCAGCATTCCTAGCAACTCCCAGCACTTCGTAGTAATCTCTTTTTGAATCCATATCCTGAGCTTCCCTTGCTAATCATATAAAAGCGGGCCACACGGCCCGCTTAAATTAGTATCTATTTAATACTTATACTTCTTTAAAATCAGCATCAACAACATCTTCTTCATTTTTCTTTTCAGTCTTTGTTTCCTGTTCAGTCGCTTGAGAGCCTTGATTGCCTGCCTGGTTACCTGTCTGTTGATACATTTCAGTAGCAACTTTGTGAGATACATTTTGAAGATCCTCTATAGCCTTTTTTAACTCATCTATTTTTTCAGATTGTAAATGTTTCTTGGCTTCTTCTACGGCTTTTTCTATTTCTTTACTTGATCCTTCGGAAATTTTACCTTTACCGTCTTTTATCATCTTCTCGCTGGCTAAAATCATACCATCAAGGTGATTTCTTGTATCAATCACTTCTCTTCTTTTAGAATCAGCCTCTCGGTTTTCTTCAGCTTCTCTCACCATTTTCTTGATTTCTTCTTCAGAAAGTCCTGATCCACTAGTAATTCTGATTTCCTGTGATTTACTAGTTGCTTTATCAATCGCACTTACTTTAACGATACCGTTTGCATCAATATCAAAAGTAACTTCAATTTGTGGGATTCCTCTAGGTGCTGGAGCAATTCCCGATAAATCAAATTTTCCAAGAGTTTTATTATCTTTTGCAAATTCTCGTTCCCCTTGAAGAACATGAATACTAACAGCTGGCTGGTTGTCCTGAGCGGTTGAAAACACCTGAGATTTTTTGCAGGGTATAGTTGTATTTTTTTCAATAATCTTAGTAAATACACCCCCCAGTGTTTCAATTCCCAGTGATAGTGGCGTTACATCCAATAAAAGAACATCTTTTACATCACCTGCCAATACCCCACCTTGAATAGCTGCACCAGCAGCAACGACCTCATCAGGGTTTACGCTCTTATTTAACTCTTTTTGGAAAAAAGCTTTTACTCGCTCTTGAACCTCAGGAATTCTAGTGGCACCACCTACCATTAATACTTCGTGAATATCACTTTTGGAAATACCTGAATCTTCCAAAGCAATTCGACAAGGAGCTTCTAATTTATCCAGTAAATCTGAAATTAAACTTATAAATTTTGATCTACTTAAATTAACATTCAAATGCTTAGGCCCACTTTGATCAGCAGTAATAAAGGGTAAATTAACATCTGTTTGAGTTACATTTGAAAGTTCATGTTTGGCTTTTTCAGCTGCTTCTTTTAATCGCTGTAAGGCCATCATATCCTTGCGTAAATCAATATTAGTATCCTTTTTAAATTCATCGGCAAGATAGTTGATGATTCTATAATCAAAATCCTCTCCACCTAAAAAAGTATCCCCATTGGTAGCTTTAACTTCAAAAACGCCATCTGACGTTATTTCCAAAATTGAAACATCAAAGGTACCTCCACCCAAATCAAACACAACAATATTTTTGTCAATTTTAGAATCTAATCCGTACGCCAGCGCAGCCGCAGTGGGTTCATTAATTATTCTCTTAACTTCCAAGCCCGCTATTCTTCCAGCGTCCTTAGTTGCTTGTCGTTGAGCATCGTTAAAATATGCAGGTACGGTGATAACCGCTTCAGTCACAGCCTCGCCAAGATAATCTTCGGCAGCTTTTTTTAATTTCTCTAATACGCCTGCGGAAATTTCCTGAGGAGACATTTCCTTACCGTTTATTTTCACCCAAGCATCACCATTTTTATTGGCAAATATTTCAAAAGGTGCCACTTCTTTAAACTTAATTACTTCTTTATCAACAGCCTTTCTACCAATCAACCGCTTAATGCCAAATACTGTTTTAGTGGGATTGGTGACTGCCTGTCTTTTAGCGACCTGACCAACTAATTTTTCACCATTATTGGCAAAACCAACTACTGACGGGGTCGTATTATGTCCTTCAGAATTAGCAATAATTTTATATTTTCCGTTTTCTAAAACAGATATACACGAATTAGTTGTTCCTAAATCTATTCCTACTATTTTACCCATTGTTTATACTCCTTCACACTATTAGTTATTATTATTTTCGTCTTCTTGTTCAGTTTTATTTTCTGCCACAATCACTTTAGCTGGTCTGATCAATCGACCATTTAGCACATAGCCTTTCTGGTATTCAAAAATAATTTCATTATCTCGCTTACCTTCAACTTTTTGCTTGGCCATTGCTTCATGAAAATTGGGGTTAAAGTCCTGTCCAACTGAATCAATGCAACTTAACCCTTCTTTAGAAAGCACATCAGTAAACTGCTTTCTAACCATTTCAATACCGTGTAAAATGTTTTTAATCCTCGGATCCTGATCGTTCTCCAAAGCCTTAATGGAGTGATCAAAATTATCAATAACTCCTATTAAATTCGACAATATTTTTTCATTCCCATATTTTATTAAATTTTCTTTTTCTCTTTGAAACCTTTTCCTCGAATTATCCATTTCCGCAAGCACATAGTAATACTTATTTTTCCAATCTTCTTGAATCGTTTCGTCAGCACTCGTAGAATTTTTGTTATCGTCAACTTGTTCTAAAACATCTTCACTTTCCTGTTTAGCTTGAGCCTCATCGTTATTTTTTAATTCCTCTGCATTTTTAGCATCACTATTTGTAGTATCCGACATTCCCTGCTCCTACCTCAATTTTCAAGATTTTTGCTTAAGGCTAAGATGTTATTAAAACAGTGAGTGTCAATGCTACTAAAATAGTTTTTTTAACAACATGTATCTATTTGAAATTAAAAGTTAGGTATTTTAATAAAAATATCGTCCAGTAAGCTATTTAGCATTAAAAAGCCTCTGTCGCTTAGCGACACAAAACTACCTATACTTTTTGTGTAACCAACCTTTTCCCATTTATCCACGATTTTTTTAAATATCTCAAGCTCCACTTTAGTAAAAATTTCCTCCGGATTAATCCCCAAAGATGTTCGAAGCCCCATAAACAGTTTTTCTAATTTCAGTTTTTGATTATCAAGATATTCCAATTGATAGCTTGGTTTTTCATTATCCCACGTATATCTAATCCCCATATTGTCTTTAGCAATAATATTACCAGTAGCTGAAGGACCAAGTGCTGCCCAATTTCCCAGCCTCCAATAGTTTAAATTGTGTTTTGAAAAACAATTATTCTTGGCCCAATTAGATACTTCATAATGTTCAAAACCATGACTAGCAAGAAAACTAGACGCTAGTAAATACTCGTCTACAATCCACTCCTCCTCTGGCAGAGAATTAAAGTGCAAATAATTTTTATCAACGCTTAATATATACATGCTAATATGATTCGGATGAAATTTTAAAACTTCCGCAAGCTCAGAACAAATATCCCTTTTTTGATCCTGGGAGTAGGGCAATCCTAAAATGAAATCTACCGAATAATTAGTTTTTTCCTGGGCCAATTTTTCAATCAATGTTAGGGCATCTTGCCTGGAATGAATCCGATCTAAAATTTTCAAAAAAAAAGGATTTAAACTCTGTACTCCAACAGAATAGCGATTTACCCCCAAATTCTTCCAGCTAACCATATCATTTACAAAACCTGATCCAGGGTTTATCTCGAGAGTAAATTCATAGTCAGATTCAAAAGCAATTTTATTTTTTTTAAAAAATGTTTCCAGAAAACCAATCCCAACTTCACCCCAATACGAGGGGGTACCCCCCCCCAAATAAAAAGTTTTTAACATCGAGATTGAACAATTATACTGTTCGTGTAGTTTAATATGTTGGATTTGGCTTTCTTCTAAATATTGATGGTATAAATCAAAGTTAATTGGGTTAATAGCATGTTTAAAAAAATCGCAATAATTACATTTTCTGATGCAATAAGGAAAGTGCATATAAAATGATTTAATTTCCAAATGCTACCCTTTTAAATGGCCCTGTTATTCTTAAGCGCTTTCAAGTAAGATCTATATAAATATATCTAACTGGGGATTTTTCGCAAATGCAACTAGAAATCATTAAACTCAAAAATAAAATTGAAACGTGTCTGGTCAACGCTCCCGGAAGTAGTTGTGCATGTGTTCAAATTTGGTTTAAAGCAGGTAGCGCCCTCGAGTCAAAAAAAGACCATGGGATTGCCCATTTTTTAGAGCATATGTTTTTTAAAGGAAGTAAAAATCTTTCAGGGAAAAAACTCACTAAGCAAATTGAAGTAGTCGGAGGGGAACTTAACGCTTTCACATCTTTCGATTATACTTGTTACTATACCAATATTCCTAACACCGAAATTATTCAGGGTATAAACACTATTTTAGAAATGGTATCCAAACCACTTCTCAACTCATCTCATATCCCAAGTGAACGTAAAGTAGTTCTTGAAGAGTTAAAAAAAACCGTCGATAACCCAAATCAATATTCATTTTGTGAAATTCAGAAAAAATTTTTTTCGGGTGGTTATGCTCATCCAATTCTTGGTACTAATAGCACTATTTCAACGTTTTCCAAAAAGCAGCTAACTACCTTCAGACAAAAATATTACAATCTTACCAACGCACTATTAATTATATCCGGCGACTTAAGTAATAAAACAAAGATCATTAAAGAAATTGAAAAATTTGAGATCCCAGCTGGCCCGGCATCCAGTTTTCCTCAATTTACTTTAAAAAATAATGCGCCAATCTCAATACACAGCAAAGACGTTAAAATGTCCCAACTTAACCTTGTAATCCAAGGACCAGAGTTTTTAGATGTTAGTTCAGCGGCGGAAGATTTGGCTTTCACCTGCCTTGGACATGGTGAAGCTTCCAGACTCTATAGTCAATTAGTGTTGGAAAGTTCGCTGGCCAATAACTGTGTAAGCTCAACTATGTTCCTTTCAAAGGGAAGTTTTCATAACATTCGAATTATTTTTCCTCACAAAAACTTACAAAAGATTCTTCAAAAGCTGGAATCAATTTTATCTAAACTTTACAAAGATGGTTTCGAAAATAAGGAAATTAATAGAATAAAAAACCAATATGCTTCTAGCAAAATTTTTGACAAAGAATCACTGGAATCATATACCTTCTCGCTAGGACACAGTTTTGCCCAGACGGGTTCAATATTTAGCGAACAGGATTTCTTAGATAACATCAAAAAAGCTACCCCTGAAACCGTCAATACCCATATTAAAAAAATATTATCCAGAAAAGTTAACATCCAATTACAAGTTCCCGATAAAACCGACCACGATGCTGCTAAAAGGTTGTTAGAAATATTTAGAAAGAAAATACATAAAATTCCTAAAAAGCTTAAAATCAAAAAAGTACTTGCCAAAAACAGTGCTTCGAAATTTGATCCTCAAGTACAGTTAGTTGAAATCAAAAAAGGCATTCATTTAATTTATCGACAAAATCTAATGACTCCGACTTATGTTTTACATGCCTATTTAAAAGGCGGACTTATTGACGAAACTCCCCAGACTAATGGAATTTTTAACTTAATGACTCAAAACCTTTACAAGGGATATAATAAAATATCTTACAATGATATTAAGCATATTCTTGAAAACAGTTCTTCTACATTACAGGGTTTTTCTGGCAAAAATGCGTATGGATTAACTCTGCATGGTCTAACTGAGTATTTTAATGAATCATTTGAAATTTTTATGGGAAGTTTGCTTGCCCCAGATTTCCCCATAGAATCTATAGAGCACGAAAAAGAAATGACCATTAGACATATCGAAAGCCAACAAAAAGACCCCGTCAAACAATGCTTTCAACTGGTTGGGAAAAGTATTTTTAATGATCATCCATATTCTTATAATAATTATGGTACCAAAGAGTTGATACAAGGTTTTTCTAAAAAACAATTACATGATCAACATCAACAAAAAATTCAAAACGAGAGAATTTTATTTTCTTACTGTGGCAACCTTGATCTTGATATAATAAAAGATTTAATAATAAAAAAAACTACAAGTCTAAAAGAAAGGTCAGGCTGTAAATACATTTCTAAGAAATACACTCCATTGAAGGAATCTACCTATCATCTCCCATTCGAGCGCGAACAAACACAAATTTTTGTTGGAATACCAGTAAAAGGTATTAACTCTATTGAAGGTATAATCCTAAATATCCTGACGACAATCCTTTCAGGGCAAGGGTCAATATTGTTTAATCGCATTCGAGAAAAACAAGGATTAAGCTACGTGGTTCAACCCGTTCACTTTTCTGCGTTGGATGGTGGATACTGGGGTATCTACATGGCGTGCGGAAATGAAAACGTAAAAAAAGCCCTATCCACTATCAATGGCATTTTAGACGAGTTAAAGCAAAAGGGCATGTCAGAGGTAGTTTTCAAAGAAGCAAAAAAAATGATAAAAGGACAAACACTTTTAAACATTCAAACTAACGAAGATTACGCTAACATCTATTCTATACCGTTTATTTTTAACTTAGGGATCGATCATTTTCATTTAAAAAACCAACAGGTTGAAAAATTATCATATAATACATTTACAAGAGAATTAAAAAAAGTTTTTACCAAGAAAAGATACACAGTTACAGTTGGAAGTCATTAAGAAGCTTTCAGCTTATTTTTATCGTTGATCATGTAAGAAATTGTTCCAGTTATTTCGTCATCTGACGTACAAGGCGTCTTGGATAAAATAGTGATCATGTCTGTAATATTATCAAAAGAGTATGCCATTAATCCAAAGATAGATGGCATTTTATGGGATTTTGAACTTATGCCATCCAATTTGTTATAAGCTCTTTTTCCCAAATCATGGTAGTAACGAATTTGAAAAAGTTTTCTATTAAGCGACTCATGAAAAAAACCGCATATGAAGAGAGCTGTATCTCCAATATCCATCAAAGTTTTTTTTCGCTTATTTTTAGGCAACTTTTCGCTCTCCAAAAGTTTTAATCCCAATATTTTAACTGTTTTTTTACCCTCATAAACTTCAAAAATATTTTGTGGATCGCTAAAAGTGTCCAATACTTGGCTTGAATACAACAGCACTTCCGGTAAAAGTGGTTTAACTGATTTTTGATTTATCTCAACTAACCTATCTAGGAAATATGCTTGTAAACTAGTTTGGCATATAATTTTTGTAGCCATCCTTTTTTCCATTTGCCTTCCTGCCATTATTAAATAGCAATTTTTTTTCTTTTATCAAGCTCATACTTTTCGACTTTCATTATGAGACTTGCCCTGCTTATTCCAAGTTCTTTCGCTAGTTTTGATTTATTAAAATTACATCTTTTAAGACCTTCTCTAATCATTATTGCTTCCAAATCCTCTAGAGCGTCCTTTAAATTACCATTAGTATCAATTCCCCGATTGCCACTAGCAGAAACCGGCGCCACAGAATCAATAATCCTTGGGCTTAAGTGATCAGGAGTTATTATTGATTCGCTGCCCGCCAATACCACCAATCTTTCAATTTCATTTTCAAGTTCCCTAACATTTCCCGGCCACATATAGTCCATAATTTTTTCTAAAGTACTCTTGGATAATCTTTTAGGGGCCATACCTGATTCTGCACATTTTTTTTGTAAAAAATGTTCAATTAAAATATGTATATCTTCTTTTCTATCTCTAAGCGGAGGTAATGTGATATTGATAACATTAATCCGATAAAATAAATCTTCTCTAAACTCTTTATTTGCCATCATCTCTTTAATATTTTTATTAGTGGCACAAACAATTCTAACATCACATTTTTTCGGAACCGTTGCCCCAACCGGAAGGTATGTCCCTTCTTGTAAAACCCTTAAAAGCTTTACTTGCATACTTAAAGATGTATCTCCAATTTCATCGAGAAATAATGTTCCCCCGTTAGCTTGTTCAAAAAGACCTTTTTTATCCTTAATAGCTCCAGTGAATGCACCCTTCATATGGCCAAATAATTCTGAATCTAGCAAATTATCATTAAATGCCGAACAATTCACAGCTAAAAAAACTTTATCTTTTCTTGGTGAATTATAATGAGCAGCCTTAGCCACTAATTCCTTACCAGTTCCATTTTCACCTTGAATAAAAATGCTGGACTCTGAATTTGAGATTTTTTCCAACAAATTATAAATCACTTGCATTTTTTTAGACTTACCGATCATGGAATGATAACGATATTTATCACCTAGCTCGCTATTCAACTCATGAATTCTCTCTTCTCGCTTCGTTATCTCCTCATGGAATGTAGATACTTCTTCCGCTACAAGTTCAATTAAATCTCGCGAGTGATCCCCCTCGGTAGTTCGCATTTTTTTTAAATGAGAAACTGCTGCTTTAGTATCTTCCTCACTGGCACCCAGTTTACATATATTTTGAACAATTTCAGATATTTCTTCTGCGGATATTGAATCTTTAACATATGGATACGCAAAAACAAATCCTAAACATTCATGATCTACTACCACTTTGGATGCTAGGCCTTTGACATGTGGGATGACTGACTCATATTCCATCATGTTTACATCACCCTCTAACAATTTTTCACTTACGCTTTCAATATCTTGCAATAAACGTTCAGACCCAAATTGTTGAGCTATCTGTACTTTTAAAAAGTGATTTTTAAATGGATAGTCTTTATCGAAGTGATGACTTCTTATCTTATAATTCATATCAGAAAAGATGACCTCTACATTAAACCACTTTCCGAGTATTTCTTGTAACTTGCAAATAACATGTAGATTGCCCATTTCTTGCCAGTTAATCATATTTTTCTCCCTCAAATAGTATCAATATTTGATTACTTCCAAATACTTTCTGTAAAACTTTTCGGCAAACAAAGTCTAATCTTTAGACAATTTTGAAAATCTCTTAAGAAAAAATGAATAACTTTAATTCACATTTTTCAAGAATTATTGATTAGGTGTTAAAAAAAATGAACCATCTTACTAACCATTTTTTTTACAATATGCCATTTTCCAATTCCACTTCATCACTTGGGCTAGCGTAATTTGTTGAATTTCCTCAACTTCAAATGGCTTTTTGAGCAGTAAGAGCTGATGAGTATATCCAAGCTTTTTACTTAAGTTAGTTAGATTATAATCAGAGTACGCTGTACAAATAATAGCCTCAATGTTTTTGTCAATTTCCCACATTTTTTGTAAGGTTTCAATACCATCTATACCCGGGGGCATTCTGACATCTAAAAATACCAAAGCATAAGGCATATTTTCTTCTATAGATTTTTTTACTTTTTCAATTGCTTCTTTCCCTTGAAAAGCTGAATCTAAATCAAATTCAGGTAAATGCGTGGGAAATTTACAATCATCAGATTCGTCCGGTTGTTGATCAAAAAGGTTGGATATACATTTATTATATTTTTCGTTAATTACTTTAGACTTGGTTTCAAACGCACATTTAAATACCTCGTGAATGTCTTCTGTATCATCAACAATTAGTATACGTCTGTTTTTGAGCTGATCCACGACATCTCCTTATATAACAAGCAATTATAAGTTAAATATTACACCTGATTCTTCCAAAGGATCAATCACTTCAAATTATTCTCCTAAAAATAGTTAGATTAACGTGCACGTAACAACTCAGATATATAAACAATATCGAAATCTCGTTTAAAGATGACAAACAATGCAAACCTGATAAAAGATTTATTAAAAAGATTTACGAATTAAATGAAAAAATACAGAAACGTATTAATCAACAAGAGCAATAAAGCTCATTTTGGCATTATCACCAACTCTTCCATCAGCGACTTTAACTACTCTGGTATATCCACCATTTCTGGTTTTGAAACGCGGACCTACTTCCTCAAAAAGCTTTTTTACCGCTTCAGGATTATTTAGCTTCATATAAGCCAATCTTCTATGATGAATTGAATCTATTTTGCCAATAGTTATTAATTTTTCAACATATCCCTGAACGGCTTTACATTTAGTATGCGTGGTCTTGATCTTACCATGATCAATAATTTCAGCTGCTAGATTTTTCAAGAGAGATTTTCTATGGGCTGACGTTGTTCCAATACTATGCTTCTTATTCTGGTGTCTCATATTCTACTCCTTACCATCCCTCTTAATTACGCTTTTGGTTCATCGCTTGCTTGGCTTTGTTGAATATCTTTCATAACTGAGTCAACTTTCATTCCAAGACCAAGTCCCATGTTGGTTAAAATTTCTTTAATTTCATTAAGAGATTTTCTACCAAAATTCTTTGTTCTTAGCATCTCACCTTCAGTTTTTGATACCAATTCGTAAATATATTTGATGTTTGCATTTTGTAAACAATTAGCTGAACGAACGGAAAGTTCCAGTTCTGAAACAGGTTTCAATAAAGCATTATTGGTTGGAGATTGAGTTTGCTTTGGTTTGCTTTCCATTCTTGCAAGTTCTTCCTCATCTTCAAAATTCATAAACACAACCAATTGGTCTCTTAATATCTTGGCTGAATAAGCGACAGCATCACTTGGCTCTACGCCCTCGTTAGTCCATACTTCTAACGTCAACTTATCAAAGTCGGTCCTTTTTCCTACCCTACTGTTGGTAACAGAATAATTAACTCTTTGTACTGGTGAAAAAAGAGTATCCAGATAAATCCAACCCAACGGAAGATCATAAATCTCTTTATTATCCACTGCTGTAACATAACCTTTTCCTCTAACAACTTTTAATTCCATTCTAAAAGATCCGCCAGAAGAAACGTTTGCAATTACATGATTCGGATTTAAAATTCTAACATTCGATACAAGTGAAATATCACTGGCAGTAACTGGACCTTCAGTATTTTTTTCAAGCATTAAAATAACATCTTCTTTTTCTGTTAATTTAAACTGAACTTCTTTCAAATTTAAAATAATTTCTGAAACTTCTTCTTTAACATTATTGATAGTTCCAAACTCATGCTCAACACCATCAATTTTGATTGCGGCAATCCCGGCACCCTGTAATGACGAAAGTAAAACTCTTCGCAAAGAATTTCCCAAGGTTTGGCCATATCCTCTCTCCAACGGCTTTGCTACAAATTTACCGTAACCTGACTTAACAGAGTCTTTGTCAGTCTCTAAAGCAATTGGTCTTATCATATTCGTCCAGTTTTTAGCTACAAACTTATCCATTAGAATTGTCTCCTTTAAATCAAAAATTAACCTTTTTACTTACTGTATAACTCAACAACTAATCGCGCTTCAACCGCTGAAGTTATATCTGTCGATTTTGGTAAATCTTTTATCGTGCCTTTGAAATTATTTTTATCGACTTCTATCCATGACGGTAACTCTTTGTAGCTTAAATTGTGTTCAAAAGCATTTTTAAACTTTTCAGAATTTTTCGATCTAGCTTTTAATTCGACAACATCATTTTGATCAACAAGCATTGAAGGTATATTAGTTTTCAATCCATTGATGGTAAAATGATTATGTTTAACTAATTGCCTTGCTTCGCTTCTGGAAGCTGCAAATCCAATTCTATAAACAACGTTATCAAGTCTTCTTTCCAACATGCCCAGCATATTATCGCCAGTAACACCTTTCATACTCATGGCTTTGGAAAATAAATTTCTCATAGGCTTTTCTTTAAGACCATAAATTCTTTTAAGCTTTTGTTTTTCTCTTAATTGGACCCCATAATCTGAAATCTTTGAACGTCTCTGACCATGTTGTCCCGGAGGATAAGGTCGTCTATCCATACTGCACTTGTCAGTAAAACATCTTGAACCTTTCAAAAAAAGTTTATTATCTTCTCTTCTACACAACTTACAAACTGGACCTGTATATTTAGCCATTTTATTTACCTCTACTAATAATTAGTTATACTCTTCTTCTTTTTGGAGCTCTACACCCATTATGAGGAATTGGACTTACATCAGCAACTGACGTAATTCTTAAGCCAACTTGAACTAAAGCTCTAATGGCATTTTCTCTTCCTGCGCCTGGACCTTTTACCTTAACTTCAGCGGTCGTCATTCCTTGTTCCATCGCTTTTTTAGCTGCTTCCGCCGAAGCTGTCTGTGCAGCAAATGGAGTGGATTTTTTAGATCCTCTAAATCCTAATTGTCCTGCACTTGCCCATGAAATTGCATTTCCTTTGGGGTCGGTGAAGGTTACAATAGTATTATTAAATGAACAGTGAATATGACAAATTCCAACTGCTACATTCGCTTTAACTTTCTTTTTTTGAATTTTTTTAGCCATAATCTTACCTACTATTATCCTTTCATTGCTTTGATTGATTTTTTACCGGCAATAGCAACTGCTTTACCCTTTCTTGTTCTAGCATTTGTATGAGTTCTTTGTCCTCTACATGGAAGACTTTTCCTATGCCTGGCTCCTCTGTAACAACTCATATCTTTCAAGCGCTTTATGTTTAATCCAAGCTCTCTTCGAAGATCACCTTCTACAACATAGCCGTCTTCGATTACAAGACGTATGTTTTTCGCTTCTTCTTCCGTCAGATCATTTGAATTCTTTTCTAAAGGAATATTTGCTTTTGTCAAAACATCTTTTGAAAGTTGGTTTCCTATACCATAGATATAAGTAAGCGCAACCCTCATTGCTTTATTTCTGGGAATATCGACACCAAGTATTCTAGCCATTAAAAACTCCTACCTTATTAATTAACCTTGTCTTTGTTTATGTTTTGGATATTTTTTACATATTACTCTTACAACACCTTTTCGCTTTATGATTTTACAATCTTTACAGATAGCTTTAACCGACGATCTTACTTTCATTTTATTATCCTCTGCTTAATTATATTTAGCCCTTGCTACGATAAACAATTCTGCCCTTATTTAAATCGTATTTACTTATTTCCAATAACACTTTATCT